>WNGH01004034.1_pt1 | contig 15485 bp, 18 predicted proteins | sample 5400631 | NCBI WGS metagenome assembly WNGH01 (sample SAMN13153373, study PRJNA577476) | soil metagenome | isolation source: 115 cm soil or saprolite under Garry oak tree replicate 1 | place: USA:California | collected 2016-06-15
GAGGCGTCCATCCCTGGGCTGCCGAACACCGCGATGTCGGTGACCGGCAGGTGCGGCGCGGCCAGCCCGCAGACCACGGACCCGTAGCTGTGGCACAGCAGCGCGACCTGGTCGCCGTGCTGGGCCAGCGCGGTGACCAGCGGCCGCAGGGCCTGAGCCCCTTGCCCGGCGTCGCCCGAGGTCATTACGGCCGGGCTGAGCGTGGCCGGGGTGGGGTAGCCGAGCCAGGCGATGATCGCCAGCCGCGTCCCGGGCTCGAGCCGGTGCGCCTCGGCGGCGAGCGCCTCCGCGCCGCCGCCGGGCGACCCCGATCCCCGGGAGAAGAACGTGGCCAGCGTCGTGTCGGAGCCCGGCACCAGGATCGCGACCCGCGTCGCCGTGGCCAGGTTACCTATCACCATCGCGGCCACGCCCTGGCCGTTCGGATTGAAGAACAGCACGTGCCGGGTGCGCAGGCTGGCCAGCGCGCCGGCCAGCTGGCTGTCGCCGTCGCGGGCGGCCGTGCGTTCGGCCCCGGCGATCGCCTGGGCGTCGGCCGCGTAGCGGGCCGATAGCGCGCTGGCCGTCAGCGCGGGGGGTGCCTGGGGCATGGCGGCCGTGCTGGACGGCCAGGCCGCGGCCGTGGTGCCGAACACGGCAGCCGCGGCGAGCGGCACGGCGGCCAGGTAGCGAAGTCTCATCGTGGCGTCCTTCCTGCTTGATCGGGGTTTCCGAGCAGGAAGCTACGGACGCCGATGGCTCGTCAGCGTCACCCTGGCGAGCCGATTGCGGACGTGCACCGCAGGTATGAGGCCGGTGGCGCGGGCCGTCCCCCGCGGTGCCGCCGGCCGCCGCGGCCCCGTACCACCCCTACTGGGGTATGGGCTCGCAGTTACGCCGCGCGGGGGACGAGGTTTCCGGCTCGCCGTGCCTACGCTGGGGGCATGGACGTGAAGGCGGTGAGCAGGTTCGCGGCGACGTTCGTGACCGACACCACGAACCCGCCGGCCCCGCGTCCTCGCCGGCTGCGGCGCGGGCGATACGACCTGGTCGAGATCGCCGACGTGATCATCGCGCTGATCTGCTTCGGCATCACCAACTCGACGCTGGCCAACGAGAATGCCAGCCACCTCGACCAGTACGCCTCCGGCCTGCTGGTGCTGCTCGCGTTCGTCGACTGCGCGCCGCTCGCGCTGCGCACACGGTTCCCGTTCGCGGCGTGGACGGCCTCCGCGGCCGCCCTCATCGGGACGAGCCTGGTGATCCCGCCGGGCTCGCTCGGCGGGTCGGACTTCCCGCTGGCTGGCGTCTTCGTCTACGGCCTGTGCCTGTACGCGGTGACGGTCCGCTGCCGGCCGCGGATCGTGGTCGCCGCGGCGGCCGTCACCCTGGCCGGGGCCGCGTTCATCGACCCGGGGTCGATGCCTCAGGCCGTCTTCCTGATCGCGGTCCCCGTCCTCCTCGGCGTCGTGGTCCGGGTGCGGCGCAGCGGCGAGCGCCAGCTCCAGGAGCAGGAGCGCCGGCACTCCGGCGAGCGCGCGCTGCTCGAGGAGCGGCAGCGCATCGCCCGGGAGCTGCACGACGTGGTCGCCCACCACATGTCGGTGATCGCGATCCAGGCCGAGGCGGCGCCCTACAAGACCGCCGGAGCTGGTGGAGAGCTTCGGTGAGATCAGGGCGAGCGCGCTGGCCGGCCTGGTCGAGCTGCGCCGCGTGCTGGGCGTGCTGCGCACCGGCGGGCAGGACACCGCGCCCCAGCCCGGGCTGGCCGATCTGGACACCCTGCTCGACTCGGCCCGCAGCGGCGGCGTGTCGGTCACCGTGACCCGCGGCGGGAACCCCGTGCCGCTGCCGGAAGGCGTAGACCTGTCCGCGTACCGCATCGTGCAGGAGGCGCTGAGCAACGCGATGCGGCACGCGCCGGGCTCGCACGTCCGGCTGCACCTGGCCTACCGGCCCGATAGCCTGGCGCTCGAGGCCAGCAACGACGCCGTCCCCCCGGCGAGCGGTGCCGTCCCGGTCCTGGTGGCCAGCGGGGCCCGGGCCGCCGGGGGCCTTGCTGCCGGAGGAGGGCACGGCCTGGTCGGCATGCGGGAGCGCGCCACGATGCTGGGCGGGAGCCTGGAGGCGGGCCCGACCGCAGACGGGGGGTTCCGGGTGACCGCGGTCCTGCCGGTGAGCCCGCCCGAGGAGGCGCCGTGACGATCCGCGTGGTGGTGGCCGACGACCAGGGCATGGTGCGGTCGGGCTTTTCCATCCTGCTCAACGCGCAGCCCGACATCGAGGTGGTCGGCGAGGCCGTCAACGGGCAGGAGGCCATCGCCCGGGTCGCCGAGTTGGGCCCCGATGTCATCCTCATGGACGTCCGCATGCCGGTGCTCGACGGCCTGCAGGCCACCCGGCAGATCACGGCGGCCGGCGACGGCGCGCCCCGGGTCCTGGTCCTGACCACCTTCGACCTGGACGACTACGTGTACGAGGCGCTGCGCTCCGGCGCCAGCGGCTTCCTGCTCAAGGACGCCTCGGCCGGCGAGCTCGCCGAGGCCGTTCGGGTGGTGGCGGCCGGCGACGCGCTGCTGGCCCCCGGGGTGACCCGCCGCCTGATCGCGGAGTTCGCCCGCCTGGGCGCGCCCCGGGCCGCCAGCCGCAAGAACCTCGAGGATCTGACCGAACGCGAGACCGAGGTGCTGGCCCTGGTCGCCCGCGGCATGTCCAACGCGGAGATCGCCGCCCACCTGGTCGTCGCGGAGCAGACGGTCAAGACGCACGTCAGCCGCGTGCTGATGAAGCTCGCGTTGCGCGACCGCGCTCAGGCCGTGGTCTTCGCCTACGAGAGCGGCCTCGTCCGCGCCGGTGAGTAGCCCCGGTTGAATAGGCGCTGTCCCGGCCGAGCCCGCCCCGCCGACGTGGCCTTCGCCGCGGCGGCCTGCATCGTGCTCGCCGGCTATAACAACCTGGCGGGAGTCCAGCCCTGGCACCGGCGGTGGTACCCCGCGGTCAATGCCCTGGCCGCCACGGCCGCCCTGGCCGCCGCGGCCGCCAGCGGGCTGACCCCAGCCGACCTGGGCCTGCGGCGGGACCGGCTGCGGGCCGGGCTCAGGTGCGGATCGGCGGCGGCCGCGCCGGTCGTGGCCGCGTTCGGGCTGGCCGCGCTGACCCCGGCCACCCGGCCCCTGCTCCACGACCAGCGGATCGCCGGCCTGGACCGGCGCCAGCTCGCCTACCACGTGCTGCTGCGCATCCCGGTCGGCACGGTCGCCTGGGAGGAGATCGCGTTCCGCGGGGTGCTCCAGGCCGCGCTGCGCCGGGTGCTGGCCGAGCCCGCGGCCACCGCCGTGGGCAGCGCGGTGTTCGGCCTGTGGCACATCCGCCCGACCGCCGAGGCGCTGGCGGTCAACCGGCTCGCGGCCGGCCGCGGCGCCCGGATCACCGCGGTCACCGCCGTAGCGGCCGGGACGGCGGGGGCGGGCGCGCTGCTGTCCCTGCTGCGGGAACGCTCCGGCAGCCTGGCCGCGCCGGTATTGCTGCACCTGGCCGCCAACTGCGCGGCCCCGCTGGCCAGCGCCTTGAGCTTGTCCGGCTCGCTGGGTCGAAGTAACCGGCGTGGGAGGAAGAGCGGAGCACTTGCGCATCATAATGCATTGATGTCATGATGAATTTATGCGCACTACCGTTGACCTTCCGGCAGATCTTCACGCGCAGGTGGTGGCGATCGCCAGGGACACGCACCGGACGCTGAGCGAGACCGTCGCCTTCCTCATGCGCCGCGGGCTCGGCGAGGGCCGCCCGGCCGAACTGGCGCACAGCGCCGCGACCGGATTGCCCGTCGTGCACTTGGGCAGGGTCATAACCACCGAAGATGTGCGCGCGCTTGAGGATGACTAAGTGCCGGCCGTGCTGCTAGACGCCAACGTGCTCATCGCGCTCGTTGTCGATGACCACGTTCACCACGGGCACGCAGAGGCGTGGTTCGTAGCGTCCGGGACCGGCTTCGCCACCTGCCCCATCACTCAGGGCAGTCTGATGCGCCTCCTGATCCGCGAGGGCCAGACCGCCGAGTCTGCCCGCTCGGTACTCCAAGAGGTCACCAGCAACCCCCGTCACGAGTTCTGGCCCGACAACGCCTCCTACCATGACATCCCGGTAGCCGGGATCATCGGCCACCGCCAGGTGACTGATGCCTACCTGGCGCATCTCGCGCGCTCTTGCTCTGGCCGCCTCGCCACTTTCGACCAGGCCCTCGCCCAGCTTCACGCCGACGTCGCCGACCTGGTCCCAGCCGGCTAACGGGCTAAGCCGAGGTCAGTGGCTCAGTACATGGGTCAGGCCGGCCGGGACAATGCTCACGGCGAAGGGACGGCCGGCGCACGACCCCCGTTGAGGAGGTGTTGCGAGCGGGGTTCGCAGCCTCGCTCAGCTCGACGACAACCTGGGCGCGCTCCAGATCAGACTCGATCCCGGCCAGCACGCGAGATTGGACGAGGTGAGCGCCATCGAGTTGGGCTTCCCCCTGAGGCACTTCGCAGACTCGGCTTCACGAGCTAGCTCGCCATCCCCGGGCTACGGCTTACGCCCGGCCGCGCCCAGCAGGGCAAGCAGCATGCGTCGCAGGGTGGCCTGCTCGGCCGGGGTCAGCGGGGAGAGCAGGTCGCGCTCGATCTCGGCCCCGACGGAGGCCAGGTCGCTCACGACCCCCCGTCCCTTGGCCGTCAGGTCCAGGACGCGACGGCGGCGGTCACGAGGGTCAATCTCCCGGCGGACCAGGCCCTGGGCGGCCAGGGCGTCGATGATCGGCACGGCATTGCGGGGGTCGATGCCGACCAGCTCAGCCAGGCGCTGCTGGCCCAGCGGGCCGGCCTCGCCCAGGGCCATCAGCACCCCGTACTGGCTGGGGCTCACCTTGAGCTGGGCGAGCATGCCCGCCCAGCGCTGCCGGGCGAGCGCCCCGGTCTTGGCCATCAGATACCAGTTGCCGTCCTGGAAGCTCAGGCCGCACGGCGACGGCAGCGCGGCCGCACTGCCCTTCTCCCGCTCTGAGTCCACGAAAGGAGCCTAGCCGCCTGGAAATTAGACATTAACCATGATAGACATGACTGATGTATAAATCTGCCCCGCTGAAGCGATGAACGGCGAGCAGCCCGGCCCGGCGCAGCCGAGCCGGCCAGACGCGCCTGGCCGGCGTCATCACGCCCACGACGGGCTGATTCTGGCCATCGCGTGCGTCGCCCAGTTCATGGTCGTGCTCGACGTCTCGATCGTCACCGTAGCGCTTCCCTCGATCGGCCGGGACCTGCACTACAGCGCGACGGGACTGCAGTGGGTCGTCAACGCCTACGTGCTCACCTTCGCCGGGTTCCTGCTGCTGGGCGGGCGGGCCGCCGACCTGTTCGGCCGGCGCCGGGTGTACCTGTCCGGGATGACGCTGTTCACCGTGGCCAGCCTGGCCGGGGGCATCGCCACGGATTCCGCCTGGCTGACGGCCGCCAGGGCGGTACAGGGCATCGCGGGCGCCGTCCTGTCGCCGGCCACGCTCACGATCATCATCACGACCTTCTCCGGCGACCGCAGGGCCCGGGCCCTCGGCATCTGGAGCGCCGTCGCCGGGGCAGGCGGGGCGGCGGGCTCGATCCTGGGCGGCGCGCTCACCTCGGCGCTGTCGTGGCGCTGGGTCCTGTTCGTGAACATCCCGATCGGCGTGGCCGCCGTGGTCGCCACGCTGGCCTGGCTGCCTGAGTCCAGGGACCGGGCCGGCCGCGGCGCCGCGGCCCGGCTGGACGTCGCAGGCGCGGTCGCCGTCACGGCCGGGCTGGGGACGATGGTCTACGCGATCATCGGCACCGACACGCACCCGTGGGGCGGCGGGCGGACGCTGTCGCTGCTCGGGGCGGCGGCGGTACTGCTGGCGGTGTTCGCGATCATCGAGCTGCGGCTGGCCCGCACGCCGCTGATGCCGTTCGGGCTGTTCCGGTCCCGGTCCCTGTCGGGGTCGAACATCGTGATGTTCCTGGTCGGGGCGGCCTTCTTCTCGATGTGGTATTTCCTCTCGCTGTACCTGCAGAACGTGCTGGGCTACAGCGCCCTGAAGACGGGCCTGGCCTTCCTGCCGATGGGCGTGACCATCATGATCGGGGCCCAGGCCAGCTCCCGTCTCCTGCCGCGCGCCGGGGTCCGTCCGCTGCTGCAGGCCGGCACGCTGCTCGCGGCCGGGGGGTTCGCCTGGCTGTCTGCTATCGGCCCGCACGCCTCGTACTGGAGTCACGTGTTCGGGCCCGGATGTCTCATCTCGCTGGCCCTGGGCCTGCTGTTCACCCCGCTGGCGGCGGCGGCCACCACGGGCGTCGCCGTCAGCGAGGCCGGGCTGGCCTCGGGCGTGCTCAACACCGCGCGGCAGATAGGCGGTTCCCTGGGCCTGGCCGTGCTGGCCACCATCGCCACCGACCGGACCCGCGCCGCCCTCGCCGGCGGCCGGCCCGTACTGTCGCAGGCCGCGGCCCTCAACGACGGATACTCCCGGGCCTTCGAGGTGGCCGCCGCGCTGACCCTGGCGGCGTTCGCGGCGTCGTTCATGGTCCCGGCCATCCGCGCCCGGACCGCCCCGGCCCCCGGCGCCAGGCCAAAGAACGAGACCAAGACCGACGCCGACGCTGGCAAATCGGTTACGTAGAGCTGCGGGCGAAGGAGCAATCCACCTGCGCTACGACGTTCAGTGACCTTCTGCCCGGCCCGCCTCCTGGTCAGGCCACCGGGCCAGCCTTCTTTCTTTCTGGCGCCGCGGTCACGTCCTTAGCCTGGTGGCGAGCAGCCCGGAAGCGCTGCTGGGCGCCTTGTTTGGTGAGTCCGTAGCACGCGCCGATCTCATTCCAGGTGGCACCGGCCTTGCGGGCGGCCTCAACCTGGGCGGCCTCCAGTTCCTCTGCCGCTTCTCGCAGCTGCCGGGCAGCTTCGAGCCGGCTAATCGGCCCGTCGGCGACGTCGAGAGCGCCGAGCGCCGCGGTGATCCGCCTGACGGGACTCTTGGAGGCCACCATCACAGCGTATCGACAACCGGTAGCGGTCAATGATATGTTGACGCTCGGTCAACATATCGTTGACCTGTCCGAGTCGGGGAGCGGGGTGATACGCGTGGCCAAGAAGAGCAAGAAGACCAAGAAGAGCAAGAAGGGGAAGAAAGGAAAGAAGTAGCAGCTGTCCAACCCGGACGGCAGCGGTCCCGCGATGTGCCGCTGCCGTCCACACGACGAAGTCGGTAGTCTGCGGTCGTGAGCGTGATCGACTGGCTGCTCGAAGGCGACCCCGCCATCCGCTGGCAGGTGCTGCGGGATCTCACGAACGCGCCGGCCGGCGACGTGGCCGCCGAGCGAGCCCGGGTGGAGCACGAGGGCTGGGGCGCGCGCCTCCTCTCGCTCGAGGATCCCGACGGGCTCTGGGACGGCGGCGCCTGCTTCCCGGCGTCCTATGCCGGCGGTGAACCGGGGCAGCCCTGGACGGCCACGATGCACACGCTGCAGGCTCTGCAGCTGTTCGGGCTCGACCCGGCGTCGGAGTCCGCCCGCCGGGCGATCGGGCTCGTCGCGGAGAACGGGTGCTGGGAACACGCCGGGCAGCGGTACTTCGACGGGGAGGTCGAGCCCTGCATCAACGGCAGGACGATCGAGACCGGGGCGTACCTCGGGGTGGACACTGGAGCGATCGTCGAGCGGGTCCTCGGCGAGCGGCTCGCTGACGGCGGCTGGAACTGCGAGGCCGAGAACGGCTCGGTGCGGTCCTCGGTGGACACGACGATCAACGTGCTCGACGGCCTGCTCGAGTTCGAGCGCGCGACCGGCGGGTCCGCGGAGGTGCGCACGGCCCGCCGCGGCGGGCAGGAGTACCTGCTCGAGCGCGGCCTGTTCCGCCGCAAGAGCACGGGGGCCGTCGTCCAGCCGGCGTACCTGGAGTTCGCGTTCCCGTACTACTGGCACTACGACGTGCTGCGTGCGCTCGACTACTTCCGCGGGTCGGGGGCGGACCCCGATCCCCGGATGGCGGAGGCGGTAGCGGTCGTGCGGTCCAGGCGGCAGCCTGACGGCCGGTGGCTGCTCGACCGCATCCACCCGGGTCGCGTCCACTTCGATCTCGAGGACGGCGCGGGCACGCCGAGCCGCTGGAACACCCTGCGCGCGCTTCGGGTGCTCAAGTGGTGGGACGGAACCGCCCGCTGATTGCGGGCGGTTCGGCGGCCAGCTCGCACCAGATCACCTTGCCGGCGGGCTCGTCACTGGGGTACCAAGCCCAGCGGCTACTCAGCGCCTCCACCAGGAACAACCCGCGACCGCCCTCTTCGTGAGGGTCGGATATGCCCTCTTCGCCGAGATCCCTGGGTGCTGGCGGCCGCGGGTCGGCATCCCAGATTTCGATCAGGACTCGCGCGTTGCCGCTGGACAACCGCAGGCCGATGGCCGTCTGGTCCTCTCGTCCCGCGGTGGCCTGCACGGCATTGGTCACGATCTCGGAGACCAGCAATTCGGTGCTCCCGGCCAGGCCGTTCGGCCCCCACTCCCACACCAGGTGCCTGGCATGAAGCCGGGCGCAGGGCACCGCGGTCGGCAGGGCGCGGAGTTCGAGGGAGCTGCGCAGCGGCCACGGATGGGGAGTCACGACCACGCCTGCCCGCCGAGACGGAACGCAGGGCCGACGCCGGGTTTGTCGTCGCAGAACTGACGTGCTCGTGTCTTCATGTCCGGCCGCCGCCTGGCCATGGAACTCCTGCGCCGCCGCGAGGCCACCGGCATGAGCCGGGAGGAGGTGGCGCGGCAGCTGGAGTGGTCGACCTCCACGATCTTCCGCATCGAGACGGGCCGGAGCCGGCCGCAGCCCGGCAACGTACGGACGCTGCTCGAGCTCTACGGGGTGACCGGGCCCGAACGAGACGGGCTGATCCAGCTGACCCGGGACGCCCGCCAGCCCGGGTGGTGGCACTCGTTCCGCGACGTGCTGCCGAACCCGTACGAGGTCTACATCGGGCTGGAAGGCGGGGCAGCCTCCATCCGCAACTTCGAGCCGGTGGTCGTGCCCGGCCTGCTGCAGACCGCGGACTATGCCCGCGAGATCTTCCGGAACGGGCCGATAGAGCTGGACTCTGATGAAGTCGAGCGGCTGCTGGAAGTCCGCGTGGCCCGGCAGGAGATCCTGGGCCGCGATGACCGGCCGCGGCTCTGGGCGGTCATCGACGAGGCGGTTATTCATCGCGTAGTCGGCGGCGTTAGCGTGATGCGCCGGCAGCTTCGGCACCTGGCCGAATCCGCTCAGCAAGGCAAGACCACGATCCAGGTCGTGCCGTACCGTGCGGGTGCACACGCCGGGGCGATCGGGGCGTTCGTCATCCTGGACTTCCCGGAGGCCACCGATCCGGCCGTGGTGTACGTCGAGACGCTCGCCGGGGACATCTACCTCGAAGAGCATCCGGATGTGAACCGCTATACGCTTGCATTTGACCGGCTGGTGGCCGCCGCGCTGCACCCTGACGACTCTGTGCAGATGATCGAACGGCTGGCCAGCACGTTGAGGTAGTGCCAGTCGATGTCCCCTCTTGCCCGGTTCATCGGCGTTTAAGGTCCCCGGCGCATCAAGAGATCGAGGCCCGAACGAGCGGTTTCTGGCGGTCGTCGCAACACTCGATGGGTTCGGGAATTGCGATGGCTGGTCGCGGGAGGCCGGGTCGGGCACCGCAGGCTCGTTCGGCGATGGCAGCGCTCAGCGAGACCTCTGCAGTTACTTAGCGGCGGGATTCCCGGCTACGCCGGACTTCACCGCAGTAGGGTCCCCATGTGGACACCGTGGAAGGTCTTCGTGACGCGGCGCGGCGAGCGCGGGACTGCGCGGTAATGGGCCAGGCCGTCACGCTGGCCCGCTGGGTCGGGAGCGGCCGCCGGCCGGTGACGGCCGGTCGGGTGCTGCGGAAGGCCGACGTCCCGGCCGCGGGTGCGGTCCTGGGGGTTGGAGTGCCGGCGCGGCTGCGGACGATGGCCGACATCCGGGAGTTGCACCGGCCCTGGTGCGTCGCGGTCGCGACCCGGCTGCTGCAGGTGAGCGCCGGGTCGGTGACCGCCGGCCCGGCGCCGGAGTCCTGGCCGCCCGACGATGCAGACCTGCTGACCGGATGGCTCGCGGGCCTGCGCGCGGTGTGCGCGGCGGAGTCGTACCCGCAGGACGAGGACAGCGTGCGCCTGCTGGCCCAGGCACTGCTCACGGTGCTGGGCGAGGGCGGTGCGCCCGTCGCCGGCGGGGCAGACGGGCTCGGCGACGACGCGCTGCCGGCCTGGCGGGAAGCGGCGTCGGCACGGCGCGTCGGCCCGCACGCCCGGGCCGTGCTGGCCGCCTGGGACCAGGGTCCGGAGCCCGGTGACGCGGACTGGGACTGGCTCGGGGTCGAGGCCGCCGTGGCGGCGCTGGAGGACAAGGGCCCGGACGAGGCGCTCAGCCGCGTGTGGGAGAGCATGCCGGGGGCGGACCTGGATGAACGCCTCGCGGCGGTGCGGGCCACCGGTCACCCGGACGCCGGTCCGCTAGCCCTGGCGGTGGCGGAGTTCGCCGCGTCCGGCGCGCCGCGCAGCGTCGACCAGGTGGCCCAGCTCAAGGTCGCGCTATCGCATGTCCGGCCGCCGATCTGGCGGCGGGTGCTGCTTCCGGCCACCGCCACCCTGGGTGACCTGCACGGGGTGATCCAGGTGCTGTTCGGCTGGGACGGTGACCATCTGCACGTGTTCGAGTCGGGAAAGAAGCGCTACGGCGATCCGTTCGTGCACCTGGAGGGGACCGGGGACGAGGAAGCGGTCCGGGTCCGGGACGCCATGACGGCGGGCGGGACGATCGCGTACACCTATGACCTCGGGGCCTGCTGGGAGCACGAGATCAGGCTGGAAAAGACGATCCCGCGGGATCACGGCCAGGTTTACCCCGTCTGCGTGGAGTACCGGGGCGACTCCCCCGTCGAGTACTGGTCCGAAGAGGAGCCCGAGGAACCCGCGCCGTTCGGAATGAAAAAGGTCAACCAGCGGCTGGCCGCACTGGGCCGGGAGCCGGAGTGAACGGCCGTCGCGGTGGGGAGGAGCTCGCGGTCCTCATCGAGCGCAGCGCGGAACTGAAGCGGGACCTGGTCGACTTCGCGTGCAGCCCGCGCTGGGAGCGGTCGCTGGCCGCGGCCACGCTGGAGGTCGGCCTGGAGGAGATCGATGAGGGCGACGCGATCGGCGCCATCGACCGGTTCGCGTTGCAATACCGCCTGCCGGACGGCCAGACCGTGGTGGACCGGTTCGTGGCCAGTCGACCCGACCTCACCGCGGCGGACCGGGAGATGCTGCTCGGCTGGCGCGACCCGGTGGAGGGGATCTTCGAGATCCGCGGCCAGGACGGCGACGCGATCATCCTGCTGAACCTGATCGATGATCTGGAGTACCGGACGCACTCCAACATGGGCCGGGCCGCGTTCCGATCGTTGCCCCGGGGCGGATTCGTGCACGCTCGCCTCGTGCCCATCGGTCCGGCGCCCGGGGTATGGCTGGTTTCTGGGATGATGTCGAGCTACCGCAAGTCCGACGGCGGATGGCTCGCGAAGGTCGCGCTAGGACTGGCGACGAAAAGGCCCGAACTGGTCTTCCGCAACCCTGAGAAGGTCGAGCAGGGGTGGCGGCAGATGCGGGAGGACCGGGCCGCGTTCGTGGCGTTCTTCGGCGGCGACGAGCTGGTCCTTCCGCCTGGTGAGGCGGGGGAACGGCTCAACGCCTACTACCGGCACCGGCAGGAAGCCGCGCTCGCCCGGCGGCCTGCCCGGCGTCGGCCCCCGAACCTTCCCGGCCTGGACGTGCCCGCCTTCGACTTCCCGCCTGACCTGCGTGACGCCGATACCGTCGGCATCATCTACGACGAGACCGACGGGCTCAATTTCTATAACGAGTACGGGATGCTGCGGGACCTGTTCGGCCAGCCAGCGCTCGCGGCCGACAAGCGATACGCGGACGTGCTGCGCGGCTACCTGCGGTCGGAGACGATAGCGCCGCTGCCGTTGCAGCGCCTGGCGGCCGCCTACCCGGACACGGTGGACGCAGTGTTCAGGAAGATCCTGCGGCGGCAGGACTTCACCTGGACGGAGCATGGCGAGGCGCTGATGCGCCGCCGGAAAGAGTGGTACTACGAGCGCGAGCCCCGTCCGGGCGTGTCGGTGATCGGCGACCGCTTGCTGGAGCTGGCCATCGGCAGTCGCCGGTAAACCCGCGAACGCCGGCTGGCCGGAGCCGCCCTGCGAGACAATGACCGGTTATGGAGCTGTACGGCGATGAATGGGGGCGCAAGGGCGCGACGCTGAGCGACAAGACGGCTCGGACGGAGTTCGGGCTGACGCAGGACGAAATCATCGCGGCGATCAGGGCGGGCAAGCTGCAGTACCGTCCTGCTGCGATGCACGGGAACCCGTGGCTGCGGCTGCTCCGCCGTGAGGTCGAGGAACTGGTCAGCACCCGACGTGGTGAGCGGTACCTCCGGGAGCGGCAGGCGCGGGCCGAACTGGCGCGCGTCAACCGGGAGCTTAAACAGCTCCGGACTCAGGTCGCCACGCTCGAGGAGCGGCGTTCGGTGCTCCTGGCAGAACTCGGCGAGCAGGGTGTCAGCAAGCCGAAGTGACAACCTGATCGCGCCCCCCGCCGCCGAAACAACACTGCCTCCCCGGCCCTTGTCCGCCGCGCTTGCTGGGGTAGCGGCCATACCGGCTCAACGCCGTCCGGTCAGGGATAACCCTGAGGTCCCTGGGAGGCACACCAGGGTGCGAACCGGGGCTGATCCCGATCGACAGGAGCCGCCGCCGACGGCAGCCTTGAATCAAGAACGCAACCACCCGGCATCAAAGGAGACCGATCACCATGCCCGCGATCATCGCCCTGGTCCTAGCCGCCATCGTGGCCCTGGCCGTCCTCGGCTTCGTCTTGCACGTCCTGTTCTCCCCCTGGCTGCTGGTGGCCGTCGCCATCGTGGCCTGGATCAAGTTCCGGCCCAGCCGCTCCCGCCAGTAGCCTGGCGAAGCTGTCCATCGCGAGGGCATGGCCAAATTCGGCGGTCATCCGGTAGACCCGCTCAGCTTTCTCCACCTGAGATGGCGGTTATGTCAGGGAAGGGGGTGGTCACGGCGTCTGGTGAGGCTGGCTACGACCCGATGCGGCAGTTCGCCGAACTGGCCGGGGACGTGCGAGATCCCTATCCGATGTTCGCCGGGATCCGGGCGGAGACCCCGGTGCTGCACGTCGAGATGGGCGGCGGGTCCGGGCGGTACCGGCACGACGAGAAGGCGCCGCGGATCACCTCGCTGTTCACCGTGACCAGCTACGAGCTCGCGCAGCAGGTGCTTACCGACCACGAGCGGTTCTCCTCGGCCGCCAACGCGATGACCATCGGTCCGGTCATGGGGCGGACCATCCTGGAGATGGACCCGCCGGAGCACCAGCGGCACCGAGCCCTGGTGGCCAAGGCCTTCCGCGCGCGGAGCCTGGACCGGTGGAGCGACACGATCATCGGCAGGTGCGTCGGAGAACTGATTGATGAGTTCGCCCGGGACGGGCACGCCGACCTGATCCCGCAGCTGACGTTCCCCTTCCCTGTCCAGGTCATCGCCCGGATCCTCGGCCTGCCCGAGGCCGACTGGCCTCGCTTCCTGCGGCTGTCGACGCAGTCGATCGCGGTCATGCGGAACTGGGAGGGCGCTCTTGCGGCCAGCCGGGAACTGCGCGGGTACTTCGCCGAGATCATCGCCGACCGGCGGCGGCATACGCGCGACGACCTGGTCAGCCAGCTGATCTCGGCCGAGGTGGACGGACGCCGGCTGAGCGATGATGAGATCTACCCGTTCCTGCTGCTACTCCTGCCGGCCGGGGCGGAGACCACGTACCGGTCGTCGAGCAACCTGCTGTTCGGCCTGCTGTCCCACCCGGGCCAGCTGGATATGGTCCGGGCCGACCGGGGGCTGGTGCCGCAGGCGATCGAGGAGGCGCTTCGGTGGGAGATGCCGCTGCTGACTGTGGCGCGTCTGGCTACCGAGGACGTGGAGCTGGGCGGAGTGCGCATTCCCGCGGGGAGCTTCGTGGCGGTGTCACTGGGGGCGGCCAACCGGGATCCGGGCCGGTACGCCGACCCAGATGCCTTCGATGTCGTGCGGGAGGGCGGGCAAGCCATCTCGTTCGGCAGTGGAATTCACAAGTGCCTGGGGATGCACCTGGCGCGGATGGAGATGCGGGTGCTGCTGAACGCGGTGCTCGACCGGCTGCCGGGATTGCGGCTCGATCCTGATGCGGAGGACGTGCACATCCACGGGCTGATTTTCCGGTCGCCGCCGAATCTGCCGGTGCGGTTCGACCCCGCCTGAACCGGCGGCGTTACCTCGAAGCCGGGATGAGCACCTCCGCCAGCCCGGCGTCCCCGGGATCGGCCTGGCTGGGGAACCGCACGGGGATCGTGCCGCCGACGCCACGCCTGCGCCACCACCGGCCCTGCTGCCTTGAGCTGTCCGGCGAACTGGCGCCAGGCCGTGGGGACGTCGTTAGGTGACCGCGATCGCGTCGACCTCGATGAGGTATCCGGGCTGGGCGAGGGTGGCTACGCCGACAACGGTGTCAGCTGGCTTGTGCCCGCCGAACAGGGTCACCCGGGCCTGTTCGATGACCGGCAGGTACTCGGGCCGGTGCCGGACCACGTAGATCGTGATCTTAGCTACCTGATCCGGGCGGGCTCCGGCGGCGGCAAGGGCGCGGCCCAGGTTCGCGAACACCTGGCGGGCCTGCGCGGCCAGGTCACCGTCACCGATGAGGTCTCCGTGGCTGTCCTCGGGTTCCTGGCCGGCGATAAAGACCAGCCTGGCTCCGGTCGCGACGACGACATGGGTGTAGGTCGACGGGCCCGGCAGATCGGGCGGGTTGATGTACTGCAGGGTCATGGGCCTGCCTCCGGGAGCGTGCGGAGAGGTGCGGGATCACGGTGCGGTTGCCCGCACTAAGACTGGCAGACCACGCCAGATAGAACTGGGAAGCTAGGCGTGCGTGCCCCGGTCGCACGCCATTTAACGTTGGGAGTCACAGTCGTCGGTGATGCCCGCCGGCTGCCGGCTCGCCCGCACCCGTCAGCGCCGTGCTGATGGCCGGGACCGGAGCAAGCCGTGCTACCTCGCGAGACGCGCCTCGCCATATATCCAGTCGCTGCCGTCCCGGCGGATCGCGCAATCCCAGCCCAGCCGGCGCAGCCGGAGTTCCAGCTCCTGCGGGTCCACGAAGTTCTTGATCACGCGGAACGTGCTGCCATCGCGCAGCCGCCGCTCGACGACCTCATCCCGGCCCGCCACATAGGCCTCTTTCCCGCGTTCATCGGCGTGCTCGTCGATGAACAGCACCCGTCCGTTCCCGGCCAGCAGGCTCCCCAGCAACTGCCAGAACTGCCCGAACCGGCTCGCCGGCACATGCGAGAGCCACGCCGAGAAGAAGATCACGTCGAACCGG
>WNGH01005296.1_pt1 | contig 15479 bp, 13 predicted proteins | sample 5400631 | NCBI WGS metagenome assembly WNGH01 (sample SAMN13153373, study PRJNA577476) | soil metagenome | isolation source: 115 cm soil or saprolite under Garry oak tree replicate 1 | place: USA:California | collected 2016-06-15
GGCCTCGTCCAGCCGCCCGTCCGGGTCGGCCAGCCCCACCGCCTCGAGCGCCTCCCGCAGCGTCGCGTCGTCCACGCCAGCGGCCGCCATGGGATAGCTCACCACGCTGCGGAGCGTGCCCACCGGCAGATACGGCCGCTGCGGAAGAAAGAGCACCCGGGCCTTCGGCGACGCGCGAATCTCGCCCCGCCCGAACGGCCAGATTCCCGCGATGGCACGGAAGAGCGTGCTCTTCCCCGAACCCGAAGGGCCACCCAGCAGCACGCTGTCTCCCCGCAGAAGCGAGAGATTCACATTCGCCATGAGCGGCTTGCCGTCGGGCAGATGGAGATCCACGTCCTTCACGATCAGCTTTGTGTCGTCCCCATCGGCTCGCCGGACGCCGGCAATCGCGGTCTCGGCGCGCACCCGCTCGAGCGTGCGCTCGAAGCCGGCCAGCCGCTCGACCACCGAGCACCAGGCCGCGATCTCCTTGTAGGACACCACGAAGAAGCTCAAGGCGTCCTGGACCTGGTTGAAGGCCCCGACCGTCTGCATGAGTCCTCCGAGCCCGAGCTCGCCGCGGAAGTAGCGGGGCGCTGCGACGACGGACGGCACGATCCACGCTCCTTGCGAGTATCCGGAGGTGAAGAAGGTCAGCCGCTTCTGCCGGCGCATGATCCCCCACCAGTTGCGCACTACCGCTCCGAATAGCTCGCGAAACCCACGGAACTCGTCAGCCTCGCCGTGGTAGAGGGCCACCCCCTCGCTGTTCTCTCGGAAGCGGACCAGGCTGAACCGGAAGTCGGCTTCATACCGCTGTCGATCGAAGTTCAGACGTACGAGGGGGCGACCGATCCAGTCGGTCAGCCAGGTGCCGCCAAGGGCGTACAGGAGAGAGACCCAGACCATGTAGCCGGGCAGGACGAGAGAGAGGCCGCCGACCGAGACGGTGAGCCGTCCGGAAAGGCCCCAGAGGATCGCCACGAAGGTTGCCAGGGTGACGACGGCGCGCAGGCCTCCAATGAAGAGCGCGAGGGCGTGGGAGATGAGAAGCTGAATGTCCTCGGCAATGCGCTGGTCGGGGTTGTCGGTCTCGTGTGCGACGAGCTGCATACGATAGTAGGCGCCGTCGGCCAGCCAGGCGCGGAGGTAGCGTTCGGTGAGCCAGCGGCGCCAGCGGATCTCGAGCATCTGATTGAGATAGAGCTGGTAGACCGCGAGCACGATGAACACGCCCACGAGCCAGCCGACCCGGACGAGCTGCTCGCGAAACATCACCGAGTTCTTTGCCTGGAGGGCGCTGAAGAAGTCGTTGTTCCACTGATTCAGGAGGACGCTCAAATAGACCATCCCGAGCGTGAGGGCCACGACCACGAGCAGGAGCCCCCGAGCCGGCCAGCGATCCTCCGAAAACCAGTACGGGCGGATCATTTTCCATGCGTCGGGAAGAGTTTGGCGGAGGCGACCTACGGCCGGGCCTTCAGGGCTATGGGGGGTGGACAACGGAACTCCGCGCGTGGGCACGGCGGGCATAGTGGTGGGATGCTACAACTGTTTCGCGACAGAGACCACAGCACTCCGAAGTGATAGAGTCCCAAGAAGATGCGCGGCGGCGCGGCGGCGCCGGCGAAGCCTGGGTCGGAGGACTTGACGATGCGTCAGTGGCTGCTGGTTCTGAGTCTGGCGGTGGTGGTGATCGGTTGCGCGAGCCACCCGCTCGTGCCGAAGGAGCAGGCGGAGGCGATCAAGAATCGTGATCGCGCTCTGGCACCGCACTCCGCGGCTATCCAGGACACCATCCGGCAATCGGGCAACGAGGGAGCGCTGGCCTTTCTCGATGCCGGGGATGGCCACCTGGTCGTCCTGCCCGGCGACAGCCCGGGGGAGGCCTGGGCCCGGCACATCACGTCCCCTTCCGGCAGCCCGACGGGCCGCGCGTCCATGCCGCCGGTGATCAGCTTCGTGTACAGGGCAGACGTGCCCAAGGCGCCAGAAAGCCTCACCTCCCGCTCCCTTGAACAGCAAGAGACTCTTCGGGCCACGCTCGCCGCACTCGACGCCGAGCTCCGCAAGCTGTCCGATTCGGTCGTGGCGACCAGAGGGGAAACGCAGATGTCGATCGCGGCGGCCAAGGAGGACATGCAGAAAGCCTTGGACTCCCTGGCGGGGGATCTGGCGGCGGCACGTAAATTCATGCTTCAAACCGCGCAGCTGGGATCGTTGAATCAGGAGATGAACGTCGCGAACGCGAATGGCTTACGGAAAGTCGCGGCGGCAAGCCAGGAAGTGAGTGCAAATTCAGCCAAGCTGGCCGACACCATGCGTCAGCTATCGGAGAATCTCGCCAGCCAGCTCAAAGAGCTTGCGGCCCGGCTCGATGCGATACAGGAGAGGATCAGTAACGTCAAGTGAAGACCCGCCCGCGACGTCTCCACGCCACGATGTCCTTCCTCTTGCTGTCGCTTGGCTCGAGCCTGGTCTGGGCCGACTCGAGCGAGTGGGAGCGTGGTAGCGCGGGCAAGAGGTTCGCGGAGATGGCCGAGAAGGCGAGCACTGACCCCCGGGCATTGGCCGAGCTGTACCGGATGCAGGAGAGGTACGTCGACCGCGCCGCTCGCGAGTGGCGCGATGGGGCGGAACGAAAGAAGCTGCAAGAAGCCAGCAGCCTCCTCCAGAAGAACATCGAGCGAATCAGCTCCTCCTTGAGGGTGGCCACCGAGGCCGCCGACGCGATGTCAACCCGGATACGACAGTCCGAGTTGCTCGAGAAGGCGGCACATCTGGAGACCACCGCGAAGGAAGCGGGAGCCCGGCTCGCCGCCCGCTGGGAGCGCGAGCGGGCCGCCCGGGAGCGAGAACGCGAGCAGCGAGAGCGAGATGCAGGTGAGCGCGCGCGCGAGCAGCGGCGCTGAAAGTTGTCGGAAGTTCCTCCAGAGCTTGATCGAGAGATCGCCCCCGCTGCTGCCATCAGGAACCGGAAGTGTGTTCGTGTAAAAACTACCAGGGACGTGCGTAGTCCAGATGCAGCGCCTGCCTGTCGAGGCGAGTACGTCGGCCTCATTCATCGAATAAGCGCTGAATGCGGTGGAGTTAGCGCCCGTCAGACCCCCGCGAACCATGGCACATCAGTTGCTGACCCGGTTCTACCCGTTTGGAAGTCGTCACCGTCATTCTTCCAAGGAGGGTCTCGACGTGCGGGCTCGTTCCATCGCTGCCCCGCAGTCCGCGGGAGGCCACGGGCTGCCGGAATGGCGCGCCAAGCTCGAGGCACGCGGAAAATTTTTCTTCACCGGTACCCAGAAGATTCTACTCAAGGGCGTGACCTACGGCCCGTTCGCGCCAGATGCCTTCGGCTCCCAGTTCCACGACCCGCAAGCCGTTGCCGCGGATCTGGACCTCATGGCCGAGCTCGGCGCGAACACCCTGCGGACTTTCACGATTCCCCCGCGCTGGCTACTGGACCTGGCGGGCGACCGCAACCTGCGCGTGCTCGCGGGGATCCCCTGGGCGGAGCACGTCTGTTTCCTCGACTCGAAGGAGCTGACCCAGGGCATCCGACGCACGGTCGCTGAAGCGGTGAAAGCGTGCGGCGGGCATCCGGCCGTGGCGGCGTACCTCGTAGGAAACGAGATCCCGCCAGACATCGTTCGCTGGTACGGCGCGCCACGGGTCAGCGCTTTCCTGCGTCAGCTGGTGGATATCACCAAGAGCATCGATCCCGCGACCCTTGTCGGCTACGCCAACTTCCCCTCCACGGAATACCTGGAGACCGACTTCACCGACTTCCTCGCCTTCAACGTGTATCTTCACCGCGAGGAGGACCTCCGGAGGTATCTCTACCGGCTGCATATGCTGGCGGGCGACCGACCGCTCGTCCTCACGGAGTTCGGCATGGATTCCCTCCGCGAGGGCGAGCAGAGCCAGGCGGCAACGCTCTCCTGGCAGGTGCGGGCGGCCCTGGAGATGGGGGTGGCAGGCACCTGCATCTTCTCCTTCACCGACGAGTGGTTCACCGGCGGTGAAGACGTCCGGGACTGGGGGTTCGGGCTGGTCGATCGTGATCGGCGCACGAAGCCGGCCTTCCTAGCGGTGCAGCGCTGCTACGACACGGACGAGCTGCCCGCCCTCTCCGAATATCCGAAAGTGTCCGTGGTGGTCTGTGCCTACAATGCTGAGAGCACCATGGCTCCCTGCCTCGATTCGCTGCGCGACCTCCGTTACCCGACGTATGAGGTCGTCGTGGTCGATGACGGCTCCACCGACCGCACCGGGCATATCGCCGATGAATACGACGACTTCCACGTGATTCATCAGGAGAACAAGGGCCTGAGCGCCGCCCGGAACGTCGGCATCGCCGCCTCCACCGGCGATATCATCGCCTTCACCGACTCCGACTGTGTGGTGGATCCGGATTGGCTGCACTATCTGGTCGCCACGTTTCTCACCTCTGGCAAGGCGGCGGTCGGTGGACCCAACTTGCCGCCGCCCGAAGATTCGGTGGTGGCCAGTTGCGTGGCCGCCTCTCCGGGCGGGCCCCTGCACGTGCTCCTGAACGACGAGGAGGCGGAGCACATCCCGGGCTGCAACATGGCGTTCCGCCGCGAGGTGCTCGAGGAGATCGGCGGGTTCGATCCCATCTACCGCGCGGCCGGCGACGACGTGGATGTGTGCTGGCGCCTTCAGGAGCGCGGCCACCGCATCGCCTTCAGTCCCGCGGCCATGGTGTGGCACTTCCGGCGCAACACCGTCAAGGCCTACGTCGGCCAGCAGAGAGGCTACGGCAAGGCCGAAGGCCTCCTCTACTTCAAGCACCCGCAGCGGTTCAACGCCCTCGGGTACTCCCGGTGGCGCGGCCGGATCTACGGGGGCATCTACTCTCTCTTCACCTCGCTGTTCTCGCTGCGGCGTCCGGTGATCTACGGTGGCGTTTTCGGTCGCGGTCTGTTTCAGACCCTCTACCAGCCGCCCTCGAGCTTCTTTTCCTACCTGCCGTTCACGCTCGAGTGGAGCGTAGTGGCGGCCGTGCTCTTCGCCTACGCCTTCGTCCACGGCGGCGGGGCCTGGCTGGGAACCACCCCGCTGCTCCTGACCTGGACATGCTGCCTCGCGGTGGCGCTTCGCGCCCGGGTGGACCCGCGCGCGGACAGCCTGCGTGGTCGCCTGCTCATCGCGCTGCTCACTTATCTGGGCCCCCTTCTACGCTGTCTGGAGCGGTATCGCTGGCTGGCGCGCGGGCTGTCAGCGGTCGAGCCGATCAGACATGAGGGTTTGACCCGGGCGGCCGTCTCCTGGCGGAGCCACGCGCGGTCCATCGCCTTCTGGACAGAAAATGGGCTAGAGAAAGAAGTGCTGCTCCAGGGTCTCCAGGAAGCCGTCGCGGCGCGGAAGTACTTGGTCGTGGCGGATCGCGGATGGAGCGACTGGGACCTGGAGGTCTACGGCGGCCTCTGGTCGAGAGGGCGGGTCAAGGTGGCAACGGAATACCACGGCGCGGAACGGCGGGTCCTCCGCGCGAAGTACGCTCTGAGCAGCTCGCTGTTCACCCGGCTGGCCGTGTCCGGATCCGCCCTGATTAGCCTTTTCGGCCTGGCGCTCGGCTGGGCGCCCCTGCTCCTGGCCGGCCTGGGGGGGGCCGTGATCGGCGCGGTGGCGTTCACGCGAGAGGCGCTGAGTCTCGCCCGCACGATCGATCGTGGGCTCACCGCCGTGGCCCGGCGAGCCAAGCTTCACTATGCGCCGCCTCTCCGGGCTGAGGTTCAGGGAAGGTGAGAGGGTTCGCGGTCCGGGTCCTCTCGTACCTTCCGCCTTACCGTCAGACGCTGCTCTGGGCTCTCGTTCAGGTGCTGCTCATCAGCGCCCTTGAGATGCTCAAGCCCTGGCCGCTCAAGATCATCATCGACTCCGTGCTGGGAGGACAGCCACCGCCCTGGGGGTGGCCCAGCGGCTGGTCTTCTCAGGCCCTGCTCCTCGCGGCCTGCGCGGCCCAGGTGCTCATCTATGCCGCGCTGGGCGCCCTCGTGGTGCTGAACAATTACACGACGATCGGCGTCGGCCAGCGGATGGTCAGCAAGCTGCGCAGCGACCTCTACGGCCACCTGCACCGACTGTCCCTCGCCTTCCACAGCCGCGCGCGGGTCGGAGACCTCATCTACCGCGTTACCGCCGATACCTTCGCCCTCCAGAGCCTCACCATGAACTGTCTGTTCCCTGCCGTGACCGCGTTGACCCTCCTGGCCGGCATGGGCGTCATCATGCTCCGGCTGGACTGGAAGCTGACCCTGGTCGCTCTCGGGGTCTGCCCGGCCCTGTTCGTGGTCATCGCGCGGCTCAATAGTCGGATCACCCACGTGGCCGGCGACGTGCGGCAGCGCGAGAGCGAGGTCTATGCCGTGGTCCAGCAGAGCATGTCCATGATGCGGGTCACCCAGGCCTTCACGCGCGAGGAGGAGGAGCACCGGCGGTTCATGGACGTGAGCCGGCAGAGCCTCGCCGCCGGCCTGCGCCTCTACACGCTCCAGACCGTCTACTCGAGCGTGGTGAACGTGATCATCGCGCTGGGCACCGCCGGAGTGGTGTGGGTAGGGGCTCGGCACGTCATGGACGGCTCGCTGAGCATCGGCACCCTGGTGATCTTCATCTCGTACCTCGCCTCGCTCTACGGTCCCATCAACAGCATGTTCCAGACTTATGGTCTGGCCCAGGGGTCTCGAGCCGCCGTGCAACGTGTCTTCGACGTGCTGGACATCGAGCGGGATCTCAACGACAGCCGGCGCGAGTTCCCGGAAGAGAGTGCGCAGGGGGAGGTGGCATGGGAAGACGTCTCCTTCGGCTACGTGCGGGGGCACCCCGTCCTGAGCGGGGTAACCCTTCATGTCCGACCGGGACAGAAGGTGGCCGTGGTCGGCCCCACGGGGGCCGGCAAGTCCACGCTCCTGAGCCTGCTGCCACGCTTTTACGACCCCTGGGCAGGCCGTGTGCTCGTGGACGGAGTGGACGCTCGGGAGTATCGGCTCGCCGCGCTCCGCCAGCAGATCGCCATGGTGCTGCAGCCCCCTCTCGTGTTCAACGCGAGTGTGCACGACAACATCGCCTTCGGCCAGTCGAACGCCCGGCGTGACGAGATCGTGGCGGCCGCGCGGCTCGCGGGCATCCACGAGACAATCACGAGACTGCCCGACGGATACGACTCCATGGTGGGAGAGCAGGGGCTCACGCTCTCGGAGGGCGAAAAGCAGCGCCTCACCATCGCGCGCGCCATCCTCCGAGACTCACCCATCCTGATCCTCGACGAGCCCACCTCGGCGCTCGACTCGGAGACGGAGGCCCTAATCATGCAGGGCCTCGAGCGCTTGATGGCCGGGCGTACCACGTTCATCATCGCGCACCGTTTGGCCACCGTCCGAAAGGCTGACCTGATCGTGGTGCTGCGCGACGGCCGCATCGTGGAGCAGGGCACTTTCGAGACTCTCATGGAGGTCCCGGGCGCCTTCGCTTCGCTCTACCGGTTGCAGACCGGCGTACAGGAAGAGGACCGCCTTACCCTCCCGTAAGCGGATCATCGAGCTCCACCGGCGGGCGGGAGCAGGCGCAGCGCCGCGCGCGGGCTCGAGAAAAGCATTCCGATCTATACTGGCCGCCGTGGAATTCGTAGGCATCCCCGCCGGCGCATTCTGGATAGGCTGGGAGGACGGCCATCCCGCCGAGAGGCCGCGGCACAAGGTCTGGCTCGACGGCTTCGCCATCGCCCGCGCTCCCGTCACCAACGCTCAGTACGCTCGCTTCCTCGAGGCGGCCGATGTCCCTCCCCCACCCTGGTGGGAAGATCCGCGCTTCGCCGATCCCGAGCAGGCCGTGGTCGGTGTCAACTGGTTCGAGGCGTCGGTGTATTGCGAGTGGCTGACGAGCGAACGGGCAGGCCGTTTCCGGCTCCCCAGCGAAGCGGAATGGGAGAAAGCCGCGCGGGGCGGGCTCGAGGGCGCCCGCTTCCCGTGGGGGAGCGAACGGCCCTCGGCGAGCGGCTTCGACAGGCCGCCGCGCGCCGCGGAGACGCCGGCCAACCCCTTGGGGCTCGTGGCGCTCTCGGGCGTCTGCCACGAGTGGTGCCTGGACTGGGAGAGCGAGGACTACTACGCGACCTCACCCGAGCGAAACCCACCGGGGCCGCCGCACGGCTCGCGGCGCGTCTCTCGCGGAGGAGCCTGGCGCCACCAGGATCCGTGGAGCCCCGTGGCCCACCGGTCGTCCCTGCCCCCCGCGCTTCGCTACTCCGACTACGGTTTCAGGGTGGTGCGGCTCGAGGGCTGACTACAGGCGCGAGCGAACGTCGTCGATATCGCGGCGAAGCTCGTGAAAGGCCGTGCGGAAGATGGAGTGAGTCGCGGCGAACCTCTCCCCCATCTCAGTCTTGACACTGGCCTCGACTCGGTCCATGCGTTCAGTCGTCGCGGCTACGCCCTCGGCCACCGCCCGGATGTCCTGGCGAAGAGACTCGGCGACGACGTCGAAGTGTCGACGCGTCTCCGCGGCGGTGTCACGCACCTCCTGCCGGAGACCGACAAACTCTTGACGGAGACTCCCCAGAGCCTGGTCAAGATAGGCGCGGGTCTCTCCATCCATGCCCGAAGTCTAGCCGACAGGCCACGGAAGCCACAAGTGTGTCCGTCCGGACACATCCGCGCTCACAGATGCGCGATGGCCTCGATCTCCACGAGGGCGCCCGCGGGCAGCTTGGCGGCCTGCACGGTCGAGCGCGCGGGCGGGACCTCTCCCGCGTGCCGCTTGTAGACCTCGTTCATCTCGGTGAAATCCTCCATACGCGCGAGGAACACCGTGGTCTTGACCATCCAGTCGAGCCGGCTCCCCACCGCCTCGAGGATGGCCTTGAGATTGGCGAAGACCTGCTCCGTCTGCTCGGCCACCGTCGCACCCGTCAGCGCGCTCTCTCCCGGGCGGAGCGCGATCTGGCCCGAGACGAAGACCAGATCGTCCACGCGTACAGCCTGGGAATACGGCGCGCCCTGCAGCGGCGCGGGGGCCTTCTCGGTGCGGATCGCGAACTTCTTCGCCATGATGGTCTCCCTGACTACCAGAGGGTGGCGGGCATGGGCAGCCCCTCGAAGTCGGATGCGGGCAATGGCGCGGGCGGCGTGAGTCCGAGATCGACGGTCATGGCGTGAAGCTGGCGCAGGTGGTGGGCCGCATGCCACGTGGTCCACTCGAGGAGCGCCTGACCAGACCGCGGCCCGTAGTAGCCCCCGATCACGCGCGCGTACTCGCGCGGCGCGGCGCCCTCGAACCACCCCGAGACTCGCCCACGCACGAGGGCCCCGTAGCGAGCGATGGCCGGACCGTCGACGAGATCCGGTGGCGCGGGCTCGCGCAGCCACGCCTCCGGCAATGCGCCCATGTCCATTCCGTCCACATAGGCGAGGCCCACCCTGAAGAGGTGGAAGGCGAGGTCGCGGACGGTGCGGTCACGCTCCGGCGGCTTGTAGTCGAGCGCGCGCGAGGGGAGGGATGCTACCAAGCGCTCGGCGTTCGCGAGGATGCGATCGAGTCGCGCGCCCAGCTCGAGGGCGGGCAGCGGAGGCGTCATCGGCCGCTCTCCGGCCTGCTGGAGAGAAAGACGTGAAGCGCGCGCCGGTCGGCAACCGCGAGGTCGAGGAGACCGTCACCGTCGAGGTCCGCCACGACGAGGTTGGACTGGATGGGCCCGCCGAGCTGGAGCGCCCATCGCTCTTCCCACCGAGTTCCGGAGAGCTCGAGGGCCGCGAGGACCTCGCGGCTCTGACGGGGCAGGATGATCTGGAGCCGCCCGCTGCCGCTCATGTTGGCGATGGCCGCCTGGTCCTGGTTGCGAGAGCCGACCGCGTGCGACGAGTACCCGAGGGCCTTGGCGGAGGGGATGAGGGCGGCAGCGCGCCGCTTGTAGGCCACGAGGACGCCGGTCAGATGCGGGGTGTTCACCGCGATGAGCTCGGGGATGCCGTCACCCGAGAGGTCCGCGGCGCCGATCACGTGCACCCAACGATTCTTCTGCCCGAAGGCGGGACCTTCCGCCAGGAATTCCAGGCTGGCATCGCGCCAGCCAAGCACGAGGATCGAGGAGCCCTGGCGCGGTGCGCTCTTGACCGCGACCACGCCCGGCCGGCGGCCCTCGCCGATCGGCACGACCATGGGGATCAGGTCTTCCAGCACGGCAGGTTCCGGGACCACGTAGCGCCCGCGGACCGAGAGCGCGTTCGAGCCCACGGCGATGACGGTCACGGACGTCGCCTCGAGCTTGTCGCCGAGGGCGCCGTGAGGGTAGCGGTCCGTGGGGTCGGTCAACACGAGAGCGTGAAGCTCGCCCGAGCCGTCCAGGCCACCGAGAGTGATCCGCGCGTCGGGCAGGGCCCTGATCTCCGCGCGCGCGACCACTCGAGGCGCCGACAGCAGCCCGCCGATCAGGACAACCGCTCCATCGGCCGCCACGGCAACGAGATCGTCCCAGCCCTTGCCGTCCAGCACCACCGGCACCGGGAAGGTCAGCCGGGACAGCGGAGCGCCCACGTCGAAGGCCCGCAGGGCGCCGTCCTGCCACACGAGGAGCAGCCCCTCGCGCGAGACGCACACGATCCCCGGGCGGCCGTCGCCCAGCGACACCGCCACGGGCGGGCCGTCGGGGCTGGCCGCGTCCCCGTAGCGGCCGATGACGGCGAGACTCGTCTGGGCGATCTCGAAGATCCAGAGGGTGCCGTTGGCGTCGACGGCCGCGAGCCTCTTCGGCGGCATCGAGACTACCCAGCGGAACGGCGCCTCCGCCGGCGTCGAGATGACGACCACGCGGGGAAAGGTTCCCTGCCCCGCCGCGACACGGTTGGCGGAGGCCGACCCGTAGGAGAACCGCCAGGCCAGCGCGGGCGCGGCAAGAGCCAGGACGAGAAGCGAGGCCAGGAGAGAACGGGCGAGCACGCTCCTAGCGGCCGTGGAAGGCGACGGACTGCTTCTTCGCGAACGCCGCCACGCCGTTACGGAAATCCTCCGTGTGGCCGCTCTGGGCGATGGCCTGGGCCTCGAGCTCCATCTGCGTCTCCAGGCTCTCCTGGGTGGACTGGTGGAAAAGAAGCTTGGCGCGGCCGAAGGCGAGCGTCGGCCCCTGGGCGAGCTCGCGCGCGAGCGCGCCCACCGCTCCGGAGAACTCTGCGTCCGGATGCACGCGGTTCACGAGTCCCCACTCCATGGCCTCCCGCGCCGAGAGCACCCGGTTGGTGTAGTGGAGCTCGAGCGAGCGCCGGAGACCGATGAGCCGGGGAAGAAAGTAGGACGACGAGCCGTCGGGGGAGGCGGCGATCTTGGAGTACGCCATGGTGAACCTCGCCGACTCGGCCGCGACCACGAGGTCGCCGGCTAGGGCCAGGCTCATGCCTCCGCCCGCGGCGATTCCATTCACGGCCATGATCACGGGCTTGGCCGTTCGGGCAAGGCGCGAGACCGAGCCGTGGAGGTAGGTCGTGAGCTCCTTGATGAGGACGCCGATGCGATCCGGGTTGTCGTTGAAGTCCTTGACGTCACCGCCCGCGCAGAAGGCCTTGCCCGCGCCGGTGATCACGATGCAGCGGACGGCCCGGTCCTCGTCGGCCTCCAGGGTGGCGTGGAAGAGCTCGCGGCCGAGCGCGAGGTTGAGGGCATTGTAGGCATCGGGGCGGTTGAGCGTGATGGTGGCGATCGCCTCCGTGACCTCGTAGCGGATCGTCTCATAGCCCATACCTGTTCTCCTCTCGTTACGGGCGCTCGCCCACTCTGTGCAGCTTCAGCAAATTCGTCGTCCCCGTCACCCACATGGGGCCGCCCGAGATGATGACGAGCACGTCGCCGTTGCGCACGGTGCCGTCCTCGAGCAGAGTGCTCTCGACCTCCTGCAGCATCTCGTCCGTGGTGTCCACCTTGCGGACGAGGCGGGCGCGCACCCCCCAGTAGAGCCCCAGCCGCCGCTGGATCTCGGTGAATGGGGTGAGGGCGACCACCGGGACGTGGGGTCGCTCCGAGGAGATGAGGCGCGCGCTGAAGCCCGACTGGGTGAAGGCGACGATGGCCTTGGCCCTGAGCACCTCGGCGGCGCGGCAGGCGGCCTCCGCCACGGCCTCCGAGAAACCGTAGGCCTCGGGGCGGGGGGCGGGCAGCGAGGTCCGCGGCAGCTCGCGCTCGATGCGGGTAGCCACGCGCGACATGACCTCCACGGCCTCCACGGGATGCTGACCGGAGGCGGTCTCGGCGGAGAGCATGATGGCGTCCGCGCCCTCGAAGATGGCCGTGGCCACATCCGATACCTCGAGCGGCACCTCGACGCCGAGGTCACCGCGGGCGACCATGACGGCGTCCACGAGGGCCAGGATACCGGGGAGGTTGGAGACCACCTCGGCTCGCTCGAGCTTGGCGATGATGGGGACGCTCGCCCCGCGATCGAGGAGGAATTTGCGGACCTCTTGAATGTCGGCGGCCGAGCGCACGAACGACACCGCGACGTAGTCGACGCCATGGGCGACCCCGAAGCGGAGATCCTCGCGGTCCTTGTCGGTGAGACACGACACGGGCAGCGGGATCCCGGGGAGGGCCACGCCCTTGTGGTCGGAGACGACACCGCCCGCGATGACGCGGCACACGGCGGAATCGACGTCCGCCCGCTCCACGGCCAGCTGGATGGTGCCATCGTCCATCCACAGCTGATCGCCGGGCTTGAGGGCGGCGATCAGATCCGGATGGTCGAGCGAGGCGCGCTCGGAGGTGCCCAGCACCGGCTTGGCGGTAAGGGTAAAGAGCTCCCCCGTCATGAGCATGGCGCGCCCGCCGATGAAATTTCCGAGCCTGACCTTGGGCCCCTGGAGATCCTGGATGATGGTCACCGGCCGGCCCCAGTCGGTCTCGCCCTCACGAATGGCGCGGATGACGGCGGCATGCTCCTCGTGGGTGCCGTGGGAGAAATTCAAGCGCGCCACGTCCATGCCCGCCTCCACGAGCTTGCGCAGGATGGCGGGGTTCCGGCTCGCCGGCCCGATGGTGCAGATGATGCGCGTGCGCCGAGTCATCTCAGCCATTTTTCACTCAGCCCTCGCCTCGCCGCTCTCCTCGCCTGCGGCTCGTCGGCAGCGTCTCAGCTCGAAAATCAATTCAGCCCTCGCCTCAGGGCTTCGCCCTTCAGCTCGAAGTGCCACGCAGGGCCTTCTGGAGGATCTGGCCGGTGAAGGACTTGCCGGCCTGGCCGCGAACGTCCTCGGGCGTGCCGACGGCGACCACCCGGCCACCGTCGTTTCCCCCCTCGGGCCCGAGGTCGATGATCCAGTCGGCCGTCTTGATCACGTCGACGTTGTGCTCGATGATGACCACGGTATTGCCCTGCTCCACGAGCTGGTTGAGGACCTCCAGGAGCCGTCGGATGTCGGCGAAGTGCAGCCCCGTCGTGGGCTCGTCCAGGATGTAGAGCGTCCGGCCCGTGGCGCGGCGACTCAGCTCGGTGGCGAGCTTGACCCGCTGGGCCTCGCCCCCCGACAGGGTGGTCGCGGACTGGCCGAGGCGAATATAGTCGAGCCCCACGTCGTGGAGCGTGCGGAGCTTCTGCTTGATGGCGGGCACGGGCTCGAAAAACAAGAGCGCCTCCGCCACCGTCATCGCGAGGATCTCCGCGATGTTCTTACCCTTGTAGCGCACCTCGAGCGTCTCGCGGTTGTAACGCTTCGCCTTGCAGACCTCGCAGGTGACGTACACGTCCGGCAGGAAGTGCATCTCGATCTTGACGAGCCCGTCACCTTGACAGGCCTCGCAGCGTCCACCCTTGACGTTGAACGAGAAGCGGCCGGGCTGATACCCGCGCATCCGCGCGTCGGAGGTACGGGCCATGAGCGTCCGGATCATGGTGAAGACGCCGGTATACGTGGCGGGGTTGGAGCGCGGGGTGCGCCCGATCGGGGACTGGTCGATGTCGATGACCTTGTCGAGGTGCTGGGCGCCCTCGATGCGGTCGTGCTCGCCGGGGCGCTCCTGGGCGCGGTGAAGCATCTGGGCGAGGGCCCGGTACAGGATGTCGTTGACCAGGGTGGACTTGCCCGATCCCGAGACGCCCGTCACCGCCGTGAAGGTCCCCAGCGGGATCTTGACGGCCATGCCCTTGAGGTTGTGCTCGCGCGGGTTGTGGATGATGACGTGCTTGCCGTTGGGGGACCGCCGCGCCGCCGGCACGGCGATCTTCTCGACGCCCGAGAGGAACTTGCCCGTGAGGGAGGCGGGATGCGCGGCGATCTCGCCCGGCGTGCCCACGGCCACGACGTGCCCGCCCAGCTCTCCCGCCCCCGGACCCAGGTCGACCACGAAGTCCGCCGCGCGGATCGTCTCCTCGTCGTGCTCGACCACGAGCACCGTGTTGCCGAGGTCGCGCAGTCGCTTGAGGGTGTCGAGCAGTCGCGTGTTGTCGCGCTGGTGAAGCCCGATGCTGGGCTCGTCGAGGATGTACAGGACTCCCACCAGGCTCGAGCCGATCTGGGTGGCGAGCCGGATCCGCTGCCCCTCGCCCCCCGACAACGTCGCGGCCGGACGGTCGAGGGTGAGGTACTCGAGACCGACGTGGGCGAGAAAGCCCAGGCGCTCCCGGATCTCCTTGAGCACGCGACGGGCGATCTGCGCGTCCCGCTCCGAGAGGGTCAGGGTGTCGAAGAACTGCCGCGCGGCCTTGATGGGGAAGCGCACGACGTCCGCGATGGACCGCCCCGCGATCTTGACGGCCAGCGTCTCCGGCCGGAGGCGCGAGCCCTTGCACGTGGGGCAGTCGCGCAGGGCCATGTAGTGCTCCAGCTCTTGCCGGATCTCCGGGGACAGCGTCTCCTTGTAGCGCCGCTCGAGGATGGCCACGGCGCCCTCGAAGCCGTCGCCCGGCTCGCCGTGCAAGATGATGTCGCGGGTCTTCCTGGGCAGCTTTCCCCAGGGCGTCTCGAGGTCGAACTTGTAGCGCCGGCCCAGGACCTGGAGCGTTTGCTTGAAGGTCGAGCCGCCCGTGCCCGCCCACGGCACCAGATCTCGTAGCGCGACCCGATGCCGCCGCAATCGGCGCAGGCCCCGTACGGATTGTTGAAGGAGAACATGCGGGGTGACACCTCGGGAAAGGACACGCCACAGGCCGCGCAGGCCAACCGCTCCGAGAAGAGGTGGGAGGGCCCCTCCACGGCCTCCACCTGCACCACGCCGTCGGCGAGACGGAGCGCCGTCTCCAGCGAATCGTTGAGCCGCGATCCCAGGTTGTCGCGGATGACCAGGCGGTCGACCACGACCTCGATGGTGTGCTTCTTGGCCTTGGCGAGCTCGATCTCCTCCGAGAGCTCGCGGAACTGGCCGTTCACGCGCACGCGCACATAGCCCTGGCGCCGGAGGTCGAAGAAGAGCTTGCGGTACTCGCCCTTGCGCCCGCGCACCACGGGGGCGAGCACGAGGAGGCGCGTGCCCCCCGGCAGCCCCATGACCCGGTCCACCATCTG
>WNGH01006882.1_pt1 | contig 15478 bp, 13 predicted proteins | sample 5400631 | NCBI WGS metagenome assembly WNGH01 (sample SAMN13153373, study PRJNA577476) | soil metagenome | isolation source: 115 cm soil or saprolite under Garry oak tree replicate 1 | place: USA:California | collected 2016-06-15
ACCGGTTGCGCTGGCTTTGGCAGAGCACCCGGAGATCGAGGTTGTCTTGATCGGCGGAAAACTCTACAAACAGGAACTAGTGACCGGTGGTGCGGCGACCGTTGAGGCGTTCCACAATGTGCGGGCCGATCTTTGCTTTTTAGGGATAAGCAGCGTGCATCCCGAGGTCGGCATCAGTACCTTCAATCTAGAAGGGTCCTATGTGAAACGTGCGATGATCGCAAGCTCGGCAGAGGTGGTAGCACTGACGTCGGCAGAGAAGTTAGGCACGGCTGCGCCCTATATCATCGGGCCGCTCAGTGACCTGACTTATCTGGTGACTGAGCGGTCCGTCCCCGACGAGGTGCTGGCACCATACCGGGCACAGGGCATTACCGTGGTGCGGGCGTAAGGTACCTCTTGTGATGGAAGGTCATAGCTTCCCAATTGGCTTTGCATAAGATACAATGGTAGTTGCAGTACCCTCAAGCGGGTCGTAAAAGAAAGTAGGCTCTGACCTCCCGCCGCACCTCTGTACGAGGAAGAGTATAGATGAATAAACCGAAAAGGTCAAGTGATTATGCACTAGGGGAATACACTAAAGCAGAAGGAAGAACACCCATGGTCGTTGGAGATGTCATCACTGCTGTAAAGGAAGAACACCTATGGTCGTTGGAGATGTCACCACTGCTGTAGACGTACTCGTCCTGGGCGCAGGCCCAGGCGGCTACGTCGCTGCTATTCGCGCCGCCCAACTTGGGCATCACGTCACCCTCGTTAACGCTGGCCCTCCTGGCGGCACCTGCCTCAATCAGGGGTGTATTCCTCTCAAAGCCTTGCTTTCCTCAAGCGAGCGTTATTATCAGACGCGCCAGGAAGAACTGGCTGCTCTGGGCATCTCTGTTGCAAATGTATCCTTTGACTGGCCTCAAATGCAAGCCTGGAAACAGAGCATTGTGGACCGTCTCTCTGAAGGTGTACGCCGCCTTCTCGCGGGTAACGGCGTCGAGTGGGTTTCTGGTACCGGTTGGTTTATCAATGCTCAGGAAGTGCGCGTCGAAGGCGAACATGGCTCCCATCGCTTCAAATTCGATCACTGTATCCTCGCTGTGGGAGCTGAACCCACTTCCTTGCCCCAACTTCCTTACGACGATCAAGACGTTCTTACACCCGAACAGGCCCTTCAACTGCCCAAATTACCGGCAACGCTTAGCATCTTCGGCGACGACTATATCGCTGTCGAACTTGCTACCCTCTTTGCCCGCTTAGGCGTAAAGGTCAAACTGCTTTCTCCCAGCGAACACTTCCTGACAGGTGTTGACCCTGCGGCCTTACGTTTAGTACAGGCTGGTCTGCGCAAACTGGGTATTCAGGTCAGCACAAAGGTCACGGTCGAAAAACTCTTGGAGCGTCCTCTCGTGCTTTCGACTGGTGTTGGCTCTCAACCACGTACCGCAGGATTACATCTGGACGCTGTAGACCTCAAACTCAGTGAGAATGGCGGCATCGCTGTGAACACTATGCAGCAGAGTAGCATTCCTCATATCTACGCGGTGGGAGATTGTACAGGCGAACGCGCTCTTGCCAGTCTTGCCATCAAACAGGGCAAGGTTGCCGCCGAAGTTCTCTCCGGCCAGCGCGTCCAGTTCGCACCTCTTGTCGTCCCTCACATTGTTCATAGTACACCAGAACTCGCCACTATTGGCTACAGTGCAGAAGAAGCGACTCAGGTCGGTTACAACATTGTTACTGGTCGCTTCCCCCTGGCCGCCAACGGACGCGCCTTGACTCTGGGAGCCGATAATGGAGCGGCTTTTATCGTTGCTAATGCCAACGATGGCGTCATCTTAGGGGCAACGCTCGTCGGCCCGAGGGCTGGTGACCTGATTGGACAAATGACGGTAGCCATCGAAATGGGTGCGACGCTTACCGATCTCTCAGAGATTATCTACGCCCATCCCAGCTTGAGCGAGACATTGCAAGAGAGTACTGAAAATGCTTTGGGAAGGGCGATACATATGCTGGGAAAGGCGTAGCAGAATTTCAGCCAAATGGTGCAGAGGGCGCAAGAGTCAGTTTACCGGACGGCGCGCCCGAAAGCCCCTGCGCTTCAGACAGGGGGAGTGTCAGTCCGCTTCCTCGGCGAAGGAAGCGGCATGATACCGTACCTGCAGAGAACTGGTCAAACCTTTCCCTAGGGGAATCTCTTGCGCTTCTATTACCGCTTTCAAGCGCAAGGCAATCAACTCGGCCCCGCTTTTTTCAGCATGAAGGACAGCCACAAGCATGTTCGTACCATGGATGCTCAGGAGGTCATCTTTGCGCAGGTGCTTGCGTAGCAAAGGCAGGAGTGAGCGCAGTGCTTGAAACGTATGACGCGCATAGCGTTGTTGTGTATCACTGCCCGCGGCCTGCTCCCATACCGCATGGAAGGCTATTACACTCTCTGTACTGCAAATGCGTCGCAGCTTGCGCTGCTCGTCCTCAACCGTTTTGGTTGACGAGACCGCTTGCCAGACAGTATGCGAACGATGGCGCAGAATATCATAACGTCCCTGAAGACGTGCCAAACCTTCCAAGGCGATGGTGCCTGCCGTCCAGCAGACTTGCCTGGGGGTACTCATAGTGTAGGGTGCATTTGCCAGTAATGCACGAAAGATGCTCCCTACCTTCATGGTTGGAGCTTCAAAATGCTCCTGTGAGCGTATGGCGAGATGCCCGGCATAAATGCGGCGGCGTTGCTTGAGGAAATCGCGGATGGTCATTGGGCCTTTGTTATAGACAATGGCTTCCGGCACATAGACCATGTGCAGTCCGCATGCGGCAATGCGTGCCTGAAGGGATAGCTCATCGACAGGAGTATCAGAGGGAATAGACTCAACGACATTGCGAAAAGCCACGACCTCACCCAGTTTGGGACTGTGGCGTGCCATGCTATCATGAAGTTGCCAGAGCATATGCACGGCGTGTCCTATAAAGGTATACTGGTCGTTGACGGGTAGAGGGCGCGCCCCGACCATGCCTATAGTCGGATCGGCAAAACAGGCGCATAGCCGTTCCAGTGCGTCCCTTTCAGGAATAATATCCGCTCCCACCAGCACCAGGAGATCACTCTTCGCCTCCTTTAAGAAAAGATTGATAGCAGATGCTTTGCCTTCACGGTGTTCCTGTACGATGAGCTGAATACGTGAATCGCGCTGCATGGCTTCCCTGACGAGAGCAACTGTGTTATCTGTGCAGCCACTGGCCACAACGATCACTTCTACGACTCGCGTCTTCTGACTTTTCTGCTCCAGGATCGCCTGTAATGTGCGTTTGATGTTTGCTTCTTCATTGTAGGCCATCACACCGACGCTGTAGGAAATCTGCTGTGTTTCAAGTTGTGCGGGATGCTCAAGCCTGATTGGTAGGTTTTCTAATAACTCGCTTGTCATACTGCTGCTTTCTTGTTTATAGATACATACCTGTTGATATTTGTATCGGCAGCAATATGAAAAGCTGAAGAACGATGCTCATTATTTTTTGAGCATCTATGACTCCTCTACGCCGATCATCACCTCCGTGGATTTTATAATAGCGACCACATCATCACCCGTTTTTAAATCCAACGCCTGTGCCGAAGTCAGCGTAATCGCCGAAACGATTTCTTGCCCATCCGGTAGTTCAACCACCACCTCTGCCATCACAGCTCCCGGCTTCACTGTCTTCACCTTCCCTTTTAACTGGTTGCGTGCGCTCATTTTCATAATGTTTCGTCCTTCCCTTCTGTTTGCTCTTTAGAAGGCAGATGCTATGTCGGAGTTAGGTTCGTCGAATATCCATTTGATAGCAATACTAGTATCAACAACTACTATATTGTTCATAAGTCAGCTAGATACTGAGAACGCTCTTCACGCATCTGCCGAATAATTTCAGTCGAATCATCAAGCACTACCCCAGGATGATTCTTCTTAAATTGCTCACGTAATTGAAGTAGGCCTTCATATGCTTCGCGAGTTATGGGCTCTGGTTCCTCTTTCGACACTTTTCGCTGAAGAAGTGCAATCTCTTCCAGAACCTTTTCGATATACTCCCGAAGAGAAAGTTCTTGCTCAGCCGCCGTTGTCTCAAGCTGGTGGCGCACTTCAGGCTTCATACCTACCATGATTTCCTGGTTTTGTGTTTCCATTGCTCTCCTGTCTTCCCCTCATACCGAATATTTGGTACTATACTGACAAAAGTATATCATACCATTGTTAGCGGAAGCTGTATCAAGGTGCGTTTCATTGTTTTGCACAGATTCAAGAAGGATGGTAGGGGCGGCATTATGAAGATTAACAAATTAATCCGGCTATGGCTACGTGGTGGTAGGGGCGGCATTCATGACGCCAGTCCACCTGTGAAGCGGACTGGCGTCATGAATGCCGCCCCTACCACCACCGTAAGTATTTTGTTAACTTTCATCATGACGCCAGTCCACCTGTGAAGCGGACTGGCGTCATGAATGCCGCCCCTACCATGTCTCGCGGGCTTCCTGCAAAAAAGTGAAACGCACCCCTGTATCAACGTATATTGGAGCTACACAGCTTTATGGAAATTCGCCGCTATTGTCATACCGATTATAATGTTGTCTGGGAATTGCATGTATTGGGGCTGCAACACGCTGGGGCTTATGCAGGCAATGGTCCGTGGGACGATGATCTGCACCATATTGACGAGGTGTATGTGCATAATCGTGGTGAGTTCTTGGTAGGGGTACATGAAGGTCGCATTATTGCTATGGGCGCGTTCAGAAAAACCGATAATGAACGGGCCGAGATTAAGCGCATGCGGGTACACCCGGACTTTCATGGGCATGGCTATGGACAAATGATCCTGCAAGAACTTGAAGTTCGGGCCATAGCTATGGGCTACAGTAGCCTGCATTTAGATACCTCAACTATCCAGCTAGCTGCACAAAAGCTCTACCGTAAAAATGGCTTTAAGGAGACAGGTGAGGTAAAAGTACGTAGAGGCTTCACCGAAATATTTTTTGAAAAGCGTTTGACATAAAAACTGTTTTTACCAGAAAGATCAGTGTCCTCCAATCTCTGCAACCCAATACAAGATCAAACGTAGTTAGAATAGTTATGTTGGCAGTACCGTTCGCACATGTAAAAGATTGAAGGAGTGGAGATATCATGTCGCAACAGATGAATTTTGAAGAAGCCAATCGTCAACAACCAGCTTCCTCTTTTGATAATTATGAAGCAGGTTATCGCGACCCCTTTGTGAACACCTTTGGTACACAAAAAGTCTCAGGACAACCTCTAGGTAGAGGGGCATCGGCAGGTCAACGCCTGGCTCTCGCCATCGTCTCCATATGTGTTCTCATCCCCTTATCTGGCATCATCCTGGGAGTCTTTGCCAGTAGTGGCCTTATCCTGGCCGGGCTAATCGGCCTCGGTGTCGTCTGCTTCACCATCATCGCCGTCAATATTGTCTTCAGTTACAGGCATTAAGCTTCTTCAGCAGAAACAAAGGAGCCCTCTATACCATCATAGTTATTAACATTGCTTTTAACCGTCACTAATCTGCGGCTCCTCATCCCTGGGCGAATAAATCTTCAGGTGCTTGCTGTGGCACGATCACTTTCAAGCTATGAGGTACTATGGTGAAGACGGCAGGGGTATGACCTATGGGATCACCGTCAACCTGCATGGCGATTGGTTTAGATGTATTAATTTCGATGTGATCACAGGTCTCGTAGTCAACCCATTGCTGGCGTCGCTCGTGATGCAACAGGAAGTCCAGGAGTACCAGTACCCGCCGCAGTTTGCTACGCTTGTGTACAACACAGATATCCAGCAACCCATCATCGCAACGGGCTTGCCAAGTAAATTTGACGGCTCCCCCGTACAATTGGGTATTGCCGATCACAATTTGTATCGCTCGCGTCTTGACTTCACGGCCAGCGAACTTCAATGTTGTCGCAAAATTCTCATAGCCAAGATTCATCCAGAAACCTGTAAGCAAATAACCTACCACGCCCAGACGTTTCATTGGCTTTTTTTCAACGGCATGCGTTACCTCGGCATCAAAGCCAATGCCCACCATCAGCAAAAAATAGCGATCGTTCACCTTTCCCACGTCGATGACTCGTGTCTTACCATGCACCAGCACATTTTGTGCCCCGGCAACATTCAAGGGAATTTCCATCTCTCGCGCCCACACGTTTACCGTCCCAATGGGTAACACGCCCAGTGCTGTTTCGCTACCTACCAGTTCCTGAATAACCTCATTAATGGTGCCATCTCCGCCAGCCGCAATCACTATATCTACCTTCTCCTCTACTGCCTCACGTGCAATGTTCAGTGCATCGCCAGCTGCCTGCGTCAGTCGCAACTCAATGCGCCAGCCAGCACCACGCAAAGAGGCCACAAGCTCTTCTATTTGGCGGGTATAGAGAAAATAGCTCCCCGACCTTGGATTGGTGATGACGACGGCAGAATGTGGGTGGGTTGTTATAGTTGAAGTGGGCAGAGAAGGTGAGGTTACTTGCGTGCTATCCTGTTGTGTCATTATGTATCCTCTCATGCAGCATGGTATTATGGTCGCTCTCAGGGAGCAATCTCTAGTGTGTCACTTTATCTACGTCTCGATTGCCCTTTTAGTTTTACTATGAACCGCTAAGCTCATAAACCTCATGTCAATCCACTCTTGGTACACGCGCCAGAATAGCCGAAACGACTTCGTAATTACTGGTTCCCAATCGTTGGGCTACCAGTTCCGCACTCAATGTAGCATTACCTTGTCGTCCAATTAGGACGACCTCGTCGCCCACCCGTACCTGTGGAATGTGCGAGACATCGATCATACATTGATCCATACACACTCGTCCCAGGAGCGGGGCCTCTTGCCCATGAAGCAGCACGGTCCCCCAGTTTGTCGGCCCTCTTCTAAAACCATCGGCATAGCCTACTGGCAGCACCGCCACACGTGTCGGCCTCTCGGTCACATACGTTCCCCCATAACTGATCACTTCGCCCGCCGGTATCAGTTTCACCTGGGCCACTTGTGTCTTGAAGGCCAGAGCGGCGCGGAAGCCTTCGGGGAGTTGCACCTCCGACGATGGATCAAGTCCATACAGTGCAATGCCTGGCCGCACCATATCAAAATGCGCTTCGGGCAGACTCAGTAGCGCGGCACTATTGGCAGCATGCACAAGTGGGGGATGTAGACCCTGTTGCTCTAATGCACGAAGTACAGTCTGAAAGCGTGCCAGTTGCACACGTACATGGGTCTGATCCTCTATATCTGCCATGGCAAAATGCGTAAAAATGCCTTGCCATTCCAACCTGGGCACGGCTACAATCTCACGTACCAGCACCACCACATCATCCACCTCTTCCGCACGTATGCCTAGTCTCCCCATACCTGTATCTACCTTTACGTGAACCCCGACTACCTTATCCAGGGCCTGGGCGGCACGGGCGAGGGCCTGAGCCGCTTCTAGCGAATACAAGGTAATGGTCAGTCCCAGGCGTACGGCTTCGCGCATCTGCCACGGTGGCACGTAGCCGAATACCAGAATGGGCGCACCAATGCCTGCTTCGCGTAGTGGTACAGCTTCACTGACCGTCGCTACTCCCAGCATACTTGCGCCATTCAGCAGCACCGTCCGCGCCACCTTGACCGCCCCGTGACCATACGCATCGGCTTTAAGACTTGCCAGCACCTCTACCTTTGGCCCCACCAGGGTCTTAATGTAGCGTGTGTTATGAGCAATCGCACTCAAATCAATCTCCAGCCAGGTTGGACGCTCCGCACGCATCACTACAATCTGCTTCCATCCGGGTGTCTGGCGTACCAGTTGCTCCCGTGCTCGCTCCGGCTTAGCCATCAATCGCTCCGTCACGCGCTCCATGCGTGCCTCTTCGGAGCCCTTGAGCAAAATGGTCATAGTGGGCAGGAGGACACCCACCAGGGGTGTCCCTACATCTCCAACAGGTAGGGATGGGAGGACACCCACCAGGGGTGTTCCTACATTTTGGAGATGCACTTTCTCGATCAGTGAGTATACTGTTTGGGCAGCGTCCTCGTGTGTCGAAGTAAGAATAATCCGTTCTTGTGCTAGGCCTGCTTGTTGCGCCGCCTCGGCCATTATTATGGCATATGTGCCGCGCAAGATCAGGTAATCAACGCACTCAGCAGCCTTTTGACCCACCTGTTGGTGGGCTTGCTCGGCATAATTTCCTAGCCGTAACATATCACCTAGTATGGCAATACGATAATCGGCTGGTAGGGTCTTGAGGGCTTCCAGTGCGGCAAGTGTGGAAGCGGGCGTGGCATTATGGGTATCGTCGAGGAGTTTTACGCCACCTATGCCTGCCAAAGGATGAAGCCTTCCTGGCAATGGGCGCATGTGTGCCAATGTCTGCTGTACCTCTTCTGCTTTTAACCCACAATACGTTCCTACTGCATAGGCTGCTAGCATGGTCGTTACGTAATGCGCTCCCAATAAACGCGACGACAAATGAGTTCCTACACGTATCTCACAACCAATCCCTTCCCACGTCACCTCTACATTCTTTACCTGCGACGGATGAAGCATCGTGATGGGAGCGGTATACTGCGCTGTTCCCATTACCATCTGGATCAATGCATCGTCGCCATTCACAAAGGCTCTACCATGTTTTGGCAAAGACGTTAGCAGCATGCCCAGTTCGACTGCCAAGCGTTCTATCGTGCCAAAATACTGTAGTTGGGCCGGGCTGATATTTGTCAGCACGCCTATCTGTGGCTGCGTGATGGCGCACAATTCGCTGATCTCTCCTGGATGATCACAGGCCAGTTCCAGCACTGCGTACTCGTGCCGTTCTTCTAGTCTACCCAGCGAAAGCGGTATGCCCAGCAAATCATTATAGTTTTGCCAGCTTCGAAATGTGGCAAAGTTGCGAGCAAGAACAGTCGCAATCGCCTCCTTCGTCGTCGTTTTTCCGGTGCTGCCGGTTACAGCGATCACGGTAGGCTGCCAGCATTGCAAGATAAAACGTGCATACTGCTGCAAGGCGATACGGGTATCTCCTACGGTAATTACGGTAATACCGGCCTGTCCCAGTTCTCTGCGTGTCTCTTCTCCAAATGCTGCCAGGGCCTTCTCTTCCAATAAAATGCCTGCAGCTCCCCGTCGCACTGCGTCCAGGACATAGTCATGTCCATCTCCATGTTCTCCACACACGGCTACAAACATCTCTCCCGGCATTAATATGCGTGTATCATGGCTGAACGCTTCAAAACGCTTCTGTCGGCCTGGATGTCTGAGTACTCCTTGTGTGGCCTCAAGCAAATAATTAAGATAGATCATGTAAGCTCTTTCTAAGCCGAAATTTTCGACGTACCCGCACTTTGATCCATACTTTATCATACCGTTCAACTCATATGCGTTTTCATATTCATCTCACAAGGGGCGTTCCTTTTGGGGCATGATGGGAGAGGGGAATAACTAGCCTTTGCATAATCTATTGTTTTGTGCGATACTAGAAGTATGGATACAGTAGTTAAGAGCAACCAAAATATTGTCTATAGTTGCCACTATCACGTGGTCTTTTGCCCCAAGTATCGACGCAAGGTGTTGGTCAATGGCGTCGAGACGCGCCTCAAGACGCTCATCCAAGAAATCGTGGAGAAATGGGGACAAGAATTTGTAGAATGTGAGGTCATGCCTGATCATGTGCATCTGTTGGTCGGATGTGATCCGCAATTTGGCATTCATCGGCTGGTGAAGTTCATCAAGGGGGCGACGTCTCACCAGCTCCGGCAAGAGTTTCCCCTTCTCAAAAAGAAATTGCCCTCGCTGTGGACGAACTCGTACTATTGCGGGACCACTGGGGGCGTGACCATTGAAACCGTTCGCAAGTACGTCGAAAAGCAGAAAGGCAAGTAGGACAGCATGACCAAGAAAGCGTACAGGTATCGCTTCTATCCCACTCCTGCCCAGGCGCATAACTTGGCCTGTACGTTCGGATGTTGCCGCTTCATCTACAATTGGGCTTTGCACAAACGCAAGCGGGCCTACTTCGATCAGGGCATCAAGCTCTCCACGAAAGACTTGTCAGCCGCGATCCCCGCTCTCAAGAAAGAAGAGGGAACGGCCTGGCTTAAAGAGGTGTCAAGCGTCCCTTTGCAGCAAGCCTTGAGGCATCTCGAGGCGGCCTATACGAATTTCTTTGAAGGGCGTGCCCAGTACCCCACCTTCAAAAAGAAGCACCATGAGCAATCGGCCACCTATGCCGACAATGCCTTTACCCTCAAAGGGGACAAGTTGACCCTGGCTAAGCACAAAGAGCCTCTGGATATCGTGTGGTCGCGTGCCTTGCCAGAAGGGACGAAGCCCAGCAGTGTGACGGTCACCAAAGATAAAGTTGGTCGCTATTTCGTCTCCATTCTGATAGAAGAGGAGATCACGCCTCTTGCCCAGACAGAGAAAACCGTTGGTCTTGACCTCGGATTGAAGTCCTTTCTCATCATGAGCGATGGGAAGACCATCAGTAACCCCAAATACTACGCACGGGATGAGAAGAAGCTGGCAAAAGCTCAGAGGCGACACGCGAAGAAAAAGAAGGGCAGCAAGAATCGGGAGAAAGCCCGCAAAAAAGTGGCGAAGTTGCATGCGCGCATAGCTGATACGCGCCGTGATTTTCAGCACCAGGTGTCAACCAAGCTGATCCGCGAAAACCAAGTGATCTGCGTAGAGACACTCAACGTGAAGGGCATGCTGCAAAATCACGGCCTGGCCAAGGCGATTAGCGATGTCGGTTGGGGTGGCTTCGTGCGTCAACTGGAATACAAAGCCACGTGGTACGGACGCACCCTCATCAAGATCGACCGCTGGTACGGCCGTGGGACTCACGGCGTCTGCCTGCGGAGGGAGCGTAAGACGTGACGAGGTGAGAGCCTCTCATGCGGCCCCCGGTGAAACAGGAAACCTCCATCGTGAGGTGGGGAATCCCCTGGCTGAAGCCAGGGGAAGGATGTCAAGCCTTCAGAGATAGTCTTAGCAAAGAAAAGGTAAAAAAATATGGCAAGATCACTTACTATCGAAGATCTCTATCATATTCAGTTTCTCAGCAAGCCGCGTATTTCACCTGATGGTGAACGGGTTGCCTTTGTTGTCACCACAATTGATGAGCGCAAACATGCATACCGTTCCTCGATCTGGGTAGTGCCTGCGAAGGGTGGAGAGGCGAAACAGTTGACGCGAGGTACGGCCAATACGCATAGCCCCTGTTGGTCACCGGATGGACGCTGGTTGGCCTTTGTAACTGAGCGCGAAAGTGAGTCACAGGGCAAAGACGAGAAAGAACAGAAAAAACACGGCAAGGGTCAAGGTCAAATCTGGCTGTTGCCCACAGACGGTGGTGAGGCTCATCAACTGACTTTCATGCCGCCTGGAGCTTCTGGACCTGCCTGGTCGCCTGATAGCAAACGGCTACTCTTTAGTGCGGCGGTTGGCCCGGTCGATGAAGAAACGGAGGACGGTAAGCCGCTTCCCAAGGTACGTGTCATCGATCGCTTATGGTATCGGCTGGATGGCGTCGGTTTTATTTATGAACGCCGCCAGCACCTCTTTCTGATCGATGTGACGGGCGGTGAGCCGCTCCAACTGACTGATGGCGACTGGGATGATACTGATCCAACATGGGCCCCCTTGGGCACAAAAATTGCTTTTGTCTCCAGTCGTGCTGAAGATCGCTGGCGTATTCCCTGTCCAGACCTGTATACCTTGGCCATTGAGCAAGGGAATGCGGGAGAATTGCAGAAATTGACGGATGGATCGCTTGCCTGTGGGTCACCAGCGTGGTCATCGGATGGCACACAGCTTGCATTTCTGGCCGCTCCCAAGCTGTTCTCAGGTGGGCATGTTGAACTTTTCACCATTGCAGCTCATGCACAGTCGGCCACACCACGCAATTTGACGGCTGAATTTGAGGGAAACTGCTCCGATTGGACGAATAGCGACCTGAGTGATGAGCATCTGATGCCTGCTCCGGCATGGTCGGCAAATACCTTGGCGAAGAACACCCTTGCGCTGCTGATTGAAGACCCTACGCACCCTGGAGAAATCTTTGTATGCTCAACAGATGCACCTGGGGAACTGCACCAGCTGACCGGCTTCAACAATGCGCTTTTGGGTGAACTAAGCCTGGTCATGCCCGAATACATGCCCTATACCGGCGAGGATGGCTGGCCGATGGATGGCTGGGTAATGAAGCCACGCGACTTCGATCCCAAAAAGAAATACCCGCTCATCGTTGAGATTCACGGTGGCCCAAGCACCCAGTATGGTTATGGTTTCTTCCATGAAATGCAGATGCTGGTCGCGCAAGGGTATGTCATCCTGTATACCAATCCACGTGGTAGCTGCGGTTATGGAAGAGACTTTGCTCTGACGGTACGTGGCAATTGGGGGCCAAAAGATTCGCTGGATATCATGGCAGGTGTAGATACCCTGCTGCAAAAGGGCTATATTGATGAGCAGCGTATGGGTGTGACAGGCGGTAGCTACGGTGGTTTCATGACCAATTGGCTGATCGGGCATACTGCTCGCTTCAAAGCGGCAGTTACAGATCGCTGTGTCACCAATCTGGCCTCAGACTTTGGCAGTAGCGACTTTGGCTGGGTGTTTGCCGATGAAGAGCTGGAGACAGCACCGTGGGAGAATCTAGAAAAGTACATGTACTATTCGCCCATCAGCTATGTCAAGAACATGCATACGCCCCTGCTGATCATTCACAGTGAACAGGACCTGCGCTGCAATATTGAGCAGGCTGAACAGCTCTTTGCGGCCTTAAAGTATCTTGGGCGTGAAGTGCTGTTTGTGCGCTTCGAGGGGCAGAGTCACGGTCTCTCGCGAGGTGGACATCCCAAACTGCGCCTGGAACGCTTGCGGCACATCCGTAATTGGTTTGATAAATATCTATCAACTAGGCCTTGAGCATCCCAATCTTATCTGTACCCGCCTCAGTAAACCACAAAGTGTGCTCGGTCCCCATCACCAGGCCAAGTGGCAAGCTGTCTTTAGTTGGAATGGGATAGTAGATGAACTGCTTGTGGGCCGCATCAAGACGAGCAAGGCTGTTTTCTGCCGACACTGTAACCCAGACTTCTCCACTAGGACTGATGGTTAAGCCATAGATACCACCTGTCCTGTTTCCTGAAGCGGGCGCTGTGTAGGACGTGAAGGTGCTGGTTTGTGGGTTGAAGCGAACCAACAGGTTGCTATTGAAAGAAGTGGCCCAGAGGGTACCATGCGTATCACTGGCTATCTCCATAAGTTGCGTGGATGGGCCAGGCAAAGTAAAAAAGGTAATTTTGCCAGTGCTAGGGTCGAGGCGACCGATCTGGTCGTTGGTGGCCTGGGTAAACCAGACCATACCCTGGGGATCAACAGTGATCCCATAAGGGTCGAGCTTTTGCACGCTCCTGGTATTGGAGAGCGGGTAGATGTGAATGCGGCCTGTGTGGGAATCAAGTTTGCCGATGGAGTCGGCGTTGAGTTCGGTAAACCAGATGTTGCCGGATGCGTCGATAGCGAGATCGTTGGGTGCGCTGGTCAGGGAGAGCGTTTTAGAAGTATTGCTGGGATTGGGTATGGTGAGCGTGGGCAAACTATAGGTCTGGTAAGTGTTGGTGGTGGGGAAATAGTGGCCGATGTAGTTGGCGTATTGTTCGGCAAACCAGATGGTATCATCGGAGGCAACAACAATGCCCATGATGCCGCTAAGCCCATGGGGTGGTATACGCTGTTGGAACATGTGTGTATGGGGATCAAAGGTAGCGAGGTAATTGTGGCCCATTTCGCCAAACCAGAGCCGTCCTGCGTGATCAATTGCTGGACGCATCAGACCACTGTTTGTCTGGGGCAAGGGATATTCCTGGAAGTGACCGGTAGCTGTGCTGGCTGACGGGGTTTGGGATTGGGTATTTGTAGATTGTACCGTATTTGCCTGATTGATATTTGTATCCTGACATGCGACAAGAATGAAGACGGAGAGTATGAGGCAGCATATGTATTTCGGGAATACGTTACTCATGAGCTTGTTTCCTTATATGTTTCTCTCCTGAACACCTGATGCCATTCTAGACCTGCTTGTGAACACAGTGCCCCTGATTATAAGGCAGGTTGCTCCATGAGGGTAGCAGCGATACCATCATCAACGAGGTGTAATAAACGAGCCTTGATGAGAGTATTTTGCCAATTATGCGTATCGCCATCAGGAAGATCGACAATCTCGACACGTAAATAATTATCGGTCAGACCTTCCCAGCGGGCATGCTTGCGGCCCTCGAGTAAAACCTGTACCGACTGGCCCAAGAATTGCTGGCGGAAGAGGCGGCTATCCTCTTCGTTGAGGGCGAGCAAACGTTCGCTACGAGCCTTTTTAACTTCGTCTTTGATCTGGCCTTTCATACGTGCGGCAGCCGTACCCTGGCGTGGAGAGAAGCGGAAGATATGGGCTTTGGCGAAGTGGAGCTCCTGAGCAAGCTGATAGGTTTGCTCAAAATCCTCGTCGGTTTCGCCGGGGAAGCCGGTAATGATATCGGTACTGATGGCAACGCCAGGAATGACCTCTTTGGCAGTAGTAATGATAGTACGATAGCGTGTACTATTGTAGCGCCGTGCCATGCGACGGAGGATAGCATCTGAGCCACTTTGCATGGGCAGATGGAAGTGACGGCACATGCGGGGATTTTGCCACAGTTCGAGCCATTCCAGGCGAAAATCTTCGGGCTCCAGCGAGGACACTGGAATAGCGGTTTCGCGCAGTAACGTAGTGATGAGATCGCCGAGATCTTGTTTTTCATTGGCATCGGGATGATAGTCGCCGAGATGAATACCCGTTAGTACAATTTCTTGAAAGCCTGCGCGTACTTTGCGTTGAACGTGTTCGACAACGGAAGCGATGCTGCGGCTACGTGAGCTTCCTCGTACATAGGGAACGATGCAGTATGTGCAACGGTTATCACAACCATCCTGCACCTTCATCTGTACACGGGTGCGTGAGGTCAAGGATATGCCGGTCGGTGCAGGTGCTTGAGAGACAAAAGGTGCCAGACCAGATGGATTATCGGGTTGTGGCTCAGCCTCGCTTACATCGATGTTTAGAGATTGATCGCTACCGATATGTTGGGTATCGAGGGGTAAGATAGGCAATGCAGGCCGCTGAGGCTTGCTAATGAGTGAAGAGGGAACTGCTGGTGCGATCGTTTGAGTTGTACTCGCTTGCTGTTGTTCTTTGATGGCTTCTACCAGAGAATCTTTACCCCTATTGCCTACGACGAGATCGACGCCGGGGAGGGCCGCAACAGCTTGAGGATTAAGTTCGGCATAGCAGCCCGTGACGACCAACAGGGCATCGGGATGACGACGACGTGCCTGACTGATCAGTTGTCGTGAACTCCGGTCACCCAGGTGTGTGACTGTGCAGGTATTGACGATATAAATGTCAGCCGTCTCGTCGAAATTGCGTTGGACGAA
>WNGH01016728.1_pt1 | contig 15477 bp, 15 predicted proteins | sample 5400631 | NCBI WGS metagenome assembly WNGH01 (sample SAMN13153373, study PRJNA577476) | soil metagenome | isolation source: 115 cm soil or saprolite under Garry oak tree replicate 1 | place: USA:California | collected 2016-06-15
ATCCCATCGCTCCATTGATGCGAACGGACTCCAGCGCACCATCTCCATCTTCAAGCCCTCCTTCAGGCTCTCGGCCGGTCTCCTGTTGCCCCGACCATCTATGAGCTCATAGTTCTTATATCATCTGAGTGTAGTGATGTCAAATCTGTGATTCCACTAAACAGAGGGGCAGCCCTCACGCGACTTTGGAGCGCGGGGTGGTAGGGTGAGGCCGATGCGTCTGGGATGCGCTCTGCTCGTGGGGGCCCTGATCGGCGCGTGCGGCCTGGCCGCTGGATCGGCCTGGATCGGACCCCGTCTGTTCCAGGAGCCGGAGATCGCCGCGGCGGCGGGCACGGCCGAGGATGGCCTGCGCTGCCAGCAGAAAATCTTCGAGATCGTCCGGGGGGGCAGGCCCGACAAGGGGGGGCGCCTCCGTCCGGTAGCACTCAGCGAGCCCGAGCTGAACGCCTTCCTGTCGCGTCACCTCGTCGAAGCCGGCAAGATCCCGTTAGGGCCCACGACCGTACGCCTCGTCGGGGACGGGATCGTCGAGCTCAAGGGCCAACTCCCGCTTCGTCGCGCTCTCGCCATACCCGACCTGCTCCCGATCCGATGGCTCGAGCAGCCCGTCTGGATTCATCTCGCCGCGCGCGCGAGCCTGGAGGTGGGCGCAGCCCGAAATCAGCGACGGTACTTGCGTCTCGATATCGAGCGGTTCGCCCTCGGCAAGCAGCAGATTCCGGGTGTGCTGACGCGTCTCCTGGTGAGCTCCGCGATTCTGAGTCAGCTTCGCTGGCGGCTCCCGGACACCGTGGAGGCGATCACGGTCGAGCCCCGGATGGTCGTGATCAGGACTGCTTCGTAACCTGCACGTAGCGCAGCTGCAGATCGTAGATAAGCTCTTCGAGCATCCGCGTCTCGTCACCCGACCGGTGCCCTTCGGTCTTCTCCCGCAGCAGGACCAGTAGATCGATCGCGTCAGCAGCTTGAACCAGATCGATCTGGCGCTGGCCGGTGAGAGGATCGGGCGCATGCCCGAGCGCGACCACGGCCGAGCTCGCGAGCATCATGAAAAGCCCAGCCAGGCTGCGCTCTTCGGGAGGGCTGGGAACAGGGGGCGGTGGCGATTCGGCGCCGGAAGCCGCCGGCCTAGGAGGGTCCTCGGTCTCCGGGCGTCGCCGGCGGTCTGTGACCTTGAAGACGTCCTCGGAGTCGCGGTCGGGCATCGGCGTGAGCCTAGCACAGGCGAAAACCCTTGTTGTATAATCGGTTAGCCTCAGGAACGGACATGAGCGAGTCCCCCGGCGTTCTCTTCGAACGGCTCCTGGACGTCATGATGCGCCTGCGTGCTCCGCACGGCTGCCCGTGGGATCGTGAGCAGACGCGCACGTCCCTCAAGCCGTACCTCATCGAGGAAGCCTACGAGGTCCTGGAAGCGATCGAGTCCGATCAGAGCGCGCCCTTGAAAGAGGAGCTCGGTGACGTGCTCTTTCAAGTGGTCTTTCACGCGCGGCTCGCGGAGGAGCAAGCCGAGTTCACGATGGGTGATCTGCTCGAGCAACTGATCGGCAAGATGGTGCGACGCCACCCGCACGTGTTCGGCGACGCGGCGGTCGGAACGGCGACCGAGGCCCTGGCCCAGTGGGAGGCGATCAAGCAGCGCGAGGCGGACGATCGAGGACAGCGCCGGTCGATTCTCGACGGCGTTCCCCGCGCGATGCCGGCGCTGCTGCGGGCCCAGCGCGTTCAGGCGAAAGCGGCGCGCGTGAAGTTCGACTGGCCCGACGCGCAGGCAGCGTGGAGCAAGGTCGAGGAGGAGATGCGCGAAACCGGCGAGGCCATTGTCTCGGGCGACACCCTTCGCATCGGCGAGGAACTCGGCGATGCGCTCTTTTCACTCGTTAACGTTGCGCGGCTCGCGAAGCTCGACGCCGAAGACGTGCTGAACGGCGCGATCGAGAAGTTTCGCCGGCGCTTCAGCGGCATGGAGGCCGAGCTGGTGGCGCGCGGAACGTCGGTCTCGGCGGTGACGCCCGGCGAGCTCGAGCAGGCCTGGGAGGCTGCGAAAGCCGGCGAGCGCCGCGAGAAGCAGCCATGAGACTCCGGCTCGGACCCTCGTCCATCGCCATCGAGCGTGGCGACATCACCGATTGGGAGGTCGACGCCATCGTCAATGCGGCGAACTCGACGCTGGCGATGGGCACCGGTGTCGCGGGCGCGATCAAGCGGAAGGGCGGGGCCATCATCGAGGAAGAGGCGATCCGGCAGGGACCGGTCGAAGTCGGCGAGGCGGTGCTGACCACCGGCGGCAACCTCCCCGCAACTCACATCATCCACGCAGCGGTCATGGGGCCGGACCTCAAGACCGACGCCGAGAAGATTGCGGCGACGACCCGCGCCGTCCTGGCGCTAGCGGCCAAGCACCGCATCACGTCACTGGCCCTCCCCGCGCTCGGAACGGGCGTCGGGCATGTCCCGGCGGCGGTGTCCGCGAACGCCATGCTCAACGCGGTCGTGGCCCACCTGAAGGGGAGTCCAACCGGGCTTAAGCGTGTGATTTTCGTGCTTTACCAGGACGACGCTTACAAGGCCTTTACCGATACGTTGAAGCGCCTGGGTGGCGTACAGTAGAAAATTACAATGGCCCAACCGGTGAAGCTTGGTCAGCCTGTCAACCGACGGCTAGGGGACCTCCTCGTCGCCGACGGGCTCCTCACCGCGGAGCAGCTCAGGAAGGCGCTCGCGGAGCAGAAGGGCTCTCCCGAGAAGATCGGCTCGGTCCTCATCCGGCTGAACTACATCAACGACGAGCAGCTCATCGGATTCCTCTCGAGGCAGTACGGCGTCCCCTCGATCACCCTCGCCCAGCTCGACATCGATTCCGATGTCCTGAAGCTCGTGCCGGCGCCCATCGCGAGGAAGTACGAGGTCATCCCGGTCCGGAAGATGGGCAACTCGCTGGCCTTGGCGATGGCCGACCCAACGAACGTCTTCGCCCTCGACGATATCTCGTTCATGACGAACCTCCAGGTGTTGCCGCTGGTGGCGTCACAGACGGCGATCAAGAAGGCGATCGACCGGAACTACGAGTCGAAAACGGAAGCCATCACCAGCGTCCTCTCGGACATGCAGACCGACCTCGCCAACGTCGAGGTCGTGGGGGACGGCGAGGAAGGCGCCAAGGTCGACGTCTTCGAGCTGAAGGAGTCGGCCGACGAGGCGCCGGTCGTCAAGCTCGTCAACATGGTGCTCGTGGACGCCATCCAGAAGGGCGCCTCCGACATCCACTTCGAATCGTACGAGAAGATCTTCCGTATCCGCTTCCGCATGGACGGCGTCCTCCACGAGATGCTGGCACCGCCCAAGCGCCTCGAGTCGGCGATCCTTTCTCGACTGAAGATCATGTCCAACCTCGACATCGCCGAGCGGCGGTTGCCGCAGGACGGGCGCATCAAGCTCCGCTACAACAGCCGCGAGATCGACTTCCGTGTGTCGACGCTCCCCACGATCTTCGGCGAGAAGGCGGTCCTCCGTATCCTCGACAAGGACGCGCTGAAGCTCGACATGACCCAGCTCGGCTTCGACGAGTGGACCCTCGATAAGTTCAACGCCGCGATCCACCAGCCCTACGGCATGATCCTGATCACCGGACCGACCGGCTCCGGCAAGACGACGACGCTCTATTCGGGGATTCACACGATCAACTCGCCGGACGTGAACATCATGACCGCCGAGGATCCGGTCGAGTACAACCTGAAGGGCGTGAACCAGGTCCAGATCAACGAGGGAGTCGGCCGCACGTTCGCCGCCGCGCTTCGCTCGTTCCTCCGGCAGGACCCCGACGTCATCCTGGTCGGTGAGACGCGCGACCTCGAGACGGCGCAGATCAGCATTCGGGCCGCGCTCACCGGTCACCTCGTGTTCTCCACGCTGCACACGAACGACTGCCCATCGACGATCGCGCGGCTGCTCGACATGGGAATCCCCCCGTTCCTGGTGGCGTCGTCGCTCCTCCTGATTGTGGCTCAGCGCCTGGGACGCAAGATATGTCGAGCGTGCCGGGAGCCCTACGACGCCGACGAGGCGAGCCTCGTCACGTACGGCCACGTCCCGTCCGGCAAGGGGCGGGTGCAGTTCTACAAGGGCAAGGGCTGCGCGACGTGCAACTTCACGGGCATGAAGGGCCGTGTCGCCATTTATGAGGTCATGCCGATCACCGAGGAGATCCGTGACGGCATTCTGAAGAACATGTCGACGGCCGAGTTGCGGGCGATTGCGCAGTCGCAGGGCATGAAGAGCCTGCGGCAGGCCGGGCTCTTGAAGGTCATCGAAGGAACTACGAGTATCGAGGAAGTGCTGCGAGTTACCCTGTCTTGAGCAGGGCATTGCGGTGTAGGGAGGCACAATGGCCGCCAACATGGCCGATCTTCTGCAGCTCATGGTGGACCGGGGCGCGTCGGACCTGCACATCACCAGCGGGACGTATCCGCAGATCCGCGTCAACGGCCGCCTGACTCAGCTCAATCAGTTCGAGGTCCTGACACCCCAGGACACCCAGCGGCTCTCCTACAGCGTGCTGAACGAGGGCCAGAAGCAGAAGTTCGAGGAGGAAAACGAGCTCGACCTCTCGTTCGGAATCCAGGGCCTCGCGCGCTTCCGGTGCAACGTGTACCGGCAGCGCGGTGCCGTCGGGAGCGCGATCCGCGTCATCCCCTACAAGATCCGCACCTTCGAGGAGCTCGGGCTGCCCCAGATCGTCCAGCAGCTCGCCGACCGGCCCAAGGGGCTCATCCTGGTCACCGGGCCGACCGGGTCCGGAAAGTCGACGACGCTCGCCGCCATGATCGACAAGATCAACAACGAGCGCCACGATCACATCATGACGATCGAGGACCCGATCGAGTTCGTCCATCCGCACAAGCAGTGCCTCGTCAACCAGCGCGAGGTCTTCGCCGACACCTCATCGTTCACCCGGGCCCTCAAATCGATCCTTCGCCAGGATCCGGACGTGGTCCTGGTCGGTGAGATGCGCGACCTCGAGACGATCGCGGCCGCGCTGACGATCGCGGAAACCGGCCACCTGACCTTCGGCACTCTGCACACCAACTCGTGCGCCCAGACGATGAACCGGATCATCGACGTGTTCCCGACGGCGCAGCAGGCGCAGGTGCGGGCCCAGCTCGCGCTCGTGCTGGAGGGTGTGCTCTCACAGACCCTCATTCCCAAGGTCGGCGGCGGGCGCGTGATGTCGCTGGAGATCATGACCGCCACGCCGGCCATCCGCAACCTCATCCGCGAGGAGAAGATCCACCAGGTGTACTCCGCCATCGCCACCGGCCAGAAGTTCGGCATGCAGACTATGAACCAGTCCCTGTCGGATCTGGTGAAGCGCCACCTGATCACGAAGGAGGACGCGTTGAATCGGTCGACCCTGGTCGAGGAATTGCTTCAGCTCCTCGCGCACGAGGGTCCGGCGGCCACCGCCGGCGCGAGCTCCGCCGCGTCGCCGTTCGCCAAACGGTAGGTAGGAGGACGCACTATGGCTCTGTACGCGTATCGAGGCCGCTCGGGGGGAGCGGTCGTCTCCGGTGAGATCGAGGCGAATGACCGACCCACCGCGGTGACGCAACTGCGAGCGCGGGGTGTTGTCGCGACGTCCGTGCAGGAGCGGATGGCCAAGCCCGCCGGTGTGAAGAAGATCGGCGGAAGGGTCAAGGACCGGGACATGGCGATCTACACGCGCCAGTTCTCCACGATGGTGGACGCCGGCCTCCCGATCGCGCAATGTCTCGCGATCCTCTCCGAGCAGAGCGACTCGAAGGCCCTGCGTTCCGTCACCGCGAAGATTGCGCGCGAGGTCGAGGGCGGCTCCACGCTCGCCGAGTCGTTCAGGAAGTATCCCAAGGTCTTCAACGACCTGTTCACCAACATGCTCCAGGTCGGTGAGTCAGGCGGTGTGCTCGACGTCGTCCTGCAGCGCCTGTCGGGTTACATCGAGAAGGCGGCGAAGCTGAAGAGCAAGGTCAAGGGCGCGATGGTGTACCCCGTCACCATCATCAGCGTCGCGGTGCTGGTCATCGTGTTCATGATGATCTTCGTCATTCCGACGTTCGCCAAGATGTTCCAGGGCATGGGGGCGGACCTTCCCTTGCCGACCAAGATCGTCATGTTTCTGTCGGACTTCACCCAACGGTACATCCTCGTCATGGTGGGCGTGGGCGCCGGGGCCATCTACGCGCTCAAGCGCTACTACAACACCGATCAAGGCAGTAACATCATCGACGCGTTCCTGCTGAAGGTGCCGGTCGTCGGCATGCTCATCCGCAAAGTCGCCGTCGCGCGATTCACCCGGACACTCGGCACGTTGATCTCGTCGGGCGTTCCAATCCTCGAGGGCCTGCTCATCACCGCCCGATCCGCCGGGAACCGGGTGGTCGAGAGAACCGTCATGCAGGCGCGCACGGCCGTCACGTCGGGTCGGACGCTGTCCGAGCCCCTCAAGGGCAGCACGGTGTTTCCGCCCATGGTCGTGCACATGATCAGTGTCGGTGAGAACACCGGCGCGCTCGACCAGATGCTCTCCAAGATCGCGGACTTCTACGACGACGAAGTCGACACCGCGGTCACCGCCCTCACGTCCTTGCTCGAGCCCATCATGATCGTCTTTCTGGGCGTGGTGGTCGGCGGCCTCGTGGTGGCGATGTATCTCCCGATCTTCCGTCTGGTCACCTTGATGAAGTGACGTAGTGAGAGCGCTGAACGTCGGCGGGCCGCTCCGCGGGTTCTCCTGGGCGCGGCTCGGCGTCGCCACGGTTCTGCTGGCGCTTGGACCGTTCGTCTCCCCCGGGCCCGTCCCGGGCGAGCGCGCGGTCATGGTCCTCGCGCTGCTGGTGGCGCTCGCCTCGGCCGGGGTCGTCGCGGCGACGGGCGGCGCGCGCTCGATCTTCACGTTCCTGTACGTCCTGTGCGTGACCGCCGCCTGCGTGCTGCTGTCGCGGACGCGCGGGCTCGCCATCGCCGCCGTCTCCATCATCCTGTACACGGGAATCGTCGTGGCCCGCACGGTGCTGCCGCTGATCCAGTTCTTCGACGCCCCCCAGGAAACGACAGCGCTCGAGCTCGTCACGATGTTCCTCAATGCGGCGACCCTGCTCGTGGTGGCCATCCTGGCCGGCGGTCTCGGCGAGCAGTATCGGGCCACCCGGCAGGAGCTCGAGACGCGGCAGAAGGATCTCCGTGACCTGCGGGCGTTCAAGGATCTCGTCTTCCAGTCGGTCGGAACCGGATTGATCGCCCTCGACCGAGAGCACCGGATCACTGCGTTCAACCGCGCCGCCGAAGAGATCACCGGCGTCGGGGCGCCGCGAGCGATCGGGCAGGCCTGGTCATCGCTCATCGGCGCCGCGATACCGCTCGCGCCGATCGAGGCGGTCATTACCGCCAATCCGCGCGCCTCCACGCGGCACGAGGCGGTTCTCCGCCGGCCCGACGGAACGACCGTGCCGGTGCGGATGACCTTCTCGGCGCTCCGTTCCGGCGAGGGCGAGCGCCTGGGCCTGATCAGCGCGTGCGAGGATCTCTCGGCGATCCGCGACATGGAGTCGCGGATGCGTCAAGCCGATCGGCTGGCGACGGTCGGGCGGATGGCGGCGAACATTGCCCACGAGATCCGCAATCCGCTCGCCTCCCTCACCGGCGCGATCGAGGTCCTCACGAGCCCGCTCACGGCGGACGACGCGCGCGAGCGCCTCTCGCAGATCGTGGCGCGCGAGTCCGAGCGCCTCAATCACATCATCAAGAACTTCCTCGAATACGCACGCCCGGCGCCGCTGTCGATCGCCACCTTCGACGTGGCCGCGGCCGTCGAGGAGGTCTTGCTCCTGCTCGAGCACCGGACGAGCGCCGGCAGCCTGAAGGTCATCCGCGAGTTCGCCCCGTCCATCCCGTGGGCCGTGGACGCGCAGCAGTTCCGGCAGATCCTCTGGAACCTCTGCCTGAACGCCGTCGAGGCCATGCCCGACGGTGGTGAGCTGCGCGTCTCCGTCGCCGTTCGCGGCGAGACGCTCGAGGTCGCCGTGAGCGACACCGGCGACGGGATCGCGGCTGCCGATGTCTCCCACGTCTTCGAGCCCTTCTTCTCCACGAAGCCGGAAGGGACAGGGCTCGGACTCGCGCTCGTCCACCGGATCGTTCTGGATCACGGCGGCGAGATCGACGTGCGCAGCTCGCCCGGTCTCGGGACGACGTTCACCCTGACGCTGCCCGCTCGCAATGCCTGACACGCGCGTGCTCGTCGTCGACGACGAACGGAGCATGCGCGAGCTGCTCGCGATCATGCTGCGCCAGGCCGGCCACGAAGTCACCCTCGCCGAGGGCGGCGAGCAGGCGGTCGAAGTGCTCAAGAACGAGTCGTTCGACCTCGTCATCACGGATCTTCGGATGCGAAAGGTCGACGGCCTCGGCGTGCTTCGCGCCGCGAAGGAGCACTCGCCGAGCGCGGTGGTCCTCGTCGTCACCGCCTTCGCCTCGACGGAAACCGCCGTCGAAGCGATGAGGCTGGGCGCCTACGATTACGTCACCAAGCCGTTCAAGCTCGACGAGATCAAGCTGACGATCGCCAATGCCCTCGAGCGCAAGCGGCTCCAGGACGAGAACAAGGCACTCCGGACGCAGCTCCGCCGCGAGCGGGGCTTCGAGAGCTTCATCGGGAAGAGCCGGCAGATGGCCGAGCTCCGAGAAGTGATCCGCAAGACGGCGGACGGCCTCTCGACCGTGATGGTGACGGGTGAAAGCGGCACCGGGAAGGAGCTGGTCGCGCAGGCCATACACCAGGAAAGCCCGCGCCGGTCCGGGCCCTTCGTCTCGGTCAACTGCGGCGCCATTCCCGAGACCCTGATGGAGTCGGAGCTCTTCGGGCACGTCAAGGGCGCGTTCACCGGGGCCGTCGCCAGCACGGTCGGTCTCTTCTCCGCCGCCCATGGCGGCTCGCTGTTCCTCGACGAGGTTACCGAGGTGCCCCAGTCGGTGCAGGTGAAGCTGCTGCGAGTCATACAGGAGCGGGAGATTCGCCGCGTCGGCGACACGCGCGACGTGAAGGTCGACGTGCGGCTCATCGCCGCCTCGAACCGGGACGTCGTCAAGGCCGTCGCCGACGGGGTGCTGCGCGAGGATCTCTTCTACCGGTTGAACGTCATTCCGATCCAGCTGCCGCCCCTCCGGGATCGGCGCGAGGACATCCCGCTGCTGGCGGCGCACTTCGTCCGGAAAATCGCTGCGGAGCTCGGCAAGTCCGTCAAGGGCGTCAGCCCCGAAGCGCTGGCGATTCTCGAGAACTATCGCTGGCCCGGCAATATCCGGGAGCTCGAGAACGTCATCGAGCGGGCTCTCGTCCTCGGTAGCGGGGAGATCCTGGAAGCCGAGGCGCTTCCCCCCGACCTCCATGTCTCGCGGGACGCGCAGGAGGTCCCCGTGGAGATCCCGCCCGACGGGATCGATCTGGAGGCGATGCTGGACCAGATCGAGCGGCGCTATCTCCAGATGGCCCTGACCCGTACGGGCGGGGTGCAGACCCGAGCTTTCCGGCAATTCAGATACAAGCTCCAGAAGCACGGCCAGCGCGGCGCTCCCCAGGGTTGAAGAGCACGGGCCTCGCCCTCCGAGGCCTCTCAATGACGCTTTCCGTCACTTCCGCTGCCACGGCCTGTCATGAGTCCCCGAGTCCATCCGGAAATTCAATACCCTAAGTAGCTGAGAAACATGACGTCTTTACGAGATGGCGCGTGGCACCGAAGCTGCACTTAGACCGGGTACAGGAATCGAATGGCGATTCACGAAGCGAAAAAAACAACAGGAGGATCACAATGATTCGGTGGTGGACGAAGAAGCGGCTCACGGTAGCGAACCAGCGAGGCTTCACCCTCATCGAGCTGATGATCGTCGTCGCGATCATCGGCATCCTGGCGGCCATCGCCATCCCGCTCTACGCCAACGTGCAGGCGCGCGCGCGGATTGCCAAGGCCCAGGCCGATGCCCGGGCTCTCGCGTCCTCGGTCTCCATCTACGCTGCCCACATGGGCGTGCTGCCGACGGCCCTCGGCGACCTGACCGTGGTGGCCACGAACACCCAGGGTCAGACCGCGGGTCCCTTCATGGCGAACGTTCCTCCGCCTCCGGCCGGCTGGAGCTCGCCGTACTCCTATGCTGCTTCGACCGCGTCGGGTACGTTCAACATCTCGGCGGCGGGCGGCGGCGGGCGACGCCACGACCGTCAGCCTGCCGTAACGGGCTAAAGGTCGCAACAGCGCACGGGAAGGGCTGGGCCCTTCCCGTGCGCATGTCTGTTTCTTGTCTCTGCACGCGGAGAGGAGCGCCATGTCCCGCATCGAAAGCGTCGAGGTTCCTGTCGGCTCATCCACGCTGACCGAGCCTGCGACGAGCATCCGGTCCTGGAGCCCACGGCTCATCCCGCTGGCACTGGCCCTGGTCACCTTCCTGGTATTCCTTCCGGCACTCTGGAGTGGGTTCGTCGAGTGGGACGACCAGGTCAACCTGTACGAGAACCCGGACTATCGCGGGCTCACGTGGCCACAGATCCGGTGGATGTTCGGCACCGTCCTGATGGGCCACTGGATTCCCCTCACCTGGCTCACGTTCGGCCTGGACTACGTCCTCTGGGGAATGAACCCGTTCGGCTATCACCTCACGAGCCTGTTGATCTTCGCCGCGAACGCCGCGGTCCTCTATTTCGTCGCTCTGCGACTGCTCAGGCTGGCGACCGGCTTCGTCGAGGGAACGCTCCGCCTCTCGGCGATCGTCGCGACGCTGTTCTTCACCATTCACCCACTGCGGGCTGAGTCGGTCGGCTGGGCCACGGAGCGGCGCGACGTCCTCTCCGGGCTCTTTTTCCTGCTCACGGTCTTGCTGTATCTCAAGGCTCACGACGGCGGCCCGCGCCGCCGGTGGCTGCTCGCCGGGGCGGTGGGCACGTTCGTCCTGGCGCTCGTCTCGAAGGCAAGCGTGATGGTGCTACCGGCCGCCCTCGTGATACTGGACATCTACCCGCTCCGCCGCCTCGGCGGCGGCTGGCAGGGGTGGACCGGCCGGGCAGCCCGCGCGGTATGGTTGGAGAAGATTCCCTTCGTGATTCTCGGCGTGGCCGGCGCCATCGTCACCTACTACGCCCAGAAAGTGAACGCGTTCATCACGCCGCTCGAGCGGTATCCCCTGTCCGCGCGGCCCGCCATGGTCTTCTACAGCCTCTGGTTCTATCTCGAAAAGACCATAATGCCGCAGGGACTCGCGCCGCTCTACGAGCTTCCCGCGAAGGTAAGCCTGCTCGATCGGCAGTTCCTGATCCCCGCGATGGCCGTGACCGCGATCTCCGTCGCGGTTCTCACGCTCAGGCGGCGCTGGCCGGCCGGGCTGGCGGTCTGGGCGTACTACGCGATTGCGCTGGGCCCGGTGATCGGCATCGTTCATTCGGGACACCAGCTGACCAACGACCGGTACAGCTACCTCCCGGGACTCGGCTTCGCCCTCCTCGTCGGCGCCGTCGCCGGTGCCACGGTCCAGGCCGGTATGGCCGGTATGCTTCGCCCGGCTCTCGCAAAGGCCGTGGCCGCGCTCGGCGTCGTCTGGTTCTGCGGTCTGGCCTATCTGAGCGCCCAGCAGGTCCAGATCTGGTACGACACAGAGACGCTCTGGAGGAACTCGCTCGAGTCCGATCCGGGCTGCTCGATCTGTCACGGCAATCTTGGCGTCTTCTACTCGAATGGCGGTCAGCTCGATCTGGCCAAGGCCGAGTTCGAGCGCGTTCAGGCGCTCCGGCCCGACAACGTGAAGGTCCATCAGCATCTCGGATACACCTATGCGATGCTCGGAGAGTATCAGCGCGCGCTCGGGCATTTCGAGATCTTCTTCGCGCGATACCCGAACGACGTCGAAGGGCTCAACAATTTCAGCGCCGCGTTGCTCAACGGCGGGCGGCCGAACGAGGCGATCGACCATCTGCAGCGCGCGATCAAGATCAAGCCCGGGCACGTCCTCTCGCTCGTCAACCTCGGCTTCGCGTATGCGGACCTCGGCCGCCCGGCCGAGGCGCTCGCCACGTTCCGCAACGCGATCGCGCTGCAGTACGATTCGCCTCAGGCCTGGTTCGGGCTCGCCCGGGTGTACTTCGAAGCGGGGCAGCCCCAGGCCGCGCACACGGCCTGGGGAATCCTCGGACAGCTCGACAAGAAGTTCGCCAACCGCATCGGGCCCGCGTTCCTTCAGACCTGGTGAACGTGGCGACGCTGCAGGCCGTGGCCGACGCCTGGCCGGCAGGAATGCTCGCGGCGGTCGTCCTCTTCGGGCTCGCCATCGGGAGCTTCCTCAACGTCGTGATCATACGGGTGCCGGAGGGTCGAAGCCTCTGGCATCCCCGCTCCGCCTGTCCCGGCTGCAGTGCCCAGCTGGCGTGGCATGACAACATTCCGGTGCTGTCGTTTCTGTGGCTCCGCGGCCGCTGCCGAGTGTGCGGCATGCGAATCTCGCGACGGTATCCGATTGTCGAGGGCGTCACCGCGGTTGCGCTCGCCTCGGCGTATCTCGTCTTCGGACCGACAGGCGATTTCATCGTCGCGGCAGTGTTGCTCGCAACGCTCGTCGTTGTCACCGCGATCGACCTCCAGCATCAGCTGATCCCGGACGTCATCACCTTGCCCGGGATCCTGGTCGGGCTGGTCGCCAACCTCGCGACGGGACACGTTTCCTGGCTCGATTCCGTCATCGGAATCGCGCTGGGAGGCTGCCTCTTCCTGGCGATCATCCTGGTGAGCGGCGGTGGCATGGGCGGCGGCGACATGAAGCTCGGCGCCATGCTCGGCGCCTTTCTCGGCTGGAAGGCGCTCGTCTTCGCTCTGTTCGTGGCCATCGTGCTCGGCGGTATCGTGGCCGTCGCATTCCTTGTCTCCGGTCTGCGCGGCAGGAAGGATCCGATCCCCTTTGGCCCATTTCTTGCCGTGGGTGGCGTCGTGGCCCTCTTCTGGGGTGCGCAAATCATCGACTGGTACTTGAGCGGATTCAGCCTGTGAACACCCGCGGGTTCACGCTGGTCGAGCTCATGGCGGCGATGGCGGTCGCCGGCCTCCTCGCGGTTCTCGTCGCCCCGACGCTCCTGAGCTACGCGAGGACGTCGGCGCTCCAGGCCGTCGCGCGCGAGCTGGCGACCGCGATCAATCTCGGACGGCAGATCGCGATCACGCAGAACACGACGGTGTGTGTGGAAGCGGGCGGCACGAACATTCGCCTGAGACGGGGCGGATGCGGCGGGGCCGTGTGGACCGGGCCGGGAACCGACGCCGTCGGCGCGATCAGGATATCCGAGCCGGGCACGTTCCTGGTCAGCACGACGGCCAACGTCATGTTCAGCGAGCTCGGAGCCGCCAGCCCGGCCGGGACGTACACCGTGACCAACCCCGTGAACGGCGCGACTCGGGCCGTGGTGGTCGCTGCCACGGGCCGCATCAGTGTCAGGTGAATCGCGCCCGGTCCAAGGCGCGAGGGTTCACTCTGGTCGAGGTGCTCGTGGCGGCCTTCGTTCTCGTCGTCGGGCTCACTGCCGTCGTCACGGGCCTTCAGTACGCGAGGGGCGGTATCGAGGCAGCGAGAGGCGAGACGACGGCGGCGTTCCTCGCGGAGCAACGCCTCGAGCATCTCAAAGCGGTCTCGCTGGCGAGCTGGCCGGCCGCCGATCTGCGTGCCGGCACGACGGTCGAGGACTATGGCTCGATCGCCAATGCGTCCGCCTACCGGCGCGTAACGACGATCGCCGACAGCCCCGGCGGGACTTGCGAAGAGCGCTGCAAGCTCGCGCAGGTGACGGTCTTCTACCGGCCCGTCACGGGGCGCGGCCAGCTGGACCAGGAGCGCCGGCTGGACGTCGTCACGATGCTCGTGTCCCGGATCTAGGCGCAGCGAATGAAACCGCCCTCTCCGGCCCCGTCCGGCTCGTGTGCCGTGATCGCCCCGGGGGGGCTCGTCGGCAACGAGCGCGGCGCGGTACTCGTACTGGTCTTGATGATCCTGGTCACCCTGGCCGGACTCGTCCTCGCGCTTCTCTCGATGAGCGGTTTCGAGCCCCAGATCTCGAGCAACCACAGCCGCACGATCCGCGCCCGTTACGTGGCCGAGGCGGGCATCGAATACGCGTACCACCTGCTCGCGACCGACCCGGACGCGTGGAACGACTACCTGGCGGGGGCGACGTGTGCCCTCGGCGCGCTTCTCGGGCCACCCGCGTCGAATCTCCCCGGGCTCAGCGGCGCGTACGGGACCTTCTCGGTCAGGATCCGCAACGATTGCGCCCCGGACGATGCCCGGGTGACGGGTGTGAGTCCCGACACCACCGTCGGCCCTTGCGGCGCCGCCGCCGGGACCGCCACGTATGACGCGAATTGCCGGGTCATCGTCGCCGCGACCGGCGCGGTCGGCAGCACGACTCGTACGATCACGACGGTGATGTCCAGGGCGATGTTCCCCCCGATGACCGCTGCGCTCGCGTTTCCGGGCAGCCAGGCCAGCGCAGACTTTCAGGGCTCGCGATTCTCGATCGACGGGCGCGATACGCGACTGGCCGACGGTCCCGGCACCCCGACGGGTCCCGGTCCGGCCGTCTACGGGATAACCGTGAACGACACGCTTCCGGCTCTCGCGGCCGAAGTCCGAGGCGCGATTGCAAGCGGTCCGCAGAACGAGGTCCGCGGCAAGGACGAGACCGGCTCGGGCACGACGACGGGAGCCGGCACGATCCGGTCGGACGGCACGCTGACGTCGCCGGGAATCGCCGACTTCGTCGCGCGCGTGAGATCCTCGGCCGACGTCGTCATCGACCCCGCTAATGCCCACTCGATCGCCAACATCGGGTCCGTGTGCGCGGCCGACGGCGCGAGCTCCGCGTGCTGGGGCACGACCGATAGCCCGAAGATCGTCTACATCGCAGGCGCGCCGTCTCTCGACGACCAGCGCCCGGCCCTCGGCGTCGCGGGCGAAAGCCGTGGCGCCGGCATTCTCATCGTGGAGAACGCGGCAGTCGAGATCGACGGCAGCTTCAGGTGGAACGGGCTGGTCATCGCCACCGGTCCGAACACCGCGATCCGCTATCGGGGCGGCGGAACGCAGGCTGTGTATGGCGGTGTCGTCGTCAACGAGTCGAGCAGCGGCGGGACGACAAGTCTCGCGGGCAACCCTCGGGACAAAACCCATATTTTATACAGCAAGGAGGCGCTGGACCTCGTTCAACGTGCGCTCAAGCGGCGATTCGTGACGACCTACGGCTGGAACGATCGATGAGAGACCCCATTCCGGAACACGCCGGGGGTGGGGTGCCCGGTCCCGGGGACCCGACCCCTCCCCTCCGCCCCGCCGGCCACCCTGGAACCCGCCGGCATACCGGAGCCATGGTCTGGGGGCCTCCGTCCGACACGCCCCCGAATCTAGTACGTGGGAAAATATTGG
>WNGH01007618.1_pt1 | contig 15476 bp, 12 predicted proteins | sample 5400631 | NCBI WGS metagenome assembly WNGH01 (sample SAMN13153373, study PRJNA577476) | soil metagenome | isolation source: 115 cm soil or saprolite under Garry oak tree replicate 1 | place: USA:California | collected 2016-06-15
GATATCAGCTTTCTTGAGGTGCACAAGGCGGAACTTCGAGAGACAGAGCGCGTGATCGCCAAGGCAAACGAAAACGGATGGGTTCGGCAAATCGAGATGAACGAACGAAAACGAAAAAATCTCGGCAACATCATCACGTCCCTGGAGCAAATCCATGCGTAGAAATATAACTGGCCTCAAGCAAAGCGCGCGACTGCGCAGCGAACAAACAATGGAACGCGCTCTAGCAGCGTTTCACCGGATGGATGCCTCTGACCGGGACATCAACTTTCGAGCTGTGGCTGCCGAAGCAAAGGTCTCGACGGCGTGGCTATATCGCCAGGAGGAGTTGCGTGTTCGTATCATGCGCTCACGTAGGACCACGAATCACGGAGTGGTACCTTCCGCATCAGCCTCACAGGACCGCGAGCGCCTGTCCAGGCAAAATATCGTCACGACGTTACGGTTGCGAATCAAGACTCTTGAAGAGAGGAACCGCGAACTGACTGATCTGCTGGAGCGCGCCTATGGTGTGATCGCCCAGACCTGAGCCTGCACTTGCAACATAAGTTCCCAGTCCACGTCGCTCGGGCCGAATTCTCAACGGGTCTTGAGCCAACGATAAAGACTACGCCACATTTGGGCGCGGCGAGTGCCGATCGGATAATTCGCTCGCGGTCTAGGTGCTCACCGAGTGCCGGTCTGTTCAGGACATCCCAATGTTAAGCTCCACAGCTTTCTTAGGGTGGCCCCAGGATCAGTTTTCACTTGACACTGCGGGAAAGCGGAGCATAACGTGTCGCGCATCGCCTGCCTAGACGAGCAAAGTTTTTGAATTCGGCTATCGCATGCCGCCTTTCCCGCCTCATCCAGGCGGTTTCCGCTCAACACGTCAGCCTTTTGGTTCCCCAGGCCGAAAGAACCTAAGGGGAAGAATTCAACGGCGCCAGCAAGTCTCGCGTGAGCGCATGGAGGTCGGCCCTGTCCCCAAGACGGCTTCTCTCGTTGCCCGTTCTCGCACTGATTAGCACTCTCGCGATTGCGGTGTCAGCACAAGCTCCGCCAGCCATCGCATCCGACAGCGCTAGCGACCCGAACGTCTTGACCGATCAATGCATCATCGAGATGGGCGCCGCCAGGCCGCCGGAAGAAATCATCATCACGAAAAACCAAACCTCGAAGAGGAAGTTCGACCTGTCAACTCCCGCGCTGGTTGAACTGAACAACAGCAGGGTGTCTGCAAACGTCGTCAAGGCGATGATGACGCCCAAGAACGCCCCGCCACGGCGCGGGAGTCACAAGTCTCTGAAGAAGGAGGGAACATGAAAAGACCACTAGGAAAGATTGTTGGGACATTCCTCGTGTTTGTGCTAGCCACGGGCGCGGCCACGCGAGCGCAGGCGCAGACTTTCACCGTACTTCATAGCTTCACGAACTCACCCGATGGGGCATTTCCGTTTGCGGGACTGCTCAGGGACGCCGCGGGCAACCTTTACGGCACGACCTTGCGTGGAGGCTCTCTCGGCTCCGGAACTGTGTTTAAGCTAGACCCCGCCGGTAATGAGACCGTACTTTACAGCTTCACGGACACGGGCTCGCCCGCCGATGCCACCCGCGATGGCGGCTTTTTCGGAATCGGAATCGTTTTCCGGCTCGATCCCTCCGGACACGAGACGGTGCTGCACACCTTCGCGCCGGCCGAAGGAGGAGATCCCTATGCAGGTGTGGTGATGGACGCCGCGGGCAACCTTTACGGCACGACGTCCGCGGCCTTGGCTCTAGGCGTCTTAGGGACAGTGTTCAAGATCGACACCGCCGGCAACTTTACGGTGCTGCACTTCTTCACGGGAAGCGATGGGTGCAGTCCCAGTGGGGGTGTAATCATTGCCGAGGGCAACTTCTATGGCACTGCCAGCGGGTGCGGCTCTTTCGGCTTCGGAACTGTGTTCAAGCTTGACCCCCTCGGCAACGTGACCGTCCTGTACAGCTTCAAGGGGGGCAGCACGGGGGGCAGCGATGGGGCAGCTCCCACTGGGGGTCTAATCATGGACGCCGCGGGCAACCTCTACGGCACCACGATCGCGGGCGGCTCTTCCAACGCTGGGACCGTGTTCAAGCTTGACCCCTCTGGAAACGAGACTGTCCTGTATAGCTTCAAGGGGGGCAGCGATGGGGCAAGTCCCTATCTCGGATCTTTAATTACGGACGCAGCGGGCAACCTCTACGGCACGACCAACGTGGGCGGCTCTGGCCCCTGCACCGGCGCCAACCAAGTCCTGGTAGGCTGCGGCATCGTGTTCAAACTTGACCCCGTCGGCAATGAGACCGTCCTCCATAGCTTCACGGGGGGCAACGATGGGGCGTTTCCGTACGCAGGTCTGGTAATGGACGCAGCAGGCAACCTCTACGGCACCGCGTCCTCCTTCTTGGCTTTAGGGGGCTTCGGGACAGTGTTCAAACTTACTGTCCAGACGCCGGCACCCACAATTAACAGCATCTCGCCCACGAGCGCCATCGCGGGCGGGGCGGGGTTCACCTTGACGGTGAACGGCACGAACTTCGTCAGCGGCGCGGGGGTCTGACTAACCCGGGCGGCCAAACGTCGAACGCCGTTACCTTCACGGTTGTGACTCCGGAGCAGGCGACCCAGACCATCATCAACTCCGTGAATGCGCTGTTCTCCCAGGGAGTGCTGAATGGGGGCCAGGACAACTCACTGGTTGTACAGCTTCAACACGCGATAGGCATGATGAACGCGGGAAAGAATAATGGTGCGATTGGGAACCTCGATTCCTTCATCAGTGAGGTGAACGACTTGCTCAGTTCGGGCGTATTATCCGCCTCCCAAGCGGCGTCCCTGATCGGCGCCGCTGAGAGTGTGATCGCGGCGCTCTAGTAGCGAAGATACGAACATTGCTGTCTCATTGGCCCTAGGGCTAGAGTTTGCTTAAATACCTCGGAAATGACGCCGCAGAGGTGATACGACTTATGTTGAATGCAGACCGTTTGCGCGTGCTGCGGGGGGAAAAGCAGCTCTCTCAGAGGTTCTAACAAAACCAAGTGTCAGCTTTCCCTGCAATGCTTTGACTTGCCGCAGCTTGGCTCACTAATATGGTCACGCACCGAGCGGCACTTCTTCAGTGATCGGGCAGACCATATCGCACTACCGCATCGTCGAGAAGCTAGGCGGTGGCGGGATGGGTGTGGTCTATAAGACTGAGGATGTGAAGCTCGGACGGTTTGTTGCCCTCAAGTTCCTGCCCGACGAAATAGCCAAAGACCCGCAAGCATTGGCCCGTTTCCGGCGTGAAGCGAAAGCCGCCTCTGCACTGAATCATCCGAACATCTGCACCATCTATGAAATCGACGACCAACACGGCGAAGCCTTCATCGCCATGGAATTTCTGGACGGGGTGACGCTGAAGCATCGCATCGGCGGGCGTCCCATGGAGACCGAGCTAATTGTGTCGTTGGGCATCGAGATCGCCGACGCACTCGATGCAGCGCACGCCGAAGGCATCGTCCACCGCGACATCAAGCCCGCGAACATTTTCGTGACCAAGCGCGGACACGCCAAAATTCTGGATTTTGGGTTGGCGAAGATCGCGCCCAAGGACAGTTCTCCCAGCCAGATTGCATTGGCTAACACGGTGACGGCCACGACGGATGAGGAGCACCTTACCAGTCCGGGCGCAGCCCTCGGGACAGTGGCGTACATGTCACCCGAGCAGGCCAAAGGTAAAGAACTGGATGCCCGCACTGATCTGTTTTCCTTCGGTGCGGTCCTGTACGAGATGGCCACGGGCACATTGCCATTTCGGGGTGATACTTCGGCCCTGATCTTCAATGCCATTCTGGAACGCGCTCCGCTACCACCTTTGAGGCTGAATCCCGACCTGCCGCCCAAGCTGGAAGACATCATCAACAAGGCGCTGGAGAAAGACCGCAATCTTCGCTATCAGAGTGCGGCGGAGATGCGAGCCGACCTGCAACGGCTGAAGCGGGACTCGGAATCACGTACTCCGCCCGCCGGAAGTGATTCCAGCAGCCTTCGTGGACGGGTAGCCATGGTGGGCACACTTATAGTTCTGCTCGCTCTGGTTCTGGGTAGTTTCTTTCTGCTTCGCCGCAGCAAGGACAAAGACAGAGACAGGGAATCGACCGCATCTCCCGCCATCAAGCATCGCCGCTCGGTTGCCGTGCTTGGATTCAAGAATCTGGCTGGCAAGCCCGATGAGGCATGGCTCTCCACCGCAATCTCAGAAATGTTGACGACAAATCTGGCAGCCGGTGAAGAATTGCGCCTTGTACCGGGCGAAACCATCGCCCAGATGAAGAATAACCTTTCCCTCGCTGAGGCGGAGAGTTATGCCCAGGAAACTCTTGACAAGATCCGTCGGCAGACTAGCGCCGATGACGTTGTGATCGGCTCCTATCTGGCTCTGGGATCGGCGACCGAAGGCAAGGTGACCCTCGACCTCAAATTGCAGGAAGCGCAGGCAGGCGAAACCATTGTTGCGTTCAGCGAGGAAGGTAAAGAAGCAGAATTGATGGATCTGGTGTCACGGGCTGGAGCCAGATTGCGGGAGAAACTCGGGGCGGGCGACATAGCGCCGAACGATCTCGCGGCCGTCAAAGCTGCGTCCCCTGCTACCACTGACGCCATTCGATTTTATTCGGAGGGACTGGCTAAGCAGCGATCCTACGACTACCGGGCGGCGTTAGCACTGCTTCAACAGGCCGTAGCCGCCGACCCCAATTATGCCCTGGCTCATTCCGCTCTCTCTCAGGCCTGGAACGACAGTGGGCATCTTGATCAAGCGAAAGAAGAAGCTAAGCGGGCATTCGACCTCTCGGCCAACCTTTCGAAGGAAGATCGCTTGTGGATCGAAGGTCATTACCGGGAAACGACGCAAGAAGAGGAAAAGTCGCTGGCGGTCTATAGGACGCTGTTCGCTCTCCACCCTGACAATTTGGAATACGGGCTGCGCCTCGCTGGGAGTCAAGTCCGGCTCGGCAAATCTCAGGAAGCTTTGGCCACTCTAGAACTCTTGCGCAAGCTTCCTCCCCCAGAACGGGACGACCCTAGAATCGACCTGGACGAGGCGAAAGCTGCTTCCTCGATTTCGAATTGGCAAAGGGAGCAAGACGCTACTCAGCGAGCGATCAAGAAGGGAAATGAATCCGGCGCGCGGCTGATTGTCGCTGCGGCGCTCTCGTTGGAGGCATATTGGTACTGGATGCAGGGCAAGACGGACCAGGCCATGGCCGCTTCGGAGCAAGCTGCAGACATATACGCTAGCGTTGGCGATCTAGACCACGCCAAAACGGGCAATGAAGATGCGCTGTGGATTGACTTGATCAACCTTGCCGGTGCAAACAACGAGCAGGGGAATCTAAAGGAAGCGATGGAAAGCCTCCAACAGGCGCTTACCTTATCTCGAAAACAGGAAGACAAATACGCGGAAAGTTTGTCGCTTCTAAGCATCGGCGGCACATTGGTACGCCAGGGCGATCCTCGCGGCGCTCGACAGTTTTACGAGAAGTCTTTGGAAGTATGCCGTGAGAGCAAGAAGTCCAGAAAGTCTAATAACTGTCTGAGTTGGTTCGCAAGGCTGTTTGCCGATCAAGGGGATCTGCCGAGAGCCCAAAGCTCACTTCAGGAGAACCTCGAACTTTCGCGAAAGAGCGAGAGTAAGGGTGATATGGCAAGCGCTTTAAGGGATTTTAGTGAGCTGCTCGTCAAAAAGTCACAGCTCACCGAAGCAAGAGCGAGATACGAACAGGCGCTTTCAATCCACACACAACTGGGCGAGGCGAATGGCGTCGCGTGGGATCGCCTCGGTCTCGCCGCCTTATCCATCGAAGAAGGTCGGCCCGGAGATGTGGAGGCGACTGCGCGGGCGGCCATGGAAGCATTCCAAAAACAAAAATCGGTTTATGCGGAGGTGTTCGCACATACCTTGCTGGCACGTGCGCTCCTTATGGAAGGGAAGCTCAAAGAAGCCACGACTGAAATCGACCAGGCAAAAGCACTCTGGGAAAAGCACCGGGATTTTGATCAACACTTCGACGTTGGCATCGTAAGCGCACGGATTCTTGCTCAGAGTCACGATCCAGCGGAGGCTGAAAAACAACTCAACCTTCTACTCGATGAGTCAACGCGGGACGGCCTCGTGAACTACCAGCTTGAGATCCGCCTCGCTCTCGGCGAAATCGAGATGAAGTCGGGCAAGACAGCGTCCGGCATGGCGCGCCTTAAATCCCTTGGAAGAGACGCCAGCACCAAAGGCTTCCTGCTTATTGCCCGCAAGGCAAAAGCTGCGGCTAGCGGGACTGCATAGGGTTAAGGGTCAACAATTACGAACAATTACCTGTCGTCAGCCGGACAGGGCAACGCTGCCGCCGAGTTTCAGAAGATCATCGACCACAGCGGCATTGTTTGGAACTGCTGGACGGGAGCGTTGGCGCATCTGGGCGTGGCGCGTGCCAATGCCTTGGAGTCGTGAACCTCGCAGGGAGCGAATGCCGATGCCGCCCGCGTCCGGGCACTCGCCGCCTACAAAGATGATTTCCTCACCCTCTGGAAAGACGCCGACCCGACATCCCCATCCTAAAAGAAGCCAAGGCGAGTACGCGAAGCTGCAGTGAGCGCACCCAAGCTGCCGGGGTAGAGGTTTTGTTAGGAGCTCTTAGACGTTATTGGCACCGTGCGCGGGTTTGTGGCGAGTCCAAGCACGTAAAATAACAAGATTCCGGACGAGCAATACGGAAATAAGCTTTCGATGATGACAATGCAAAATCTGGGCATGTCGTTTACATGTGAATGACGTGCCGAGCCGCTGCCCAACAAAGAAAACTGTTGCGAACTGCAGATAACTCGATGACCTGTAGCTCCAAGGCTTGCGCGTCGGTTAATTCCCGCACGGTTGCAGGGATGCTCTCGCGCTTTGCGAGTTTTGAGGCACGATAGCGGCGCGTTCCGGCCACAAGCTCATACGTGGCCGCTTCCCCTTCTGGAAGCGGACGCAAGAGAATCGGTTGGAGGACTCCGTGCTGTCTGATGTTGTCCGCGAGTTCCGCCAGCTTCCCTTCATCAAAAAAACGTCGCGGATTGGTTTTGGATTCGCGGATTCTTACGAGCGGTATGTCCTGAATGGATGAAACCACAGGGGGTACTGATTTCGTTCCACTTGCTACCATCGTTGCGTTCATTTTTTCTGGTCTCCTTTTTCTAAGAAATTTGTTTGGGCCTAATATTCTTCGGGTAGCAAAAGCGTGGTCACAGAACGGTCCGATTCCGTGATAATCCACAACTTGTCGCCAGCGTGTGTGCGGTAGCTGCTCAAGAGCCGGAACCCGTGCTCTAGGCTGTAGTCGTTTTCTTTGCGGTCCTCGTCGGACAAATCGCCCCACTCGCGGTTGACATGGCGCGTGAGGAACTCGCCCGGCTGCTGTGCCGCCTTCTGAAGCGCGGCCAAAGCGCCCGGTGTTGCGACGATCTGGCCGAGTTCGAAAGCAGGTTGTTTGTTGAGTTGTTGCATTGGAAAGACTCCTTTCGTTGGTTTTCGTTTTTTGCTTCTTAGAGGCACCGCAGAGAGCGGTGCATTAAAAGCAAATGCCCTTCCTGGCGGGGGAAAGCGCTTGGCCGTCCGCGCTGTCAAGGGCGCGCAGTTTGCGTTTATCGGAGCGAAGCGGGAGACCCTTGACAGGAGGAGCGGACGGATCGGGCGCAGGTTTTCAGCAGGAAGGGCAGTTAGGAAGAAATGAGTGTTGCAGAGATTCGCGTGTTCTTACGACGCTACAGGGCTGACACGAAAGCACGAAAGGATGGTGGCAAGCTTTGATGTAGGTCGTGATTCTTAAAAGCCGGGATAGAGTCACTCGGAGCAGATTATTGAGAACGAGTAATTTTTCGCCAAACTGTCAAAACCCTGGATTTGAACTGTAGCCAGGAATTGATCAGCTGTTGGCGCAAATCTACGGAAGGCGTTGCCTGTTGCCGTTGTGAGCGAGCAGATCCACGGGCAGGGGTGGCAGTCGATGCGATGGCAAACGCTGCCTCAGGAACTCGTGTAAGTCCTGGACGCTGTAGGTACGACGAGTAGCGCTGTTGCAGTCGGGTCAAAAATGGAGGAACAAGTCGTCCGATCCTCATCGCCTTCAATTCGCCCCAAGTCTTGATTCGAAGATTTTTGAAGCGGAATGAAACGCTTGCCCCCTCGTCCATGGGAAAGATAATTGTCTCAGTGTCACGTTCGCGGATTTCCCCATATTCGGGGTCGAAATGGACTTGGCCGGAACTCAACTTGCTCCCCTCAAGTAGGTAGAGCTCGATAGAATCCTGAGGCGCATCTGGGCGGGCAATGCAGTCGCAGTCTGGACGGACGTTCACCAGATAGTGTTTGCCGTCCTTGAACACATCTCCTGGAGCTACGGAGTCCTCGTGCAATTGATCTGCTTGGATGAATCTCTCGCCCTCAAGGACCTTTCTCAGTATCTTGGTATAGTCAGGACTCTTTTCCAGCGCCTTAAGCGGTTCGTGATCGAAGGAGGTCAGGTCAAACTGAAACGGAGTCATTCGAGACAGCAGGTTACGACCGATCAGATTTCCTAATTCCGCGGAGGGAGGCACACCGTCCTGCTCAAAGGTGTTCCATAGGATGAGCGGCCAAAGGACGCTCTTGCCGTAGAAGTCCAAGAACAGTTGGTTTTTTGCGTTCTCATATTGGCGTTCCCACACCTTCAAAACATACGCGGAAGGGGCTTGGCGCAGGGAATCACTCAAAACATTGAAGACCCCCGTTGCTTTCACTTCGTCCTTAGTCCTGATAAAGATGTAAGAAGGATCGTACAAGTCGGGATGTTTTTTAAGGAGGTCTGTCACTTCGGTGACGGGACCCGCGGTAAAAATAAAAACGGGGGCGAAGCGTATCTGCCTGAGCGTCTTCAGGAAATCTACTAGTCGTCTGGTATTCTCCCTCATCAGTCCCTGAGGAATGGCGCTAGTCCCGGCGCCTAGGGCGTCTCCCAGAGGCGTGGCGTAGAGGTACCAGTCCAATACGAAGAAGGAAACAGATCTGAAGTTGGCCAAGGTCGCGACACTCGGCAGGTCCGGCATCGCTATGACCGAGCAGCCGCCCTGTTCAATTTGCGTCTGGATCGCCCCAATTACAGAGTTTTTATCCGCGATTTCGTCGTCGATGACGACTGCGATGCCGTGAAACAAGCTGGGGTCGGGCATGTGCTAGGCCTTTGCGAAAGAAACTACGAAATTGGCTCCTGGCAAGAGCTTGTAGCGTTTCAGATCTGCCAAATCTATCGAATAGTCGTGCCGCTCCAGTAGTTGACGGGCAATGTAGAGACCCAGTCCTCGACCTTCCTCTCCTCGACCGGAGTAGAACGGTTCGAAAATGTAGGGGGCATCATCCGGTTTTATTCCTGGTCCATTGTCGGAGAAAACCAAGGTATTCTCGTCGCCATCTAACAGCACCTCGATTCGTTTCTTGGTGATCCGGGCTCCTTGGAGCCAGTAGACAGAGTTGTCAAAGAGATTCAGAAACAGTTGTAGTAGGACTGCGTCGGTGGTCTTGGCGATGAGGGGGTGGCCTTTTTCGATTAGATTGAACTCGATGTGGTCTCGGCTGAGCGACGAAGAGAACAGTCTATGTACTTTCTCCAACACCTCGCGGACTTTGAGGTCCTTTCTTCGCTGTTTGGTTGATTTAAATAGTAGCTGAACGTCCTTCAACTGCGTCTCGATGAATGAGAGCATTCCGCGAAGCGTCGCGAGCTCGCGGTTCATAAGATCCTTGCTAAGCTCTCCTTGCCGCTGCGTCTCTCGAATCAAATTGTCGAGTGCTATGAGCGCGCGGCCCATAACGGCCATGATGTCATGAGAAGCAGTTTCGACTGATAGGCCGACGCCAGCTAAATGTTCGGTGGTTTCTGCTCGTTGAACTAGGTAATTGCGCTCGATCGTGTAGAGCTTGGAGGCGGATTCTAATGCCTCCTGAGCGGGCTTATTCCCGGCGACCCTTTGTCGGATGTTCTCGAAAGCCTGCTTAACTTGCTCTTCTTTGAAAATCTTGAGGTCTTGCTTCCGCTTGTCTTCGAGCCTCTTTCGATATTGAGCGTATGGTGTTTTGCGGACCCAGGCGAGAAATACCTGAATGAGCGTAACAAAGTCGTGTGTTGGGTTGCCGGCGTCAATTAGGCCTTCGCGGCTCGTCTTGTCAACGAGGCGTGGATTATCCCTTTGGGTGATGTTTACGAAGCCCACTACCTGGTCGTTGCTTAGGAACCATCCAGCAGCAATTGTTCCCCTGTAAGCATCGATGCGAAGCCAATCGTCGTCGGGGTCACCATACGGATAGACGCGGATGTTATCTCGATAGAGATATATCCGGTGTTGTTTTATGATTTTCTTATCTTCGCTGTCGAGTTGATGTTTGCCGCGCGCATCGTCACTAAAATCGAAGACATAAAATCCAAACGAAAACGAGCCGCATTGTGTCCCTCGATTTCTAAGAATCTCTCCCGCTTTCCCGAAGTAATCCCTAAAGATTTTTAGGCTGGTTATATCCGGATCAGTTAAACTCAGTTTCTTCTCTTTATCATTAAGCAAGAATTCGAAGTCACCAGAGGACTCGTTGTACTGCCCCTGCTCGATGCGTAGTACCGAATTGTCGGCGATTAAGTTCTTGAGTTTTTCGAGGTATTGATCGGAGTAAGCTTGGTAGAGGTCGTCTTTGTAGATTAGGACTTCGAAGTCGTCGGGTCGCGTCTTGCCATCGCGGTTATTCTCTGGGTCGTCGAAAATGGATTGCAATCGTATGAGGTCGTCGTAAACGTCCCGTACTCTTTGCGGATTCCATCCGCCGCGAAGGCTATTCACGACTATTTTGGTTCCATGGGGCGCTCGGCGAATCTTTCTTTGGCCGAGCGTGATGTCCACAGCAACAATTTGTGTCGGCTTATCTGCGATCTGCAATTTGATTGGTAGGTCCTTAAGAAATAAGTCTTTCTGCTTGCCGTTTTCGGCTAAAAAGTCATCATCGTAGGGTGAAAAATCGAACTGCAGCGTGTATTCGGAACCTGAATTTTTTGGGCGAGTCGTGATTGAAACATTCTTGCCGAGCTTCAGAATTGCGAACCGTCCTATCCCTTTTTCTCCTTGAATCTTACGCCCCTTGGGCGTAGTGTCTTTGGTCTGCTTAAGCAATTTCTTGATCGGCGTTGCGGGACTGACCCAATCTTCTTCGAGAACGTCCTGAGGCATACCGGTTCCATCATCCTCAATAATAATTTGAGCCGATGGAGCAAGTTCGAAAGAATCGCCGAATCCTGAGAATGTCACTTTGACCCAAGATGCGTCGGCGTCGTAGGCGTTTTTTATGATCTCTACCAGGGCTATGCGCTCGTTTTTGATTAGCTGGTCGCCCAGCATCGTTAGCAAGCGCGCATAGGGTGTAAAGGAAAGTTCTTTCGTCTCTGTCATTTGTTTGCGATTAGCACGAATTCTTCAGCGTAGACGTGGCGACCTGTGCTTTTCCCTGAAAATTGGCCTATTGAGTCGCGATAAGGCGTAAGGATTTTGCCGGACATGCGACGCTTGGCGACCCTAACACGCGAGAAGCCACTCGCTAGGAGGGATTCCGCGAGGTGAGTGGCATTATCAATGCGAACTCCTTTGTACTCGGTATTGCCGATTATGAAGAGTGCGAGTGCTGATGGCTTTAGAAAATGGAAGCATCGGTTAGCTACGGCCTGCATATCCAGGAAATATTTTGCTGTATCGCGTGCAATCGATTTGTCTCTGTCAAACAAACTAAATACGACTTGTGAGCCGACTTTGTTCAGTCGTTTTATCTCGCGGTTGAAGTCGAGATTATGTTGCGTGCTGCCAATTGAACCGTCCCGGAGGTCGCGGTAATCGGAGGCGTAGCCCAACCAAAGCGAGGAAAGCTGATGCAGGTCAGCGTACTCGTACGAGGTGACGTAAGGAGGGCTCGTAATGATGATATCGAGTTTGCGTGGGATGGTGAGTTCGAGGATATTTCCAGTAAGGATTGTCACTTGGTTCTTTGCGGGGAGCTTGCACTGCTTCATGGCGTCCAGCATGTGGTCAACCTGATTCTGGAAGGCCTGGCGGACGTCCGCAGGCTCTTTATTCGGGTCGAGCTGCGGCTTGATTGACTTGGTCAACCATCGTGATGTGGGTTTGAGAATGTTGGAGAAGGCGCATTGAAAAAGTTTTCTGTAGTGGCTACTCGAAGGGATGCTGTAGTTGACGGCATTCAGAAGTTTAGCTAAATGCCGAAATTGTAATGTCGGATACCAATATTGTAGGCGGTCGATCGCAGTAGCCGAAAGATTCACATCAGCTGCCTGCCGCGGGAAAGCTCTCACTATTTTTTGGTAGTAGTGGCGAAGCTTGGATTCCTGGTAAGAATTGCTTTTGACGGTGGCGATCAACGTCGCAACGGGGTTGATATCGCAACCCCAGAAATCGATACCACTCCGGCGGGCTTCGAACGAGACAGTTCCGCAGCCACAAAAAATATCTCCTACCATTTTGACGCGAATGCCGTTTGATTTAGCAAATGCTAACGCTTTACTAGTAATGAAGGCGGGAAATTTTGCGGGGTAGGCATGGATTCGATGAATTCGGAACTCTGGATCGCTGTCCTTGCTCCAAAACGGGTTCTCTTTAAGTTTTGGCAATTGTGCCTGGAGGCAATCTCCGACCGTGCGTAACTCCAAGTATTCACAGGACATTTAGAGGGCATCCCCCTGCACGGATGTTATAACGAGATGAAAAAAAAGCACTTAAAATATTCATGTCTTAGGTTCCGGCGTTGCACCACGGGGATCTGGCTCCAGACCAGCTCTACTTTCAGGCGAACGCCCGTTGGCCTTGTAGCTTGGTTCAAGGGCCACCCAGACCCGATACCGCCAAGGCGGAGAATAGAGGAAAACGCTTCAAATCATGTTCGGAAATGGAATCGCTGAGAAGTACCTGTCCCGCACGCTTTGGAATGCAAAGCACAAACGGTTCAAATGCTTCGCGCAAGATTGCGGCGTATTTCTTTCGGTCGTAGCCAAACCATCCCTCCCAGAGCGCGAAGGCCCGTACCCGATCATTTGGCACAGCGGATTCAGTATCGGTGATGATGTACTCGATGTTCTGACCCGGACGTAGCTTCACGCCACTTCCAAAGAGTTGCTGCGCGGCTATGGCCGTGGCACCTGCTTTTTGGTAGTCGCGGGGCTCGCGCGTGATGCGCTTGCTGACGACAAGTTCCCGGATGTCCGCTTCGCCATTCGCCAGAACGTCTTCGTAGTTCGCAAACACCGCGCGCGCCATCTCGAGTTTTTGCAAGTACGAGTCGTAATCGCGTGCTTCCGCGAAGATGGCGAGCACTTCGTGCTGCATTCGACCGATTAGTGGAGGAGTGTCGTGGCGCCGGCATTCAAGGCCTCGGACCTTTAGCTCCCCATCTTCCGCGACCGCAAAGAAGCGATTCGGCACGGGCACATCCGCGTATTGCTTGGAGGGGAGAAACACGACATAGCGGTAGACCGACTCAATGGCCAGGGGGAGGCGGGTTCTATTCTCGATCTCCTGGGAGAGGCGCTCGTAGTCCTCGCGGGTCGCTCCTTCTTTCCAGACATATAAAGAGTCCACCAAGGCGTGTATCAGTTCAAAGCCATCGGCCTCTGCAATTTCTTTCGCAACGAGAAGCGTTTCCCGCGCGACCGCGTTGATAGCTTCATGGGCTTCGATTTTTCCGAAGCGTGCGTTCTTGTAACCGGTATAGCCGAAGCAGCACACAAGAAGCCACTTCATCGAATCACGCTGCAATTTGAACCTGAGCGCAGTATCGGGCGGCGTTGTCTTTAGGAGCTTCTTGAGTGCTGTCCGCTTGGCGATGAGCCGTTCGACGACGCGGCTTGTGATCCCTCTTCGCTTCTGGCAAATGCGGTACCCCAATTCGGGAATTCGCGGAGCGTCAGGGCAGCACGGACAATTCACCGTTTCGGGTGAGATATTGAAGCGTGCCATGATGCTCGGGAATTGGCTCACGAAATCCAGTTCCGCGACGTTGGGTGTGAAGCCGAGTTTGGGCACGAAGACGAGGCCGCCGCGGTCGGCTGCCAATAGCTCGTCCGGCCGCTTGGGATCTTCCGGTTCCGCTTTCTGCTCGGGAATGAGCACGCCATCGCGGTGGGCGAGTTCCATCTGCATGTAGGAAATGCCAGTACCGGTCGTCGTCCGCGCTGCGTATTGAATGGGAAGCTTGGTGAGGCGGGCCAGTTCCCAAAGACCGGCGAAGTCGCACTTCTCAGAAATGAAAGAGTTCTGCTTGTCCACATGGATGCGGCCGAAGAGCGTGATGGAGCTGGCCTTGAAGAGAATCCTTCCGTAACTGGTATAGCTGCGCCCGCGGGATTGCTGGACGGCCGCGGACTCGTCACGATCGACTCCTCGACTCGCGCCTGGATCGTCACTGACTTGGGTTGCTTGGGTGGTGCCTTGATGATTGCCATGCTTCCTCTTTGTTCCTCCTTTACGGTTGTGTCTGACATGCTGTCTTACAAAGGTCCTGATTTCCTTCTTCTGCGCAGCCAAAACACGAGCTGCGGATTCCAGCAGCAAGAGGCGGGAGTGACCCCCGAAGCCCGAAAGGATCGGGCCGCGATTTCGCGGCGCGATGGGGTCACTCCCGCCTCTGATCGTGTTTTGGCCGCGCTCCGTTTCCTTGCCGTCTCTGTCGCATCTGCCTGCCTTTTCTGTCTCTTATCTCCATGCCAGGGTGATGCCGGAGGTGAAATCTCTTGGGAAAGATGTTTCCTCGGAACTTTTCACGGCTACGTTCACTGGCTGATGCGGGTGCCGTTCGAACAATGCCGCCTGTCCGTTCACGGTTGCTGAAATGAAGGTGACCTGAGAAGGCATTTGGAACTTCACAGATTCTGACCGCACCGCGTTCTCGGTAATCTCCCCGGTCCGCCATTTCTCGTACAGATTCTCTATGCCTGGATTGCCAAATCTCTCTTTTCCCTGATTCATGAAGAGGACGTCGGGCTCCTTTAGCTTGCCGTAGTTCTTCTCGTCCCACGTTCGCCGCGTACGGAAATAGTTGAACAATCCATGAGGGGCTGCCGGATTCCAAAGTCTCTGAAACGTCCCATGGAACAGCTTCTTGGCGCGCTCAAAATTCGTGTCGCGGGTTGCGACGTAGTAGAAGCGTAGCTGCGAAAGCTTCGTGAAAAGCGTCAAGTACGCGTCTAGATGCGTCCTGAAGCTATCCATGCTTTCAAACCCCGGATCGATGAAACTGAATGTGATGACAGGGGGGAGAGAGACCGCAGGGTTGTAGAACATGGGGGATTTATCCACGAAATAGCGGTCAGTGAAGTCGCCCTTGATGGCGCCCGAGTAACGTTTGTGTGGCAGGATTTTCTTGTCGATTCCCAGTTGGTCGCAGAAG
>WNGH01008040.1_pt1 | contig 15476 bp, 11 predicted proteins | sample 5400631 | NCBI WGS metagenome assembly WNGH01 (sample SAMN13153373, study PRJNA577476) | soil metagenome | isolation source: 115 cm soil or saprolite under Garry oak tree replicate 1 | place: USA:California | collected 2016-06-15
GTTACGGGCAATCTGAACTACTACATCGGCGCGCGGATCGCCCAAACCGGATACGTCCGGGACCGTGACCGCGAATTCAACGAGACCCAGCGCAAACCGAAAGAGCAGGTCTTGCAGGAATTCGACCGCGCCATTTCCATGGTTGTGGCGACGATTCGCGGGCAAACTGCCGAAGATTGGGTGGCGCCGTATACGGCCGAGCGTGAGGTTATGGCAAACGATCGGTTCACGATCTTCGTGCGTTGCGCGGGCCACGCCTACCATCATGTCGGTCAGATGATTTACCTGTGCAGAGAACTGACAAAAGGGACGCAGCAGCAGGCGGCATCTTCCTAGCCCTCGACAGGCCCGGACGACAGTGTGCCGTGATGGAAGAGAACTATGGCTGGCTTTCGCGCCGCGCCGGGCGCCGACGGTTACGTTTCGAGTTTGTAGCGCGTTCCGGCGAGTTGATACAGCCGCTTCCACACCACGCGGTTGACGACCACGACGATGATGGCCATCAGGATGGTCGCGGCGAGCAGCACGTCGAAGCGGCCCGAGTCGCTGGCTGCGCTGATCGTTGAGCCGAGCCCTGTGGCCATGAGTGTCCTGCCTCGAAAATGAAAATATTCGGCGATGATGCTGGCGTTCCAGGCGCCTCCGGAAGCCGTCAGCAGTCCGGTCACCAGATACGGGAAGATTCCGGGGAGAATCAGCCGCCGCCAGCGTTCCATGTGGGTGAAGTGAAATACCTCCGCAGCTTCTTTCAAATCGGTCGGAATGGCCATCGCGCCGGCGATGACGTTGAACAGGATGTACCACTGCGTGCCGAGCAGCATCAGCAGCAAGGACGCCGTTCCCATGCCGCCGCCCCAGCGGACAAGAACGAGCAGCACCACCGGAAATAGCGCCGTGGCCGGGACCGAAGCGGCAATCTGCACCAGCGGTTGCGCAAGGCGCGCCAGTCGCGGGCTCGAGCCGATGGCCACGCCCGCCGGAACCGTCCAGAGAGCGCCCAGCAGAAGCGCTGCGTTCACGCGGAAAAAAGTGAAGCCCGCGGCGCGCAGCAACGCAGAAATGTCGGAGCCGTGCAAATCTGCCAGCGTGACGCCCGCACGGAAAACGCCGTACGCCAGCCCCGCGGCCAGCGCTGCTCCGATGGCGTAGCCTGTCCATACCACAGTGCCCGAACGAATTTTCGAAGCTTGCGGCATAATCCCGCGCCCAGCCCGCGGGGCGAAGGCCAGCGTCAGCCATCGCGCGGCCGGAGCGAAAGTGTGGCCGTACATCCAAATCGCGAAGCGGGACCGTCCCAGCAGGCCCAAAAGGCTGGCTTGATGCTCGTGCGCCGCTTCCACTTGTTCGAACTTGAATTTGTCGGCCCAGGCGAGGATGGGCCGCCACACGATCTGGTCCAGCAGGACAATCACGGCAATCAGCACCGCGAGTCCCCACAGGATCGCGCCGGTGTCTCCGGCGCCGGCCGCCACCTGCAAGTAGGAGCCCAGGCCCGGCAAACGGAAATCGCGCTCGCCCAGCACGAACATTTCGCAGGGCATGAGGAAAAACCAGCCGCCTGCCACGGACATCATGGAGTTCCAAACCAAACCGATTGCGCCAAAGGGAAGCTCGAGTTCGAAAAACCGCTGCCAGCGGCCGAAGCCGTAGACGCGCACGGCTTCATCGAGCTCGCGCGGGATGGTTTTCAGCGAAGAGTAAAAACTGAAAGCAATGTTCCACACCATGCCCGTAAAAATAAGCAGGATCGAGCCCAGCTCCACGCCAACCTGGCGCCGCGGAAACAGCGCCATCATGGCCAGCATCACTCCGGGAAGAAAACTCAGCACGGGGATGGACTGCAAAATATCCATCAGCGGCACGAGCACGCGCTCGAGCTTGGGCGAACGCGCGGCGGCAAAGCCATACGCGAGCGCGAAGACCACACTCAATCCATAAGCGATGCCCAAGCGCACCAGCGAATAGACCGCATAGAGCGGCAGCATCGCCGGGCTGCGGGAGATTTGCGCCACCGCATGCACCGGACCCAGCCAGGAGTGCCCGAGCGCAAGCACTCCGTAGGCGGCGCCCAAGACCGCGGCGAACACGGCGAGGTCCGCGAGCCGCGACCCGGTGCGTTTCCCCGCGGCGCCGCCCGCGAGCAGCGCGGGCGGGAGCAATCCGTCGGAAGGCGGTGAGGGAGTGGTCACGCCGGTCAGGTCTCGGTCAGGATCAACCGGCGGGTCGCGGCGTTGTAGTCAAACAGCTCGGCGTAGCGGCCCCAGTTGATGGCGATATCGAGTTGCCGGCGCGCTTCCTCTTCGCTGAAGTGCTCTTCGAGGAGGTCCATGAAAAATTCGTCGGGGAGCGTCCGGTCGGTTTTGGTTTTGAGCGCGCACTCCATTTGGGCGAGCAGCGGCACGTGGGCCAGCGCCGCGCGGCGGAAAATCTGTTTGCGCGTCAATATATCCGCCTGCGCGAACGTCGCGCCCTCGGGCGTGATGATGGCGTCGCCTTCTTCCACGCGCAGGAAATCGAGAATGCGCGCCGTTTCCACGATGGGGAGCAGGTCGTCCGCTTCCAGAGAAAGGTCCGCGGCAAGGCGGTGCAGGTCGGCGCGGCCGCCGCGGTCGTGGAGAATCTCCACCAGGCCCGCCAACCCGCCGGGGCGCACGTGGGGCAGCATCAGAATTTTTCGCGGCGCGCTGGTTTGTCCGGAATCCTGTGCGGATGCAGCGGCCAGGACGCCGGGCTGCACCGCGGGCTGCGTCAGGATTTTATACACGTAGTCCACGATCTGGGTAAAGCGCTCGGCCTTGCGGTTGCGCGGATGCGCCAGCCCCACGGCGAAGTCCGCGCGAACGCGCGCCGGGTTGTGGCTCAGCACGACGATGCGGTCGGCCAGCGCCACGGCTTCTTCGATGTTGTGGGTGACCATAAAAATCGCGCGCGTGGGAATCTTGTGCCCGTTCCACAGTTCCAGCAGTTCGCCGCGCAGCGTTTCCGCGGTCAGCACGTCGAGCGCGGAGAACGGCTCGTCCATGAAAAGCACTTCCGGCTCGACCACCAGCGCCCGCGCAAAGCCGACGCGCTGCTTCATTCCGCCGGATAGCTCCTTCGGAAACGCGGTCTCAAAGCCGTCCAGCCCGACCGCGTCAATGATTTTGAGCGCGCGCTTGTGGCGTTCGAGCGGGGGAACGCCGCGGGCTTCGAGCGGCGCTTCGACGTTGTCAATCACGGTCAGCCAGGGAAACAGCGCAAAGCTCTGAAAAACAATCGAGCAGTTCGGCCGCTGGCCGTCGAGCGGCTGGCCGTGCCAGAGCACTTGTCCGGCGGAGGGCTTCGCGAGACCCGTGAGCATGCGCAGCAACGTGGATTTGCCGCAGCCCGAGGGCCCCAGCAAGGCGAGGAATTCTCCGGGGTGCACGGCGATGTCTGTCGGAACGATGACTTCGACGCGCGAACCATCCGGCTGCGCGTAAAATTTTTCCACTGCTCGCCCTTCGATGATGGGCGCATCGCTGCTGACCGGGGCCATGGCGCGAGCATTATCGCCCAACTCGGCTGGTCATGTAAGAGCCGCTTTGCATGGCCGCCGGCGATTCAGTATAGTCAGCGATTCTTGCCGGTTTCCAACTCGCGCATGAAAAGAACGGACACTCTCTGGACTCTTGCCGCACTGGCGATTGTGGCGGCGGCCATCGTATCGCCCTTTTTCTTTCTGGGTAGCGCTTCCGGCCACGACTTTGATTTTCACGCCGCAGCGTGGCTCGATGTCGCGGCACAATGGAGGCTCGGTGTCCTCTTCCCGCGGTGGGCGGAATGGGCCAACTGGGGCCACGGCGAACCGCGCTTCATTTTTTATCCGCCCCTATCGTGGATACTCGGAGCAGTGCTCGGGCTGATTCTCCCCTGGAACGCCGTGCCTGGGGCCTTCGTCTGGCTGGCGGTCGTCGCGAGCGGCATGGCCATGCGGAGTTTCGCCGGCCGCTTGCTCTCCTCGCGCGGAGCCTTCTTCGCGGCATTGTTTTATGCGGCAAATCCGTACGTCCTCCTCGTCGTCTATTTCCGCAGCGATTTTGCCGAGCTTCTGGCGCTCGCGCTCTTCCCCTTGCTGGCAAACGAGGTTCTGCGGAGCGGCGCCGCAGCCGCAAGAACCCTGCCGCGGCTCGCGCTGGTCTTTGCCGCCATCTGGTTGTGCAACGCGCCCGCCGGCGTGCTCGCCGGGTACAGCCTGTGTCTTCTGATTGTGGTTGTTTCGCTCCAGCGAAAATCCGTGCGCCCGCTTGCCGCGGGGGCTTCCGCGATTGTCCTCGGCTTTCTTCTCGCCGCGTTCTACATCGTTCCCGCGGCCTATGAACAGTCCTGGGTGAACATTGCACAGGCGCTGTCTTCGGGATTGAAGCCCGCGGACAATTTCCTGTTCACCACGATCGACGATCCCGACCACAACGTGTTCAACGTCATCGCTTCGGCTCTGGCCGTCACGATGATTGCGATTGCGGGATTCGCGGCGGTCGCCGCGCGGCGCGACGCGGAGCCGGCCAAAGCAGAATCGCGCCTTGCCGGAGCCGCCATGCTTGCGCTGGCGGCCGTCTGCGCCGTGATGATGTTTCCGGTGACGGCGCCCCTCTGGCGGTGGTTGCCCAAGCTGCGGTTTGTGCAGTTTCCCTGGAGGTGGGCGGGGCTGCTGGGCGTGTCCATGGCCTACTTTCTTGCTGCCGTTGCCGCCCGCAAACGCTGGCGCTGGATTGTTGTGATCTTCCTGCTGGCAATGTACGCGGGGACGGGCGCGTTTCTGGTTCGCCATGCCTGGTGGGGCAGCGATGCCATTCCCGATCTGCAGCAGGCGATTGCAAACGGCTCGGGCTACGAAGGGACCGACGAGTACGATCCGCTCGGAGACGACCGGACCGACTTGCCCAAGAATGCGCCGCGTGCCGCCGTCCTGCGCGCGGACGAGGACGCGGACCAGCCTTCTGCGGAGGATGCTGTCCGCATCCGCATCGAGCGATGGATGCCCGAGGAGAAACTCATCCGCGTGGAAGCGCGCCAGCCGGCGCAAATCGCTTTGCGGCTGCTGAATTATCCGGCGTGGCGCGTGGAAGTGGACGGACAGCTTGTTCGCACGACGACAGTGGAAGGCACGGCGCAGATGGTCGTGCCTGTTCACGCAGGAGAAAACCTCGTGCGCGTCCGGTTTGTGCGCACCGCGGACCGCATTGCTGGCGGACTCCTCTCACTCCTCGGCGCTGCGCTGCTGTTTCTCCTGTTTTGGAAGACCAGTTCCGCCGGGAATCGTGCGGGACCATCCGCTCCCGCATGAGTGTGCGGCAGGCAGTTGCTATTGCATTCTCTAGAATATACCTGTAGGCTTTCTTCACTCTTCGAGGTGTGAGGCACCGATGCGCCATTTTCTGTCTCGCATTCTTCCGATCGCAGCGGTGCAGGCGTGCATCGTGACCGGTGCTACTGGCGGCGCCGATGATCCCAAGCCGACTCCGGCAAACACAATTTCCATTCACGTAACGGCACCGGTGAAGCCGCAAACCTTTGCGCGCCCGATAAAATTCTTCATTGCGGACGTCGTGGACCGTTCGGGCAATCCGCAGCCGATGCTCGTTTTCAAGCCCCGCGGCGGAGTGTTCCTCGATCGCCAGCCGACGGAGATCGCGCGCGAGGCGCTCGAGGAATCTTTGAAGGCAGCGTCTCTGCTCGCAGCAGACCGCGATACTTCCGATTTCCTCCTGACCGTATATGTCTTCCATTTTGGTCTGGGAAACAGCTCGGGCCGGGACATTTTCGGAAAGGTGGAATGGACGGTAGTAGTCAAGAACCTGAAAACGGGCAAATCTCAAGAGGTCGCGGCATCGGGCACTTCGATCGCAGGGGCGGCCATTCTGAAGAAGAACTTCCAGAAGAATGTGCAGGCCAACATCGAGGACGCGCTTTCCGATGCGCTGCGCAATTTCCTTCGTGGGACAAAGCTCCGCGACGCCATCGCCGCGCTTGAAGCAACTCCTCCTCCTTCGCCGGTTGCGGCGCCCGCACAGTCCCCACTGTCGCAAGATAACTTTGCGCCCCTCGAATCTCAGGGCGCTTGAAAGAGGTGGTCGGATGAGAAGAGTTTCTTGGTTCGGATGTTTCGTGGCATTGGCGTTGATCCCTTCCGCCGTCGCCAGGGTTACCGAAGCGCATTTCAAAACGGTGGAAGCCAAGCATTTTTCGCGCGTGGAGGGCGTCGAGCTCTCGCCGGAATTCTCTGACTACTTGTACGCGGAGCTGCGCACCGAACTCGGGAAGACCAAAATGTTCGATCAAGTCATAGGCGAAGGGGAGGTGGTTGACGACGCGGATGCCCCGCAATCCCTGATCATCGAAGGGAGCATTACGGAATACAAAAAAGGCAGCGTGGCCAAGCAGAAAATTATTGGATTCGGCGCCGGCTTCCGCAGTTTGCGCCTGGAAGCCACGCTGACCCGCCGAAGCGACCACAAGACGCTTGCAGCACCTAAGATCCATGTGAAGGCGCCGGCAACCTGGAATGAAAAGGTCCTGGCCCGCGAGGCCGCCAAGCAAATCGCCAAGGAGATCAAGAAGCAATTGAAGGAAGGCAATTCCCCGTCGTCGTGAGCGTCAGCCGGGCGCGGCGAGGAGTGGAGCCGGCGGAAGTGAGGCTTCCGGAATGACAAAATACATGGCCATTTGCATTGCATTTGCATTGGCCGCCGCGCCCATGCAAACCTTCTCGGAGCCCCGTACCCCTGCGAAGATGAAGCTGCGCGGCTACATCACCGCGCGGCCGAGCGACCAAGCGATCGCCATCCTGGACGACCAGATTTCGTTCACTCCCGCCACGCGGATCGAATTGCAGAACGGGTCCGCCGGTCAGAACCCCTCGAACACATATCTCATTCCCGGCGCGCTCATTGAAGCGGAAGGAATCTGGACCGCGCGGCACCGCTTCAGCGCTGAGAAAATCACCATTGACGAAAGCCAGTTCGAGAAACAGATCCACAGCAGCGCCTATCTGCAGGAGGAACCCGCCGAGACACAAAAAATTTCTTCAGGTGAACCCGCGGAATTAAAGGCGGACGGGGAAAGGCTGGTCCTCGATAGCCGGACCCGCCGGTCCCGTTTCGAGGCGCCGGCTGGGGAATCGAACGCGGGAATTGCGAACGCTGCGGAAAAGTCCGCCTCGAACAACACCCCCGCGAAAAGCGCTATGCTGGCCGGCCATCAAGTCCGCTATGCCGGCGTTCGCCGCAGCGACGGCAACATCGCCGCCGAATCCATCGAGCTCGGGCCGCCCGCGCCCCCGGATGTCTACAAGATGCCCCACGGCATCGAGGTCGTGCGCGCCAAGGATCCGCAGACGGGAATTGACGTCGTACAATTCCAGCGCGGAAAGAGGATAGACGGGCGATTGAAATTATTTCCGGTGCGCTCGGTTCAGGAATACGTCTCGCACTTGGGTGACTCGCTCCTCCCGGCCGGAGCAAAGGGAACGACGCGGGCTCTCGAATTCCGGTTTTTCGTGATCGAGGACTTCAGCATCAACGCCGAGTCTCTTCCCGATGGCACGGTGCTCATAAACACAGGGCTGCTCGGCGCGGTTGAAAACGAAGCGCAACTCGCTTTCATTCTGAGCCACGAAGTCTCCCACACGTTGCAGGCGCACTACTGGCGCGAAGTCCACGAAACCCGGGGGCAACGGATCGGGCTTCTTATCGCCGGAATCGTGGCGGGTGGGTTCATCGGCGACATGGGAGTATTCTTGTCCGAACTGGGGATGGTTTCGGTTATCAACGGCCATCAACGCATGCTCGAAAATCAGGCGGATCGTCTTGGCCTGCAGAACGTGATCGAGCACGGATATGACCCGCGGCAGGCGCCGCTATTTTCCCGCATGATCATCGAGCGCCGCGGCGACCGCACCACCAGTAAGCTTTGGTCAAACCATGACTCCAGCGTATTGCGCGGAAGCTTTCTGACCGTTCAGCTAGCTCGTCAGTATCCCGAAGGACATTTCGACAAGGCAGTCGTGGATACAGATGCGTTCCGCGCGATGAAGGAGGCTATGGGCCCCGTGAAAATCGAGTAGTGAGGCCTCTACCGGCGGTCCACGGTGGGGTGGCGCACATCCTGGCCGGCGACGATGTAGATGACGTCTTCGGCGATGTTGGTGGCGTGGTCGCCGATGCGTTCGAGGTTTTTCACCACCAGGATCAATTCGAAGGCCGGGAAAACCACGGCCGAATCGCCCAACATTCACCAGGTTGTAGAGAACCAGTTCGATGATGTCGCGGTCCTCTTCGATGATGAGGATGCGTTTCATGCGCTTAGGTGATGAACGGCGTTTTTCTCCTTTAATTGCTCGACAAAGCATTGTCGCAGCATAGGCGCCGCAGCGGGTTATCTGAGTGTTACCGCCAGATGAACGCTTGATGAACGCCGCTCCTTTCAAGGTTTACCCGTTGTAAAGGCCAGGGTCACCAAAGTTTTCTGCTCGAGCTCATGGGCCTTGGCCGAGCCCGTGGCGGGGCTGGCGCTGGCCGAACGCTTCACCGAGCGCACCGGCCGTCCGTTGGCCACGCGTTCGATGCGAGGCAGCGCGTAAGAAATCGGCCCCATGTTGGCCGGCTCTTCCTGCACCCAGACGATTTCGCGAGCGGCCGAGTGCCGCTCGAGTTCCGCGGCAAGCTCGGCCTTGGGGAAAGGATAGAGCTGGTCGAGGAACAAGATTGCCGTGGCCCCGTCGTTGTGGCGGCTGCGCTCCACGCTGAGCTCGTGGCCGATCTTTCCGCTGGCGATCAGGATGCGCTCGGCGTTTTCCACGCTGGCATCGGGGACAACGGGAAGGAATCGCGGCTTGGCAAAATCCTCGATGGGCGAGGACGCTTCGGGGCGCCGCAGCATGCTCTTCGGCGTGAACACCACGAGGGGTTTGCGCCACAGGCGCAGCGCCTGGCGCCGCAACAGATGGAAATACTGCGCCGCGCTGGACGGCTGGCAGACCTGAATGTTGTCTTCGGCGGCAAGCTGCAGGAAACGCTCGATGCGCGCGCTGGAATGCTCGGGTCCCTGGCCTTCGAAACCATGAGGAAGCAGAAGCCCTACGCCCGAAGGCAAGTCCCATTTATCCTCGCCCGCGCTAATGAACTGGTCGATGATCACCTGCGCGCCGTTGGCGAAATCTCCGAACTGCGCTTCCCACAGCACCAGCGCCTCGGGAAAATCGCGGCTGAAGCCGTATTCGAAGCCGAGACATCCCGCTTCGGAAAGCGTGGAATTGTGAATCTCGCACCAGGCTTGCTTGGGCGCAACGTGTTGGAGCGGGAGATATTGTTCTTCCGTTTCCGTGTCCACCAGCGCCGCGTGGCGCTGGTTGAACGTGCCGCGCACCGTGTCTTGCCCGCTGAGCCGCACCGGAGCGCCTTCCAGGAGGAGCGTGCCGAGCGCCAGCGCCTCGGCGAAACCAAAATCCACGGCGCGCTTTCCATGACCCATCTCCGCGCGCTGCTCGAGAAGCTTCTGCACTTTCGGGTGGACGTGAAAACCCCCGGGCGCGCGCGTCAATGCATCGGAAACTTCCGCGAGCTTTTCGAGAGGCACTCCGGTATCCACCTCGTACGCGGAGTCGTAGCACCCACGTTTGTAGGGGGACCAGTAATTCGGCAATTCGCGAAGAGAGGGAATTTTCTTCAGCGTTTTGGCAATTTTCTGGCCCGCTTCGTATTCGGCACGAATCTGCTCGACCGTCTTGGGAGGTTCCGCTCCCGTTTCCTTTGCGTAAATCTGCCAGAGTTGCGGGTGATCCTTGACCTTCCTATAGAGCAACGGCTGCGTGATGGTGGGGTCGTCCACTTCGCTGTGGCCGTGGCGGCGGTAACCGATGATGTCCACGACGACGTCGCTCGAAAAGGCGTAGCGATACTCGGCCGCGAGGCGGCCGACGCGAACCACGGCAGCGGGATCTTCCCCGTTGACGTGGAAGATGGGCACGGACTGCCGGACGAATGCAGCTCCGTCGGGCGCGTGGTGAAGCCAATCAGATTGTTCACGATGATGTGGATTGTGCCGCCGACGGTGTAGGCGTCAACATCGGCGAAATTGAGCGTTTCCGCCCAGATTCCCTGGCCGGCAAATGCCGCGTCGCCGTGCAGGACGACCGGGAGCACCTTGCGGCGTCCGTCGGCGCCCTGGCGCGTCTGCTTGGCGCGCGCGCGGCCAATGGCCACAGGATCCACGGCTTCCAGGTGGCTGGGGTTCGACACCAGATGAATGCGAATAGAGGCGCCGCTGGCGGTCTGATACTCGCCGGTCGCACCAACATGATATTTCACGTCGCCCGCGCCCAGAACACTGCGCGGGTCCACATCTTCAAAGCCCGCAAACACCTCATGGAATGGGCGGCAGGCGATGTGCGCCATCACGTTCAGCCGCCCGCGGTGGCTCATGGCCAGAACGCACTCGGCGGCCCCTTTTGCGCCGGCAGCCTCGAGAATTTCGTCGAGCAGCGGAATCAGCGCGGTGACGCCTTCGAGGGAAAAACGCTTCGAGCCCAGATAACGCGTTTGCAGGACTTGCTCGAACAGGTCGGCGCGGATCAGCCGCTCGAGAATGCGTCCGCGATTGACGGCCGAGGCGTCCGCTTCGAGACGCTGGGCAATCCAACGGCGGCGCGCCGGGTCCTGGAGGTGCATGAAGTCCGCGCCGATCGTCCCGCAATAAATCTTTCGCGCCTGGTCGGCCGCTTCGCCGGTCACGACCAGCTCCGGATGCGGCTGGGGCTTCAGGAAGCCGAGCGGATCGAGATTGGCCTCGAGATATCCCCAGCGGCGAAAGGCATCGAAGACGCGCTCGCGGTCTTCGCCCGCTATGCGGCTAACTTGAACTGTGCGACCGTGTGCCATGGAAACTCAATTCTGCCACAGAGGGTTTGGCATTGCTCCTTCCGGAATTGCGGCACTCACGCATTGGATGTAACCGTAGACAGTGCAAAGGCGGATTTCCTTGAAAATCGGGGTACCCTCACCCCTTTTTTTGTAAGTGTTGATGATAAAGGACTTTAAGTCCTTTGTTTTTATAAGTGTTGATGTTAAACAACTTATGCGAAGTGACTGGTGATTGGTGATTTGTGACTCGTGATTCGCGGCCGACAGAAGGTGACCTGTTTCGACAGGTCGGGACTTGGAGAGAAGAGTCGCATTAGCCTGGCATTTTCCATTCGCTGGGCTCAGAATTAAGGGGAGCCCCCCACCCTTTTTTTGAAAGTGTATGAAACGAAAGGGTTTTAAGTCCTTTGTTTTGAAAGTATGTGATTCTAAAGGGTTTGCGGACACATTTTTCGTAAAGTGTGTGAAACTAAAGAGTTTAGGCGGCATTTTGGCCTCATTTACGGTTTCTGAAGTCTCTCTGACCCTTCTCGGCGGTCTCTGCCGACCCTCTGAGCAAGCAGGGCGGGTTACGAAGAACCTACCTAGCGGACTCCTGGCGATTCTACATTGGTTATTATACCACTATAGTAAACGATTGTCAAGGCCTGATTTGGCGAGAGGAAGTAGCGGTGCAGCTTTGAAATCGACAGGGATCTAACTACGGCTTGGGGACTTCCGCAATCATGTGCGCACGCGGAAAGAGGAGAAAGCGGGCAAGGAAGACTTTCGAAAGGAAAACCAGAGAAGCTACAGGTCAAGATTCATCGGGCGACAAGAATCCATAGGTTTTGGATTTCGGCAGCGCCGCTAGCCTGCCAAAAAATTCTGTCTCGGTAATTGTGCTTGGCCAATCGAGTCGAACGCTGATGTAATAAATGGGGTTTTTGGGATCTGGCTCTTCCTTTTCAACCCTCAGTGCTCCCAAAGCCTGGAGCCGATTAATGTCTCTCACAATTGCTGGCAAGGGCGCCTTACGAGAACTGTAGTCACTCTTGACCGACTCGGTCAACCCCAAGAACTCTACCCGCCCGTCCGCATTTAGTAGCTTCTCTAGTAGAGCCAATTGGCGTTTAACAATGACCCTCTTGCGCGTGCTTTCGAGTCTTGTAAAAAGTTCATGCATCAGGTTGCGGAATATCTGCCTTGAAACTTCGTTCTTGATCATTTCAGCCAACCGGTTGCTCTGCAGTGCTACTCCGCGTAACCCAAACTTCAGAAAAGGAGTCAAATCCTGATTCCTAGCTCGCACCGCAGCCAAAGCGTCCAGATAGGCTTTCTTTTCGTCGTAGTAATAATTAGACATGGCGATGAATAGAGAATCTTTGAGTCCTGCGCGTTGAAGCACCAGAGCTTCGAGGACGCGAGCGGTCCTTCCGTTGCCGTCCAAAAAGGGGTGAATAGCAGCAAAGTGATAATGCAGTGCCAACGCTTGTATCAACAAATCATGTTCTTTGAACGCGGTTTGAACCTGTTTCGTTAGCCGACGAAAAGCTTCCTCGCACTCCTTCCCACCAATAGCACCCCGATGCTTTGGATTTCCGAAGCTGACATTTTGGTCTTTCCCACGAATCACTCCCGGCGGACAGTGGTCATCGTCGCAGTCAGCCACGATGAGACGATGCAGTTGGCGGATCAGAGCAAGATCAATTGGAACATCATCCGGTATAGTTGCAACCAACTTGTACGTCCGAACGGCGGCGTTTGCCTGTTTCTGAGATCGCGTCCGGAGTTGCTCGGGGCTTTCGGCCCTAATGGCTACATCTAGTTCATTCGCAGCAAAATCCGCTCCCTCAATTTTGGAAGTTCCAGAGATCTCCATTTTTAGTTGTATTTTTTGTAGCTCCTCGACCCAACGCCGTTGAAAAGGAATGCTTTTTAAGGCCAAGACAGCGGCTTTGGCATCAGTGATTTCTTGGAATATTTCAGTCTTGTCGTATTTTATCCAAGCGGACGGCAACGTATATTGGATAGCTGTCATACAACCGAATTATAAGACAATTATCCAGAGATGTAAAGAGGAATTTGCTTATCCTCAAGTAGTTGACAACACACACTTTGTATAACTATTGGCTGCCGTGGAACAAAAAATATTACAAAAAATAGTTGACATTATCTGGCCTTGAGGCATACTGGAATCGGCCTAGTGGTGCCATAAAAATTGGCCACAACGCCTGGTGTGGTACTTGCGGAGCGTGATATACTTAGATGCTCCGAAATGCAGCGACGCCTCATTCTGACGAATGAGGCGTCGAGTCCCGCTGTTCGACGGGGATGGTGGAACCTGTCACCCACTATTCTAGGCGGTTCGCCGCTCTCCGTCAACAGCGAAAATCAACAGCGAGACACGCAGCGCAGCTGCGTCCCGATAACCAGCCCTAAAGGGGCAAGGAGAGCAACAAAATGTTCACTGGACAAGTGGTGATAAATGGAGTAAACGACAAAGACCTCGTGAAGATTCTGGAAGTAAAGATTAAGCACGAACGGTCTCTGCAGCTCAATCCCCAACAGCTACAAGTCGTTGGAACAAGCCAACCGAATGTTATGGTCTACAACAATGTTGTTCTCGGCTGGCAGAACGAAGATGGCTTGGAAGCTGTCCACAGTATCATTTCGATCTTGTTGAAAAAAGGAGAACACACGGAGAAGGCTGCTGCTGGGGGTGGAGCGCAATAATTTGACCTTCAGCACACTTCAGAATCTCTTTCATTTCTTCCGGCCCAGGTCGTTTGAAGTTAGCCTGCATTAGGACGACGATCTGGGCCGCCAATGGGCCGGACGCTACAACGCCCGGACGCGAGAGTGGAGGTCGCGTGCGATTTGTTCGGGGGGAGTTTCGGGCGCGAAGGTAACAGGCGCACCGATGGTTACACGGACTTTGCCGGGCCGGGCGAAGCGCCAACCGGTGAGTTTCACTTCCCAGAGGCCGTCAATGCGCATGGGCACAACGGGAAGGCGCAGGTTTTTTGCCAGCAGGCCGATGCCGCTTTGAAAGGGATGCAACATGCCGTCGGGGGTGAGTTCGCCTTCGGGGAACACCAGGACGCTGTAGCCGCGGTCCACGGACTCGCCCGCAAACCGGAAACTCTCGCGAAAGCCGGAGCGCTGCGGCAGCGGAAACACATTGAACAGGCCGACAACGAGCCAGTAGCCGAGCCAATAGCCCCAGCGCTTCAGGAAAAACCATTCCCGCGGGGGATGGCGCATGTCCCGCAGGGTTTCCCCGCCGATGGTGGCGGCCATGCTGTGGCGGAAGCGCAGCGGGAGCGCAGCCAGGATGAAGCCGATGTCGGTGCGCCGCGTGACATGGTTCGAGACGATCAGCAGCGGGCCGCGCACGCCGCGCAGATTCTTGCGTCCGCGCACGCGCGGGTGCGCCAGGATGTGCGTGGCAGGCCACACGAGCAGATAGTAGACGGCCAAGCGAATCCAGGGGATGGGAAAGCGCTGCGTCCAGCGAGGGTAGCGATACTCGCTGCGGCGCTCCGGGGTGGCCTGCAACAACTGTTCGATGTCGGCGACAGTTTCCGCTTCGGCGAAGCGCGTTTCGTTCAAATCAATCTGGAAGCGGTCTTCGAGGGCGCTCATCAGCTCGACGCGGTCGAGGGAGCTGAGATTCAGGTGCGTTTCGAGATTTGCCCGAGACGGCGCAGCCGCGGGACCGCCTCCCGCGGTGACGCGCGCGATCAATTCCGCGAGGACGCTGGCGCGACCCCCGGCCCGAGCGCCTTCGGCAGCCTTCGCGGCCTGTGTTCCGGCGGCGCTGAACGCGTACTGCGCGGCGCCGCCAATCACGCTGGTGCGGGGCTTGCCCGTCGAAGTCCGCGGAAAATCGGCTTCGGGCCACACCAGCCACCGGCGGATTCTCTGGTATTCAGCGAGTGATTCGTTGGCGCGAGCGACGATTTGCGCGGCGCGGCTTTCCGCCACGACGCCCGCAGCAGCGCGCGGCGCACCGCCCTGCGGCTCGCCGAGAAGGAGCACCGCGCAAGCCTCCGCATTGCCGTCCTGCGCGAGCGGCACAACCACGCAATCTTTCACCGCAGCGTCGCGCCGCAGAGCGGCCTCGAGGTCCTCGGGATAAACATTCATCCCCGCGGGGGTGACGATGACGCTTTTCTTTCTTCCCTTGAAATACAGGTTGCCTTCGGCGTCGAGCGCTCCGATATCGCCGGTGCGGAACCATCCGGCGCCGCCGGCGGGCCGCAACTCACCGCCCTGCCAGTAGCCGGCGGCGATGCTGTCCCCGCGCACCAGAATTTCGCCGCCTTCGCCAAGCTTGATTTCGCGCCCCGGAAGAATCTTTCCGATGGAGCCCTGCCCGACGCGGAACGGGTGATTGACGCTGATGAGCGAAGTGGTTTCCGTCAACCCGTATCCCTGAATCACGGCATAGCCCATGCGGCTGAAAAAGGTTTCCGTCCCCGCGGAAAGCGCCGCGCCTCCGGAGAGAAATGCCCAGAACTTCCATCCGAATTGGCCGTGGATGCGGCGAAATTTCCAGGCGCGCCGCAGGAATTTTTTGCCTTCGGCGGCGCGGAATCTCGCGTCAAATTTTTC
>WNGH01010521.1_pt1 | contig 15475 bp, 12 predicted proteins | sample 5400631 | NCBI WGS metagenome assembly WNGH01 (sample SAMN13153373, study PRJNA577476) | soil metagenome | isolation source: 115 cm soil or saprolite under Garry oak tree replicate 1 | place: USA:California | collected 2016-06-15
GAACGACAGCGTCATGGAAACGCCGGCGATGAACAAGAAAAACGGGAAGATCAGGTCGGTCGGGGTCCAGCCATTCCATTCCGCGTGTTCGAGCGGAGCGTAGATATGACTCCACGAGCCGGGATCATTCACCAGGATCATCGCCGCGATCGTAATGCCCCGGAAGACGTCGAGCGAAACCATCCGCCCGCCTGGCACTACATTTGTAGCGGCCAGCGCGGCCGAAATAGGCGCCGCGATCGTTTCCGCCGTAGCGATGAAAGGGTCCCTCCGCTGGCCGCGATACTACAGCAACGCCGAAAATGCCGCAACGCCGGGGCGCTCTGTACTACTACCCATCGAAATGTTTGCAGGGCGCGCACATTTTCGTCCCGCTTTTCGGAATTTTACACAGAGGACACTGAGAAAAGCCACCGAGTGCACAGAGAGTTTAGTGGAGAACAAGAGGAGAAGATGGCGGAAAGAGAAAGGCTGATTTCTCTGTGGTTCTCTGTGATTCTTGGTGTCCTCTGTGTTGCGCTTTTCGGAATTCCACTGAGAGAACGTGGTGGAAAGGCCCAGAGAACACTGGGTTCCCTTTACTACTAGCCATCGAAATGTTTACAGGGCACACGCATTCTTGGTTGCGGCTTCGCCATGCTGTGTAACGCCCGTTCCGCAAGGATCCCCCGGTGCTTATTTATTTTGACGGGAAATAAAAAAAGCGTGGCGGGGGAGGAGGGCCCGCCACGCTTTCCTCTGAGGGAAGAAACTCTTATGCTCGCGCGGTAGAGCTTGCGCGTTTAGTGCACGCCGAGGTTGTGGACGCCACAGAACAGCGAGCTGGCAAAGCCTGCGCTTTGCGGGACCCACCACATGTGGCGTACCCAGGTATGCCTGCTGTACATCATCTTTTTGCCAACATAATCCATCAGCGCGGGACCTACCTGTATCGCCGCGTAGAGTGAGGCGTTCCCCGCGAAGGGCTTGAACAGCGGATTCAGCTCCTGTGCGCCAGTCGTAGAAATCGCGCGGCGCGTGGTCCAAGCGTCAAACGTGGCGGCGCCGTGAGCAGCGATTCCGAGCCCCATCCAAATGCGCTGCTTGTGGCGCTCCTCGTCGAGCAACTGACCAACGGATACGGTCATGGGCTTGCCGGATATCAAGAAATCGATCAGCTTTGGACCATTCACAGGGGCGGGCTCGGGAGCATCCGGCAGGTCCGCGGAATCGGCATCCGGGGCCGGCTGAATCGGTAAATCTGAAGAAACTGGCGTCAATGGCAAAGGAAGCTCGATAGAGAAGGAGGAGATCGCGGGCGAAGAGTTCGCCGGCTGAATAAGTGCAATATTTTCTGCGGAGAAGGACGTCTGCGCGTAGACCTGCGGCTGAATCAGGAGCGCGGCAAGCACAAAAAGCATTTCGATCACCTCAGTACGTTGCGGGGTTTGAACAGCTTGGCATCCCTGCAACGTGAGACCAGGGTACGGTCCAGGGGGGGCGAGGGAAATGGCTAGGTAGTCCCGGAAATCTTGGGACCATGGTTTTTGGAGATTGGGACCAAAGTCCTACGCCGTTTGATAGGGCGAATATGAAGCGAAACTTGCTTATCCTAAAATCCACCGGGCCCGACGGCCAAGCCAAGGTGGGCCGTTGAGCGTAAAAGTCCAGCCGGCAACCCTGTCTTGGCGGGATTGTTGAGGTCTAGGGCCGTCGTCGTATCACGGGCCTGGGAAAGTTGGTGACGGTCCTTCAGGCCACTCCACAATGTCAAGCTTCCCGTCTGGCTCGCGCTCGATCGTCGGAGCATAAAGTCCGATCTGCTGGCGGCGCCACCAGAGCCCTTGCTCGCGCTTGTCCTTCCAGTCGGTAAACCAGTATTGCCAGAGAACCGCGCGGACCTGCCGGGGCGGCTCGCCCGGAAATGGATTGCCCGCGAAGAGAGCCAGGACGTCCGGCTCGGCGGTGAGAAGACGCTGCTCCACCTGAAGGACAAATGTGTTCTCGCGCCAGGAGCCAAGCGAAGCGAACCAGAGATTCCAGTCAAAACGAGGCTGGTAGGGCGCATAAATTCGCGGGGGCGCCTTCAAATCCTGCGGCTTGTAGCGGAAGGGATAGGCTGCCCAGGATTGGCCGTCGCGCGATCCCTGGAATTCGATTTCAAAGCGTTCGCGCGTCATGACCGCAAAAAGCCCGAAATCGTTGGCGATGCGGAAGGGTTCCAGCACCCGGACGGGCAGGGTTGGCAAGGGGACCTCCCGTGTAAACATGGAAAGGAGCAGCACCGAGGTCGCGTAGAAAATCCAGGTTAGGAAGAAGCCTTGCACCGAGAGACGAAGTCCGGCCTTCCAGCCGGGGTGCGGTTCTGTTTGCGTTGAAGTAATACCTGAAGATTTACTGGCCAGGGGAGCGCGCAGGCCTGATGGCGACAGCAGCGCCAGAAACCTGTCATCGAGCAGCAGAAAACCCAGCACTAGGACAAGATAGTTCAAGAAAGCGTAGTTGCTGGTCAGGATGATGCCGATTTGCCAGGGCGTGATGAGGAAAAACAGCTGAATGCGGAAACGGCGCGGCAGAAACACTGCGAATATCAAGACGAGCTCGAGAACGAGCGTCGAAATTGCCGTGGCCGCATGAAAAACGTGCGGCAGATGGTGCGCGTACCACGCGATCCAGGTGGGCAGCGGACCATTCTGGTAATACTGGTCCATCGCTGTGAAATTGCGCCATTCGGGATCATGCCCAAGTATTTTCGCCACGCCCGATTCAAAATAGATGCGGAACATAAGCCAGATCAGCAGAAACCGGCTGGCACGGGAAGGAAGATCCGAAATTCCCAAGCGGGGGCGCAAGCCTGCCGGCGCAAGAAACAGGCTGATGAAACCCGCTTCGAGCAGCATGCCGTCGGACTGATAACTCGCAAAGTCCCGCGCAGTGCTGATGAAAGAAAGAAACGCGATCAGGCATACAACCAGCATGCCGCGCGGACAGATGTTCAGCGCCACCAAGAACGATGCGAGCATCCCGAAAGTGCAAACCGCAAGGAGCACGCGGCCGCTCGCCGACCACCAGAACACTGACGGCGCGATCCAGAAGCGCTGCGTTCCGGCGACGCGCGCCAATTCGGCGAGGTAATTCTGCGCGGGGAGGATTCCACGCGGGCCAATGAGGCCTCGAATCTGGAATGCGAGCGAATAAAACGCGGACAAAAAAATCAACCCGAGGCCTCGGAGAAACAGCCATCGCGCGGCCAGATAGCCGGGCTGCGCTGTGTCCGGGCCAAACAGACGTTGCGGCAGCGCGCTGAGGTCGTAGTCCACGACGCGCCATTATACAGACAGACTCACGCGGAGGAACCGAACATGAAGGGAGGGAACCGCGTCAGCGCCGCGAAGATCGAGGGGACTGCGAATGGCGGTGACCGGATGGAGCGGCGGAATCGACCGCTGGAAATTCCGCGGCGTCATCCAGATCTTGGTCGTCGACAATTTTCTTGGGTCCGTAGAAACGAAATCGGCACTTTCCGCAACGATAGGGACGGACGGAAAAGAAAAACAGGACCCAATATTCCAGAATCCTGCCGCGCTTAGTGCGATGCACGTGCATGCTTCCACAGCGGGGACACGTCTTTTCAGGGTGGTAGGCGAACAACCCCAGGATTCGCTGCATTGGAATTCGATCATACCGCGCAGCGTTTCCGGGCGCAATCCTCGGAAAATTGTTACTCACTTAGTTAACGCTCCAGGGAATCAGAGGGCCGCCAGAACTTGCAGCGCGTGATGGCGGAGCTTGCCCAGATTGCGGTTGATTGGATGCTGCCGCGGGAGGAATGTCAGCACAGGGGATCGGCGCATCGCCAGGCGGTCCAGCGCCATTTTCAGGCGCCGGTCGTGCGGCGCATAGTGCAGCCCTCGCGCGAGGATGTCGGCCGCATCCTGCTTGCGGTCGGCGGCGACGTATACTTCCGCAAGGTTCAGGTAAAGCTGGGCCTGCCGGCGATTCATGCGCATCGCGGAGTGGCAGAGTTTTTCCGCCTCCGCCCATTTCTGCTCCGCCGCCGCGACTGCCACACCCACATAAGAGATATAAAAGGCATTGCCCGGCTCGTGATCGAGAGCAGACCGCAGATGAGGCAGGGCCCTGCGCGCGTCACCCCCGCGCAGGAATGCGAGGCCCGACCGGAACTCTTGGAATGCCTCGAGATGAATCATGATGGAACCCTCCGCAAGGAAATCGGAACACGCAGAATCTGAACAACTTGCCGCGAACCGTCCCGTGGAATCTCACGGAAACCTTGAGGAATAGACTAGAACCGGGAGCCCAAAAATCATACTGCTCGCATGGACAGAAGAAGGACAGGGGGTCGCTCCACTGCCATCCATGGTGCCTCGGGGGGTAGTTACTTGTCGAAGGGGGGATCTTTACTCCGGTGGGCTCGACGCTTCACTTGAAACATTCAGCGTCAAAGTAGTGCCAGCCCGCGGCTGGCAGGGATGAATTGCCGCTGGAAGCTTAGTGAATGAAGTTCGCCGCATTAACCTATAAGTTTCACTTCGGAAGGTTTCCGGCAGGCTAAGGCTGTTGTGCTACAATCCGGTTCATCCCACTGGCTTTTTGGGAAATAGTGATGCGAAACGTCAAAGTCGGCTCGCGCTGGATGGTGTTGTGCTTGCTTGTCCTATCCGCGGGCCTATACATCGGCACTGCGTGGACCCCCGCCTTGGACGACGAAGACGTGGACGCTGCCCACGCCTTGGTGTCACAGGAAATGCTGCAGCGCCACGACTTTGTGGTCATGTACATGGACGGCGTGCGGTACCTGATTCGCCCCCCGATGCACTTCTGGCTGGTAGCCGCCAGCTACAAATTGCTGGGCGAAAGCGAATTTGCGACCAGGCTCCCGGTTGGCCTGGCCATGGTGGGAATCGTCCTGCTTACGTTCGAATTCGGCCGGAGGTTTTTTGGCCAGCGGGCCGGGTTCTACGGCGCTTTGGCCGTTGCCACCAGCGTGGGAATGTTCCTCTTTACGCGGAACATGATTCCGGAAGCGATCTACACGCTGGCGTTTGAAGGGATTTTCTACTTGTTTCTCCGCTCCTGGACCGGAAGTCTTGATCCCCGCGTGGGGTATTGGGGGGCCGCCGGCCTGTGCGCCGTTGCTGTCCTGACACGCGCGTTGATAGGGCTGCTTTTCCCCGCGTGCGCCATTGTCGCGTTCATCACGATGACTGGGGGATGGCATCGCTGGCGCGAGCTTCGCCTGTTTTCGAGCGCGGCAATTTTCCTGGCTCTCGCCGCGCCCTGGCACATCCTGGCTGGATTGCGCGCGCCTGGTTTTTTCTGGGCGTTTTTCATCAATGAGCATGTGAACCGCGCTTTGGGCACGCGCCTTCCTCATGATTACGGCGCAGTTCCCTTGTGGCTGTGGTGGAGCGCACACTTGGTGTGGCTATTCCCTTGGAGTTTCTTTATCCCGCTCGCTGTCCGCGAGTTGCCCCTTTCCGTGCGCGCGTGGCGACAGGAAACGTCCCCGGAAATGCAAGCTCGAATGTTGTTGATGGCATGGGCGGGCGTGATCCTGGTCTTTTTCACGTTCGAAAGCGGATCACGCCTTGAATATTACAGCTTCGGGGCGTGGCCCGCGATTGCCATGTTGTTGGGGCTTGGGATAGCGCATGCCGAGGAATCGGACGGGGCCTGGTTACGGCCCGTCCAGCGTGTCCTGGCCGGGCTATCGGTGCTTCTGGCGGCGGTGGCCGGTTACTTTGTATGGGGTTCATTGCACATTCCAGTCGCAAACGATGTCTCCCAACATCTGGAAATGCGCAGCCCCGAGACCTACCTCACCTCCATGGTTCATTTGCTCGACTTGACGCCGGAATCGGTGGCCGATCTCCGACTGCCAATTGTCCTCTCCGCAGTTTCCCTATTGGGCGCCTGCGTGGCGGCATGGATTTTGCGCGAACGTGGAATCCTATTGTTTCCGAGTATCGCCCTGGGGCTCGGGATGGTGGGGTTTATTCTTGCCGCGCATATCGCGCACGACGTGCTTAACCCTACCCTTTCTTCGCGTTCCCTGGCGATGGAGATCAAGAAAAACCTGCGGCCAGAGGACCAGATCGCTCTGTACGGCGATATTCGCGTCGCTCCGGGCATCGCGTTCTATTCTCACCGGGATGTGTTGCTCTATAACGCCACCGGGAGCAATCTGGAATTCGGTTCTCATTATCCGGACGCCCCGAAGAGGTTTTTCGACGACCAGGATTTCCGGCAGCTCTGGAAAGCCAAAGGAAGAGTCTTCCTGGTTGTGCCCGCGGAACACAAAGAGGAAGTGCGGGAACGCCTTCCTGGAAATTCCATGTGGGTGCTCGCGGAGACTGGCGGGAAAACCGCGTACGTGAATCAACCGCCCGATCAGATCAACGCGCCCACCGTATCTGTATCCGCGTACGCCGGGGACAAATCGAAGATTGCCGCGTTGCGCCGATAACGCCCGCCCCTTTTCCACAACTACCAATCGAGTGCGGTTTCTAGGCCTCGTCGCCATAGCCCGCCATCTTGCTAGGCGGGCGTCGGCTACTTGGAGCCCGCTGGAATCAAGTGCAAGCTTTGCTGCACCATCTCCGCGTGCAGCTTCTTGGCTCGTTCGAGCGCATCCGCAATGCTCGGGCAGATGTTCCCGGACCCGACATGCTGCTCAAATTCGGCCTGATGCATCAGGCGGGCGGGCTGCTCGCGTGCGCCGCAAAGAATGAAACCCCGTCCGGAATCGTGGATGACGTCCGCCAGATTCTCGAGGGCTTGCAAACCGGTGGCGTCGATCGCCGTCATGTTTCGCAGGCGAAGAATGACGATGGAAGGCAGTTCCGAAAGACGGTTGACGATTTCCTCGATCTTGTCCGTGGCCCCGAAAAGAAACGGGCCATGAATACGGAAGATGGTTACGTAGGGTGGAATTTCCTTGTGCTGGAGGATGTGAACGTGCCCTTCTCTTAAATACTCATCGGTTACTTGTGTCACCGTGGTAGTGTTCGTCACCTTTCGTATGAACACGAGAGCGGCCACCGCTTCGACGGCCACGGTCAAATCAGCGAAAACCGTAAGTGAAAAAGTGATCAGCCAGGTGCCGATCTCCAGGGGAGAAAGCTTCAGAAGCTCTGGTATTTCCCGCCATTCGCCCATGTTGTAGGAGACGACGAGCAGGATCGCCGCCAAAACCGAGAGCGGGATGAATCGCGCCAGCGGAGCGGCAAAGAGCACAATCGCGAGTAGCGTCACGGCATGCACCATTCCGGCGACCGGCGTCTTCGCGCCGGAACGGATATTCGTGGCGGTTCGCGCGATCGCTCCGGTCGCGGGAAGGCCGCCAAACAGCGGCGAGAAAATATTCGCGATGCCCTGGCCCACCAATTCCACGTTGGGATTGTGCTTGTCTCCACTCATGCGGTCGGAGACGACCGCGGACATAAGAGACTCAATCGCTCCCAGCATGGCCACCGTAATGGCGGGTGAAATCAACGGGCGGAGCAAATCGAAATGGAAGTGCGGGATCTTCATGCCCGGAAAACCAGAAGGGATCCCGCCGAACCGGGTTCCGATCGTTTCGACCGGCAGCTTCAAGATCATGACCAGCGCGGTTCCCGCAAACAGCGCCACGATATATCCCGGCACGCGCTTCACAAACCGCATACATACGAGAATCAATACAAGAGCGAGAATAGCGAGGCCGGTTTCCAAGGGTGAAAACGAGCGGAAGTTCCGGCCCAGAACTTCGAGGCGGGCCAGAAACTCGCCAGGGACTTTGTCGACTTTGATGCCGAAAAAATCCTTAATCTGCGTGCTGGCGATGATGACTGCGATGCCGTTCGTAAAACCCACGACGACAGGACGCGGAATGTACTTGACCGCGGTGCCCAAGCCGGTGGCCCCCAGAATGACCAGGAGCACTCCGGCCATGAGCGTGCACATGAACAGTCCGTCCAAACCATACTTCGCGACGATGCCGTAGACTACGACGACGAAGGCCCCCGTGGGGCCGCCAATTTGCGTGGTCGATCCGCCCAAGGCAGAGATCAGGAAACCAGCGACGATGGCACAATACAGTCCCGCCTGCGGCGCGACGCCCGAGGCGATCGCAAAGGCCATCGCCAGGGGGAGGGCCACGAGCCCAACAGTGACCCCTGCGAGAGCATCTGCCGCGAATTTATGCCAGGTGTAATCCTTCAAACTTGAAAAAGATCTAGGCAGCCAGTCATTCATCTTGGAGTCCCGGGGAGGGGTTATATGGAATTCTGTGTTCGTTCAACGTCCAGCTTCAATTATAGCGCGGCCAGACTCACCGCGTTCAACTTGGATGGGGGAGTTTCGTAGCGAGAAACGGCTGGAGCGGCGTTTGGAAAACATCTGCAAACTAACGTCTCATTAGAAAAATAGCGGGAGCGCCTATTTGAGGGTCTGCAAGATCACCTGGACACTGTGATAGCCCGCGAGACCGATATGCCGCACAGATTCAAATAGTTCCGCAATTTCAAAGGAAAGGAGAAACATGAGAGCGTTAAAGAAAGGAGGATTGGCGGTAGACCATTGCAATACGGGGCGCGTGACCCTCTTCCTGAGCCACACGATCCTGGAAAGGCAAGCCACTCCGATCCCGATTACGGCGCCTCCAATGATATCTGTCGGGTGATGAATCCCAAGATAGATTCGGGGAAGAGAGATGACAAAAATGGAGTAGCAGAAGGCGATTGAGCCCAGGCGTTTCGAAACCATCCACAGGCAAGCCGCCAGGCAGAAAAACAGAGCTGCGTGATCGCTGGGAAACGCGCTCCAACCAAGCAAAGCGTCCGGATCCATTCCGATGGGGAGCCGAAAACCCAATAGGGGATTGTCCAGAGGTCTCGCCCGGAAGGGGAGGGCCAGAGCCAAAGCTCGAGCTACAAATATCGCAGAAACGCTTGCAAGCAGCCCGAAGAGAAGAAATTCCCGCTGCTCGGAGTACTCGTCGCGATAGCGATTCCAGGCCCACAAAAACAAGGCCACCATGAATCCGCCTCTGACAAGAGTATTGTGGCTGATTTGTACAACCAGATGGTCGAACCCCGCAGAGCGCTGGGCGAACGAGTTAAAGAAGCGGATGATGCTCAGATCAAAAAAGCCCATTCTTGGCTGCACCTTTCGCCTTCAAACACATGTGACTGCGCCAGCTGGATCCTGGATATTCGCGACCCCTACCATATTGAAATGCTTCCTGCGAAAATGAAATGGAGCGAACGTACCGCAGAATCCAACCTTCCGGGCTACGGTTTCGCGGTCAAGAAGTGGTACGGAAGTACTATACATTCAGGTGCGGGATCTACTGGCGATTCAGGTGGTTACGAGGTTACGTGTGTGTGCAGTTGGCCCTTATTTCCTATTTCAGGATTGCGTCCGCAACGGCTTTCATATCTGGCTCGTTGACGGCGGGTTTGGGGCCCAATGGGAATGGTGTGATGCCGTTCCTGGCTACAAACGCTGCCTGCCATCCGGCCTTCATTGCGCCGAACACGTCCCACGGATGCGCCGCAATGAGCAGGAGTTCCCCCGGTCGTGCGCCGAGGTGCACAGCCGCACTTCGGTACGTCTCTAAATCAGGTTTGAACCGGCGGACGGAGTCCACCGAAATAGATTCGTCGAAATACTGGGTAAGGCCTGCGTTCTGGAGTTGCGCCTTCACGGCGGATGGACTGGAATTTGTCAGCGTGACCATGCGGAAGCCCGCGGCGCGCAAGCGTTTCAGGCTTTCAGGCACGTCGGGGTGTGCAGGCATCGTAAGGACGCCCTGTAATATTCGCGTCGCGTCCTCGGAGGATAGCCTTACTCCCTTCGTGTTCGCGAGCATTTCGAGGACGGCCCTTCCAACCGTCCCGAAGTCGGCGTAGGCGTCCGTCACGGTCACGACCAGGGAGTAATGCAGGAGAAGAGAAAACCACTCATCCAACGCTTTGCCATCGCCAAACACGCGTGCGAATTGCGGCCTCAGCGCATTCAAATCGAGCATGGTCTGGTTCACATCGAAAACGAGCACTTTGGGCTTCATTTTCAGGCCGGCGTCTTGCGCTTGCAGAGTAGAGTCGACAAATGAGGGTGCAATAGATCCTCCCCGGCCCGTTCTGGCGATGGTGCGAATCGGCTCAACCATCGTGAAAGACGCGAACGATGATGTAGCTAGTACGAATTCTCTTCTGCTGATCGGCAATCCCATTTATGGCATCTCCGGGTAGGCGCACAGCCCACAATGACCTTGATTCGGCTGCAATAATGTTGGGTGATTCGCGATCGGCCTAAATTTTCAGTCCTGAATTGTATAGATCCTCATTTCAGCGCTTTTACCAGCGCTAGCTGGAACGGCCAGGAAGAAGCGGTGCATATTCTTCCCCTGCCTTCCAAAATATCCGGCGGTGCGTCCGCCCAGCGCAGTGGGAACTCTGGTGAGAAGCTGATAGTGGTCAGGATCGTTCATTTGAAAGACATCGATAAAGCCCTCTCCTCCCGGCATGTAAATACGCTTATGCTCGGCGTCGAAGTAAAGGTCATCCGAGTCCGCAACACCGGGCAGCAAGGCGACCCTGTGACCCGAGGTGGTATCAAACACGGCCAGGCGCGGAGGTTCGCGTATGGCGACGAATACCCGGTGATCGGCCTCGTCGAGCGCCATGGGAAAATTCATCAACAGGCCGGTCAATGGCCATCGGGTAATCGCCTTCGTGTCGCGATTGATTACGGCGATTTGTTTTAAATCGGGGATGTTTACATAAATATTGGGGCCTGACTTTTCCAATTGGAAAGACTCCGGTTCGCCCCCGATTTTGTATTCCTCGAGACGCTGATTGGTCATGGCATCGACGACCGCGATAGCCCCTGTTTTTTCGTCGTCGCCACAGCCTACGTAAACACGTTTGGCCGCCGCGTCGTACCGCAGGTTATCGGCGCCACCTGGAAAATCAATCGTCGTGATGAGATTAAATGTGGAAGAGTCATAGATGTAGAGCTTGCCCTTTTCGCTGGCCGCAAAGAGTTTGTTGGCTTCAGGCGAAAAGGCCACGCCCTGGGGACCCGGAATCCCGGTAATGGTGTGTTCCACCGTGCCGCCGAAGATGCTGATCACCTCGACTGTGTTATTGCCGAGCGCGGAAACAAATACCTGGCCCTGGCCGGAAGCAAAATGGTCGAAACGCCCTTTTACACCTTCCATGGGAATGGAGCCTGACAAGATGAGGGGTTTCCCGTGCTCCGCGGCCGCGCTCTTTGTACCGCCAGCCTGGCTCTTTGTAGCGGTGGTGGAATTCTTTTTCGCGTCCTGCTGAGCGCTCACCAGCGTCGCGAACGCGGCCATCAGCGTCAATGCTAAACAAATACTGCAAACTCTTTTCATTCGGTCCTCCAGTAAGCCAACATTCCCTTCGTGGACTCCCGGGGAGAATAGGCCGCCATCTTAGTTGAAACAACCTGAAAAATCCCTGAAAGAGAGGCTGTGGTACAGAATCCGAGAGCTAGCTAGACTCAAGGAACAGAATGGAATCCAGCCCGCCGGCATAATTTTACGTGATTTCAGCGGATTTTCAGGTTGTAATGCTTCAATCATCCACGTGCAGATCAAATCCTCGAGCGATTCAACCCGCATTCGATGCGCCACACTTCTCTTTTTCCTGCTATTTCTTTCGGCGAACGCACGCGCCCGTACTGCTGCCACCGCGCTGCCTGCTGCTCCGGAAGATGACCCCCGAGTGGCAGAGGCGGTACCGGTTGACCATGCGCCAAAACTCGATGGAACCCTCAACGATCCGCTTTGGCAATCCGCCAAACTCATCGCTGATTTTCGCCAACGCGAGCCGCACGAAGGCGAGGTAGCGACGGAGAAGACAGAGGTTCGCATTCTTTATACGCGGACGGCAGTCTACTTTGGGATTCATTGCTACGACTCTGAACCGTCGCGGATCGTCGCGACGGAACTGCGGCGTGATTCCAATCAAGACTTGGACGATCACTTCGAGATTCTGATCGACCAAGCCCACGACCGCCGTGATGCCTACGTTTTTGACATCAATCCCTTGGGCACTCAATACGATGGCCTCATCGTGGAGGAGCAAGGAGCCAGAGCCAACGGCCGGGATTTAGATTTCGACCCCGGATGGGATGGGGTGTGGACCTCGGAAGCCCGGGTCACCTCTGATGGGTGGACTGCAACTGTGGAGGTCCCTTTCTCGACTCTGAACTTCACGCAGTCGAAGGACATCGTCTGGGGATTGAATTTCAAGCGATTTATTCGCAGAAAAAACGAAGAGGATCTCTGGGGCGCATACCGGAGAACCTTCGGAATAACGAAGGTTTCACAAGCAGGGGAACTTCGGGGCATCACCAACATCGGCAGTGGAAGGCTTTTCGTTGTGAAACCCTACGGGCTGGCAACCTATGACAAACTGACCGGGCAAAATCCCAAATTCCCTTTTACGGGCGGGCTCGATATCAAGTATGGCCTCCGTTCGGATCTTATTTTGAATCTTACCGGCAATACTGATTTCGCCGACGCGGACGTGGACCTGCAGCGGTTCAACCTCACACCGTTTAAGATCTTCATTCCTGAGAAGCGCCAGTTTTTCCTGGAAAACGCGGGCATCTTCAACTTCGATATCGGCGACCGGGACCGATTGTTTTTCACCCGTGAGATCGGGATTGACTCCGTGACCGGTCAGCAGGTACCCATCAACGGCGGAGCGAAACTCACCGGATCTCTCGGCGGCTTTCAACTGGGTGTCATGGACGTGGAAACCCGGCCAAGCGGTTCCAATCCCTTCGGCAACTATGCCGTCGTGCGCGTCAAACGTTCCCTGTTCGGCGATTCCTACATCGGCGTGATGGGAATTGACAAACGTTCGGGTAATCTTCAGGATCCGTTCAACGAAATCGGCGGTATAGATACGCGGCTGGTCTTTTTTAGAAACTTTTTTGTGGACGCCCATGCAGCGGGCACGCGCTCCCTGGGGAATCCGAGCGGAAACAGCGATGTGGGCGCCTCCTTGACCTACAATTCCAATTGGTTGGACGGCATCGTGGAACGCAGAAAGATAGGACCTAACTTCAATCCTGAAGTCGGATTCATCGAGCGCACCGATTCCAATGAGACCTACGCCGACCTGACGTTTAAGGCCCGCCCGGAACTGCGCGGCATCCGCGAACTGCAATTCGAGGGGTTCATTCTGCATGCCCCAGACACTCACAACGCCGTGTCAACCCAGGAATGGCAGGGCACCATCCGCGCTGAATTTAATAACGGAGGTTACACCGATAACGATATTGCGGACGTTTTTACGCAACGACTCGGAACTCCCCTCCAGATCTACCAGAACATTGCCATCCCAGCGGGCGTATATCACTTCGCCCGTCATCAGCTTAGTTTCTATTCGGCCCAGGATCGCCGCTTTACGTTCAACTTGTACGAGCAATTTGGGGGCTATTATGGCGGGAGGCTCAACGTTTCTCGCGCGGGGGCCACTTACCGCCCAAATGCAAAATTTTCAATTTCCACTTCGCAAGCTTGGAATCGATTCCGATTGCCGGTGGGGAATTTCTCCATAGATTTAGCAAGCTTGCAAGCGAGCTATTCCTTTTCCCGATTGCTGACATTCAGCACCGTCATTCAGATGGACACGGCGAATACGCAGGCTGCCAGCGCCAATCTCCGGCTCCGGTACAACTACCGGCCTGACAGCGATCTTTACATCATCTACAACGTGGGAACGCAATTTGCCAGCCTCGCCGCCGCAAACCTCCAGCAAGTTCGTGAAACCCGCTTTGCGGTGAAATATACCTATTCCTTCAATCCATGAGGAACTTGGGTGAGAAGCTCAAAACAATCTCATTTGGCTCGGACCGGGACTGCGCGGGAACAGAAGCAAGGGATTCGGTTCCGGACGGAATCGTGGCAAACGTAACCTGGAAAATAAAACGGTTCCGGCAATTGGAGCGAATTGAGAAATGGATCGTTCATCGAATTTCGACTTTGGAGGAAACGTGAAAAGAACCTGCGTTCCGTTCCTGATTGTGGTGTTGGCGTTTGCCGTTCGGGTAAGGGCGCAGGAAGCGCCGTCCAATGACGAGTTCGCGCCGCTGGTCTTGGTACGGATCATCCCGATACCGGGAGTGGAGGGCCGATTTGACCACATGGCGGTAGACAACCGGAGCGGCAGGATCTTCGCTGCCGTTTACGGAAATGATTCCGTCGAGGTTTTGGATGTGCCGCGTGGCAGGCGAATCCATAGCATTAAGGATCCCGGTTTTGGTAAACCCCAAATGGTCGTTTACATTCCCGATTCGAACCGCATCGTGGTTTCCAATGAGGCCGACGGGTCGTGCAAAATCTTCGACGCCGACACTTACAAACTTATTGATAGCGTTAAATATTCAGAGGACGCGGATCAGCTTCGGTACGACCCAGCCTCCAAACGCGTATACGTCGGCTACGGTGACGATGCCGAGGGCGCCATCGGCGTATTCGACGCCACCACCAACAAACGCCTCCAGGGCGACTTCGTGGTCGGTGCGCACCCGGAATCGTTTCAATTGGAGGAGAAAGGCCCGAAGATCTTTGTAAATCTAGCTTCCATCAATCAGATCGCCGTGATCGATCGAAACACCCATAAAGTGGACAGGTGGAACCTCGAGGAAGCCGGAACAAATTTCCCCATGGCGCTCGACGAACCGCATCGCCGGTTATTTGTTGCCGCACGAAGACCCGCGCGGCTATTGGTGCTGGACATGGATACAGGCAAGCAGATTGCAAGCTTGGCCGGCGCCGCCGACACGGACGACATGTGGTACGACGCCGACCGCAAGCGCATCTACGTCCCCAGCGGAGAGGGATTTATTTTCGTTTACCAGCAGATCGATGCTGACCGGTATGAACGCATCGCCAAAATTCCCACCGCCATCGGTGCGCGCACCAGCGCGTACTACGGGCAAGTGGGAAAACACAACAGCCTTTATTTAGCCGTTCCCGCTCGCGCTGACAGGAGTGCGGAATTGTGGGTTTACGAAACGCGGGATTGAGCAGCCGGCGCGATACCTCAAACTTAGGAGCCGATTCGAGGATCAAGGTCGAGATTTCTCTAAATCCAATTCTTGTCGCGACCCAGAATTGACTTTCGAAGGCCCCTCCAGATTGAGTGTCCCTTAGGCCCGGTGTCCCGGCGTCACTTTTTCGCACGGGAAGGGGTGATGCCGGGTTCACCGTCTGTTAGAATGGACGCATAAGAGGCGCGGTCGCCAAGTGGTAAGGCAAAGGTCTGCAAAACCTTTATCGGCGGTTCGATCCCGCCCCGCGCCTCCAAAACTCCCACTTTCAAGGCAGGACGCAAGGCAGGGCATGGCCCTTCGGTTTCGATTTAACTTTGACTAAGTCTGAATTTCGAAGTTGATGTGGGAACTTGCGGCTGAAATCCGGGTACGCCAATCTCCCGATTGG
>WNGH01003282.1_pt1 | contig 15472 bp, 12 predicted proteins | sample 5400631 | NCBI WGS metagenome assembly WNGH01 (sample SAMN13153373, study PRJNA577476) | soil metagenome | isolation source: 115 cm soil or saprolite under Garry oak tree replicate 1 | place: USA:California | collected 2016-06-15
CTCCCACGCGGCGCGCGCCGGCCTCGCGGCCGGAGGCCTCGCCGTCCTCGCCGGCGCCCTCACGCTCAACCGCAACCTGGTCGGCGTCTTCTATGACGACGGCGTGTACGCAGGTTTAGGGTGGGCCCTCGGGCATGGACTCGGGTACGTCCACCCGAATCTGCCCGGCACGCCGGCCGCAGTGCACTTTCCGCCCCTTTACCCCCTGCTCCTCGCCCCGCTGTTTAGGGCCCTCCCGGTCGCCGCCGCCGCCCTCGCCGGGAAGGTGCTCAACGTGGGGCTCGCGGCCGTGGGGGCGGGGCTCATCGCGTGGCACGCCACGCGCCGCGACCTGCTCGGGCCCGACGCGCCGCGCTGGCTCGCCGCCGCCGTGGTCGCCGCTGCCAGCCTCGCGATACCGGTCCTCACAGTGCTCACCGCCCTCTTGTCCGAGCCGCTGTTCGGACTCCTCCTGGCCGGCGCGATCGTCTGCGCCGACGATCTGCCGGCGGGGTCGGGCGCGCCGTCCCGACGAGCTGTGCTCGCGGGGGTCGGTGCGGCGGCCGCGCTGCTCGCCCGCTCGATCGGCGTCGCGGCGGGGGTTGGCATCGTGGTCTTCCTGATGGTGGTGCGCCGCGTGGAGGCGAAGACCGCGCTGCTCACCGCGCTTCCAGTAGTGCTCGCGACGCTCGCGTGGGGCTGGTGGACGCTGAGTCACCGGGCGGGGATCGACCCGGCCATCGCCGCTGGCTACGGGACGTACGGCGACGTGATCCGGCAGGCGGGTCTGAGCGCGCTCGCCACGCGATCGCTCGACCTGCCGCGCCCGCTCGCCGTGCTCACGCTGGGGTGGGTGCCGTCCGTCCCCGTCTACTACCTGCTGGCAGTGCTGGCGCTCGTCGTCGGCCTGTATGGGCTCATCGTGCTGGTCTCGCGCTCGGCGATCGGCGCCACGCTCGTCGTCTACCTCGCGATCCTGGCGGTGTGGCCGGTGCGGGCCGATCGCTTCCTGTGGGCCGTCCTGCCGTGGATCGCGCTCGCCTGGGCCGCTGGAGCGCTCGCCTTGTGGCGGCATGCGCGACTGCGGTTGCCGCTCATGGTGCTGGCGACGGCTCTCACCCTGGGCTACGCCGTCTATGAGGCACGGGGCTTCGCGGGCCGCTGGTGGGCCGTCTCGGGGCAGCCGATCTCGGCGAACTTCGCCGAGCTACTGCCTTGGGTCGAGACGCTCCCGGCGGACGCCGTGCTGGCGACCGATGCCGACCCGTTGGTTTCCCTCTACACCGGACGGCGCACCGTCCCGCTGTACGTCTATGCGTACCGCGGCGCCGGCGACGCTGCGCTTCCGCCGTCTGAGCAGCTCTCTTTCTTCCAGCGGGCCGGGGTGACTCACGTGCTGCTGGGCGGCCCGGGCGAGTCGGCCGCGCAACTGGACGCGCTGCTCGGTGCCGTCCCGGGGAGGCTCAAGCTGGTCCATCGCTGGCCAGGCCAACGGCTGGCGTTTGAGATGACGGGTGAGCACTAAGCGCCTGTCGCTCGTCATCGCCGGTTGCGCGGTGGCGGTGTACGCGGGCGCCCTGTGGAACCGCTTCGCGCTCGACGACAATCCCGTCGTGCACTTCAACGCACTGGTGCTCGGCTGGAGCGGCGTCTGGCGCGCGTTTCTCTCACCCTACTGGCCTCCGGAGCTGGGCGGCGGGATGTACCGTCCGTTGACCCTCGCGACCTACGCACTCGACTGGCGCGTGGGATGGACGGCGTGGTTTCACGCGACGAACGTGCTGTGGCACGCGGCGGCGAGCGTTGCGGTGGCGCTCGTCGCCCGCCGCTGGGCGGGCGATCGCGGCGCGCTCGCCGCCGGGCTCGTTTTCGCCGTGCATCCGGTGCACGTCGAAGCCGTCGCGAACCTCGTGGGCCGGGCGGAGCTGATGGCCGGGGCGTTCGCGGTGCTCGCCGTGTACGCCGCGCTGGCGCGCGACAGCGTCGGCTGGTCCGCCGCCGCGCTCGCGGCTGGGCTCCTCAGCAAAGAGAACGCCGCCGTTGTCCCCGCGCTGATCGCGTGGGCCTGGGTCGTAGGTCTGGAGCGCCCGTCGCGTCGCCGTATGGCGGTCTACGCCGCGAGCTGGGTCACCGTCGGCGCCGCGTATGTCGTGGTGCGCTGGGTGGTGCTGCGCCACGAGTCGACCTTCGTGAACGGCGCGCCGATCTTCATCGGCGCGTCGCCGTGGGCGATTCGGCTGACGGCGGTGGCGGCGTTCGCGGACTTCGCCCGCCTGCTCGTGTTCCCGCTCAGGCTCCGGGTGGACTACTCGCCGGCGGAGCGAACGCTCGTGACGTCGCCCTTGGATGGGCGCTTCCTGCTCGGCCTGTTGTGCCTGGCGGTGTGGGCGGGGCTGCTGGTGCTGGCGTGGCGCCGGGGTCGCAAACTCGAGGCGTTCGGCCTGGGATGGATCGGGTTGGCGCTGCTTCCAGTGGCGAACCTGTTGTATCCGGCGGGGGTGTTGGTGGCGGAGCGGACGTTGTACCTGCCGTCGGTGGGGCTGGCGTTGGCGACGGGCGCGCTGCTGGAGCCGCTCGCCGCATTCGACACGCGGCGGTTGGCGTGGGTGCTGGGAGTGGTGGTGATGGCGGGCGGGGCCCGCACCGCGCTCCGCGTTCCCGTGTGGCGCGACGAGCTGTCGGTGGTGCTGAGCGAGCTCGAGGATTCGCCCCGCTCGTACGCAGGGCCGGCCCACATGGTGGTGCTGTACCTGAACGCGCACCAGCCGGCCAAAGCGCTCGAGGCGTTCCGCCGCTCCATCGACATCTACGACGCCACGCTGCCGTGGGTGTACGTCACGGGCGCGGAAGCGGCGATCAGTGCAGGGCTCCCGCTCACCGCCGATTCACTGCTCGAGCGGCTGGAGCGGTTGTGCGCGCGCTGTGATCACTATTATCGCTACGAGGCGGGAGCGGCCCTGGCGCGCGGCAACACGGCGGCGGCCGAGCTGTTCGCTGCCCGTCTCCGAAAGCCGGGGGCGTCGGGCCCGTGACTCCCAAGCGGGTATTTCTCGTGGTCGCCGTGTGCGCAGCGGTCGTATACCTCGGCGCTCTGTGGAATCGCTTCGCGTTCGACGATCTCCCCATCGTTCTCTGGAACTCGCTCTTCCGGCAACCGGGCGCCTGGCGGCGCGCGTTCGCGTCCTCCTACTGGCCCCCCGAGATGGGGGGCGGGATGTACCGCCCCCTCACGGTGGCGAGCTACGCCATCGATTGGCTCGTGGCGCGCGCGGCGTGGTTCCACGCGGTGAACCTCTTGTGGCATGCCGGGACGAGCGTCGCGGTGGCCGCGCTCGCGCGGCGCTGGGCGGGTGACAATGCGGCGCTTGCGGCCGGGTTGGTCTTCGCGGTGCATCCGGTCCACGTCGAGGCCGTGGCCAACATCGCCGGCCGCGCCGAGCTGATGGCCGCACTGTTCGCCGTGCTCGCCGTGTATGCCGCGCTGGCGCGCGATCGCATCGCCTGGAGCGCCCTGGCGGGCGCGCTGGCCCTGTTGTGCAAGGAGAACGGGGCGGTGGTCCCGGCACTCATCGCCTGGGGCTGGATTGTCGGCTTGGCGCGACCGTCGCGCCGGCGTGTAACGCTCTACGCGGTGAGCTGGATCGGCGTGGGGGTACTGTATGCGATCGTCCGGGAGTCGGTGCTTCGACCTTACGCGGGCGTCTTCAACGTCGCGGCCCAGTTCGTCGGCGCGTCGCCGCTCCAGATTCGGCTGACCGCGGTGTCGGCGTTCGCCGATTTCGCGCGGCTGCTGGTCTTCCCGCTCCACCTGCGGGTCGACTACTCCCCCGCCGAGCGGACCCTCGTCGCCACTCCGCTCGACTGGCGGTTTGCGTTGGGGGTGTTGTGCCTGCTCGCGTGGGCAGCGCTGCTGGTACTGGCGTGGCGGCGCGGGCGCAGGGTCGAGGCGTTCGGACTGGGGTGGATCGGGGTGGCGTTGTTGCCCGTGGCGAACCTGTTGTATCCGGCCGGAGTGTTGGTCGCGGAGCGGACGTTGTACCTGCCGTCGGTAGGGTTGGCGCTGGCGGCGGGGGCGGCGCTCGGGGCGTGGGTGGAGCGGGGAGCGGCGCCGCGGCGACTCGCGTGGGTGCTCGGTCTCGTGGTGGTGACCGGGGGCGTGCGCACCGCGCTGCGGGTGCCCGTATGGCGTGACCAGCTGACGGTGGTGCTGAGCGAGCTCGAGGACTCGCCCCGCTCGTTCGACGGACCCGCCCGCATGGTGGGTATCTACTTGAGCCAGCACAAACCGCAGCAGGCGTTCGAGGCCTTTTCGATCGCCGAGCGGATCTACAACCAGTTGCCGTGGCTTTTCATGGCTGGCGCGGACGTGGCGTTCAACCTCGGCCGCCCGGGTCTCGCCGACTCGATGCTGGCGCGGCTCGAGCAGCTGTGCAGCCGGTGCGAGTTTTATTATCGGTTTGAGGCGGCGGCGGCTCGAGCGCGGGGAGATAGCGCCGTCGCGGACTCGTTACTCGGGCGACTTGCTCGGTCCACGCGGGGGACGGCGCGGCCGTGAAGCCGTGCTGGGAGCGCTGGCTGAACGGGCGGAGCGCCGTTGCGCTCAGCCCGGGTGCCTTGCAAAGAGCCCGACTTGACTACGCCTCAAGGGGCCCAGTAAGACGGGTGTTCCCGGTGTAACACGTTGCAACAAAATATGTTAGATCGGCACGGTGACGAAGGGCACGAGGTTTGCTTTCACCACCGGTGGTATACACGGCTTCACGTGATTTTAAGGCTGTCTATAGATGGACTCCAACGGGGGTAAAGTCAGATGAACCGCAAGGGTTTCACGCTCATTGAGCTGCTGATCGTGGTGGTGATCATCGGCATTTTGGCCGCTATCGCGATCCCCAAGTTTGCCAACACGAAGGAAAAGGCGTACCTCGCCTCGATGAAGTCGGACCTCCGTAACCTGGTTACGGCGGAAGAGGCGTACTTCGCCGACTCGATCAAGTACACCACCGCCAAGGCCTGCACCAATCCGGCCCCGGCGGGCTCGATCGCGTTCTGTAACACCACTGGGAACACGCTCGGCGCCATCACGACGGGCACCGGGACGCAGGCGGGCTGGACGGCGACCGTTACCAACGCCAACACCGCCAAGAGCTGCGAGATCTTCGTCGGGGCGACGTCGCCGGCCCTCAACATCGCGACCGCGGAAGGCGCACCGGCCTGCAAGTAAGCTGCTGGATCAGTAGGAGCGACACCGAGCGGCGGGGATCTTCCCCGCCGCTTGTTTTCGTGGCAGGACCGTTGCGGTCAGCCCGGTGCCTTGCAAAACACCCGATGCGACCCAGGAGCCGGGGGCAATCACACGGAATCAGTCTCTTGGTGTAAAAAGCTGTCATACAACACATTAGTGGCCTGCGGTGATGGGGGGCACGAGCCTTGCTTTATCCCCCAATGGGAAAATTCGGGTTTCACAAGGGTCTATCGCCCATAGTCGCACTCCAACGGGAGCAAGTCAGATGAACCGCAAGGGTTTTACGCTCATTGAGCTGCTGATCGTGGTGGTGATCATCGGCATTTTGGCCGCTATCGCGATCCCCAAGTTTGCCAACACGAAGGAAAAGGCGTACCTCGCCTCGATGAAGTCGGATCTCCGTAACCTGGTTACGGCGGAAGAGGCGTACTTCGCCGACTCGATCAAGTACACGACTACCAAGACCTGCACCAACCCGGCCCCGGCGGGCTCGATCGCGTTCTGTGAGACCACGGGCAACACGCTCGGCGCCATCACGACGGGCACCGGGACGCAGGCGGGCTGGACGGCGACCGTTACCAACGCCAACACCGCCAAGAGCTGCGAGATCTTCGTCGGGGCGACCTCGCCGGCCCTCAACATCGCGACCGCGGAAGGCGCGCCGGCCTGCAAGTAAGGTGCTGGATCAGTAGGAGCCACACCGAGCGGCGGGGACTTCCCCGCCGCTTTGTTATCGTGCCTATTCCAGCGCAATGCCGGCCAAGCCCGCGCTCCGGACCGAGCTGCTGTTCTACCTGTCGTTCCTCGCCGCCGCCGCCCTGCTGATTGGCGTGGCGACCATGCTGGTGGCCACTAGCTTTGCTCCCGAGCAAACGTTCGCACTGGTGATGCTCCTGGTCGCCTTGGAAGTCGCCGTGTTCGTCGTGTTCGGGCGCTATCTCGTGAACCGGTTGGTCCTGTGGCCGCTGGAGCGCCTGGTCGCCACCGCCGACGCGGTGGCAGACGGCGATCTCGGGCGACGCGCGCCGGACGCGGAGACGCGCGACTTCGCCACGCTCGCAGAGCGGCTCAACCGCATGACCGATCACCTGCTCGACGCGCAGGGTCAGCTCGTGCGCTCGGAGAAGCTCGCCAGCATCGGCCGGCTCGCGGCCGGGATCGCCCACGAGGTGGGGAACCCGCTGGGCGCCATCGGGACCTACGTAGAGGTGCTGCGACGTCGCGGTGCCGACCCGGAGGTGGTCACCGGCGTGTCCCGCGAGGTCGAGCGCCTCGACCGCATCGTGCGCGGGCTGCTCGACTACGCGCGACCCCACGAAGAGGCGCTCGCGCCACTCGATGCCGGCGCCGTGGCGCGTGGCGCGTACGGGCTGCTGGAGTCACAGGGCGCCCTGAAACCGGTGCAGGCGAGACTCGAGATCGCCCTCGACGTACCGCGCATGCTCGGCCGGGCGCATCTGCTGGAGCAGGCCATCGTCAACCTGGTTCTGAATGCGCTGGACGCGGCACCCGGCGGCGTGGTGGTAGTGGGGGTGAGGGCGTGGACCTACGAATCGCGGCGCGCGGTGCTCAAGCGCTCGAGCGATCCCGAGCAGGCCAGCTTCCCGCGCGGTCCCGCAAGCCGCCCCGCGCGGACCGAGTTCGTGGGGGGCCAGCCGGGCGTGCTCGCCTACGTCGCGGACTCCGGGCCGGGCGTGCCGTCCGAAGACCGGGAGCGGATCTTCGAGCCGTTCTTCACCACCAAAGAGCCGGGCCGGGGCACCGGGCTCGGTCTCGCCATCGTCGCCCGCGCCGTGCACGACATGGGGGGCGTCGTGTGGGTGGATACAGCCCGGGAGGGAGGAGCGGCGTTTAAGATGTTCTTTCCCGAAGCGAGCCAATGACGCCTGGAATTCGGAGTGCGGAATGCGGAATGCGGAATTGACGACGCGGCGTCGAAGCTCAAGGTCTCGGTTCGAACCCAGAACTGACATTCCGCATTTGCTATGACCCGCGTGTTGGTCGTGGATGACGAACCGGGCCTGCGCCAATCAATCGGGCTGCTGTTGGCCGACGCGGGCTACGACGTGGCGGCCGAGGGCAACGGGACCCGCGCGCTCGAGCGCGCGCGCGCCGAATCGTTCGACGTCGTGTTGTGCGACGTGCGGATGCCGGACATGGACGGGCTGGCGTTCCTGCGCGCCTACAAGGCGGGCGGGGGTACCGCCCTGGTCATCATGATGAGCGCCTACGGCGGCGAAGAGGCGGCGCTCGCCGCCATGAAGGAGGGTGCGTACGACTACGTGCCCAAGCCGTTCCGCCCGGACGAGGTGGTGCTCACCCTTCGCAAGGCGGAAGAGCGCGAACGCCTCGCTCACACCATCGCGACACTAAAGGCGCAGTTGGACAGCAGTCCCGCGTCGCGGGCGCTGATCGCGGAGAGCTCAGCGATGCGACAGGCTCTCGAGATCGTGGCGCGCGTGGCGGGACACCCCACCACCGTGCTGATCACCGGCGAGCGCGGCACCGGCAAGGAGGTCATCGCCCAGGCGATCCATCGGGCCAGTCCACGCGCGGCCGGCCCGTTCGTGGCGGTCAACTGCGCGGCGATCCCCGACACGCTGCTCGAGTCGGAGCTGTTCGGCTACGTGAAAGGCGCGTTCACCGGCGCCGCGGGCGATCGTCCGGGACTGTTCGAGCAGGCCGAGGGCGGCACGCTGCTGCTGGACGAAGTCGGGGAGCTGCCGCTCGCGCTCCAGGCGAAGCTGTTGCGCGTGCTGCAGGAGAACGAGGTCCGGCGCGTGGGAGATCAGAAGACGCGGCGGGTGGACGTGCGCCTGCTCGCGGCGACCGCGAAGGATCTCGCCGCCGAGGCGGCAGCGGGTCGGTTTCGACACGATCTGTTCGATCGGTTGAACGTCGTGGCGATTCAACTGCGGCCACTGTCCGAGCGGCGCGCCGACATCGCGCCCCTGGCGGGGCATTTTGCGGCCCGGCTGGCCGGCCGGCTCGGCCGCCGCGTGGCCTTGAGCGAAGCGGCGCTCACGTGGCTCGGTGAGCAGCCGTGGCCGGGCAATGTACGGTCGCTCGAGCACGCCATCGAACGGGCGGCCGTGCTGTCGGACAAAGACATCCTCGAGCCGGCGGATTTTCGGAAGGAACCGCTCCCCGCTCCCCGCTCCCACGGGGGGGAGCAGGGAGCGGGGAGCGGTACCCTCCGTGACGCCGTGGAGCTCGCGGAGCGACAAGCCATCACCGCCGCCTTGACCGCGGCAGAGGGAAACCGCCGCGAGGCTGCCAAACGGCTCGGGGTGAGCCTCCGCACCCTGTTTTACAAGATGGACCGATACGGCATCGACTAGTGCAGTATTCTGCACTTGTGCAGTGTCTTGCAGTAACTTATGCTCCAGCCGAAGTAGCTAACAAGCTACGGCAGATCGACTTACGGTATGGCACGGGGTGTGATAGGAGTATCTCCCGACTGGAGGCATTGTCATGCGGCGCTCGGGCTTCACGACCATCGAATTGATCATCGTGATAGCGCTCATGGCTATCATCACGCTGATCGGCTTCCCGAAGATCCTGCGAACGCTCGACAAGACCAACGTCCGCTCGGCGCGCGACGCCGTGGGGACGTTGGCGGCGCAGGCGCGGGCGGCAGCGGTCCAGCGGGGTTGCCGCGGCGTGCTGCACTTCGCGACCAACACGGTGTGGGTGACCACGGCGTGTCCCACAAAAGTCGATACGGTCTCGGGAGTCCACGACCTGTACGCGCGGTTCAAGGTGACGATGACCGCCTCGCGCGACTCGGTGCAGTACGATCCGCGGGGCCTGAGCCTGGACGGATTTCCGTCGTACACGGTGGCACGGCTCACGGGCAGCTCGACTACGAACCAGGACTCGGTGATGATCAACTCGCTCGGCAAGGTGGTGCGGCAATGAAACGCGAGCAGGGGTTCACGATCGTCGAGGTGATCGTCGCGATTCTGGTGCTCACCATCGGCCTGCTGGCGCTGGTGACATCGGCGGCGCTGGTGACGCGGATGATCGGCCGCGGGCAGCGCTCGGCGGTGGCGGCGCAGTACGCTCAGCGGCGGCTCGAGATGCTGCGGGCGTCCGGCTGCAGCTCGCAAGCGGGGGGCAGCGAGGTGTTGATGCGCGGCTCGGCACCGGTGGACTCGATCACGTGGCGATTCGCGAATACCGGGCCGAAGCACTGGCAGGTCGTGGTGCGCAGCACGTACCCGACAACGCTCGGCAAGTGGCGGACCGACAGCACGGAGACCCAGATCTCATGTCTCTTCTAGCCCGTCGAGGGTTTACCCTCATCGAACTGATGATCGCGCTGGTGCTGCTGGGCATGGTGTCGGCCGCCGTCTACAAGGTGTTGGTGAACAACCAGCGCCTGTACCTGGCGCAGACGCAGACGATCGACTTGCAGCAGAATATCCGCGCGGCGGCTGCGATCCTGCCGGCGGAGTTCCGCGAGCTGGACGCGTCGGACGGCGACATCGCCGCCATGGGCCCGACCTCGCTCCAGATCCGGGCCATGCGGCAGCTTTCGTTCATTTGCAACACGCCCCTGCTGGGCGGAGGGATCGGTAACCTCGATGTGGTCATTCGATCCACACCGCTGTACGGCAGCCGGCAGACGTTCAACCGGAATGACTCCCTGTTGATCTATTGGGAGGGCAACCCGGCGACCCGCGCGGACGATATCTGGCTTCCCGCCCAGATCCAGAGCATCAATGGCACCGGCCTGCTGTGCAACGACAGCGGCCCGGCCGGCCCGTTGACGGTGCCGCACGCCGGCATCTCCCTGCGGATGCAACCGCAGTGGCTCGCCAACCCGGGGCTGAACGTGGCCACCGCGATCACGCGAGGCGCGCCAGTGCGCGGGTTCGACCGGTTGGCCTACGAGCTGTACCAGGCGCCGGACGGCAATTGGTACCTGGGGCAGCGCAATCCCGCCGTGGGCGGCACGATCCAGCCGGTGGTTGGACCGCTGATTGGGGCGAACGGCGTGACGTTCAGCTACTACGACAGTGTCGGCACCGTGACGGCGGATTCGTCGAAGGTGGCGCAGATCCAGTTCGTGCTCCGCGCTCGCACCGCGTCGCCGATCCGCAGCAGCCCGGACGGCGCGATGGCCTACAAGGTGGACAGCATCCTGACCCGCGTCGCGCTGCGGAACAACCCGCGCTGCGGCACGGGCTCGATGCCTCCCGTCGCTTGCTGACCGGGAGATCACACGTGAACCACAAGGAGTCGTGTATGAGGCACGTCCTGAAGAACGAGCGCGGCATGGCGCTCGCCCTCGCGATCGTCGCGCTCGTGGTCGTGGGCGCGCTGATCGCCGGCGCTCTCTTCTCCGGCACTCAGGAGCAGCGGGTGGCCGAGAACGTGCGCCGGGTGGAGGCGTCGTTCGGCGTCGCGGAGGAGGGGGTGTACGACATCATCCGCGGCTGGGAGACGCCCACGAACAAGACGTCGTACGCGGGGCTGTACCCGTACCCGGCGCACCAGGCTGGGGGCGCCCAGGGCACCTTGCAGCTCCAAACGAAGACGGCGGCCTCGAAGACGGGGAGCTACAACGGCACGATGTACAAGCTCAACGACGAGCTGTACCTCATCGACATGACTGCCCAGGATACCATGAGCCTTGCGGGGCGCATCCGGGGCGGTGGCGCCAGTCAGCATCTCGGCCTCCTGGCGAGGATCCGCACCGTAAACCTCGACGTGAAGGCGGCGGTCACGTCGGGCGGCAGCAACGTAGTGGTCGGGAGCGCCAGCATCGACGGGAACGATCACGACCCCGCAGGGTGGCAAGGGTGCCCCCCGCTCGACTCTGCCAAGGCGGGCATCCGCACCCAATCGGACGGATCGGTTACCGCCAGCGGGCACCCCACGATTCTCGGGAACCCGCCGACCCTCAAGGACCCGACGCTGGCGGACAGCTCGTTTACCCACTACGGCGACGTGACGTACACACAGCTGGCCCAGAGCGCCACGATCACGCTGCCGGCCCAGAACTTCTCCAACGGGATCGGCCCGGTCACAGTGAACGGAGCGTGCGACCTCACCGTGCAGACGAACTGGGGGAGCCCGACCACACCGGCCGGCCCGTGCGGCGCGTACTTCCCCATCATTCATATCACGGGGGACGGGACCACCATCAACGGACAAGAAGGTCAGGGCGTTCTGCTGGTGGACGGCAGCCTGAGCGTTCAGGGCGGGTTCCAGTTCTTCGGCGTCGTGATCATCAAGGGCTCGATCAAGACCTCCGGCGGTGGCGGCACCCCGGCCCACTTCTGGGGCACGGTCATGGTGCAGGACACGGTGGCGTTCACCGACACGACCAACAATATCAGCGGTGCCGCCAACCTCATGTACTCTAAGTGCGCTATCGTCAAGGCGTTAGACAAGACGGGGAACGGTGCGATGATGCGGTCGCGGGGCTGGGTCCAGCTGTACTAGAGCGACGCGAGACCGGGGGATTTGGGGCGGGGGCTCAGTCTGGTTTGCCCTCGCCCCGTCTTGTTTTGGAAACCAATAGGCACACTAATTGCCCCTTTTTTTCGGATTCCTGGGTGGACGAAAGGAGTCCGATATGAAGCAGGTACTCAAGAACGAGCGCGGCATGGCGCTGGCGCTCGCTATCGTCGCGCTGGTGGTCGTGGGCGCACTCATCGTCGGTGCCCTCTTCTCGGGCACTCAGGAGCAGCGCGCGGGCGAGAACATGCGCCGGGCGCTGGCGTCGTTCGGCGTCGCGGAGGAGGGGGTATACGACGTCATCCGCGGCTGGGACAACAACAGGGCCACGTACGCCGGGTTGTACCCATACCCGGCGAATGGGCCGGCCCGGGATTCGGTCCTCATCGACACGACGACGTCGGCGAGCAAAACGGGGAGTTACAGCGGCACCCTCTTCAAGCTCAACGACCAGCTGTACGTCGTCGATGTGACGGCGCAGGACAATATGAGCCTCGCCGGGCGCATCCGGGGCGGCGGCGCGAGCCAGCGAGTCGGGCTGCTCGTGCGCATCATGCCGGCGGTGCTCGGTACGCCGGCCGCTCTGACGTCGGGCGGCGCCAACGTGCTCGGCGGCAGTGCGAGCATCAACGGCAACGATCAGATCCCTACCGGGTGGACCGGGTGCGGCCCCACGGATAGCGCCGGGGCCGGCGTCCGCACCCAGACGAACGATACGGTCAGGTTCACCGGCCACCCGACCGTAGTCGGATCCCCGCCTGTGCTCAAGGACCCGACGCTTGCCGATAGCGCATTTTCCGTGTACGGAAGCATGACCTACGCGCAGCTCGCCAATCAGGCCGATATTACGCTCCCGGCCCAGAACCTCTCGACCACGGTCGCGCCGTCGCTATCGGGCGGCAGGTGCGACACGAGCGTGCCCACCAACTGGGGGAGCCCGACCAATCCCGCCGGCCCGTGCGGTCAGTATTTTCCGATCATCCACATTACCGGTAGCGGCGCCGCCATCGGCGGCCAGGAAGGTCAGGGTGTCCTGCTGGTGGACGGCAGCCTGGACGTACAAGGCGGGTTCCAGTTCTTCGGTGTGGTCGTCATCAAGGGCAAACTCAGGACGTCGGGCGGTGGGGGCGGCAACCCGGCCCACTTCTGGGGCACCATGATGGTGCAGGATTCGGTAGCGCTCGCCGATACGACCAACACCATCGTCGGTAACGCCAACATCATGTACTCTAAGTGTGCTATTACCAGGGCGTTAGATAAGGCAGGAGCAGGGGCGATGATGCGGTCGCGGGGCTGGGTTCAGCTCTACTAAAGTGGCCTAACTCTCGGCAACCAAAGTACTTGTTGGTTCAGCCTCAAGTAGGTTCGAGGCTTGACAGGATAAGGGGCGGGGCTTACTGTAGTTTGCCCTCGCCCCCTCTTTTTCTTTAACCCATAGGCACCTATGGCCCTCTTCGGGTTGCTGGGTGGCAAAAAAACCTCGGTGGGCCTGGATATTGGTTCCGGCATCATCAAGCTGGCTGTAATCGACCATTCCGGCAGCGAGCCGGAGCTCGCCAAGGTCGCCACAACCGAAGTCGCCGCCGATGCCATTGTGGAAGGCGAAGTCATGGACCCCGGGCTCGTGTCGGAAGCGATCCGGGGGCTGTTTTCCACGGCCGGAGTCAAGCAGCGGTCGGTGGTGACGGCGGTCGGGGGCCGGGACGTGATCGTCAAGAAGATTCAGATGGACCGCATGAAGGAAGGGGATGCGCGCGAAGTGATCCGGTGGGAGGCCGAGCAGCATGTGCCGTTCGACATGGCGAACGTGGAGCTCGACTTCCAGATCCTCGATCCCGACGCCGAGGGACTGCAGATGAGCGTGCTCCTCGTCGCGGCCAAACGGGAGCTGGTGGACAGCCGCACCTCGCTGTTGGCGGAGGCCGGGCTCGAGGCCGCGATCATTGACGTGGACGCGTTCGCGATCCACAACGCGTTCGAGCTGAACCACCCCGACGCGATGCAGGGCGTCGTGGGACTGGTCAACATCGGGCACGAAGTCACCAACGTGAACATCCTGGAAGACGGAGTCCCGGTGCTGACGCGCGATCTGTCGGTGGGGACGCGACGCTTCCGGGAGGACCTCCAGCGGGAGAAGGGGCTGTCGGCGGAGGACTCGGAGCGGGTTATCCAGGGTCAGGCCCAGAGCGGCGATTTGGCGCAGTACGTGGACGCCCGCGGCGAAGAGATCGCGGTAGGCGTGGAGCGGGCGGCGGCGTTCCTCGCGACGGCGTCGCGCTCCGCGGGGGGGCTGGGCCGGGTGTACACGATCGGCGGCGGGGCACGGGTTCCGGGTCTGAACGAGGCCCTGTCGAACCGGCTGCGGGTGCCGGTGGAGCTGGCGAGCCCGGTGCAGCGCCTGAAGGTGCGCGACTCGGTATTCGAGTCGGTCGCCGTGGATGAGGTCGCGCCACTGCTGATGCTCTCGGTGGGCTTGGCGCTGAGGCGCGCCGCATGATCGAAATAAATCTTCTTCCCGGAAAGAAGAAGAAGGCGGCCCCGGGCGGCGCGGGCTTCAAGCTGGCGCTGCCCGACTTTCGGGGCCTCCTGGCGAGCATCAAGAACCCGTGGCTGCTGGTTGCCAGCGCGACCTCGTTGGTCGTGGTCGGGGGCGGGTTGCTGTGGTTCATCACGCAGAGCACGCGGCTGCGGGTGGCCCAGAACCGCCTCACCGAAGTGCAGGCGGAGAAGCGGCGGTTTGACGCGGTGATCTCGCAAAAGCGCCAATCGGAGCGCATCCGCGACTCGCTCGTCGCGGAGATCAACGTCATCCGCGGGATCGACGCCGACCGTTACATCTGGCCGCACGTGCTCGATCAGATCACCAAGGCGCTGCCGCCCTATACCTGGCTCACGGGGATCTCGGTGGCCGGCGGCGGCAACACCGCCCCGGGTACGCCGGGTTCCCTGCCGCCCGGCGCGGGCGCCACGGACTCGACCGGGAAGCCGCAGGTCCGGATCTGGATCACCGGCAGCACGGTGGACATCCAGGCGTTCACCACGTTTCTGCGCCAGCTCGCCGCGTCGCCCTGGCTCACCGACGTGACCCCGGCGACGACCTCCACGGTCATCGAGGCCGACCGCCCGGTCACCGCCTTCAACGTCGCGGTGCGTTTCCGGGTGGCGGACTCCGTGTACATCCGCACCGTCCCCCTGACCCAGTCGGCGAGGTAGCGCCATGGCCTTGCTGCCGCAGGACAGGCAGAGCCAGGTGATGCTGCTCATCACCATCGGCATGCTCGCACTGGGCTACGCCTTCTGGACTTACTGGGCGACGCCGACGGGCCAGGAGATCGAGTCCGCCCAGACCGAAATCAGGAGCATGGAGGCCGTGATCGCGCAGGCCAAGGCGGATCTCGCGAGCGGCACGGTGGAGGACCTGCGCCGCAAGGTGGAGGAGTACACGGCGCTGCTCAGCGTGATGCGGCGCCTGGTTCCCGAGAAGAACGAAGTCCCGGCGCTGATCGACGACATCTCGACCAAGGCCAAAGTGCGCGGCGTGACGATCGGCCGAATCGAGCCCCAGGCCGTCGAGGCGGGGCCGCCGTTCGACACGTACCGCTACCGCCTCGAGATCATCGGGCATTACGACCAGCTGGGGGAGTTCCTCTCCGACATCGCGAGCCTGCCGCGCATCATCGTCCCGCAGGACGTGGTGCTCAAGGCGGCCGCGGGCCAGGCGCAGAAGCTGCTGGGCGATACGCTGGGCGCGCTGCTCGAGGCGCAATTCGGGATCCGCAC
>WNGH01010526.1_pt1 | contig 15471 bp, 6 predicted proteins | sample 5400631 | NCBI WGS metagenome assembly WNGH01 (sample SAMN13153373, study PRJNA577476) | soil metagenome | isolation source: 115 cm soil or saprolite under Garry oak tree replicate 1 | place: USA:California | collected 2016-06-15
CTCGGTCGCGCGCTCGAAGTTTCCCCAGCCCGCGCAACAAGCCAATTTCTTTGAACGAGTGCTTGCGCGCGTGCGTACTCTGCCTGGAGTCGAATCCGCCGGCGTGATTGATGACGTGCCTTTGGACAACGGCGGTTCGCATCAGCCCATCGCAATCGAAGGCCGTCCTGTTGTCGCCATGTCGGAGCAGCCGGAAGTCGATGTCCGCCTGGTCAGTTCCGGCTACATGAGCGCGATGCGAATTCCGATTCTGCGCGGCCGCGACATCAACGATACGGATGTCGCGGGAAGGCCCGCCGTGATTCTGATTAGCGAGTCCATGGCGCGGCAGTTTTGGCCGGGCGAAGACGCTCTGGGCAAGCGCCTTACCCTGACTTTCTTCCCGGACGCAGTACGCGAAGTGGTCGGAATCGTGGGCGACGTGAAGCTCGACAGCCTCGACCAGACTCGTCCGACCGCGACTCTGTACTTTTCGCTGGACCAGATTTCCGTTCCCGCAAATGGAGGATGGAATTCCTTCCCTATGACGCTGGTCGTCCGCTCTACCACAAATCCCGCCGGCATCGTCAGCGCGGTCGCGAATGCTGTCCACGAAGTGGACCGCGATATTCCGGTGCGGGACATTTTCACTATGCAAGATCTGTTGGAAAACTCGCTAACTCAGCAACGATTCAACATGCTTCTTCTTGGTGTCTTCGCCGGACTCGCCTTGCTGTTGGCGGCGATTGGGATCTACAGCGTGCTCTCGTACAGCGTGAAACGGCGCGTGCAGGAAATCGGAATCCGTTTGGCCTTGGGCGCCCGTATTAGCGATGTTCTTCGCATGGTCATTATCGAAGGCATGAAACCGACCCTGCTGGGTGTCGTCATAGGAACCGCCGGCGCCTTGGCGATGGGGCACATTTTGTCGAGCCTCATCTACGGCGTGAAGCCCACCGATCCCGTTACTTTCCTGGCGGTGGCGGTTCTTCTCGCCGCGATCGCGCTCTTTGCCAGCATTATTCCGGCATATCGGGCGGCCAAGGTCGATCCCATGGTGGCGCTGCGCTACGAGTGAGGATACCCAATGGAAACAATCTATCAAGATGTTCGTTATGGATGGCGCATGTTGGGCAAGAGTCCGGGATTCGCCCTGGTGGTCGTGCTGATGCTGGCGCTGGGGATTGGCGCCAATACAGCCGTGTTCACGGTTCTCAGCGCAGCCTTGCTGCGGCCGCTTCCCTTCGAGAAGCCGGAGGAACTAGTGCAGGTGTGGGAGACCCGCACCTCGGGCGCGTTTCAGCAGATGGAAGCGTCTTATCCCGACTTTGTGGATATGCGAAACAGCCACGTGTTTGCGCAACTCGGCGGCTACTCGCGGACCACAATGACGCTGTCGCAGCCGAGCGGCGCGGTGCAGGTAACGGTCGCGATTGCGAGCACGGGATTCTTCGAGACCCTTGGCGTGCGTCCGGTGCTGGGGCGCAGTTTCGCGCCATCCGAAGAAACGGAGCAAAAGACCGCATCGGTTCTGCTGTCCCATGGCGGATGGCAGAGGCGCTTTGGCGGCGATCCTGCCGTCGTCGGGAAGACTCTGACTCTGGATGGAGTGCCGTCCACGATAATCGGGGTGCTTCCCAGGGACTTCCAGTTTGGCCCCACAAACTCTGCCGATTTCTGGCAATCGCTGCAGGTTTCAGGTTGGCGGCTACGAAGAAATGCGCATTGGCTGTATCCCATTGGCCGGCTTAGGTCAGGAGCTTCATTGCAGCAGGCGCAATCGGCTCTGTTGAGCGTGACCCATCGGTTGGAGAGTCAATACCCTGATTCCAACGCAGGTGTAGCGGTGCGACTCTTCTCTCTACGAGAAGAGCTCCTGGGATCGATGAGGCTGGTCGTCATCGTGCTGATGGCGACGGTGGGGTTTGTGCTCCTGATCACGTGTGCCAACGTCGCTGGCTTGCTACTGGCGCGATCAGTTCCCCGGCAAAAGGAGATTTCCATTCGGAGCGCGCTGGGCGCTGGCCGGGCTCGAATTGTTCGTCAACTCTTAACGGAGAACATACTGCTGTCGGTCGCGGGCCTGCTGGCCGCCTATTGGGCCGTTCCGACGCTCGTTGCCGCAATTCCAGAGACCGACCTTCTCGCAATGCCAGCGCTGCAGGGACTGAGAGTACAGGGAGAGATTCTGTGGTTCTCGCTCGCGCTGTCACTGCTGACCGGGATTCTGTTTGGGTTGGCCCCGATTTTCGAAACCTTCAAGATTGATCTTCGCCAGTCGTTGCAGCAAGCTGGGCGCACGGCAACAGGATCCTTTCCTCATCGCTTGCGGGGCACGCTTGTGATCTCGGAAGTGGCTCTGGCGGTTGTGCTGCTGGTGAGTGCGGGCCTGATGCTCAAGAGCCTGAAGCGCGTATTGAACAACGATCCCGGTTTTAACACAGAAAACCTCCTGACTCTCGCGCTCTCCCTCCCGGACAAAGCGTATTCCGATGGCCGGCGCCAGCTGGGGTTCCAGCGCCAGTTGCTACAAAGAACCAATAGCCTGCCCGGAGTGAAAGAAGCCGCGGCAGTGACCATCATTCCGCTGTCCGGGGCGGGCAACACTTCGCGGTTTGATCTGGTTGGTCACCCCAAGAGCGGCGGTGGCGAGGAGTATGAAGCGAACACTCGTTCTATCACTACGAATTATTTTTCGGTGATGGGAATTCCATTGCGGGCGGGCCGCTTCTTGAATGCTGAGGACACCGAGAAATCGACGCATGTCATCGTAATCAATCAAGCTCTGGCGGATGCCGTATTTCCCCATCAAGACCCGCTCGGCAAGCAGATCAACTTCACTTACACCAACGATCCGAACGTATGGCAAATCGTGGGAGTGGTGGGTAATGAAAATGTTGGCTGGTTGGACCGGAATCCCAGCCCTGTGATCTATGAGAGCTTCGATCAGGATCCGCCGTCCTATTTCAGCTTGGTGGTGCGAACCCAACAAGATCCAGCGACGCTGGCCAGCGCAGTAACCCGTGCCGTCAGGCAAATTGACTCGGGGGTACCGGTCTACGCCATCGCCAGCATGGCACAAATCATCTCGGAATCTCCCACCATCCTGCTGCGTTCCTATCCCGCATACTTGCTAGGCGCGTTTGCCGGCTTGGCTTTGCTGCTAGCGGTGCTGGGCCTTTATGCCTTGCTGGCATATTCGGTGGCGCAACGTACCCGTGAGTTGGGACTCCGCATGGCGCTGGGCGCGCAGCAGAAAGATGTTCTGCGCCTCATTCTCAACAACGGTGTGAGGCTGGCCCTGATTGGAGCGGCCCTGGGAGTTGCCGGTGCAGTGGCAGCCGGGCAAGTGATTGCCAGCTTGCTATTCGGCGTCACACCGACGGACGCGACCACATTTGCGGGGGTATGCCTCGTGCTCATGATCTCCGTACTCCTGGCCAGCTATGTCCCAGCTTATCGCGCGACCAGGGTCGATCCCATGGTGGCTCTGCGCTGCGAATAGGAGGAATTGAAAATGAACGGCGTGCTCCAGGACCTGCGATACGCAGGTCGTCAAATCCGAAAATCACCGGAATTCGCATTTACGGCTCTGCTCTCTCTTACGTTAGGAATTGGGGCCACGACTGCCATCTTCAGCGTAGTGTACGGAGTCTTGCTTAATCCGTATCCCTATCGAGACCCAGAGCGCATGGTCCACGTGGAGTTGCGCGACAAGAGCGACCGGGGACCTTTGCTCTTCGTCAACGGCTTGGAGTATCAGGAACTCCTGCGAGCCTCTTCCATAGACGATGTCTTCCTCGAAAATCAGCGGCAAGAAACCCTTACAGGTCGCGAGTTCCCGATCTCCGTCAGGGTGGGCCAGTACTCGTCCAATCTCTTCACCTACATGGGAGTGCCTCCTGCGCTGGGACGCGAGTTCACACCGGCCGATGCTCTTGGCGGCAAAGTCTCTCCTGTCGCGGTGTTGAGTTACCTTTTCTGGCAGCAACAGTTCGGTGGAAATCGGAATGTGGTTGGGCAGACAATCGAGCTTGACCACGTCCTCTATTCCGTCATCGGCGTAGCGGCCCCCCGTTTCACCTGGGGCGACTCGGACGTGTACGTACCCGGAACGCCGACAGCGGATCCGCACGATTACTGGATGTCTTTCATTAAGCTGAAGCCGGGCGCGAAGCATCCGGCGGCCGCAGCGGAGTTACAGGTCCTTGTCAATCGTTTCGTAAAGGACGACCCCAGGGATTTTCGGCGCGATCGAAAGGTGGCAATCGTCACGCTCAACGAAGAGGTGCTGGGCCACTTTTCTGGGACGTTGGTGCTCCTGTTCGTGGCCGTGATCGCGCTCTTGGTGATTGGGTGCGCCAACGTTTCTATTCTGCTGCTGGCACGAGGAATTGCGCGGCAACACGAACTGGCCGTTCGCGCTTCGATCGGCGCCAGCCGCGTTCGTCTGGTGCGGCAACTGCTCACCGAGTCCGTCCTGCTTTCATTCGCGGGTGCGGGACTCGGCGTGTTGGCGGCCTACCGTGGGGTGAGCACCCTGTCTTCCATGCTCCCCCTCTATTCGTTTCCGCACGAGGCGGCGATTCGCGTAAATGGAACCGTGCTCGCGTTTACCGCAGCCGTCGCCGTGATTACCGGTATCCTTTTTGGAATCTTGCCGGCCTGGCAGCTTTCACACCCACCCATTAGCGAGCTGATCCAAGCAAACAGCACGAAGGTCACGGGAAGGGCGGGCAACCGTAACACACACCGGCTCTTAATCGCCGGACAGGTGGCCCTCACCCTGCTGCTGATGGCCGGCGCTGGAGCCGCAATGAAGGCGTTTCTCGGTCTGACTCACACGCCTTTGGGCTTCGATCCCGATCATATCTTTGCGCTGAGCGTCGCCCTGCCAAAGGGAGCATATCCGACCTGGCAGGCACGCTTGAATGCAAACGAGGTGGTTCGTCAGGCCATAACGGAAGTGCCGGGCGTAGAGAGCGCCAGTGTCTCAACGACATGGTTTCCACCTTTCAGTGGCTTCAGCGCCAAGATCGACATCCGGAGCAAACCATCGCTGACCGGTGCGGAAGCGGCTTTGGCACTGGTGAGCCCGCAGGAATTTTCTACGTTCCACATTCCGCTCCTGGCAGGCCGAATCTTCAACGATGTGGAGGTCGGTCGCGCTGCTCACTTGGCCCTGGTGAACCAGGCGTTCGTGAAACAGTTTCTTGCCGGCGCGGACCCGATTGGTCAGGGAGTTCGCAGTCCAATGCTCAAGGTTGAGCGCCCTGACCTGCTGGTAACAAAAGCTCCAGACGATTGGCTGGAAGTGATTGGAGTTGTAGCAGACGCGCGCAATGACGGACTGGATCATCTAACGAAGCCCGCCGTCTTTCTTCCTTACAGCTTCGTTTTGCCACTGGACGAGGCACTGGTTGTGCGCTCTGCTGGCAATCCAGAGGCGGCAATACAGTCGGTGAAGCGGCGCCTGCGCGACATGAACCCCGATATGGTGGTCGGCAACGCTCACACGCTGACCTGGTGGTTGGATACACAAGGATGGGGACAGGGCCGCTTCATTGCAACCCTGTTCTCACTCTTTGCGGTTCTGGCACTCGCTCTGGCCGCGACCGGACTCTATAGCATTGTCTCGTTTGCCGTGACGCAACGCACGCAGGAGGTCGGCATACGAATGGCTCTGGGCGCACCGCGCGCTAACATTCTGCGCTTGGTAATCAGTTCGACGGCCGTAATGCTTGCCGCAGGTGTTGTGGTCGGGCTTGGGCTCAGCGTAGTGCTGAGTCGCGTGGTCGGGTCGTGGGCGGGGGGCAGTCCGCGCGATCCTGTAACTTTGCTTTCGGCGGCGCTGGTTCTGGTTCTGGTGTCCGTAGTCGCCTGCGTCGCTCCAGCCTGGCGCGCCGCGTCCGTCGATCCTGCGGTGGCGCTACGGTACGAGTAGGAACCAAATGAACAACCTCATCCAAGATCTTCGTTATGCGTTGCGGCAGTTGCGGAAGAACACAGGCTTCACCGCCGTTGCATTGCTCACGCTCAGCCTTGGCATTGGGGCTAATACCGCAATCTTCTCCGTCGTCCACGCCGTCTTGCTCAAGCCGCTCCGATACCACGATCCGGACCGCGTGGTACTCGTCACCGCGGGAGCTACGCCGGTGCGGTTCGAGGAATTGTTGGCGGCCAGCCGCTCCTACACAGAGATCGGGTCCTTCGCTGGCCCTGAGGACATGGCACTATCCCGCATCGTCGAGCCGCGAGTGTTGAAGAGTGCACGCGTTTCGGCAAACTTCCTCCGCATTCTGGAAGTAAGTCCACTGGTGGGACGTAGTTTCTTACCGGAAGAAGACAAGCCGGGGGTGCCGGAAGTGGCGATGATCAGCGCGGAATTGTGGCGGGAGCAGTTCCGCGGAGATCCCTCGATCGCCGGCAGGACGGTGACGCTGGCAGGCATCGAGCGCACGATCATCGGCGTGCTGCCAGCAGAATTCCAATTTCCGTTTTCAGGTACGGATATGTGGGTGACGAGGCCGTCGGAGTGGTCGGTGATCCCCCCTCAAGGCAGGCCCCTCAGTCCGATCTTGAGCGTGTTTGGCCGCTTGAAACCGCACGTGGCGATTCAGCAAGCGGCTGCTGAACTGGCCGTTTTGGATCGTCAATACGCCGCGGCTCATCCCGGAATGCTGGATGCGAAACCGGACTCACCTGAAACTGTGCGGCCCTTCAAGGACCAACTGGTTTCTGACGTGCGTTCGGAATTGTGGATGCTATTCGGTGCAGTCGGGTTTGTGCTGCTGATCATCATCGGGCAACTACTCGCCGAGAGCATCTTGCTGGCATCTGTGGGTGGCGCGTTGGGCATGGGGTTTGCGGCATGGAGTTTGAGCGCTATCAGAAGGATGATCTTTGTGGATCTGCCGCGGGCTGGAGAAATCCACATGGACGCCACCGTCCTTGGATTCGCAGTGGCGCTCTCGGTCGGCACGGGCTTGCTGTTCGGGCTGGTACCTGCGATGGCCGCGTCCAGACAGGATCTCGCCTGTGTCCTGAGGGGAAGCGGAGAGGCGACGAGCGCCGCCGGCTCAACACGACGGCTGCGTTTTGGACCGCGAGGGCTATTGGTGGCGGGGCAGGTAGCACTGTCGATCGTCTTGCTGATTAGTGCGGCCCTGCTGATCGAGAGCCTGGCTCGTGTGTACCGGGTCGATCCCGGATTTCAGACCTCTCACCTCCTGACGATGAACATCGCGTTGCCGTCCGCGCGCTACGACACAGACGAGAAAAAGGCGGCGTTTTATGAGGAACTGGTTGAGCACGCAGAATCGGTGCCTGGAGTCCGCAGCGCCGCGGTAACGCTGAACCTTCCGATGACTGATGGCTGGGTGGGACAGCCGGTGCAGTCGGCTGGAACACCACCCCTGAGACTGAACGAGCGCCCGATCGGAGTCATCCAAGACATTACGCCAGAATATTTCCGCACCCTGGCTATTGCGCTGAAGCGAGGACGAGAGTTCACAGCGCACGACAACGCGCGGTCCGTTCCAGTTGCAATCGTCAACGAAAACCTGGCGCGCCTGTTCTGGCCCCAGTACCCAGCGGGATCGAATCCCATCGGCCAACCCATCCTTATTGGCTCGAATACCCAGCCAGTAGAGATCGTCGGCATAGCTGCGAACGTGCGTCAATATGGCCGAGATGACAATCCGAAGCCGGAGGTATATCTGCCTTGCGCACAGAAGCCTCCCCTATCTGCAATGCTTGCCGTGCGAACAGACGGCAATCCGCTCTCGTTTGCCAACGCGGTTCGCGGCCAGGTACTGGCGATCGATCGCGACCAGCCAGTTTCGGCGGTCGCATCGATGGACGATTTAGTGGAAGCCTCCGAGGGGCAACTTCGACTGATGATGACGCTGCTGGGGACATTCGCCGGGGCGGCTGCACTTCTCGCCGTGATTGGACTCTACGGCCTCATCTCTTATTCAGTCGTGCAAAGAACAAAGGAAATAGGGATCCGGCGGGCATTAGGCGCGCAAAGAAGCGACATCCTTTCCCTCATGGCTGGAGAGATCGTCCGCCTCACGTTGACTGGTGTTGTTCTCGGGATCGCCGGTGCCTTCGCTCTGACTCGACTGCTGAAGGACCTGCTATTCCGGGTCAGAGCCACCGACCCGGTCACGTTTGTTGGTATTGCAATACTGTTCGTTCTGGTCGGAGTGTCCGCCAGTTATATCCCCGCGCGTAGGGCGGCTAAGGTCGACCCCATGGTCGCACTGAGATACGAGTAGACGTTTGGAGTCTTTCGATGACTGGATTGTTTCAGGATGTTCGCTACGCGCTTCGCCAATTGCGCAAGAGCCCGGGATTCACGTCGGCTGCCGTGCTGATGCTGGCGTTGGGTATCGGTGCTAACACAGCCATTTTCAGTATGGTCAATGCCGTTCTTCTAAGGCCGCTGCCGTACAAAGAGGCTGACCGGCTGGTGATGGTGTGGGAGCAGAATCCCCATCGCGGTTGGCTTGAGAACGTTGTTTCGGCAGCGAACTTCCTTGACTGGAAGAAGCAGAACGATGTGTTCAGCGACATGGCTGCGTTCGAATCGAACTTCTTCAATCTCAGTGGAGGCAACAAGCCCGAGGAGATTGCCGGTGAACGCGTGACCACTAATCTTTTTTCTGTTCTAGGTGTTCGGCCTCTGCGAGGCCGACTATTCCTGCCAGAAGAAGAGAAGCGGGGCAGCTCTGCGGTGATTGTGAGCTACGGACTTTGGCAAGAAAACTTCGGAGGCGATCCCGAACTCGTCGGGAAACCAATCTCGCTGAACGGCCTGGCTTATACGGTTGTGGGCATTCTGCCGGCGACCTTTGCCGACGATTACTCTCGATCGTTCGCGCGGCACTCACGCGTCTGGATATCTGGTCTGGATCTTCAGCCCGAAGGCCGGGAGTTTCACGACTACCACGCCATCGCGCGACTCAAGCCGGGTGTAACGCAGGCTCAGGCGCAGACAGAGATGGACACGATTGCCAGCCGGATCGAGCAGCAATATCCCGAGTCAAAAGGTTGGGGCGTGGCTCTCGTAGGACTGCATGACCAGGCGGTGAAGTACACGCGTCCGGCCCTTCTCGTCTTACTGGGTGCGGTCGCTCTGGTGCTGTTGATCGGGTGTGCCAATGTGGCCAACCTGCTGCTGGTGCGCGCGACAGGACGTCAGAAGGAGATCGCGATCCGCACAGCGCTGGGCGCCACCCGCGCACAAATTGTGCGGCAATTCCTGGTGGAGAGTTCGCTGCTGTCGATGATGGGGGCGGTACTGGGACTTGTTCTTGCCGCCTGGGGATCGGAAATCCTGGTGAGGCTGATGCCTCCCGATACAGCGAGAGTTGAAGGAGCGGGAATCAACGGTCTCGTGCTTCTTTTTACCGTCGTGATTACACTCGGAACGGGAATCGCATTCGGGCTAGTTCCTGCATTGAGTGCGTCCAGAGCCAAGATAAGCGAGACACTGAAAGAAAGTGGCCGAGGTTCGAGTCAGAGTACCAGCGGCCGCAGGCTACGGGACGCGCTCGTAGTCTGCGAGTTTGGTCTGGCATTAGCGTTACTGGTTGGAGCCGGCTTGATGATTAAGACGCTGGTGCATCTCGATCGGGTCGACATCGGCCTTGATCCGGAGAACCTTCTGACCATGAAGGTGCCGCTCGAAGGCCCGCAGTATCAGGATCAACGGCGACAGGTGGAATTCTTTCAGCAGCTTCTAGCCCGCGTTGAGGCGCTGCCGGGAGTCGAAGCCGCAAGCGTGACTCGTGGCGTTCCGATGTATGGCTGGGCAGGCTGGAGCTTTGTGACAGCTGATCATCCGAACCCGCCCGCGGGCGAGACGCCTGACGCGAACTATGTCGTCATCGGACCGCACTATTTCCGGACGATGGGAATTCCATTACGCCTGGGCAGGCCATTCTCTGATGGCGACACGCCAACTTCGGAGCGAGTCGTGATTGTCAGCGAGTCACTGGCTCACAAGCAGTGGCCGGGAGAAGACCCCATCGGAAAGCGCCTTAAGGTAGGTGCTGACCCAAGCAACAAGAGCCTACCATGGCTTTCAGTAATTGGTGTGGCCGGAAACGTCAGGAGTGAGGGTCAGTATGCGCCCTTCGTGCCGGAACTATACGTCCCCTACACGCAACATCCCTGGATTCTGCGGCCTCGCCACATCGTAGTCCGCAGTGCCTCCAGTTTGTCTGCGATCGTTCCTGCCATCCGTCACGAAATTGCAGCTCTGGACAAAAATGCCCCGGTTTCGGAGATCAGTACCATGAAAGAGATCATAGCGGGCCCGGTACTTCAGGGGCAGACCGTCATGTGGTTGCTGGGTGCCTTCGCGGCCCTGGCGCTGATTCTTGCTGCCATAGGAATTTACAGCGTCGTTTCTTACGCAGTGACCCAGCGGACGCACGAACTCGGCATTCGGATGGCCCTGGGCGCGGATCGTCGAGCTGTCGTGAATCTGGTAGTGCAGCAGGGCCTGTTTCTGGCGATGATTGGCGTCGTAACAGGCTTGGCGGGAGCGTTGGCCATGGCCCGTTTCGTCTCCAGCTTGCCGTTCGAGGTGCGATGGTTGTTGCTGTTCGATGTGCCACCGACAGACACGCTGACGTTCGTCAGCGTGTCCGCAATCCTGACCATCGTGGCCTTCTTGGGCAGTTATGTGCCGGCCCGACGCGCGGCGAAAGTCGATCCCATGGTGGCGTTGCGTTATGAGTAGGAGATTGAAATGACCGGAATACTCGAAGATCTTCGTTATGCCCTGCGGCAGGTACGCACGAATCCGGGGTTTACGGCCGTCGCTCTCCTCACTCTGGCGCTTGGTATAGGCGCCAACACCGGCATTTTCACTCTGGTTAATGCTGTGTTGTTGAAGTCCCTGCCGGTGCCGAACCCTGAGCAGCTTTTCCTTGTCCGCCAGGGTGACCGGTTTGCCGAGCAAACCCGTGTGTCTTATCCGCTTTATGAACGGATGTTGAACGCCATGCCTCGATCCGCGAACCTGGCTGCAGTGACTCGGCCCGGTGACTTCTACTTGAGAATTGGAACTAGTCAGCCCGAGATGAGCAAGGGGCAACTCGTTTCGGGAAACTATTTTCAGACCTTCGAGACCTATCCTGTCCTCGGCAGGCTCCTGACCCCAGAAGACAATCGAGTCATCGACGGTCATCCGTCGGCGGTGATCAGTTACGGCTGCTGGAAGCGCCGCTTTGCTGGTGCACCTGACGTGATTGGGCGCGAACTGATCATCAATAGCCTGCGCTTCACGATTGTCGGGGTGACAGCGGCAGATTTCTTTGGGGAGGAACCGGGAAGGGCGCCGGATTTTTGGCTCCCGCTCATGATGCAGTCGTCTCTTCACTACGCCCAGCATTACAGCAAGAGCACGGCGGCCGATGAGGACAAACCCTGGGTGTTCGAGGAAGACATCACTTGGGTGGGACTGATCGTCCGAGCAAGGAATCGAAGCGAGCTATCCCACATTTCCGGCATCCTCAACCAGCTTGTCTCCGAAGACCTTGAGCGACACGGGATCCGAGCAACTGCGGCCGAAGACCAGCGGGCTCGTCTCGAAAACCAGCTCGTGCTCGAGCCGGGTAGTCAGGGGACGAAGGCGCTGCAGCGCGAGTTCTCGCAACCTCTCCTGGTACTGAGCGGAATGGTAGGCCTGGTTCTGCTGATCGCGTGTGCGAACCTTGCCAGTCTGCTGTTGGCGCGAGCCACGACTCGGGCGCGCGAGATTGCTGTACGCCTCTCGATCGGCGCCACACGAAGCCGCCTGGTTCGACAGCTTCTGACGGAGTCCCTGCTGCTCTCAATTTTCGGTGGTCTGCTCGGAATCGGGGTGGCTTATTGGTGCGACACGGTCCTGCCTGGGTGGGCATCGGGCGGATCATTGCCCATTCCGCTCGACCTAGCGCCTGATATGCGCGTTCTGTTGTTCAGTATCGTCGTCGTGCTGGCCACCGGAATTCTCTTCGGTTTGGCTCCGGCTTTCCACGCAACAAATATCGCACCAGTACACGCTCTCAAAGCGAACGCAAGTTGGGCCTCCAGCACGCAGCGCACGGGGGCCCAATGGTCGCTCCGGCAGACTCTGGTCGTCGCACAGTTTGCATTGTCGTTAGTCCTTCTGGTTGGCGCTGGGTTGTTCATTCGCACTCTCAGAAATTTCGTGAGGCTCGACCCCGGTTTCGATCGTGACCATATCCTTACTGTCTGGCTCGATACAAATATCCGGAACTACGACCACGGTCAACTGCTTTCGTTTTATCAGAAGGCACTTGATCGCGTGCAAGCGCTCCCCGGTGTGCACTCGGCGTCTCTGGCGACATGTAGCATCGCCTCAAACTGCAGGAGTGCTAGCGATATTTACTTGCCAGGAGGCACCCACCTTGCGGCTACGCCGCAGACGAACATTGTCAGTTTGCACTACTTCGACAATGTCGGGATCCCGCACCTGCGTGGGCGCGACTTTACGCTGGCAGACAATGAGAAAGCCTCACACGTCGCAATGATTAATCAGAGCCTGGCCCGTGAAGTGTTTGCTGGTGTAGATCCTATCGGCCAGCACTTTGGTTATGACCCCGGGTCTGCCAACGAGTTTCAGATCGTAGGAGTGGTGGCGGATGCATTGGTAAACGGCGTACGCGAAACTGCGCCGCCCATGATCTATTTCCCTCTATTACAGGCCGTGACGAACGTTCAGAGTCTCGACGTGCGCGCCGCAGGCAATCCCGCACCGCTCACCGAACAAGTCCGCCAGGCGCTTACGAGCGTCGATCCTGATCTTCCCATCGGAGACCTTACTACCCTCGCAGAACAGGTCACCAGCAACCTGGGGCGGCAAAAGCTCATCGCGCGACTGACCGCAATCTTCGGCGCTCTGGCACTCGCTCTCGCGTGCCTTGGTCTTTACGGGGTGATGTCTTACACTGTCGCGCGCCGGACCGGCGAACTCGGAATTCGACTGGCTTTGGGAGCTCCGCGCAACGCAGTTCTCTGGCTTGTGCTGCATCAGACGCTGGTATTGATCAGCGCTGGTGTTGCTGCGGGATTATTGCTGTCGTTTCTTGCCGGGAGCACGGTCACAAGCCTGTTATTTGGCCTGAGTGCGTACGATCCTGCCACCGTCTTGGAAGCAACGGCGGTTCTGACGTTGGTGTCTTTCGGTTCGGGTCTAAGACCGGCGTGGCGTGCCGCTCACCTCAATCCGACAGAAGCTTTGCGCGTGGAATGAAAACGAAATCAGGAGATGCATGATCCAACTGAAGAATCTGGAACGCAGCTACAAAACTCCCGCAGCCCAAACCTGGGTGCTTCGGCGCATCAACCTGGAGATTCGCGAAGGGGAATTCGTCACTATCATGGGACCCTCCGGAGCGGGAAAGTCATCCTTACTGAACGTGCTGGCGCTCCTCGACGACCAGTGGACGGGCGAGTACTGGTTCCGCGAGCAAGGCGTACACGACTTGAAGCGCAAGCAGCGGGGCGAACTGGCGAAGAGGAATGTCGGAATGGTCTTCCAGAGCTACCACCTGCTCGACGACCTTACGGTTCAGGAAAACATCGATTTGCCGCTTTCTTATAAAGACATTCCGCGCGCTCAGCGGCAGAGCATGGTGGCCGACACCCTCGATCGCTTCCAGATCGTGGCGAAGAAAGACCTGTATCCCAGCCAGCTTTCCGGCGGCCAGCAGCAACTTGTGGGAATCGCACGCGCCGTAATCCACAAGCCATCGCTCCTGCTCGCCGATGAGCCCACGGGGAATCTGCATTCCGGCCATGCCAAGGAGATCATGGAACTCTTCCGTGATCTGAACCAACAGGGGACAACCATCGTGCAAGTCACTCACTCGGAAGCGAATGCGTCTTACGGAAGCCGCACGATTCAACTAGGGGACGGATGGTTGGTTGGCGATACAGCCAATCCTGCACTGCCTCAGCCGACGGAGGTCAGCGCATCGTGAGGTTCCCGGGTTCTGGTTTCTGGCAACGAGGAATCGCCATGCTTTGTGTGTACGGAATGCTAACTGGCAACCTTCGGGCGCAGGTTCGAACATCGTCCCAGACGCAGGGTTCAACTACATCGCCCGAGAGCGGTGTGCCGCTTCGGTTTGAGATGCCAAAATCTCATAATCCGTTCAATGCCTACTCGCCCGACTCGGTGCCGGAGCCCGCACTTGCGAACTCAGCGCGTCTTCTCGAACTCATACGGGATGGCAAGCTCTATCTTTCGCTGAAAGACGCGATCGATCTTGCTCTAGAAAACAACCTCGATTTGGCCATTGCCCGCTACAACCTACCCATCGCCGATACCGACATTCTGCGTACCCGGGCAGGCGGATTCTTCCGCGGCGTGAACACCGGAGTGGTGCAGGGAACTCCCGGTGGGGGTGTGGGAGGTTTTGGCACGGGGGCTCCTGGGGCAGGGGCTGGCGGCACGTCGAGCGGCGCTGGTGGCGCGGGTGCAGGCGCCTCGGGTTTGGTTCAATCCACGCTCGGAACTGGCACTGCGGTGTCGTCGTATGATCCCGCGGTTACTGCCTCCATCGGAGCTGAACATCAAACCACCCCACTGGCCAACCTGAAAATTTACGGCGTGCCTTCGCTCCAATTGAATACCGGTCAGACCACATTCGGTTACCTGCAGGCGTTTGCCACAGGTACGAGCGTTTCTTTCCAGTTCAACAATAACCGTCAGTCGACCAACAGCCCTTTCCTCTTTCTGTCGCCCGCCACAAGCTCAATGTTTCGCTTTACGATCCAGCAGGAATTATTGGCAGGCTTCGGCTTCGGGCCGAATCTGCGATATCTTCGCATCGCTCGCAACAACAAGAAGATTTCCGACATCGCCTTCAAGGACCAGGTCATCGCCACGGTCACGCAGATCGAAAACATCTATTGGGATCTCGTCAGTGCCTACGAGCAGACGCAGGTCAACGAGCAATCTTCGGCCTTCGCGCAGCAGACTCTCGATAATGCCAGGAAACAGTTGAAACTGGAGAGCATTCCTGAGATCGATGTTATGCGGGCAGAAGCCGAACTTTCAAAACGTGATCAGGATTTGACGATTGCGCGTACGAGCTTGCTACTGCAAGAAACTCTCATGAAGAATGCCGTCACCAAGAATTTGTCCGATCCGCTTCTGGAGGCAATGCCCGTCATTCCAACGGAGAGCATGCAGACTGACCAGACACAGGCAACTTCACAGATTCAGGATTTGATTGCTCAAGCCTTGTTGCACCGTCCAGAACTGGCTGAGACCGATGTGGACCTGGTAAACCGCCAGATCAGCCGGAAAGCGGCGCGCAATGCATTGCTGCCATCGCTCTCACTAGTAGGCTTCTACGGGGGGTCAGGACTGGCAGGCCCACTGAATCCTCTGTGTCAAGGATGCACTTCGAATGTGCCGGTTGATTTCGCGGGAGCACTTGGAAACACGTTCAACAATAC
>WNGH01003286.1_pt1 | contig 15464 bp, 12 predicted proteins | sample 5400631 | NCBI WGS metagenome assembly WNGH01 (sample SAMN13153373, study PRJNA577476) | soil metagenome | isolation source: 115 cm soil or saprolite under Garry oak tree replicate 1 | place: USA:California | collected 2016-06-15
GGCGCGCCCGTCCACGTTGAAATCGGCGCTGGCGAGAGCGAGAGGGCTCGTTCCTGTGGCCAGCGGCGAGCCCGGAGCGGCCACAAAGGTTCCATCGCCATTTCCGATGAACACCGAAGCGGTGTTATCGCCGGAGTTGACGATCGCCAGATCGGAGCGAGTATCGCCATCGAAGTCCGCGGCCGCGATGGCCACAGGCGACGCGCCAACGGCGAAGGGTGAGTTGGCGGCCTCGGTAAACGTGCCGTCTCCCTTGCCGAGGAGCACCGTAACGCTATTGCTCGTTTTGTCCGCGATGGCAAGATCCAGATGCCCGTCACTGTTAAAGTCCGCAGCGACGATGGCGCTGGGTCCCGTCGCCGAGCCGCCCAGCGCAATCGGTGAGCCCGTCGCCTCTATGAATCCCCCTGCGCCGTCGCCCAGAAAAACGGAAACCGTGTTGTCCGCGAAGTTCGTCACCGCGAAATCGGCGCGGCCGTCGCCATTGAAGTCTCCCGTCACAATTCCGCTCGGCGAGGTCCCCACGCCAATCGGTGAACTCGCTGCTTCCGTAAATGTGCCATCTCCATTGCCGAGTAGAATCGTGACGTCGTTCGTCGCAGAATTAACCGCGGCCAAGTCCAGGTGGCCGTCGCCGTTGAAGTCCGCGGCGGCAATTCCAACCGGGCTCTGTTCCCCCTTGCCAAACGTGATCGGCGATCCGCTCGCGGGAACAAACGATCCGCTTCCGTTGTTCAAGAGAATGGTGATGGTGCTGTCGCCTCCATTGGCGATGGCCAGATCCGGGCGCCCGTCGCCGTTGAAGTCGCCGGCAACGACCGCGTCCGGACCCTTGCCGGCGGCGAAATCGCTGCGCGGAAATGCTCCGGCGGAAAGGATGGGAGTAAACTGCGGCGAGCCGAGGCTTGCGGAAAGCAGCGCCAGGGCGACGGGGAAACGCTCGCCGACAAAAAATGAGGCGGGCAACCCGTCTTCCGCCCGCAGCAGCATTCGCTGGCCATGTCGGACCAGGCTGAATGCTTCCGAAAAATCGGCCGCGGCGCCGGGTAGCGTCGCCAGCAGCGTGGTTCTGCCGCCCCCGAAAGCCACCAGCGGCGGGATTAGCGAGCCGAGGTTCACTTGGCCCGCGCCGACCAGCGAGGCGAGTTGTGTGGTGCTCAACCCATTCAGGGCCCCCGAGCTGCCGAAGATGCGCTGCAGGATCGCAATCAGCGACGCAATATCCGGCGCTTTCTGGAGAGCTGTCAGGTTGTTCGGACTGATCGAAAAGATCTGCCCGCGCGAGGGTGGTGTGATGCCCAGGCGCGTGGCCGCATTGCGGTCCACTTCGAGGATTTCGATCTCCAGCATCACTTCGCTGCGCGGTTGTTCAATCTGGCGCACCAATTCCGCGGCCAGGGCGACGTTCCGCGGCGAATCGCGGAGCGTGATGGAATGGGCGCGCGTATCGAGCTGGATGTGCGTGATGCCGGCGATCTCGCGAATGGCGCGCAGGACTTCGGTCATCTGCTCCGGCGTGGCCGAAGCGGGAAGCTCGATAGTCCGTTCCTCCACCGGCGCATACTCGCGCCGCTTGCCGGGGTTGTCCTCGGCCACGAAAAAGAGGTGGGAATTCAATGGGCGCAGGAATGTTCGGGTCTGGTCGCCCAGGATGGTGATCATGGTTGCAAAATCCACGTCCGTCACACGCAAACGGACCGGGCGCGGCGCCAGATCGGCGTCGAACGCAGCGGTCAGGCCAAACTGCCGCGCGACTTCCTCATAGGCGCTGCGCGTTTCGCCGTGAATGTCGAAACTCCGCGTCCCGGGTCGCGGCTCAAGACGCGGCAGGCCCGCCAGGAGTGGCTCTTTTTGCGGCGCCTGGCGGGCGGCTAGGGCGGAGAATTGCGCCAGCCGCTCTTGCGCGACCGAGTAGCCGGGGTCCAGCCGGAGGGCCGCACGCAAATCGGTGATGGCTTCATTCAATTGGCCCGCGAGGGCGTTCCGCTCGGCCTTTTCGGTGAGGTCGCTGACCACGCGGAAGCGGGCTTCTTCGCGATGGCGGAGAATGTCGGCGTCGTCCGAGGCATAGGCGGACGCCAGCTTATACGCGTCGAAAGCTGCGGCCCAGTCGCCCTGCCGTTCGGCGCGCAAGCCCTCCTGGAACGCGCTCCGCGCTTTGCGGGGATCCGGCTTAACCTTCTGCGTGTCGCCGGGGCCCTGGCTGGGAGCAGGGGATTGCGGTAAAACGGGGCTGGCCGCCAGGAGTGCGGCACAACCGAACGCAAGGGTCGCCCGAAATAGTGTGGACCGGCGCATCAAATCCCATGTCCTTGGATGCATTGTACCGGGGCGCGGCAGAAAAACACGGTAAATTCCAGCGCGGCAAATGCCTTGACGCCGGCGCATTTAGCGTGTACACTCGACTTTTCTAGTTGCAACTCAATTTCAACTGGAGCTTTTCGCCCTTTGCTCGCCTCTCTTCTAGTAGCCCTCCGGGAAGGTGTCGAAGCCTCTCTGGTGGTCGGTATCGTTCTGGTTTATCTCGCGCGCACCGGCCGCGCCAGCCTCGCCAGATACGTCTGGACCGGCGTCGGGCTGGCGGCAGCCCTTAGCCTGGCCGTAGCCGTCGCCCTGGAGCGCTGGCAGGTCAGCCAGGACGGTTTCGAAGGCCTGCTGCTGCTTCTTGCCGCGTTTTTCGTCGTCACCATGGTGGTCTGGATGAACCGCGTCGCCCGGCGCCTGAAGAAGGAAATCGAAGAGCGCGTCGAGAGCTACGCGGGGCGAGCCACCCGCGCGGCCGGACTGGGGCTGATGCTGTTTGTCTTTTTGATGGTCCTGCGCGAAGGCGCGGAGCTGGCGCTGATTCTTCGCGCCGTCGAGCTTTCCAGCGAAGGCCTGGGGACCTGGATGGGGACGGCGCTGGGCCTCGCCGCCGCAGTAGCCGTCGGTCTTTTCTTCTTCAAGGGAAGTCTGAAAATTCCGCTCGGGCGCTTTTTTGCCGCCACCAGCACGATTCTTGTTCTGGTCGCCGCCCAGCTTGCGCTCACCGGCCTGCACGAGCTGAGCGAAGCGCAGTGGCTGCCTTCGAGCAAACGCGAAATGGCCGTCGTTGGCCCCATCGTGCGCAATGAAGTTTTCTTTTTCGTGTTCATCCTCGGCGCCGCCGCGCTGCTGGTGTTGCGCGAGTGGATGAGGCTCTCCGGAACGCCCTCCCCGGATGCATCTGTCAACGAAGCCGAGCTGCGCCGCAGGGAATGGGAGCGGCGGCGGCAGCGGCGCTGGATGTTTGCGGCGGCGGTGACTTCTCTTGGCGTGGTCCTCGCTCTGGCAGCCGATTTCATCTACGCGCAGGCCACGTCGTCGCCGGCCCAGGCGCGCTGGATTGCTCCGCAGGGCAATCAGTTGCGCATCCCGCTCAGCGAAGTCAACGACGGCAACCTGCACTTTTTCAACGCTGAAATCCACGGCAATGCCCTGCGCTTCCTCGTGATTCGCAAACCGAACGGCTGGGGCACGGCGCTCGATGCCTGCCGCATCTGCGGCGCTGTCGGTTACCGCCAGGACGGCTCCAACGTCATCTGCCGTCATTGCGCTTCCGCCATTTACGTGCCCACGATTGGGGAAGCGGGCGGGTGCAATCCGGTGGGCGTGCCTTCGCGCGTCGAGGGGGACCAGATCGTGCTTGATTTGTCGGCGTTGGCGCAAGCCTCGGCCCAGGTCCCTCAATAGTCTCTGGAAACCAGAATGTTCCTGCGCATCGTCGGAGATTCGTTCTCTCGCAAGCCCCGCCAAAAAGTTCTGATGGCAGGAGCGCTGGCGCTCGGCATGGCCGTTGCCACGGCCACCCTCAGCGTGGCCCTCGATGTCGGCGACCGCCTCGCCCGCGAGTTCCGCAGCTTCGGTGCGAACCTGCTCGTCACTCCGCAGGCCGACACGCTCCCGCTCGAAGTCGGCGGCGTGGACTATCGCCCGGTCAGCGAAGGCGCCTACCTGCCCGAAGCGGACCTCGGCAAACTCAAGACGATTTTCTGGAGGAACAACATCATCGGTTTTGCTCCGATCCTCGAAACTCCCGCTGACATCTGGACGCCTCCGGTCGGCGAGGACGATGCTCCTTATGTCGCCTCCAAGACTACGCTGATCGGCACTTGGTCCCGCGAACGCGTTGCTTCGCCGGACGGCGGATCGTTCCTCACCGGCATCGAGAAGACCAATCCCTGGTGGAGCGTCGAAGGCCGCTGGTTTGGAACCGCCGCAAACGAGTGCGTCGTGGGAGTGAATTTTGCGCGCCGCGCCCGCGTGCGGATTGGCGACGTCGTCGCCACGAAGAAGGGTGCGGACATCCGCCGCCTCACCGTGACCGGTTTACTCACAACCGGCGGTCCGGAAGACGACGCCATCGTCGCGCCGCTCGCCTTCGTCCAGCAGTTTGCCGGCAAGCCGGGCGTCTACCGTCGGCTCTACGTCAGCGCGCTCACCAAGCCCGAAGACGATTTCGGCCGGCGCGATCCCGCGAAGATGTCGCCGGAAGATTATGACCGCTGGTATTGCAGCCCCTACATTTCTTCGATAGCGCTCCAGATTGAGCAAGCGCTTCCCGGAGCGGAAGCGCGTGTGATTCGCCGCGTGGCCGAAGGCGAAGGCCGCATCCTGACGCGCGTCAGCGCGCTGATGTGGCTCGTGACCTTCGCCGCTCTGGTCGCCGCGGCGCTGGCCGTCGGCGCGACTTCGGCGACCACCGTGCTCGAGCGGCGCACCGAAATCGGATTGATGAAAGCCATCGGCGCGGGCAAGGGAATGGTCGGCGCGTTTTTCCTGGCCGAGCAATTTTTCCTGGCGGTGCTGGGCGGCGGAATCGGCTACGCCGCGGGCATTGTGCTGGCGCGGCTGGTCGGCCAGCGCGTGTTTGGCGCTGCTCCCGAGCAGCGGCTGATCCTGCTGCCGGTGGTTCTGGCGCTGGCGGTCGCCGTGGCTCTGCTGGGAAGTCTGGTTCCCCTTCGGCGCGCCGCTCGGCTTGCTCCCGCGCCGGTCTTGAGGGGCGAGTAATGTTCTGGCGAATCTGGTGGCGATTGCTCCGCGGAAGCCGCGCCCGTTTGGCCGTCGCGTTTCTCGCGGTCGCCAGCGGCGCAACGGTTTGCGCGGCGCTCCTCAACTTGCAGTTCGACGCCGACCGCAAGCTCACGCGCGAGTTCCGCACTCTCGGCGCAAACGTGGTTGTTTCGCCCGGGGCCCCCCCGGGCGCGAATCCTGGAGAGCCTTCGCTGATGAGCGAGCAGGTGCTGGATCAAATCGCGGCAATCTCCGCGCCGCCGGGCACTGTCGCCGCGCCCTATCTCTATATCGCGGGACGTGCAGCGGCATCTCCCAATTCAGAACCGAAAACCGTAATTGTTGCCGGAACGCGCCTCAGCGAAATGTCGAGCCTCGCGCCGTTCTGGAAAATAGACACGATGGAATTGCCGGAGCCGGACCCGAATAAGGGCTGTCTCGTTGGCAAGAGCGTTGCTCAACAACTGGGCCTTTCGCTCGGCAGTGCGCTTGAACTGAGCTACGGAGGCACGCACGCGCAACTGCGAGTCAGCGGTATCGTCACCGCGGGCGGACCCGACGACAACCAACTGTTCGTGGATTTGCCGGTGGCGCAGCGCCTTGCCGGGCTCGATGGACGCGTCAGCCTCGTGCAACTCAGCGTTCCCGGGACACCGGCTGCGATTGATCAATTCACAAGTCGCGTCGCGGCGCAGTTACCCGGAGTGACCGTCCGCCCGATTCGCCAGCTCGCCGAAGGCGAAGGCCGTTTATTCTCCCGCATCAAGGGGCTGCTGCTTGCCACCGTCATTCTCATTCTCGTGCTGACGGCGCTCTGCGTGCTGGCCACCATGGCGGCGCTCGCCATGGATCGGCGGCTCGACGTCGGCTTGATGAAAGCCCTGGGCGGCTCGATGCGCCAGGTGCTGCGCCTGTTTCTTCTCGAAGCGGGTTCGCTGGGTCTCGCCGGAGGGCTCGTCGGCTGCGGCGCAGGCCTTCTCCTTTCGGAGTGGGTCGGCCGGCGCGTGTTTGGCGCCGGCGTCACGCCGCGCCTGGAAGTTCTGCCTATCACGCTGGCCTTGATGGTCGGCGTCTCTTTGGCCGGAGCGTTTCCGTTGCGCTTGCTCGCGCGCGTCAAGCCGGCCGTAATTTTCCGGGGTGAAGCATGAGCCCGCTCGTCCAGGTCGAAAACCTCGTCAAGCAGTTCGGCAAACTCCGCGCGCTCGATGGCCTCAGCCTGACCGTGGAAGCGGGCGAGTGGATTGCCGTCATGGGTCCCTCCGGCTCGGGGAAGACCACGCTCATCAACATTCTTGGAGGTCTCGACTCGCCCACCTCCGGCAGCGTTCTCATGGATGGCGCCGACCTCGCGGGCCTCGGCGAATCCGAATTGGTGCGCTACCGCGCCGAAAAAGTCGGCTTCGTCTTCCAGCAGTTCCATCTCGTGCCGTACCTCACCGCGCTCGAAAACGTGATGCTCGCGCAGTACTTCCACAGCATTACCGACGAAGAGCAGGCCGCCGCGGCGCTTCGCCGCGTGGGCCTCGCCGACCGCCTCGAACATCTTCCCGCGCAGCTTTCCGGCGGCGAACAGCAGCGCGTGGCCATTGCCCGCGCGCTGATCAATCAGCCGAAACTCATCCTCGCCGACGAGCCCACCGGCAATCTCGATGAAGCCAACGAACAGATCGTCCTCAACATTTTCCGCGAGCTGCACTCCGCCGGACACACCATCGTCATGGTGACGCACGCGCCGGCCATCGCGCGCCTGGCCGACCGCCGCATCGAGCTGGCCCACGGGCGCCTCGAGCAGATCACCGCAGTCTCCGCCGAAGAAGAGGAGCGCTTCGATCATTTGCTCGAGCAAATCTGGATTTGCGGCGAAGAGGGCACCGAAGCGCGCGTCGAGCGCATCCGCACCCTCGGCTCGGTGGACCCGGTGCGCACGCTCGGCCGTATGGCCGATCTGCACCTGGTGGAAGTCCGCGGCAGCGACGTCCGCCTCACCGAACACGGCGGCGGACGCGCCCGCGACGTTATCCGGCGTCACCGCCTCGCCGAGCGCCTCTTCACTGATACCTTTGCCATTCCCGATTCCGAGGCGCATTCCCAGGCCTGCAAGTTCGAACACATCATCAGCCCGGAGCTTGACCAGAAGATTTGCACGTTTCTGAATCATCCCAAGACGTGTCCGCACGGCAATCCCATTCCCCCGGGCGATTGCTGCGTCAAGAACACGGAATAGACGCCTCTGGTATGCGTTGTGTAGCGCCGGCCTTTAGGCCGGCACTTCTTGTCTCGTGGGTGCGCTGGCCCTTAAACCGGCATCTTCGTTGATTTCGTGGCGGCATTCTTGATGTGGCATAGTATTGCGGAGAAAAGTATTGCGGAGAAAAGAAAAAATAGGACTCATCCCGAATGCCCATCCCCATTGACACGCGCAAGAAGCCTTCGAGCGTAAAGGTCCACGTCACCTCCGGCGCCGGCGTGGACATTGTCTGGTCCGACGGCCACTCGAGCCACTTCGATTTCGCCTACTTGCGCGACCTCTGCCCCTGCGCGCTGTGCAACGACGAGCGCAGTAAGAAAGACGCCCTGGCCGGAACCATGGGCTCCGCCGCGGTCCTGCCCATGTTCAAGCCCAAGGCTCGCGCGCAATCCGCCGAGGCCGTCGGAAATTACGCCGTCCAGATTAAGTATTCCGACGGCCACTCCACCGGCATCTACAGCTTCGATTATCTCCGCACCATCTGTCCCTGCCCCGACTGCGCCCGCGAATTCCGCTCCCCGGAAGAGTAATGCTTATGCCTCTGCGCCCTCCGCGCCTCTGCGTTTAGTTCACCGGCGCGTACCTCATAGATGTCATCCCGAGCAAAAGGCGACGAGCACTCTTTGCGAGTCCCGACGCGGCCGGGACGAGCGTCCTTCGTGAGTTCCGACCCGGTCGGAAGGGATCTGCTGTTTCATTCCTCGCGTCGCGCGGGTGAATGGGGATCTCTCCGAGTTCTTCTCACTTCCTCCGTATGTAAATCACCTTTTCAATCCTCGCGCACACCGTCCCAGCCGCGTCCGCCAGCTCCACCGTGTACACGCGGTCCACCGACCGTTGCGTCTCGAGGCTCGCGCGGATCGCCGCCAGTTCCGAGTCCGGAATCACGAACCGCGCCCGCAGAGTCTCCCGGCCCGGCTTCTTGAACTGGATGCTCGCGGCCTTGTCCCACACCACGAATTCCGGCCCCAGCCGGCGGATCAGCATAATCATGTAAATCGGGTCCACCGCTCCATAAAGGCTCCCGCCGAAAATCGTCCCCACGTAATTCCGCGTCCTCCGCGAAAGCGGCAACTCGATGCGGATCTCGCTCCAGTCCGGAGCGACGTACCTCAGCCGCGCGCCCGTCCCGCGATAGCACGCGAAACGGTTGAACGACCAGCACCGCAGCTTGTTGGCAATGGCCTCGCGCAGTCCCATCGTGTCCGAAACACTTTACCCCATCCGCATCGCGACCCACGGCACCATCTTCCGCGTGCTTGCTCCAAAGGAGCGTCTCTCATACTCACGTCAAATTCATCGTAAGGCCGAAAAAAGCACTCAGGAATCAGCAGAATGATGGATATCGTGCTTCCGAACATCGAAAAGCCTTCAGTCCTAGTCGAGTGTGGCGTCTTTGCGACTACAGCCCGGGAACTATCGGAGAAAGCCAGTTTCTCATCACCTCGAGGGTGTAAGAAAAACCTTGACTACTTCACAAGCGGGCGCACAATTCAGTAAGCGAATGGGTTTGGGGGCCACTCTAATGGGACACCATATGCGTCAGCTTTCAATTCGTAGGCTGCTTCGGTGGCTTGGGATGCAGTACCTCGTACTGGGCCTAGCCACAATGGCCTCAGCTCAAGGTCCATACTCACCCCAATGTCAGAAGATCGCCGATCAGATCAAGGGGCTGGAAGACGAGAAACAATCGATTGCCAGCGATCTTGGCGAAGGCAAAGTACCGGGAAAGGCAGCGGCGGTCGCCCAGATAAACAAATTACAAAGTCAGATCAGCGCGCTGAAAGGGCAGCTAAGCAATTGTGTCAAGGAGCACCCATACGTCGTTCCTCCTAAGCAAAACCCGTGCGCGGACCTCGGTGACAATGTCCAGAAGCTGAAGAACGCCCTAGCAAAAGAGACCCAAGCTGCGGTTGCGGCCGAACAGGGCGATTTGCAGCACGCGGCTGGGTCTGAGAAACCGGCAATCGTCGCACAGATCAAGAGAGAGAGGGCGGAGGTCATCAAGAACAGCCCGCTGGTGCCGAAGATCGCGGACGCACAGAAGAAGTACAACAAGTGCGTTATCGATAATGGCGGCAAGCTGGAATTAAATGCCATCTTCAGCGGTAGGGCGACCATGACCACGAGTAACGACAAGGCGCCCGGACCGTTCACGAAATCGGTGTCCATCGGGGTTGACATCGGAGCTTGGGTCCCAGGCAATCTCCGCATCGTTCATATCACCAGCTTTGACCCAATTTCGGTGACCTACGATACTCATTCTCCGGCGGGCACCGTGACCACGACAGTGAGCTTGATCGGCGGCTCGGGCAATTTCGATGAGAAGAGCGGAAACCTGACGTTGGATTTGTCCCTGTTTTTTCATCATTCGTATCAGGGCCCCGGCGCCGGCGACTCGCGACTCGATCTCCTACTGCAGACTACATCGCCACTCGACGTGCAGGGACATATCGCGGTCTCCGGCTCTAGTCAGTTTAAAGACGGATTTCTGGATATGGACACAGGCTCCTTAACCGTGGACGGGCACATCTCGCCTCGGCCGTAGCCCGTCAAGTCAAAGGCGAGGCGCAATTAGCCCTTGACAACCGCTAGTCATTTGTGATATACGTACTTTTTTCGTTATCGCCAGGCGCCGCCTTGCCCAGAACCCGCAGCGGCGGGTGAAGGGTAGCCGCACTAAGAGCCGCTAGAGAACGCCGCGAAGGCTTCCTCGAACGTTTCTTGCAAGGGGTCGAAAAGGAACAAATGCACGTTCAGCTTCTTCTTGCTTCTGACGGTGGAAGGCACGGGCCACGACTCACGGATCACAAATCACCGGTTACTTTGACTAAGCTCTTTAGTTTCACACTCTTATCAAAAAACGCGTCTGCAAACCATTTAGAATCACACTCTTGCAAAAACAAAGGACTTAAAGTCCCCTGTTTTCACACTCTTACAAAAAAAGGGGTGGGGGAGGGGTCCGGAATTTCGTGTTTCGATTTTCGAGTTTCGAGTCCCAACTTTCGACTCTCAACTGTCAACCGACGATCCGGCCAGGATGGTCGCCCTGAGCGAGCAGCGCGAGCCGAAGGATCACTCTGGGGATGTAACTGCTTTAGGCTCACATATATCCGCAAAAACGAGCCTGCAAACCCTTATGGCTCACATATTTACAAAACAAAGGACTTAAAACCCTTTCGAATCACATATTTGCAAAAAAGGATGGGGGGGAGGGGGTCCTATCGGGTTTCGAATTTCGCATTTCGAATTTCGATTCTCGAGTAACTGTCGCCCGTCAACTCACCAGTCACCAACCACTAGTCACGAGTCACGCCACTGAGGTATCATGAGACGTATTTTGACCATGAACCGATCTTCCAAACGCGAGGGCCAATTGAATAAGCCTGCAAGCAACGGCAAAATGCTCCTCCGGGTCAGGCCGCGCGGCTTTTGCGCCGGCGTGGTGCGCGCCGTGGACATTGTCGAGCTGGCGCTCGAAGCCTACGGCTCGCCGGTCTACGTCCACCACGAGATTGTGCACAACCGCTATGTCGTGGACCAACTGCGCCAGCGTGGCGCCATCTTTGTCGAGACGCTCGAAGAGGTCCCCATCGGCGCGGTGCTGGTGTTCAGCGCCCACGGCGTTCCGCCGACGGTGCGCGACGTCGCCAAGACCCGCTCTCTCCGCGTCATTGACGCTACCTGCCCCCTCGTGACCAAAGTCCACCTCGAAGCGCTGCGCTTTGCTCGCGAGAAGCGCACCATCATCCTCATCGGCCACAGGGACCATCAGGAAATTGTCGGCACTTCGGGCGAAGCGCCGGAACGGACCATCGTCGTGGATTCGGTCGAGGCCGTGGACCGCCTCCAGGTGGACGACCCCGACAAGCTGGCCTTCTTGACGCAGACCACGCTGAGCCTTTACGACACGCAGGAGATTGTCGCCCGGCTTCGCCAGAAATTTCCGAACATTGTCGGGCCGGCCAGCGACGACATCTGCTACGCGACGCAGAACCGCCAGGAAGCCGTCGAGCAGCTTGCCAAAGACGTGGATTTGATCCTGGTTGTCGGCTCTCCCAACAGTTCGAATTCCAACCGCTTGGTGGAAGTCGCCAAGCGCTCGGGCGTCGAGGCACGGCTGATTGATGAAGCGCGCGATGTTGACCCGACTTGGCTTGAAGGCGTCCGGCGCGTCGGCTTGACGGCCGGCGCCTCGGCCCCGGAAGTGCTTGTCGAGCAGGTGAGCGAGCGTCTGGCGAGTTTCGGCTACACCGATCAGCGCGACCTGGATTTGATTCGCGAAGATGTGCGGTTTACGCTGCCGCCGGAGCTGGCCACTATCGCTCCGGCCCGGCACGGTTGATAGAGATAGGGCAGGCCCGCAGTTTTCTGTCCTGCGGGCTCTGAAGGAAAAAAAGGAGCAACCTTGGCGGTCAAAATTGTCCGTCAGGAGAAGAAGATTGCCCTGATCGGCGCGCCTTCCAGCGCAGCGGCGTTCGCGCCGGGACACGAACGCGCTCCTGCGGCTCTTCGCGCCGCCGGCTTGGCCGAGCGGCTCACCGCCGCCGGATTCGAAGTCACCGACATGGGCGATTGCGCGCCGCGGGCCTTTGCCGACGACGACGATCACCCGCGCGCGCGCAACTTGGCCGCGATTGTCGCCGGATTGAACGACCTGCGTCCCCGCGTGGAGCTCGGCGTCAAGTCGGGCGCGCTGGTTGTCGTGTTGGGCGGAGAATGCGTTCAGGCGCTCGCCACCCTCGCCGGCGCGCGGCGCTACTACAGACACGTCGCGCTGTTGTGGATGGACCGTCACGCGGATTTGAATACGCCCGGGACCACTCCTTCGGGCCGCTTGGACGGAATGGCTGTGGCCCACATTGTCGGACGCGGCGCCGCGGAGTTGGTGCGCTTCTGGGGAGAGCCTCCGCTTGTCCGTGAGCCCGACGTAACACTGTTCGGCGTCGAGGAACTCGATCCGCCCGAGCTGGAGTTCTTAAAGCGCTCGCCCATGCGGCGGTACTTGGCGGCCGATGTGCAACGCTTGGGCGCGGCGGTTGCCGCGCAGCAGGCGCTCGAGCACCTCCACGCCGGCGCGCATGAATTTGTGCTGCACTTCGATGTGGATACCATCGCGCAGGAGGATTTTTCCGCCGTGGATGTTCCGGGTTCGGGAGGGTTGCGCATCGGCGACGTGCGCGATGCGTTGAGCGTGTTTGCGCGGCGGAAAAACCTCGCTGTGATGGAAATCACCGAGTACAACCCGGACAAAGATCCCGGCGGAAGCGGCGCAAAAGTTTTGGTGGATTTGCTGGTAACGGCGCTGGCCGGCAGGCTCGAAGCACAGGCCGCTCCCCCGATGGAATCAGCCGGCGAAGCCGCCCCGGCCGCGCCCTCCGCGCCGGAAAAATCGGAAGGCGCCAGTTCTTCAGGTACTTCGTGATTCTCTCCCATTTTCTTTGCGGCCTCGGCATGGCAGACTCATTTCATGGCTGAGCTGCTCCCTCCGGCGACTTTCGGAGAACAAAAAAATCCATCCCCGAAAAGACTCGCGCGCGCATTCCTGATTTCGCTGTCGGCATTTTCCTGTTCGCTGGCGGGATGCGCAATCCATATCAATCCTGCATGGAAGCCGCCAAAACCGTCGGGAGCGCCGCAGAAGGTGGAAGTATTCTATGTGACGGATCGCAAAGAGGCCGGCCAGCCGCAGACCTCCAAGGAAAAGCGCGCCACACGGCAATCGGAATTTGCACCCGACCGAGCCCTCGAAGGCGAAGTGTCCTTTGGATTGCTGACCGCGTGTGTTCCGGGCAATCACCAAATCGGAGAATATCTTCACGCGGCGCCAAAATTTGGCTGCGGGGAGATTCCCGGAGTTACTCCGGGAGCAATCTCCCAGGAGCGCGACGAGTTCTTTCGGGCCATTGCCGCGCGGCTCGAACCGATGCAGCGGAAACAGATATTTGTGTTCGTGCATGGATATGATTTCGAGTTTGACGAAGCCGCGCTGTGGACAGCCCAATTAAAGGCGGACTTGGGCTTTTCGGGTGTGGCCATTTTCTATAGCTGGCCTTCGCTCGCCAGCAGGCTGCGGTATTCGGCGGATGAGAACAACGCGGAATGGAGCACATCGCATCTGGAGAGGTTTCTGGAAGAACTGGCCGCGCGGGCGCCGGGAAGCGCGGTCCACTTGATTGCGCACAGCCTGGGATGCCGCGCTTTGCTGCGCGCGCTGGAGGGCATTGCCAAGGCGAAGTCGGAAGCGCCGGTGCGCTTGTTTGCGCAGATTATCTTTGCCGCGCCGGACGTGGATGGCGACGTGTTCCGGCAACTTGCGCCCGCTGCGGTGCAGTTGAGCGAGCGCGTGACGCTTTACACTTCGGCGCAGGATCGCGCGCTGGGAACCTCGGGACACTTGCATGGATACCCGCGCGCCGGCGACGCGGAATATGACTTGGTGCTTCTCCCGGGCGTGGATACGATTGACGCCACAGCGGTGTCCGCGAGCCGCCTGCACCACGACTATTTCCTGGATCGGCGGGAAATGCTCTCGGACATTTTCCAGTTGCTGGAGAACGGGACGCTGCCGCAATCGAGGTTTGCCCTTCGGCGCATGGAGGTAAAGGAAGGAGTGTACTGGCGGATTGCGCCGTAGCGAGGCAAGGGGGACGCGCGGCTATTGCGGCTGGCGCTTGCGCCAATAACGGGCCAGGCCGAGCCAGCTCAGGCCGAGGCCGCCGGTGTCGGCGTAGTTGTAGGTTTCCTCTTCGGAGAGGCGGGATCGCATGTCCTTGGAGGCGCGGTCAACAAATTGCTTCGAGCGCGCGTCGTCATCGTCGCCGTTCTGGAGCGATTCATGGACCAACTCGGCCCACCATTCGAGGCGCGTCATGTGTTCGCTGAGATGGCTGGGGGGATCGCCGGCAAAACCGAAATGGGTGACGAATAGCATGTCCGGTTGGAGGGAGCGAATCAGCGCGACGCTCACTTGCCACGTCTCCAGGTCAATATCGGGAGGCGGGGTGACGGGCATCACGAAGGGCCGGCCGGCGATGCGGATGCCGGCCGTATCGCCGACGAAAGCGATGCCGCGCGCCCCGTCAATGTAGCTCACGTGATGCGAGGCATGCCCCGGCGTGTAGAGCACATTGAGATCACGGCTGCCGAGGGAAAGTTTTTCCCCGCCCTTGAGGACGCGGAGATTCCCCGCCGGAACAGGAACGAATTCTCCGTACAACTTGTGCATGGCATCGCCGTAGAGGCGTCCCGCGCTGCTGAGAAGCTTTGCGGGGTCCGCCATGTGCAGCGCACCCTTTTCATGAACGTGTACGGCCAGGCGCGGATTTTCGCGCACCAGCGTGCCCGTGGCGCCGGCGTGATCGAAATGGATGTGCGTGAGGAGAATCGCGTCGAGATCGCCGACGGAAACCCCTTGCGCGGCGAGGCCGGCGCGCAACGCCGGCAGCGTGGACTCAGGGCCGGGGTCTATCACGGCCAGTGCGGAGGGGCTGCGCAACAGACAAGCAGCGATGGCCTGCGCGCGGCCGAGAAAATTTACGTCAATCGGGATTGTGTCCGCGCCAAAATCTTTCATGTGCAAACCGCCATCATCCGTCGGGGAGAAGCGAACTGGTGCGGCTGGTCGGAGTCGAACCGACAACGGGGAAAATCCCCAGCGGATTTTAAGCCCGCCGCGTATGCCAATTTCGCCACAGCCGCACCGCGCCACGCGGCAACCACAGCTTACCACGCCTGGGAAGCCCGTTCAGAGCTGCTTTTGGAGAGACTCCGCAACCGCGGATTGCAGCGCGGAGCCGAGCTTGGCGCCCTGCGCGGTGAGATAGAATACATCAATCGCTTTCTGTCCCTCGGTGTCAATCAAGGCGACTTCGATGTTGCAGCCGAGCGCGGCGAGAGCCGAACCAATCCGGTAAAGCAGGCCGGGGCGATCCTGCGCAATGATTTCGAGCAGCGTGCTGTGGGAAGAGCAGGAGTCGTCAAAGCGCACCTGGGTCGGGACGCGAACTTTGGGCGGACGCTGACGGCCGGGAGCAATGCGGCCGCGCAACAGCGGCTCGAGCGGCTGCCTGGCGGAAACCACGTCCGCGAGACTCTGGCGGAAACGATGAACTTCGGAGGGATTGAGCTCCAGCGTGTGGTGGAGATCCTCGAAGTGAAACGTGTCGAGAATAATGCCCGCAGC
>WNGH01010907.1_pt1 | contig 15464 bp, 14 predicted proteins | sample 5400631 | NCBI WGS metagenome assembly WNGH01 (sample SAMN13153373, study PRJNA577476) | soil metagenome | isolation source: 115 cm soil or saprolite under Garry oak tree replicate 1 | place: USA:California | collected 2016-06-15
TGAAAGATGCCCCGCTACTGGTCCTCGATGAGCCCACCTCAAGCCTTGATCCCGAAAGCGAGATGCTCATTCGACACGCCCTGGAGCGCCTGATGCATGATCGAACGGTGCTGGTGATTGCCCACAGGCGTAACACCATTGCCAATGCAGAGCAGATTATAGTCCTGGAGAACGGTCGGCTCGTCGAGGTTGGCGGCCACGCAGAGTTGTTGCGAACTGGCGGCCCATATGCTGACCTTGTAAGCGCTTGCCCGGCACCAATCCAGGCCGCTTTACCTGCCCCACAGACAGGATTGCCGATACCGCGTATCTACTTACAGTCAGGCAGCCTGCAAGGAGAAAGAGATAGCGTATGACACTCTTCCTACGGCTGCTCAAATTTCTGAGCCCTTTCCGTTGGCAGGTAGCACTGGCCATCTTCCTGGGTTGCGCTACTGTGGCGAGTAATATAGGTTTGCTGGGCATAGCCGCCTACCTGATTGCGGCTGCAGCCATCGTGCCCTTTCTGATCTTGCTCACGCTGCCGATCTACTTTGTGCGCTTTATGGGCGTTTTGCGGGCTGTCTCGCGCTACGGAGAGCGCCTGGTCGCACACAATGTGACCTTCCGCTTGCTGGCTCAGCTACGTACCTTTGTCTACAGCCGCCTTGAACCACTGGCACCTGCCAGGCTGCTTGCATATCGCAGCGGTGATATGCTCACGCGCCTTGTGGCAGACATCGAAGAACTGCAGCACGTCTACTTGCGGGTGGTTTCACCTTTCATCGTTGCAGTCGTGATCGCTATGCTTACGTTCGGCTTGTTCTCCATCTTCAGTCCTGTGCTGGCCTGGATTGCCCTGGCATTTCTGGTAGCTACTGGACTTGGGGTTCCGCTCCTGGTTGGAGTGCTTACTCGCGGATTGGGGAGGCGGCAGCTCGCACTGCGGGCCGAGCTGAACGCACAAATTGTGGATGGCATCCAGGGAGTGCAAGATCTCCTGGCATGCGGGCGTGCTGGGGACCAGCAGCAGAAGATTGCTGACCTCGATCGCGCACTTGGACAGGTACAGGGGAGGATGGCGCTCATCGCCGGATTGCAACAAACAATGAACGATTTCTTGATGAATCTGGCACTTTGGACCATACTTATCCTGGCCATCCCGCTCGTCGCCACGAAGGTCATCAACGGCGTCTATTTGGCCTTTCTGGCCCTGGTGATTCTGGCCAGTTTTGAAGTCGTTCAGCCCCTGGCGCAGGCCATTCAATTCCTCGGGCATTCGCTAGCCGCGGCTGAGAGACTGTTCGGGGTGATCGATGTAACTCCCCAGGTGCTCGAATCTGCCGCTCCTCTGCCTGTACCAGGCGGGCGCATACTGGAGTTTGACGATGTCTATTTTGCCTATCACCCCGATGAAGGCGAAGTACTGGAGAGAATCGCCTTTGCCGTTCATCCTGGCAGCTGCGTCGCGGTAGTCGGCCCCAGCGGGTCAGGCAAGAGCACCCTGGTCAGGCTGGCCCTCCGCTTCTGGGATCCCACGCGTGGCGCAATTCGGCTGGATGGTCAGGATATTCGCAAGTATGCCCTCAGCGGTTTACGCAGCGTCATCGGTACTGTCGCCCAGGATACACATCTCTTCAATGGCACTATACGGGATAACCTGCTGCTAGCTCGGCCTGAGGCCAGCGACAGTGAAATGGAGCAGGTTCTGGAGCAAGTCCAGCTTGCTGAGTTTATCAATCAACTTCCCGACGGGCTTGAGACGTGGGTGGGCGAACAGGGACTGCGGCTCTCGGGTGGAGAACGCCAGCGCCTGGCCATTGCTCGTGCACTGCTCAAGAATGCCCCGCTGCTCATCCTGGATGAGGCCACCGCCAATCTGGACTCGCTCACAGAGTGTGCGCTGCTGGATGCTCTCGATGTGCTGATGCGGGGGCGAACGACGCTAATGATTACTCATCGCCTCATCGCGATGGAGCGGATGGATGAGATCCTGGTGCTCGATTCCGGTCGGGTCTGCGAAAGGGGCACTCATAGCCAGCTCCTGGCAGCGGATAGCCTCTACCGGCGGATGTTTGACGTGCAGAATGGAATGCTGGCTCTAGAGAAACAGGAGAAATAGTATGGATGCGTCAACGATCCTTTCACGCTTACAGTTTGCCTTCACAATTTCCTTTCACTATCTCTTTCCTCAGCTCACCATGGGGTTGGCTCTGCTGATTGTGATTCTCAAAACGCTGTACTTGCTGCGCAAGGACGAGCGCTATAACACAGCGGGGCATTTCTGGGCCAGAATCTTCGCCATCACCTTTGTCATGGGTGTCGTGACCGGTATCCCCATGGAGTTTCAGTTCGGAACGAACTGGTCCCGTTTCTCCGTCTATGCTGGCGATATCATTGCGCAGACGTTGGCGATGGAAGGCGCCTTCGCCTTCTTTCTCGAATCGGCCTTCCTGGGCATCTTTCTCTTTGGTGAACATGTCTTCGGGCAAAAGATGCACTGGTTCTCGGCCTTCATGGTGTGGCTCGGGACATGGGCTTCTGGCGCTTTCATCATCGCCTCGAATGCCTGGATGCAACACCCCGTTGGCTACACAATGGCCGCCAATGGTCGGCTCCACATCTCCAACTACTGGGCGGTGCTCTTCAATCCCTGGATTTTGGCACAATACATGCACACAATGAGCGGAGCTGTAGTCACCGGCTCTTTCGCTATGGCCGGCCTCGGGGCCTACTACCTGCTGGCCAAACAGCACATCGACTACGGGCGGATGTTTGTCACGCTGGGAGTGATCGCGGGTTTCATCGCCAGCGGCATCCAACTCTTCCCCAGTGGAGACCTGGAAGGGTTACAGGTCACAGCGAACCAGCCTGTCAAGCTCGCGGCGATGGAGGGCCTCTTCCAAACGGAACGAGGCGCTGGCATTGTCATTCTCGGCCAGCCCGATTCAACGACCGGGCGACTCGACAATCCCATCATCGTCCCCAATGTGCTCAGTTTCCTGACCTATCGACAGTGGACTGCCCAGGTAAAGGGACTCGATGCCTTTCCGCCTAATCAGCGGCCCGATGCTATTGAACTCCTTTATTATAGCTATCACATCATGGTGGGATTGGGGACCTTTTTCATCGCTATCATGGGTCTGGCTATACTACTCTTGCTCTGGCGGCAGCGACTCTTCCGCTGGCGTTGGATGCTGTGGATTTTGCTGCTGGCGACTCCTTTCCCTTTCATAGCCAACACGGCTGGCTGGTTCACAGCCGAACTCGGTCGCCAGCCCTGGATCGTCTTCGGACTGCTGCATACAGCTCAGGGGTCAACGATCATCTCGGCCGGGAACGTGCTCTTTACGCTGATCGGATTTGCAGGCATGTATGTGCTCCTGGGATTGCTCTACGTCATCCTGGTGGTCTTTGAAGCGATACGTGGCCCCATGAGTGAGGAAAAGACTCCGCAAGAGGAAACGATGGCGCAAAAGGCACAGGGAATCACAGATTAAGAGGAGGGACTGAAATGCAGACGTTATGGTTTATTCTGATTGGTTTCATGCTGACCATGTACGTGGTGCTCGACGGTTTTGACCTGGGGGCGGGCGCCATCCACCCGTGGGCGGCGAAAACGGATGAAGAGCGTCGCCTGATTTTACAGGCCATTGGCCCGGTGTGGGATGGAAACGAAGTCTGGCTCATTGCAGCCGGAGGTACTATGTTCTTCGCCTTCCCTGTGCTCTATGCCTCCAGTTTTAGCGGGTTCTACCTGCCATTGATCATCGTTCTCTGGCTCTTGATGCTGCGTGGGATCTCCATCGAACTCCGCTCGCACATCCAGAATCCGGTGTGGGTCTCCTTCTGGGATGGAGTGTTCTTTTTGGGGAGCGCTCTGCTCGCCATCTTCTATGGGGCTGCACTTGGCAATGTCGTTCGTGGTGTGCCCCTGGATAGGAATGGGACCTTCTTCGAGGCGCTGTGGACGGATTTTAACCCATACAGTTCGAACCCGGGCATCCTGGACTGGTACACGATTCTGATCGGGCTGTTGGCGCTCGCGGTCCTGACGGCTCATGGCGCCAACTACATCGCCATGAAGACAGAAGGCGAGCTCAATGCCCGCTCCCGGCGCATTGCCAGGCTGGCCTGGCTTGTCACCATTGTGCTTGCGGCGCTCGGAACGATTGCGACGTTCTCTGTTCAGCCGGCGATAAGCGCGAGCTTTGGTAGCCGGCCCTGGGAAATCATCTTTCCCGTGCTCGCTCTCGTTGGACTGATCGGGATGGGCTACTATAACTTCAGGCAACAAGACCTGGCGGCCTTTTTTTCTTCGTGTATTTTCATTGTGGGCATGCTCGCCAGTGCGGCCATCAGCCTGTATCCCAATGTCCTTCCGGCTGTCAATCGCGCCAACAGCCTGACGATTCAAAATGCCTCAGGATCCCTGTATGGCCAGACAGTGGGATTGGTGTGGTGGAGTATCGGCATCGTCCTTGCCATTATCTACTTCATCATCACCTACCGTCTCTTCTGGGGCAAGGTACACCTGGCGGACGTTGAAGGCTACTGACGAGTTTACGCTTGATTGTCCTCAGACATAAAATGTGCTATTATTAGCTCATCTCGTTTGATAAAACTGAGCTAAATGGATAACAGGGAGTATACCAGTGACTCGATACCATGAGTTCCTGCAAGTATTGATTGAGAATCAGCAGCGCAACCAGACCGATTGGAGGTTTGGTTCGCTTCGCGTGTCTTCCACTCCCTAGCAAAAAGAAGCAGATATCACCTGTCGCCAAACCTTCTCGATAAGAGGTTTGGCGACTTTTTTTATTGTGTCAAATAATACTAAGGAGAAAGAGATGGAGGCAAGTTTCTTTGTGCGAGGCCTCTTGATAGGCTTTTCTATTGCAGCCGTTGTTGGCCCAATTTGCTTGCTGTGCATTCATCGCACCATACATAATGGTTCCCTCTACGGTTTGGTAACGGGCTTAGGAGCGGCAACGGCTGATGCTGTGTATGGTGGCATTGCCGGATTTGGGCTCACAGTGATTGCGACCTTCCTCGTCAGCCAACAGGGATTGATTCACGTGATCGGTGGTCTGTTCCTCGTTTACCTGGGCATCAAGACGGTTCTTACCAGGCCTGCCGGGCAAGCCGCCAGAGGCGAAGCCAACAACTTCTTTGGAGCATATGCCTCCACGTTGCTGCTGACCCTTACCAATCCGCAGACCATCCTCTCATTTGCCGCAATCTATGCAGGCATTGGTGTAGGAGTGGGCAAGAACAGCGCGCTCTCCGCCATACTCGTCGTATGCGGAGTGTTTCTCGGTTCGACACTCTGGTGGTGTCTGTTGACCGGAGGGGTCAGTCTGTTAAGAAGGAAATTTACTTCCCAGTGGTTACTGTGGATCAACAGAATCTCAGGGAGCGTTATTCTGCTCTTTGGTCTTCTTGCCCTCTTGAGTTTAAAAGGATGATGTGGTTTGGCTGAATTTATCGTCAAAATGGGGAGATATGCATCTTTATCGTTGCATTCTCTCCCACTAAATGTAAAATTTACACGTAAGATCCAAATTAGTGAGAAAAGCCCAGGCGACCGCGCGTCACTATGATCAGCAGCAGCGCCACCGCCCCAGCACCAATCACGGTAGCCAGGTAAGCACTCTTCAGCAGGATGGGCATTGGAAGCAGGCCGCCCGTCATTACAGCCGCAAAACCAAAGGCATCAACGCATGCATGCAGCAGGATTGCCATAAACAGGCTCTGCCGTGTGTGGTTGAAGACCCAGGTGATCACGATGGAGAGGCTTATCGTTTCAAGCACGAACTCGCAGATTGTCAGCAGGTTCGCTCCAAAGATGGCCCAGGTCGTCAGGAACAGGGGCAGATGCCAGCCACCCCAGAGCAGTCCCAGGATGAGCGTCCCCAGGAGGGGGCCATAGTGCTGTTGCAGTCGAGGCAGAGCAAAGCCACGCCACCCGGGTTCCTCGGCCAGTGCGCTCTGGAATAGCTGGAGGACCAGCAGAACCAAGAACGCCAGGACGAATTGCAGCGACGGGACACGCAGCGTCCCGACTACTCCCGGCAAAGGGAGGGACCCCAGCACCAGCATCGCAGGGAAGCCGATGAGGGCGAAGAGGTACCACCGCCAGCCCACCTGCCACAGAATCAACCGGCGCAACAGGTGGCGCACCCCCGATTTCCCCTCCGTGACAGCCGCCATGATGAACCCCGACAAGCATGGTCCAAGAAAGCCACCCAGAAGGACGATGAACTGTGAGGGGTGAAAGGGAAGGAGACCCAGCCCATTCTGAGAAAGCACATAAGGTAACCATCCCAACCAGCTAAAGCCATAGGCCAGCAGAAAGTAGCAAGCCAGCGGGTGGCGCCGCATGACCCGCAGCAAGCTGTTGGAAGAGGGAACGACAGCATGAGTACTAGATGACAGGTTATCCATGAGCGACCTCCTTTTTTTAACTCCATACTACGGTAGAATATGACTGGCTTCGCGCAGAGTGCTGTCTGCTCTGCTCTGAGTATGCCCGCCAGATGTGTAGAAAGTATTTCCGATCTGTACCAAAACCTGGGCGAGTAGGAGGTTTCTAGGAGACAGTTTTGTGACAGATTCGCGATACTTTCTCCACAGCTATGCAGCATCATATTCACTTTCCTATAGTCATTTTGCTATTGACTAGCTGACACAAGCAAACATATACTCTACTCATGGCATCTGAAACTATAGTTCCTAAAAGTGTGGAGTTTTCGGACCCAGTACTCATGGAGCTACCAGCGGGCCTCTTCGGAGGCAGCAGTTGGGATGGTCACGACACCACCAGATGTGGTTCCAGTCGGGTGCAACTGTCGGTTTCCATTAAGGGTACGCGAAAGCGGAAGGTGTGTGGACCGTAAAAAGCCATCTTAACAGCCGCGAGGAGCAACACACTCCTAAAAAGGAGGGCTTAGAGCCACTATGTTTGTCTATGTACGTAATCTGGATAGGGCACCACTGATGCCCTGTACCCCGGCGAAAGCACGCAAACTCTTACAGGCAGGCAAGGCAAAGATCATCACGTATCGCCCCTTTACGATCCAACTTGCCTGGCAGTGTGAAAGACAGGTCCAGCCCGTCACCTGTGGCATCGACAAAGGAAGCAGGACGACTGGCCTGGCCTGTGTGGGCAACGACCATGTCTTGCTCGCCGCAGAAATCCACCATCGCCGGGATGTGAAAGACAAAATGGATGACCGCCGAGACCGACGCAAGAACCGTCGAGCCAGACAATGGTACCGCCCGAGGCGCTTTCTCAACCGCGCCACAAACCGACGCAGTGAGCGGCTGCCTCCCTCGATCAAAACCAATGTTGAGGAAGTGATTCGCGTGGTCAGACAGATTCCAATTCCTCTTTCGTCTCTAGTCATCGAGGATGTCCAGGTAGACATTTCCAGGCTCAATAACCCGGAACTCAGGGGGAGCCAGTATCAAGATCCAACGAGGTTGGATGAAAATCTGCGCATCGCCTGCCTGATGCGGGATGGCTACACCTGTCAGCAGTGCGGTAATCATGGGAGTCGTCTGCAAGCTCATCATATTGTCCATCGAGGGCACGGCGGGAAAGATACGATCTCTAACCTCTTGACCCTGTGTGAACCCTGCCATACAAAACTCCACCAGAGCAAAATCGCGCTCAAAGTGACAGGAGTCAGTGGGCGCTTGGACCAGATTGCGCAGCGGTCGATGCAGGGGAAACGTTACCTCTACACCACGCTTGGCAAACAGACGCCCCTCACCACGCTCTTTGGCTATCAGACAGCAACCTTGCGTAAATGGCGGGGTTTACCCAAAACGCATATGATCGATGCGCTTTGCATCGCGACCTATCACACAGGAGCGGTCGTTCCATTGCCAGAGGCCAACCTCTATCAGATCGGATTTCGCGCCAGGCAAACCCGGAAGCAGTATCACAGTCTGCCACAGAAAGGGAAGGGGCGGGTGCGCTATCAGGTGAATGACGAGCTTGCCGGATTTCGCAAAGGCGATATCGTGCTGGTGAAAAACAGGTATGTCAAACAGATCAATTCTATCTACTCGGATGGGCGTCTGGCCTTCAAGCGAGTGAAAGGAGAACCGGCCAATGCCAAACCACGGGATTGTCGTTTATTGGAGCGCGAGCAGACTATTATCTGGGAACAAGTGGCATAAATGTCCATTCAAGGACATGAAAGTCCATATTCTTTGAAACATGTTTTAATACCTATCATTTACCAGGATCACCACTTGCTCGTCGTCAACAAGCCAGCGGGGCTTGTCATCCATCCCACGTATAAACATGCGGATGGGACAATGTGGGATGCGCTTCTGGTGTACGATGCGCAGAAGGGAAGTGACGGTTGGCAGCCGCCAGAGCTTCCTGACGAACCAGAGTGGGCAAGAGCCCCGCTGCATATACAGGAGATGCTGCGAACAAAGCGTACCGAGCGCCAGTGGAAAGAAGAAGGCCTGCTACCACGTCCATGCTTGCTGCACCGCTTAGATAAAGATACATCCGGTGTTGTGGCACTGGCCCGTACCGAGCGTTCGCGGCGCCACCTGATTCGCCAGTTTCATGAGCATACTATCGTCAAACGCTCTTCGTTGCGATGATGAGTTTATTCTTGATGGTCCACTGCAGCGCGATCCAGCTGACCGCCGCCGCTGCATCGTTGGCCCAGATGGACAGGTTGCTACGACGGTATTGAAGGTGCTGGCGGTCAGTGAAGGAGAGAAGTTCGTGTTGTTAGAGGTGCGGCCGGTGACGGGACGTACGCATCAAATTCGTGCCCACCTTGCGGCCCTGGGCTATGCCATCGTGGGAGACCAGGTGTATGCGCCACTGGCTGAGCAGGGAACTCCCCAGGCGGAGTTAAAGCGACAGTTCCTGCACGCGCACAGTCTCGAACTCCGGCGTTATCCTGATAACTCTCTGTGCACCTTAGTTGCGCCACTTGCAGATGATTTGACCTCGTGGATGAAGTGTTATTTTCCCACGGGTTTAGGAGTGATTGATGCCAGCAGCCACACCCGGACAGTACCCGCCTGATACAGGGCCTTTTGCCAATCTAAGCGAGGAAGAGAAGAAAAAACGTTTCGGTGCCATGGTGCGCATCTGGCAGAGTGATACCGAACGGCGCATTGAACGCGAAGGTTATCGTACTTTCATAACAGCGATGGGACTGGATGAATACAGCTATTCCGTCTGGCTGCGTTTCCCCGAGTGGGAGCGTTCAGCCGTGGTAGGACAGGTTATCACACTACAGCGCTCAGCAAGTGGAGCGCCCGAAGATCCGGCACCATTTACTGTCTGGCGGCACGAACCCTTGCTAAAGACTATGCCCGATTGGAAAATACACCTTCCCAACGAGAATGTTTTCAATATATCGGTGTGCATCACGCCTGGTGGGTTAGGTGAGGGCAGCAAATGGGCAGTGGTGATGCCTAAAGAGATGATTGCGCGCTATAAACCAGGGTGGCCAACACAACAAGAGTGGGTCAGCTGGACCCGTTCGTTTGATTGGCTCTCCATTGCCGTAGGTTTTATTCGGGCTATGCTTGACTCGTTATAGCTAGCCGGGCCATTTCCCTGATGCCCGGTTACTGCTTCCCCCAATCACTCAACAAGGCCTTAGCTGCATTATGCCCCGGTGCACCCATTACGCCGCCACCTGGATGTGCCCCTGAGCCACACAGGTATAAACCCTCAAGAGGAGTGCGATAACGTGAACACTCGGGTGCGGGTCGTAGTGAGAAGATCTGGTCGGGCGTTATCTCGCCCTGGAAGATGTTGCCGTTGGGTAAGCCGTAGCGCTGCTCGATATCAACGGGGCTGAGTACCTGGCGGTCGATGATGGCATCGGCGAAATTCGGGGCAAACTCGGTCATGGTAGCAATGATCCGATCCGCCATCTCATTTTTGACTTCTTCTGACCATGCGCGCCCTTTGAGGTGATAAGGGGCGTACTGGCAAAACATTGAGATAGTATGGTAACCTGCCGGAGCTACCGATGGGTCGGTAGCCGATTGCATGTATGCTTCGATATAGGGCTTTTTCGAGAGTTCGCCATGGGCTGCATCCTCGTAAGCCTCCTGTATCCAGTCGGGCGTTGGGCTGATCTCACACGAGCCAGCATGTTGCAAGCCTGGTGTTGTGCCGGGGAGACACTTGAAACTTGGCAGTTCCTTCAGAGCAACATTGATCTTGATTACAGCGCTGTCCGTCTTGAACTGCGAGATGCGTTTGAGGAATGCCTTATCAAGTCCGGCATCGGCACAAAATTGCAGGAAGGTGCGTTTCGGGTCGGCATTTGAAAGGACAGCTCGAGCGCGTAGCTCTTCACCGTTCTCCAGGCGTACACCTTCGGCACGGCCATCGTGGACAAGGATTTTAGCAACAGGTGAATCGGTGCGAATGACTGCTCCATGGGCTTCGGCGGATGCCGCCATGGCAAAACTAATACGTCCCATACCACCACGTACATATCCCCACGCGCCGTGCTCGCCATTGACCTCGCCAAACATGTGATGCCAGGCGACATAGATCGAACCGGGTGTTTTAGGGCCGATAAAGGAACCTATCACACCTTGTCCTGCCCAAGCAGCGCGTAAATAGTCAGATTCAAAATAATCGGCCAGCATATCGTAGAGATTGCCAAGCATCAAATAGCGATAAATCTCCTCGTCCTCGCCTCTGAAACGCCCTGCTAGATCAGCAATGGAAGGTGGCTCCTCAAGTAAAATAGGATTGAGAATCTCAGAGGCGCGCTCAAAAAATGCTAAAAACTTCGGATAAGCCTGTGCGTCATGGGGAGAGAGACGACGAATGCCCTCAACTGTTTTTTCTGTACTGGCACGAAAGAAGAGGTAGTTGCCATCCAGGAACGGCACAAACATTTGTGGGTCTTTAACATACGCGTCGAAGCCATAGCGATGCAATTCTAAATCACGGATAATCTCAGGACGGAGTAGACTCACCACATATGCGCAAGGTGACATGGTAAAGCCGGGAAATGGTTCCTCAAGCGTACAGGCTCCTCCAACTCGGTCTCTTTGCTCTACAATAAGAACTTTTTTTCCTGCACGAGCCAGGTAACCTGCTGCCACAAGGCCATTGTGTCCAGCGCCAATAATGATTACGTCAAACTGCTCTGTCTGCTGTGGCATGGTGATGTCGTCTCCTTTGGAGGATGGAAAAATACAGCACGGTAGTAATGGATAGTGTATCACATGATTTACATAATGGTGAAAATGCCCAAAGGTAACATCTTTCACGGTGAGATCGTGCCCGATCAACTCTTCTCGCCGTGCCTTGCATCTAGTACAAGTATGTGGTGCAAAATGCTGAAGGCGCTTGTAGAGCGCCTTGCGATCACTTTGGGCCATAAGCAAGCGAGCAAAGGTCATTGGCTTCTAGAGGGGGCTCAAGAGGTCCATTTTGCACCTCAAACTTGTACTAAGCTGATTGCAGGAATATTAGCAACAATAGGCTATCACCCAAAGAGCATATAATCATGACGGTGGGGGTTGGGTAGTGGCTGCAACCGCTGGTGCGGCGCGTTGTTCTTGTGCCCGTCTCCAGCGTCGTACAAACCATACAATGAGCGCAAGGGGAATAATGTAAACGCTGAAAACCAAAAGCCAGATGAACACAGTAGCCAGCACCTGGGCAAAGACTATTGCCGCGGATAGAGCATTCTGCCAGATTGTGCTAACACTCCATCCTGTGGAAGGAGTTAAAGCAGCCTGACCGGGTTGCAGACTGATGGAAATATTATAGAAGGTGATCTGACCATTTAAGCTGTTTAGATGGGCTTCTATCTGCTCGATCTGCCCTTCGACATCTGTGAGTCGCTGGTCAATTGAAAGAACATCACCTAGCGCACTAGCATGGCTCAGCAGTGTCAGCAGGCGCTGTTGCTCACCACGCAGATTGTTGAGGCGAGACTGTGTATCTACGTAGTCACTCGACACATCCTGGGTGCTCATACTGGTGTTCAGAAGCCGGCCATTATGCTGTATAGGATAGTTGTTGAGGTAGCTCTCAATACGTGGAAAGAGCGTTGCCTGCACGGAAAACGCCATCGAGACGTTGTAGAGGTTATCACTAACTTGCTCGTAGGTAATGTTCTGCGCAGTCGAGAGAGGGTCGGTTGCGCTAATCCATGATTGCAAGTCGTTGGCTACTCGCCGCGTATCTTTTACCTCCATAGTGATATTGAGGGTTTTAATGAGATACTGCTGCGGCCGACCGGGAGTTTTCTGTTGGTTAGAGGACGAGGAGGCATTGCGTGCAGCTGGAGCCGGAATACTTGCCCCGTTGGATCCTGAGCTACTTGTTACTGCACCACCACAACCTGCAACAAATAGCGCTAAGAGCACCACAATGCATAGTAATAAGGTTGACCATTTATGGTTCTTCATAATATGTAGCATAGACCTGCTCCTTATTAATAGGAAACGAAGGATAAATTGAACCGAAGAATTGTTTAGGCAACCGATGGAAACTGCTGTGGCATAATTTTTTGTTAATACTACCTCCGAAGATTCGTTCAGATGCCTGTAACCTTAGTAATGACAAGACGGTGTGAGCTCATTAATAGTTCCCTTGCAGAAACCAGGGATTGGTACATGACTCAAGCGCATGCTATACTGAAAATACGTCAAAAATATTCTTCACTTCTCAAGCAAGGAAGTGTATCATGAGCGAGATTATCAACCTCTTGCAACAACTGGTTAGCATCAATTCCATCAACCCCGATTTAGTGGCGGATGGCCCGGGTGAAGGCGAAATAGCCGGCTTTGTGGCGAACTGGCTTACGAAGGCAGGCTCAGAAGTTGAAATTGACGAACCAAAGCCTGGACGACCAAATGTTATTGGCATTGTGCGTGGCACGGGAGGTGGTCGCTCACTTCTGCTCAATGCCCATATGGATACTGTAGGTGTTGCCGGAATGGAGCGACCGCACGAGCCTTCGATCATAGGCGGCCGTTTGTATGGCCGGGGCGCCTATGACATGAAGGCCGGGCTTGCTTCCATCATGTATGCCGCGGCCAATGCCAGGAAACTGAACTTGCGTGGAGATGTGATAGTCACAGCGGTTTCAGATGAAGAATATGCCAGCATAGGTACGAGCTCCGTCGTGAAGCGATGCCGTGCCGATGCTGCTATTGTAACCGAACCAACGGAGCTAGACATTTACATTGCCCACAAGGGTTTTGCCTGGCTCGAGGTAGAAACCATGGGAACCGCTGCCCACGGTTCGCGCCCTGATCTTGGCGTCGATGCCATCGTGAAAATGGGGAAAGTTCTCGCTGACCTGGAAGAGCTCGATCGCTCATTACACGCTCATCCGTCGCATCGCCTGCTGAAAAGCGGTTCAGTTCACGCTTCCCTGATCACAGGAGGCCAGGAACTCTCAAGCTATCCAGACCATTGCAAGCTCGGCATAGAACGGCGCACTATTCCGGGTGAAACACAGGAAAGCGTTGAGGCCGAAATACAGGGCATTTTCGATCATATAGCGAGGACTGATCCAGATTTTAAAGCATCAGTGAGAACAACTCTTGTGCGTGAGCCTTTTGAAGTGCCCGAAGATGAATTGATAGTCCAGGTCGTACGCCGCCAGGCAACTGCCACGTTGGGTCGCAAGCCTGCAATTGGAAGCGGAGCCGCCTGGATGGATGCGGCCCTCTTGTCCGCTTCTGGAATACCAACTGTTATTTTTGGCCCCGGTGGTGAAGGCGCCCATGCAGTTGTAGAGTGGGCCGATCTTGACCAGTTAGAGCAGTGCTCTGAGGTTTTGCTCTCGGTTATAAAAGAGTTCTGTATTTGATGAGAGCACCTTGTCCCCCAGCTGCCAGGTCTACATAATCAAACGGTCTCGTTCGGTGGTCAATATTGCATCTTACTCCTTGAAATTGCAAGTTATCCATTGACATTGCACGAAAATACATGTTATTATCATGGTAGAGGCAATATATTGAATGATGGTACTGGTTGTCAACGCAATGACGGCACAAGACAAGTGAGGTAATGGATGTCCAAGAAAGAGCCGACCTTTCTGAAGGTGTATGTGATTCCTGTGCTTCTGCTCAACCTGGCTGTAGCCATCTGGAGTCTCATCGCTACGCATGCAGTACAAGGATTGTCGATCTATCTCGGGTATGCAGTGATCGTTACGGTGGGCCTGTACCTGTACCTGGCATACCTGGGTCGCTACCTGCACTAGTCCGGTGTGGATCAGGCAATGGGTGGAGTGGTATTGTAATCAAGGAATGGAACATGAAGTATGCATAATCTATCCTTAAAAACGGAACAGTACGTGTCTGGTAAGTCTGCTGACAATCGCCCGTATAAGGTCTATACTCCGGCACACTACCAGGTGGGAACAATTGTCCCACTAGTTGTGATGTTACATGGATGCACACAGACAGCCGAAGACTTTGCCGCAGGAACACAGATGAATCAGTTGGCAGAACAATATGGTTTCATTGTTGTCTATCCGCAGCAGACGGCCAAAGAGAACCAAAACCGGTGTTGGAACTGGTTCACCTCTTCGAATCAAACACGCGGTCGTGGAGAACCAGCCAGTATTGCTGGAGTTGTCCATGCTCTCGTAGAGCAAACCTCCCACTGGACCATTGATACCAACCGCATCTATGTCGCGGGGATCTCTGCTGGAGCCTCGATGGCTGTTATTCTGGGGGCCACTTACCCGGATATTTTCGCTGCCATCGGCGTGCATTCAGGCATAGAGTACCAGGCAGCAACAAACATGACCCAGGCCCTCAAGGTTATGCGACGCGGGGGCCCTGACCCAGTCCTGCAAGGTCAAAGAGCCCATGAGGCAATGGGCAATTTCGCGCGCCGCGTTCCAACGATAGTGTTTCATGGTACGCAGGACCCCATTGTCTCCCCCATCAATGGCGATCAGGCTGTGCAGCAATGGATGCAGACGAATCAACTGACGTTAAACGGGACGTATCAAGTAGATTTTCATCATCCCAGCAAGACGACTGCTGGCCAGGCCCCGGGTGGTCGTTCCTATACTGTTTCCAGTTGGACTGATACCAATGGGGAAGAAGTTCAAGTCTATTGGAAGGTTCAGGGTCTGGGACATGCATGGTCAGGGGGCAGTCCCATTGGTTCGTATACGGATCCGTCAGGTCCGAAGGCGAGTCTGGCTATGTACCAGTTTTTTATGGATCATCCCTTGAGGGGAACCACTGAGCCCTCTGGTCACGATGGCTCCCTTTGGGGGAACCTGCGACGGGCATTTGTTGACTTTTTCAAGCCAAAACGCGAAAGCTCTGAAGCTTGAACAAATGTACGTCCACCAGTGGTGCTCTTCGATTGTTCGAGCGGTATCGTTTGAGTATGCTCTAAAAATTTTCCAAAACGGGTACATCTGTGCGTGGTAATAATGCAAAAGCAGCACGCATAATACGGGTTTGCACATTGGGGT
>WNGH01009930.1_pt1 | contig 15462 bp, 15 predicted proteins | sample 5400631 | NCBI WGS metagenome assembly WNGH01 (sample SAMN13153373, study PRJNA577476) | soil metagenome | isolation source: 115 cm soil or saprolite under Garry oak tree replicate 1 | place: USA:California | collected 2016-06-15
CGACCCCGAAGTCTGCGGTCCCTGTCGAAATGAGGGCGAAGTGCACGCAGGCTGCGTCAGGCCGCGGACGCACCGTGACCATGGGCGACGATGAAGCTCTGCAAAAGAAGCTCCGACGACTCCAGGTGACTCCTGCCGGTCGCGAAAAGCTGCGCGCCTGCGTCGACGTCGAGCACCGACTCGCTCACCTCAGCAACCGGCAGGGGCCGCGCGCTCGCTATCGCGGCCTTCGCAAGAACACTTTCGACCTGCGACGGCTGAGCGCCATTCACAACCTCGAGGTCATCGCACGGTGTGCGGCGTGAGGCGTGGGAACCTGTTCGGCGCTCTAGGTGCGATGGCTGGACGTCGCCTTGCCAAGGCGAAGGTCGCCGGTTTGAACCCGGTGTTCCGGTCAAATTATCCCGGGTCTCAGGCGGTTGCATGCGGGGTCCGGGTTTCTTGCTTCGGCAGCGCAAGGCGAAGGTCGCCGGTCCTCTAGCGCCAAGAAAGCTCCTGGATTCGAAAAAGGTTTCTCGAGTAGCCGAGCGCATCCTCGTCCTGGTCCGCGAAAAGCGTCAGTCCTGCGTCAGTAGCAGGCAAGATCTGCTCCAGAGGTCTGCGTTCTAGAATACGTGTACTTGACACTAATGTCACTATCAGGTTGTCTTGATTCCGTGCTCTCGGACCGGCAGATCGTCGAACTCTTCCATCTTCAATTTGTCCGGCTGCTCTGCGCAAGCCCGGACAAGGACCGCTTCGCCATCAAAGGCGGCTGCAACCTGCGTTTCTTCTTCGAGAGCGATCGGTACTCAGAGGACATCGATCTCGACGTCACAAGGCTGCCGGTCCACACGCTGAAAGAACGAGTCACGAAAATCCTCGCGGGACCGCCGCTGGTGCTGCCCCTCAGGAGCCGTGGCATCGCCGTAGTCGAAACTAGCGCGCCGAAGCAAACCGAGACGACGCAACGCTGGAAAGTCTCGCTCGCCGCGGAAGGGCGCGCGCTTCCGCTGCACACAAAGATCGAGTTTTCGCGGCGCAAGACCACCGAGGAATCGCGCGTCGAACCGGTCGCCGCGAGCGTGCTCGCCGAATACGGGCTGATGCCGCTGCTCGCACCACACTATCCGCTCGCGGCGGCGATACGACAGAAGATCGGAGCTCTCATCCACCGCAGCACGGTCCAGGCGCGGGACGTGTTCGACCTGAGCGTGCTCGTTGCGAAAGCGGGGGGAAATGCCGAAGTGCTTTGGTCCGCGCGCGCGCAGATCCCGAAGGCGATCGAGCGCTGCATGGAGGTTTCCTATGACGAGTACAAAGCACAGGTCGTCTCCTACCTGAAGCCAGACCAAATCGAAGCACTCGGCTCTCGCGAAGCCTGGGATGCGCTCCAGTCGCAAGTCGTCGAATTTCTCGAGAAGGCGCCTCGATGAACGCGAGCGAAGCACTCGGCCGGCTGAAGAGCCTGCGCGTTCCGGCAGCGACAACTGCCGACGCCGCAGCGGTGCTAGGTCTCTCCGGCACTGCGACCAGTCACCTGCTGAAACGACTTGGCCGCGCTGGTTTGGTGACTCCCTTGCGAAAGGGAGTATGGGCCCTGGCCGAGCGACCGGATCGGCTCGCGCTGGCGGAGTACGTGACCGCTCCTTACCCCGCCTACTTGTCGCTGCAGACGGCGCTCTATCAGCACGGGATGATCGAGCAGATACCGTCGATGATCTACCTGGTCTCTCTGGCCCGCGGCGCGCGTGTCGAGACCACGCTCGGCACCTACAGCGTCCACCACGTCCAGCCTTCGTTTTTCGACGGATTCGAAGTACTCGACTCGGGCATCAAGCTTGCCGTACCCGAGAAAGCGCTAGTCGACTTCCTCTATCTTTCACCGACGCGAGGACGGATGTTCGCATCGCTGCCCGAGCTCGAATTGCCGCCCGCGTTTCGCCGACGAGCAGCGCGCGGGTGGATTCAGCGCATTCCGTCGAAGCGGCTCAAGACCATCGTGGCCCAGCGCCTCGACGAGGTCCTCGCAAGAGCGGTCTGCGCCTCAGGCGTGGTCACCACGGTCCAGCAGCTGTCCTTTCGCACTGGGCGTCGCGGTGATCGGGGGAGTCTTCGCGGTGTCGCTCGGTCCGGACCCGGCTGCAGCACGGTACGGAGAAGCGTTCGTGCATGCCCTCGCGTGGAACATCGGACTCCTGGCGGTCCCCTTCATCGCGTCCTTCGCCCTCCCGCGGCGGCAACGAGTCTTGCGCGTTGCATGACTCACCTGGGAACATGGGCGTCATCGCGCTGACGCGCCGGCGCGCGCCGCCACCTTCCTCAACGTTTCCGCACTGCGCGCGAGCAGTTCTTCCTCTTCCGGTGACAGCTCAGGCCGGAAGGTCTCGCGCACTCCGCCGTGCCCCAGCACCGAGGGCAGCGACAAGGTCGCGCGGAACCTCTTGCTGTAGCTGCCGAGCGGCACTACGACCTCCTCGTCGCGCAGCACCACCTCGGCGATTCGCGCCGAGACCATGCCGATGCCGTACTGGCTGGCCTCGTTGCCTTCGATGATGGTGATGTTCGCGTAGCGCACGTCGCGCTCGATTCCCTCGCGCAGCTTGTCGAGCGACATCCCGCGCTCCAAGACGACCTGCTTCAGGGGGACCCCGGCGATCCGCACCCCCGACCAGACGAAGACTTCGGAGGTGCCGTGCTCGCCGAGGATCTGCGCCTCCACCGAGGCAGGATGGACGTGAAAGACGGATGCGAGGTGCGTCTGGAAGCGCAGGCTGTCGAGCCAGGTGCCTGTGCTGAGGACGCGGTCATGCTTCGCGATGACCCGCGCGAGATCCGCCAGCGGGTCGGGCGGATCGGTGACCACGAGGAGCACGGCTTCTGGCGCGGCCTCGACGATCTTCGGGACCATGGCGCGGTAGATGTCCGCGTTCTTGTCGAGGAGCCGCAAGCGCCCTTCGGGATCCGTCCGATCGGTCGCGCCTCCCATCTTCTCATTCACTCCCGAGGTGATCATCACCACGCCGGCACCCGCCAGGTCCGCGTAGTCACCATCGCGGATGTCGGTGCGCTCCGACAGAGGGGCGCCGTAGCCGATGTCGGTGGCCACCGCCTTGGCGCGGGCGCGAGTCCGATCCACGAGCACGACCTCGCGCGCCACGCCGCGCATCACCAGCGCGAATGCGCACGCCGAGCCAACCTTGCCTGCTCCGATGACTCCGACCTTCATGGCGACTCCCTTCCTGCGCGTCTGCATGGAAGCCCCCGCTGGGACCCACCTCACAAGCTTAGGAGCCGGAACGCCAGGCGACGCGCGCAATTCGACCGGACACCACCTTGCGTCTACGAGCGCCGGAAACTGTGGCCCCGACGAGCGTGACACCACCCTCGCCCGCCGCCATGCTCGCCGCTGGAAGGAGGGGGCGTGAGGTGCGGCGAGTGGACCGAACGGCATTTATCCGCTGTCCGGTCGGCACGCGAAGATGCACAGCCGGTCGACAACGGTGTCGGCGAAACGGACACTGCCCGGTTGCGCATCCAGGGCGGAGCTGAAGGAAGCGAGCGGGTGCGGCGAATTGGCAGGGATCTTGATAGCACGCCGTACCAGAATCTCGGGTTGCAGGCGCAAGACCAGGCGACAACTTCCGGCACGACGCAGCTTCCAAGGAGAAGGCGATGAACCAGTACAAGCTACCTGACCTGCCGTACGATTACGGCGCCCTCGAACCGCATGTCTCCGGCAAGATCATGGAGCTGCACCATGACAAGCATCACGCGGGCTACGTGAACGGCGCCAATGCGACCCTCGAGCGCCTCGACGAGGCGCGGGACAGGGAGCAGTTCGACCGCATTCCGGCGCTGGAGCGCTCGCTGGCGTTCAATCTGTCCGGCCACATCCTGCACTCGATCTTCTGGCGCAACCTCTCGCCGCGGGGCGGCGGCGAACCCGCGGGAGAGCTGAAGGCCAACCTTGAACGGGACTTCGGCGGGTTTCCGGCCTTCAGGCGGCAGTTCAACGAGGTGGCGGGCTCGATCATGGGATCGGGATGGGCCGCGCTGGTCTGGGAGCCGCTCGGGGCGAGGCTCCTGATCACGCAGATCTACGACCACCAGTCGAACCTGAACCAGAGCGGAGTGCCGCTGCTGGTGCTCGATGCCTGGGAGCACGCCTACTACCTGCAGTACCAGAACCGGAAAGCGGAGTTCTTTGGCGCGTGCTGGAACGTGTTCAACTGGCCCGACGTAGCCCGTCGCTTCGAGGCTGCGCGCAAGCTTCGGCTAGACGCTGCTTGAGGGTGGTGCCCGGTCGCAATCGCGAACTCACTTTGTGTTAACGCGTGCGAGTATCACGGCGGGTCAACACAGCAGAGATTCCAGCCCCGAGCGTTCTGGCGGGCACCCGCTGTTCCGTCTCCGGCAAGCCGTGCTCGAGTTCCGCGCGATATCCGGCATTCCCCAAATGTAGCTCCACGATGAATCCCTTTGGCTTCTGATTCCAAGGGCCACGACTCCAATAGGGCGGTCAGCTGCTCCGAGACGGCGGAGGCACGCGCCGATGCTACGAGTTGGTCGCAGTTGCGCAGCAGGGTTAGGGTTCCTCCAGCGATTCGACTCGGAGCAGAAGGCTCGGAAGAAGGCGCACAACGATCGAGCTACCCTCCGCCGAAAGGCGCTGGCCCAGGGATAGCGCCCAGCTTGATCCGACGGCCCTCGTCGCGGCTGACATGGCCGCGGCGTCGCGTGTGCGTCAGGGGAGTGCGTAAGGCGGGGCGGTCTGCAGCCGCGGATCGTCGACCGCCCCGCCCATCGTGAAGTGGTACAGCACCTGGAATCGGTCGCTCGCGAGCCCGAAGGCGAGGTGGGTGGAATCGTCGAAGAAGCAGCCGATCCCGGTGGCGCGGATGCCTGACGCCTCCGCCTCCAGGTAGAGCACCTGGCCGACCACGCCGGTCTCCCAGTGGAGGTGGCGATAGAACCACGGGCCGAGCTGCTCGAGTGGGGCGCGGAACTCCGCCGGCATTGCCGCCGCGAACGCGCCGTCGGCCGCGATCTCCTGGTCGCAGCTGGTCCGCTGGGCGAGCTCGCGCGCGTCGCCTGCTTCGAGAAGGAAAAGCTGCAGCGAGGCCGGGCAGCTGAGAGGCCGCAACCAACGGAACTTCGGGTCGAGCGCGGCGCGGATCGCAGGCTCGCGGGCGGGGTCGCGCACGAGCGCGTAAAGGCCTGGCTCTACTCCTTCGACCCGGTGAACGAAGAGGAGCAGGTCGATGCGGGGCCGCCACGGCAAGGCGGTGAACGGCACCTGGCTCGCGCCGGGCATCACCTTGAGGAGGATCTGGTAGAACGCGTCGCGAGTGATGCCGGTGCGGCCGTCGAGCGCCACCGCGCTCCGGCGCTGCTGGATGATCCGGCGCAAGGGAAGCGGCGCGTCGCCGGCGACCAGCGACACGTTGTCGAAGTGGAATGGCTCCCGGAGAACGTCGCCGGGTGATCCCATCTTCTCGGTGACGAGCGCCACCTCGTCGATCACCGGCCAGGAATGGTGGTTCTTGCTCAGTCGGTTCGGCACGCCGTTCCACCTGGCGGAGGCGAGCTCCGCGAGGAGCGGGGCCGGCAGCGCGAAGGCCCGCAAACCGGGCATCGGCGGGGTGACCAGCAGCAAGCACTCGGGGTGCTCCGCCTCGATGCCGCGCTGATCGCGCACGCCGAGCAGCGCGGCCAACTCGCGGTCGGAGACGCCCTCGCAGAGCCGCGCCTCCCAGCCCAGCCCGGCGGCAGCCACGGCCAGCGCCCCGACAGCGTGACCGGCGTCGTGCTGGCAGTAGCGGAAAGCACGCTCGCCGTACTTCCACGACTCACGCCAGTGGATGGAGGTCAGCCCGACCAGCAGCGTGCCCGGCGGCAATTGCGCGGAGAACTGCGCCCAGGCGGGCTCGCTCAGCTCGGCGCGCAACTCGAGCGCGTGCTCGCGCGGCGCATAGTGGTAGACGGCGGGCTGCTGGTGCAGCCCGGCGACCGGGCCCGCCACCAGGTACCCCTCCGTCGGGTGCAGATTGCCGCTCGAGGGGTTCACCCGCAGCGACCAGCGCGCGCCGCCAGCCTCCTTCCACGCCGAGAGCGCAAGCGAGTCGTGCAGGAGCTGCGAGACCGAGCGGCGATCGAGCGGCGCCGGCGGGACGCCGCCGAGGAAGAAGGCGGGCTCGTACCGCGGCTCGCCGCCGACCGGCACCAGGTCGAGCGGCAGGAGCGGCGCGCCCTGGAAACGGCGGAAGGGGCTGGGCTGCGTGGCCCAGTCGAGGTAGCCGAGCGCGCGGGCGTAACGGCCAGGGAAGTGTTTGGTGCGCTCGTGGTAGGCGAGGACCGTCTCGAGACTGGTACGCGGCGCGCTCACGGCGGCAAGCTAGCGCGCCGAGGCGCAGCGCAGGTAGCGCGCGGTCTGCCAGAAGAACGGGCCGCGGGCATCCGAGCCCGGAGTCTCGGCGGAGGACGTCGCGGCGGTCCTCGCGGCGATCGCGACGGCGGGCGGGTCGGTCATCGCGAACCCGGTGCACGAGGTGGCGCAGGCGAAGACGCACCTGGCGCAAGTTGGCTGACCCGTCATGTGTCTGGCTGGGAACCGTGGTCCGCCTCGCGCAGCGCGGCCTCGGCGCGCTTCTGATCCTCGATGTCAGCGCAGGTCCCGAACCAGCGCTTCAGCTTTGACACCTGGCCCGCCGCGCTACGCGGTGGCCTTGGCGACGATGCGCGGCCCCGGCTCCTTGCTGACGCGCCCCAGGATGCCCTCGAGCTCCGCCCCCGCGAGCGTCTCCTTCGCGAGCAGCATCCCCGCGCCGTCCTCGAGGAACGCCCGGTTCGCCGCCAGGATCGCCCGCGCGCGCTGGAACTGCGCCTCGACGATGCCGCGCACCGCGACGTCGATCTCCCGCGCCGTCTCCTCGCCGTAGAGGCGCTGCGAGCCGTACGCCTGCCCGAGGAACGAGGTGGGCTCGGTCTCGTACGTCACTGGGCCGAGCGTCACGCCCATGCCGAAGCGGGTCACCATGCTGCGGGCGATGTCGGTCGCCTTGGAGAGGTCGTCGGCGGCGCCGGTGGAGAGGTGGCCGAAGACGAGGTGCTCCGCGGCGCGTCCGCCGAGCAGGACCGCCATCTTGTTCTCCAGCTCCTCGCGCGTCATGAGGTAGCGGTCCTCGGTCGGGCGTTGGATGGTGTATCCGAGCGCACCGATGCCGCGCGGGATGATCGAGATCTTGTGGACCGCGTCGCTGCCGGGGAGCGCGGCCGCGACGAACGCGTGCCCCATCTCGTGGTGCGCCACGATCTCGCGCTCGCGCGGGTTGAGGAGCCGGTTCTTCTTCTCCAGCCCGGCGACGATCCGCTCGATCGCCAGGTTGAAGTCGTTCATGCCGACCTGGCCCGCGCCGCGGCGGGTCGCGACTAGCGCCGCCTCGTTCACGAGGTTCGCGAGGTCCGCGCCAGTGAAGCCCGGCGTGAGCGCGGCGACCTCCTCGAGCTTCACGTCCACCGCCAGGATCACCTTGCGGGTGTGGACCTTCAGGATCTGGTCGCGCCCGATGCGGTCGGGCCGGTCCACCAGCACCTGCCGGTCGAAGCGTCCGGCCCGCAGGAGGGCCGGATCGAGGATCTCGGGCCGGTTGGTGGCGGCGAGGAGGACGATCCCGGAGGTCGGGTCGAACCCGTCCAGCTCCACCAGGAGCTGGTTCAGCGTCTGCTCCTTCTCGTCGTGGCCGCCCAGCCCGGGCATGGCGCCACGGGCGCGGCCGAGAGCGTCCAGCTCGTCGATGAAGATGATGCAGGGCGCCTTGGCGCGGGCCTGCTCGAACAGGTCCCGCACGCGGGCGGCGCCCACGCCCACGAACATCTCCACGAACTCCGAGCCGGAGATGGAGAAGAACGGCACGCCCGCCTCGCCCGCGACCGCCTTGGCGAGGAGCGTCTTGCCCGTGCCGGGAGGGCCGACCAGGAGGACGCCCTTCGGCATGCGCGCGCCGAGCCGCCCGTGCTGCTTCGGGTCCCTGAGGAAGGAAACCACTTCCTGCAGCTCGGCCTTGGCCTCGTCCACTCCCGCCACGTCGGCGAACGTCACCTTGGTGTCGGTCTCGACGTACACCTTCGCCTTGGACTTGCCGATGGCCATGAGCCCGCCGCCCGGCCCGCCCAGCTGCCTCGCCATGCGGCGGCCGACGAAGATCCAGATGCCGAAGAAGATGGCGATGGGCACCGCCCAGGACAGGAGCAGCGACACGAAGTTCGAGTCGAACTGCCCGCGGTACTCGACCCCGTGCTGGTCGAGCTCCTTCGCGATGTCCGCGTTCACGCGGACCGCGACGAACCGCTTCTTCCCGCCGATCGCTTCCTTGAACTCGCCCGAGAGCTGGTCTTGCCCCACGATGACATTCGCGATCTTGTCGTCGCGGACCAGCTTCTGGAACTCGCTATAGGGGATGGTCGCGACCGCCTGCCGCCGGATCCAGAAGTCCTGCAGGGCCAGCACGCCCATCACGGCGATGAGCACGTAGGCGAGATTGAAGCCGGTCTGCTTCCTGTTCATGTGGACCCCGTCCCGGACGTTGAGCGCCGGGTCCTCCCTGCGCAGCCGGCGTGTCGCGCCGCCGCGCTCAGGTCGGGGAGGCTAACACCCGCGGAAGACCGGCGCGAGGCTAGCAGAGGAAGCGGGGCATCACGCCGGCGAGCAGACCTGGCGGAGGATGTCCAGCTCCTCGAGCGCCTTGCCCGCACCGATCACGACCGAGCTGAGCGGGTCCTCGGCGAGGAACACCGGCAGGCCCGTCTCCTCGCGGAGCAGCGCATCGAGGCCCTTCAAGAGCGCGCCGCCGCCGGCGAGCACGATGCCACGGTCGGCGACGTCAGCGGCGAGCTCGGGGGGCGTGCGCTCGAGCGTGCCCTTCACCGCCTCGACGATGGCGTTGATCGGCTCGACGAGCGCGTCGCGGACCTCGTCGGAGCTGACGGTCAGCTTGCGCGGCACGCCGGCGACCAGATCGCGTCCCTTGATGTCCATCGTCAGCACTTCCTCGCTCGGGTAGGCGTTGCCGATGGTCATCTTGATCAACTCGGCCGTGCGCTCGCCGATGAGCAGGTTGTACCTGCGCTTGATGTGCTGGATGATCGCCTCGTCCATTTTGTCGCCGCCGACGCGCACGCTCTTCGCGCAGACGATGCCGGCGAGGCTGATCACCGCGACGTCGGACGTGCCGCCGCCGATGTCGACGATCATGTTGCCGGAGGGCTCGGTGATGGGCAGGCCGGCGCCGATGGCCGCGGCAATGGGCTGCTCGATCAGGTAGACCTCGCGGGCGCCCGCGCTCTTGGCGGCCTCGCGTACCGCGCGCCGCTCGACCTCGGTGATGCCCGAGGGAATGGCGATGATGATGCGCGGCTTGACCAGCGTCGAGCGGTTGTGCGCGGCCCGGATGAAGTAGCGCAGCATGGCCGCGGTGATCTCGAAGTCGGCGATGACGCCGTCCTTCATCGGCCGGATGGCGACGATGTTCCCGGGCGTACGCCCGAGCATCTCCTTCGCCTCCTTTCCGACCGCGAGCACTTTCTTGCCGCCGCGCGATGCCTGCTGCACGGCCACCACGCTGGGCTCGTTGGAGACGATGCCCATGCCGCGGACGTAGATGAGCGTGTTCGCGGTGCCGAGGTCGATTGCGAGGTCGCGTGAGAAAAGCCTGTACATCCCATTGAACATGGAGCGCTTTGAACCTTGGGCGGCGGGGTGAGCGCGAGGCGCGGGACGCCAGCAAAGGCGGGCAAGTGACGCAACGCGCGCGGACGCGCGGTTATGCCCGGGTTCCGCTCTGGAGTCGGAAGGGCTCATCGGTCAGCCAGCCGCTAGCGGCGCCGGCTGGTCTGCGCGGATGGGCGCGCTCACGACGCGATCGCGGCCCTGCGTCTTGGCGCAGAGAAACCGGCGTCGCCGCCCAAGTCGGGTTAGATTACGCGTGGGTCTCGCGCGCGCCGAGTTGCATCGCCGGATAATTCCAAGTCGGATTGAGGGCGCGGAGCGGAGCTGAATGCAGCGCGGGAGAAACCTGTGGCGGGGGTCGGCAGGGTCACGGTACAGCCGAACTTGCTCAGGCCGCTGCCAGAATCGGTCGATGTCGCTCTCAAGCGGCAGGCCACGGCTCTGGAGGAACGACTTCCGCAGCTTGATGCGGAACTGGGTCTGGCTTACCCGCCCATCGACGTGCTGCCAGTCCTCATGGAGACGCCGGGAAATGTAGGCGCAATCCATGCCCGCATGAGCCTGAAGTCATTCGCGGGCATCACGCGGATCGGCGTGGAGATGTTCGCACCGTCGCTCATCGCACTCGCCGCGAACCAAGATCTTCTCGACGGCACCCTGGCGCACGAGTTCCTTCATTACGTGTGGTCGACCCTCAGAATCGCGCAGTGGAGGGCGCTTGGGCACCCGGATGTCCTCGACCTTAGCGCGCCCCCCAATTACGAAGCGCTCGATGAAAATTACGAATCGCTCGATCACGCTGCGCAGGTCCCTGTCGAGGGCTGGCTAACCCCACGTCTCCAGTGTCTCATGATGCGCGCAGAGGACGAGACCAGCGACGAATCCCGTTCTGTGCAGGAGTCCATCGTCGATGGCTGGGTTCTGCGCGACCTGCCGAGCAGACCGCTGTCCCTGCGCTTCAAGTTCAACGGAAAGCTCGCGATAGATGCGAGCATCGTTAAGCGCGCTCAGGAATTGGGGCTGGTGCTGACCGCGGGCGCCATCCCTCATCGGTAGCGCCCGACACCGTGCGTGTACGGCTACTCCTGCGCGCGCGGTCCGCCGGCTGCCTCTCTCGCGCCAGGAGCCGGCGGGATCATGACCGCGCAGGCTATTCGGTCGCTGATGAGCCAGCCTGCTGGGCCGGCACCGAAAGATGCTCCGGTGCGATCTCCGCGTCCCCGGCCACGATCAGGGCGTAGCGCCAGCGCGCGCTGCGGCTTGCGGCCCCGTGTCCAAGGAGCGCTACGTGCGAACACGGACTTTTTCGCTCTCTCCGTGCGTTCATCCAGCGCGACCTGCTTGGACCTGTTGATGCAAGTCCGGCAGCTCCACTTCGGGACGCCCATCGATGCCCGACCCAGCACCTCAGCCAGCCCCGCGCATCCTCTACATCGAGGACAACCCGGAGAGCCGGGCGCTGGTGCGGAGTGTGCTCGAGCCGCGCGGCTTCGACGTGCTCGAGGCCTCCGACGGCATGGCGGGCATCGATCTCGCCATCGCCTCGCATCCCGATCTCATCCTCTGCGACATCCAGCTCCCCGGCCTCAACGGCTACGAGACCGCGACACGGCTGCGCTCGTACAAGGGGCTCGATCAGTGCCCCATCGTGGTGCTCACCTCGCACGGCGACCGCGGCCTCTCGCTCTCCATCGGCTGCGACGGCTACATCGAGAAGCCCATCGACGTAGAGAAGTTCCCCCGCCAGCTGCGCGCATTCCTCAAGGGCAAGCGCGAGAAAGTGAAGGGCCAGGACGAGCGCCGCTACCTGCGCCAGTACAGCAAGTCCCTGGTCGAGCGCCTCGAGGCCACGGTGCGCGAGCTGACCGCCGCCAACAGGCGCCTGCGCGCCGCCGCCCGCGCCAAGACGGAGTTCATGCAGAACCTCTCGCACGAGCTGGCGACGCCGCTCACGCCCATCATCGGTTATCTGATGATTTTGCAAAGCGGCAAGATGGGCACGCTTTCCGAGCAGAAGCGCATCCTCGAATCGATGGGGCTCGCTACCGATCGCCTATCGCGCACGATCGACAACCTAGTCAACTTCGCCACATTCGAGGGCGGCGGGCACGCCGTGCACCGTGAGCCGTTCGACCTGCAGGCGCTGCTCAAGGCCGTGCTGGAGGAGGAGCGGCTCAAGGCCAAGTCGCGCCGCATCCACCTCGACGTGAAGGTCGAGACGCTCGAGCAGGGGTTCGGCGACGACCGCAAGCTGCGGCAGGCGCTCTCCAAACTCATCGACAACTCCATCAAGTTCGGCCCGCACGGGAGCGAGATCCTGGTGCGCGTGAGCGGCGACCCGACGCACCTGCTCTTCGAGGTGTACGACCAGGGCGAAGGCCTCTTGCCCGGCGAGGGCGAGAAGGTGTTCGACCCCTTCTTCCACGCCGACCGGGTCGGCGAGGAGCGCGCGCCGGGCGCGGGGCTCGGCTTGCCGGTCGCCAAGCAGATCGTCGAGGCTCACGGCGGGCACATCTGGGTCGAGAGCCCGCCCAGGAACCAGCCCGAAGGGGCGCACCACTTTTCGGGGGCCAAGGTGGCATTCTGGATCCCGAAGCGAAGAGCGGCCCGGGCGCGTTCTCCGCAAGTCCCACCGGGCAAGCGACTCCCGTAGACGCGGCCTGCCTTCCAGCGCTCCCTTGCAGCTCGCTGCTCTTCCGGGGAGAGCTCCGCCCTGTGGACGTCAGAGGTAACGCTACTTGGGAACCGCCGCCGATTTCTTGATCACCACCTCGTCGATGAGGCCGTACTCCCTTGCTTCACCTGCGCCCATGAAATGGTCGCGATCTGTATCCTTCTCGATCCTGTCGAGCGGCTGCCCGGTGTGCTTCATGATGATCTCGTTCAGCTTCGCCTTCAGGCGCAAGATTTCCTTCGCGTGCAGCTCGATGTCGCTCGCCTGCCCGCCGAACCCGCCGCTCGGCTGGTGGATCATGATGCGGGAATGAGGGAGGGAAAAGCGCTTACCCTTCGCGCCGGCCGCGAGCAGGAGCGCGCCCATTGAGGCCGCCATGCCCATGCAGATGGTCGAGACCTGCGGCTTCACGTACTGCATGGTGTCGTAGATGGCCAGGCCGGCGGTGATCGAACCGCCCGGGCTGTTGATGTACAGGCTGATGTCCTTGTCGGGATCCTCGCTCTCAAGGAAGAGCATCTGCGCGATGACCACGTTGGCGACGTCGTCGTCCAACGGCGTACCAAGGAAGACGATGCGGTCCTTGAGGAGCCGCGAGTAGATGTCGTAAGCGCGCTCGCCGCGGTGCGTCTGCTCCACGACGAAGGGCATCGGGATGTAGGGCATCGAAATTCTCCTGGAACGGCGTAGGCGCCCGCCTACGTCAAGTTGACCTTCTCCAGCAGGACGGCACTTCGAGCAGCAGATAACCGTTGACCTCGAGCGCCGCACCCGCGCGTAGGTCGTCGCGCAGCCGGTCGATGTTGATGGCCCAGCTGGCGGGTCGGTGCTCTCGCCGCAAAGCTGGGCCCAAAGGCGCTCGGAATCGGTCCCGAATCGGGTGGAACTCATGGCAGCCTCCGCAGCGGAACGCGCGACCTGCGGTCGAAGGGCGTCGAGTACTCCAGCCGGCGTCTGCGGTACACGCCCACCGGGTTCCCGATGTCCCCGAGCACCAGCTGACCCCGAGATGCCGCGGCGCAGATCCCGCCTCCGCCGTTCGCGCCCGGGACCGCCGGCACGTGGGCCGCGGGCAGGTAGGCCACTATACCTGGGCGGTGTAACCGTAGAAGTGCTGCACGTCGCCCCACGAGACGAGCAGCGCGCCGCCGAGTTCCGTCGCCGCCTGTGAATGTGGCTCGCGCTCGCGCCCGAGGGCACGCGCGCGCACCGAACATTGGAAGTCGGGCTTCTACCACCTCGCGCTCGCTGCCGGCGTTCCGGTGGGGCTCGGCTTCCTCGACTACGGGCGGCGCATCGCCGGCGTGACCAGCTGGCTGTCGCTCAGCGGCGACCAGGGCCAGGATCTTGCGCACATCCGCGCGTTCTACGCCGACAAGACCGGGCTCCACCCTGCGCTGGCCGGCAAGATCCGGCTGCGCGACGATCTCTGAGGCCGCGCTTTAGTTCATCCGCGAGCGGATCATGCGCGCCGCGCCCTCGGCCAGCGCGTCGTGCGGGTGGATCTTGAGCGCTTCTCTGAACTCGCGCAGCGCCTGCGATAGATCGCCCTTGGCCATGTAGACGCGGCCCAGGTTCAGGTAGGGGAAGTGGCGCGGCTCGTAGCGCGGCGCGCGCTTGGCGCGCTCGAGCCAGGGCACGGCGTCGTCCAGCGCGCCCTTCTCGATCAGGTACACGCCGATGTCGTTGTAGGGGTTGCCGAAGTTGGGATCGACCTCGATGGCGCGCTTGCACTCGGCGATCGCCCGCTCGACGTGGCCGGCGTGCGCGTAGGCCCAGCCGAGGAAGGTGTGTGCCTCGGCGGTGGGGCAGGTCTCGATGGAGCGCCGGTACAGCTCGACGGCGGCGCGGACGTCTCCTCGGCGGTGCCGCTCGAAGCCGCTCCGCCACAGCTCGAGTGCCTGGGCTCGGGCGTCCTGTGCGGACATGCCTTTATCCTAGCAGGATTCGACGGCCCAGCTCACGGCAGCGCGGAGACGATCTTGCGGTACTCGTCCTCAGTGAACGCGCGCAGCGTCTCGGTGCGAACGTTGCCCAGAGAGCCACTGACGAGCGCGAACTTCGTCACCACCTCATCGTTCGGCGCCTCCGAGATGACGACCGCGTCGTAGCGGCCCTGCACGAGGTGGAAAGATTTCAGCTCGCCCCCGAGCGACTTCAAAAGCTGCTTGGCCCTCTCGAGCCGGCTGGGGCTCTCCTTGATCGTCTTGAGGCCTTGCTCCGTGTACTTCAGTAGCGTGATGTACGTCGCCATATGAACCCCCTACGTTGGTGCTGTCCCCGCGTGCCAGTGCTGCACTCCCAGGTCGGCCTGCGGCCCGGCAACGACCCGGCGGCGCTTCCGATGGGAAGCACCGCGATGCGAAAAGTTGTTGGCAGGATTCCGCTTGCGCGGGATGAGGCCAGAAGCCTCTCGCGATCGGCGCCGTACTCCACGTGGATTTGCGTGTCAAGGGCGGGTGCGGCTCGATCCTCTCTCGGCAGTGGTTTGAATTGAGCCGTTTCCGGATGCGCCGGCGCACGGCCAGACCTTCCTCGCGATGGACTCCTCTAGCTTACTCCGCACCGCGAGCGTAGATTCGCCCGCGACGGAGGGAGCCAGTGTCGCTCGCCGAAAAGAACTGCGTGCCCTGCCGCGGGGGCGTCCCGTCCCTCGACGCAGATGCGGTGGCCGGGTACCTCAAGCAGCTCGAGCCGGGCTGGGAGTCGCCGCGGAACCACCACTTGGTCAAGAGCTATAAGTTCCCCGACTTCAAGAGCGCCCTCGCATTCGTGGACCGGGTCGGCGCGATGGCCGAGGAGCAGGGGCACCACCCCGACCTCTACCTGGCCTGGGGCAAGGTGCGCGTGGAGGTCTGGACACACACGATCGACGGCCTCACCGAGAGCGACTTCGTGTTCTCCGCCAAGTGCGACGGGCTCGCGGCGAGCTCTTCGCGATCTGGCCATGGCCATGTTGCTGGGGCTCAGGTCAAAACCCAGGCAGGAAACGAGGCGGCCTCGGTCGCTCCGAGTCCGGTGCGAAGGCGGAGCTGATCGTACCGCTAACTCCCAACGTTTTACCGCCTCGGACCCTGCCGGG
>WNGH01009914.1_pt1 | contig 15461 bp, 7 predicted proteins | sample 5400631 | NCBI WGS metagenome assembly WNGH01 (sample SAMN13153373, study PRJNA577476) | soil metagenome | isolation source: 115 cm soil or saprolite under Garry oak tree replicate 1 | place: USA:California | collected 2016-06-15
TCGAGATGCTCGGCCTCGAACTCTTTGACGCGCAGACTGGCGACAAGCTTGGTAAGATTGATCGCCTGCTGGCTACGGTGCGCATCGAGGATCTTTACGCGCTCAATCTGCGGCGCAATATCAATCTCAAAGATTTACAAATCGAAGGGCTCGAGTTGTGGGTGACCTTCGATGCCCAGGGCCGGTCCAACTTTCGCAACATTCACATTCCGCCGCCGGAACCAAACCAGCGAATTCTGTTTGCCTACTCAACAGCCCACGTCGAGATCAAGAATTCGCAGATCCATTATGGCGACGCGCTCCACAGTTTGTCTGGTGACGCGCGCAACCTGCGCGCGACGATTCAACCCGACGATCCGAGCGCACCTGCCGCGAGTTGGATGAACGCGGTTACGTTTGCCTCGACGAACTCCACTTTTGTTTACGATGGGCGGCCAGTCAACAACATCGACATTGACGCGCGCGGACGCATCAATCAAACGCGCGCCGAGATTCAGGACATCACGCTTCGCTCGCCCATCGCCGAAGCACACTTGCAGGGCGTAATGGATGATTGGCGGGCACTGAAATACAACCTGAGCGTAACTTCGAATGTCGACCTCACGCAGGCCTCAGACATTCTGCAAGCAGGTATGACGTTGCGCGGCGCCGGTAACTTCGTCGGCACCGTCACCGGCGAGGGCGAGCGTTATCAGATCGATGGCAGCATCAAATCCGACGCTCTCGCCGCCGATGGCGTGCGGCTGCAAGCACTGAACGTTACCGCGAAGGGTGGCGGAGAGGGAAAGACTTATAACTTCAACGGCCGGGCCGTGGCGGCCTTATTAACGGCCGGTGATTTTCAATTGAACGCCGTGCAACTGACCGGCGGTGTGATGGGGACGGGATCGGACTTTCGTTGGCTCGGTGAATTGCGCGCCGCTGCCGAGAAAAGTTACGGCACGACGATTACAGGTTTAATTTTGCGCGACGCTCGCGCTGAGTATCGCGATGGAATTCTCACTGCCTCTGCGCCGCAGTTTGCGGGCAACAGCTTGACCACATCGACGGCTAAAATTCGCGAGGGCATTCAGGCAACGGACCTGCGCGTCAAATCCGAAAAGGGCGTAACGAGCGCGTCGATTGCCAGGGCGAAAGCGGGAAAGATCGAAGCAGAAAAGACGACGGTTAGCGGCGTCACTGCCAAAGCGATCGACATTAAGAGTAACGAAGGCATAACCAACGTCACGGTGAAAGAAGTTCAAGTCGGCGAGGCCAACGCCTTCGGCGCAAAGACCGGCAGCATCAACATTGCCGGCGTACGCTTAGCGATTCGGGAACGTCGCGTCGAAGGATCGACCAATGATATCGATGCCGGCACTGTCACGCTGGAAAACGGCCGCGTCGAAAATGTGAAGCTGGCGCGTCCCGTGTTCACCGTGGAACCTTCGGGCCGCTATCGAGCCAGCGCGGATTTGAGTTTGGGTGGCGGTGTGTTGGCCCAAATGAAACTTGGTCCGGCGCACGCCTCACTGGTCGCGAGCAGCGATCAAATTCAAGTGAATAATTTCGTTGCTGAGGCGCTCGAAGGTCGTGCGACCGGCAACGCGACGATTGCATTGACAAAGAAGGGTGCGTCGCGGGTCAGCGCCGACTTTAATAACTTCGATCTGGGTGGCTTGATCACCGCTCTTTCCGGACGGGCGATTCCCATCGACAGTAGAGCGACCGGAAAAGCCGAGTTGGTATTCACCGGAACCGATCTCGACACGGCTACTGGCAGCGTCAACGCGAAACTGAGCGGGGCAGCGCCCGCGGGAAGCGATCTGACGCCGGTCTCCGGCGACTTGGCTATCACCACCGATCATGGGCAGTTTCAGATCCAACGCGCCAACCTGCAAACCGCCGCCACGACCCTCAGCGCCTCAGGCCAATTCTCCATCGAACAACCGACTTCAAATCTCAGGGTCGATGTGGCTTCGTCGGATGCTTCGGAGCTTCAGCGATTGCTGATTACTTCAGGCGCGATTCCGGAAATCGAAGAGCAATTCAGAACCTACGGAATCGAAATCGGCGGGAAGGTCGCCTTCAACGGCGCTCTGAACGGCGCACTAAAGGATCCGATCGTCAGCGGTCATGCCGAGCTTGGATCGTTGATTATGAATGGACGCGATTTGGGATCGTTGACCGCGAACCTCTCGTCTACGGCCGCCGAGACGCGCGTCGATCAGGGACGCCTGACGCAAACCACCGGCGGCGGCGCGCAATTCGCACTGGTGATTCCGCGCACCGGCGAAAACAACACGTCCATCGACGCGACGCTCGATCGTATGAACGCCGCGAATCTAATCACGGCGCTGCCAAAGAAAGCGTGGCGCGATCAACTCGGCGACACGCAAGCCGATGTTTCAGGTACTTTGAAGGTCACCGGCATACCAAAATCGATGAGTGGCGTTGCCGACTTGCGTTTTGGCCAGGGACGTCTCGGCGGCGAGCCACTGCAAAATCTGACTGCTCACGCGACCTTCAGCGGCTCGACCGTCAATGTCGATAAGGTTGACGTAAATTTCAATGCGGGTCATTTGATCGGCAGCGGCAAGTTCGACACGGAGACAAAAGTCTTTGAAGTGATCGCAAGTGGTGACCGAGTTCAACTAGATCGGCTGGAAGCTTTTGCAAGTCGTCCAAACTTGCCGAAGCTCGCCGGCATCGCCTCGATCAAGAGTCTGAAGGCATCTGGCGTATTCACCGACGTATCGACTTACCAAATCAGTTTTGACGCTGAGAGCAGTGACGTGACCATCGACGGCCACTCCGCCGGCGCGGTAACGCTGATTGGCCGCACTGAGAACAAACAGCTTAACGTCACTTTCACCACGACTGGTTTGCTGAGCGCCCAGGCGCAAGTCGTCACGGCGCGAGTCGATCTTTCGAATGAAAAACTTCCGGCCGTCATTGAATCGACAATCACGAGCGCGGATCTCACGCAGGTTTTTAAGATTCTGCTGCCGGAAAGCGACGTGATTGTCAGCGGGCGAGCCACCGGCACTCTCAAACTCAGCGGCAATCTGATGTTCGAGAACGAGCAGGGCGAAGAATCTTTTTCTCTGAGAGGTTTGACCGGCACGGCCACGTTCACCGAATTATCGGTCAAGGCCCAGGATGTCGCGCTCTCAGTAGCCGGGCCATTGGTGATCGACTTCAGGCCCAACGAAATTAGTTTTCACGCCACTCAATTCACCGGCCCGGGCACCGACGTCATGCTGCAGGGCGCCGTGGCCACCGCGCCGGCCGGCCATAACAGTCTGGAGGTCAAAGGCCGGGTGAATATGCGTATCCTCAGCGGCGTCTCGCCGGACATTTTCTCCTCCGGATTTGCTGACCTGGCGATCAATGTCGGTGGCACTTATGAAAATCAACGAGTGACCGGAAGAGCATCAGTTGGCAGCGCTTCGATTTCTGTGCTGCTTGGCGATCAGCGAATCACTCTGGCAAATCTGCAGGGGGTAGTGCTCTTCAATGCGCGCCAGGCGCAAATCGAAAGACTTGAAGGCACGCTGGGCGGCGGCAAAGTAACGGCCACCGGCGGCGCCCAGCTCGCCGGCTTCTCAGTCTCGCAGTTCCTCTTTAACATTCACGGCGACAATGTAACGCTCGATTATCCTCAGGACTTTCGCTCGACGGTCACGGCCGATCTTGAGCTGCGCGGCAATCCGAAAATCCAGTTCATTCGCGGCAATGTTCAAGTGCGTCGCACCGAGTACACCAAAGACATCGAATTGGCCGACCTGATCAATCAACGCCCGCAGCCTTCGATCGAAGAGGGCGGTGAGTTCAAATTTGCCGAGACCGCCGTGTTCGATAAGCTGCGTGTCGAAGGCCGCAATGCGCTGATCATGCGTAACAATCTCGGCGATGTTGTGGCGTCGCTGTCGGTGGAACTCAATGGCCCGGTCAAGGAGCCGATCATCGAAGGCCGCATTACGGCTACACGCGGCACTCTGAACTTTCGCAATAACCCTTACGAGATCACCCGCGGCTTGGTTTATTTTCCCGCCCGGCGAGGCGCCGATCCTACCCTAAGCATCGAAGCCCAGTCCGTCATTCGTGGTTATCGCGTGACGACGTCGATCGAAGGTCCGCTTTCGCAGCCGCAGACCAACGTTAGCTCGGAGCCGGCGCTGCCACAGGCGGACGTGGTGTCTCTGATCTTGACCGGCACTTTGACTTCCACTGACACGAGCACGTCGGTCTTAGCGCAATCGGGCCTGGGCACGGCCGCGAGCGTGTTGACCGATGCTTTGATTAACGCGCCGATTTCGCGAGCTACAAATAAACTTTTCGGATTGAATCGATTGGAAATCAGTCCGGTCGTCGCCGGCGCCGGCTCGGCGCCGACGGCACGTCTGACGGCTGCACGGCGAATCAGCAAAGACTTAACGATTACGTATTCAACGAACATCGCGTCGGACCCGAACATGGTGTTCCTGGTCGAGTATCGCGTGTCGAATCGTCTCTCTTTTGTTGCCGAATACGAAATACGAGCAGGGTTCGACCAGAAATTTGAGCACGCGGAATAATAATTACAGTTTTGAGATTAGATTCAGGAAGAGATTTTGAGGTTTGCGCTCGAAGCACCGGCTTTAAGCGGAAAGTTTAGGATATGAAAGGCTTTTCGTCTGAAGGACTCGTCGAAAAAAACCGCGTAGCGGTGAAATGTTTATAGAACGAAAGAACAGATCGATGGTTGGAAACTCCTTTAGGAGTGGAACCGATTTCATTGCGCCCATAAATGGGCTCCCAGATTCAGTGAATAGAATAGTCTCTATAAACATTTCATCCCTCCGGGATTTTCTGACAGAAGCCCTTTAGGACGAAAATTTAACCCGAGCAATAATTATCCTGGTGACAGACAATATCAGAGTGATACCTTCTCGTCTTCTTGCCATCGCGGGCATTTTGCTCTGCGCGTACGTCAGTATTCCAGCTCAGGTCGGCGATTACGAAGGGCGCCCCGTGGCGGCGGTCGAAGTGACTTTCGAAGGCTCTCCACCTGATCCAACTGCCCAAGCTGAGTTTCAATCCCTTTTGAAGGTCGTTGCCGGCGGGGAATACTCGGCGGTGAAAGCGCACCAATCGCTGCAGGATCTTTTCGCTTCCGGCCGCATCGCTTCCGGGCGCGTTGAAATCACTGAAGTGGGGACCGGCCGCGATGCTCCCGTGCGCGTTCGCTTCGTTGTTCAACGACAGATTGTCATCGCCGGAGTGAGCCTAACAATCGTTCCACCCACTGCCCCAATTGCCAAAGACGAAATCCGCGCGCGTCTGAATCTGCTCGAGCCCGGGCGGCGATTTTCGGTGCAGGCAATTGAACGCAACGCCGATGAGATTCAGGCTTATCTACGCGATCGAGGTTATTACAAAGCCACGGTCGAACACGCCGAAGAACCTGATCCGACTGACTCAACCGGCACACGGCGCCGCGTAATCTACACGATCACGCCAGGCGAACAAGCGCGTGTCGGCACCTTCGACACAAAAATCACCGGCTTCGACGAAACAGCCGTTAAGCCTACGCTGAAACTTCAGAGCGGCGTGCCATTCACGCGTGACGTACTCGGAGAGGATGTGAATCGGATTCGACAAGCGCTTATCGCCACGGGCCGCTTGGCGCCACAACTCAAAGATCCTGAAGTGCAATTTGATTCAGAGAAAAACGAAATCAATATTGCATTAAGCGGGAAGGTGGGACCCTTGGTTGAGGTTACTTTCAAAAACTACACCTTGAGCGAGAAAAAGCAGTTGCAATTGCTGCCCATCAAGCGCGAAGGAAACATAGACGTTTCGGTGCTCGAAGAGGGCGCGCGCCGCGTGCGCAATCAGCTTCAGGAACAGGGCTATTTCTTCTCGGAAGTAACTCCGCTGTGCACGGTTACGCCGCCAACGCCGAGCACTGTCGATAACGGCACAAATGAAACCTGTCAAAATTTGAATCCTGCTGAGCTGAACGATCACACGGTCAAAGTTGTCTATGACGTCACTCTTAACCGGCGTTTAAAACTAACTGATATTCGGATCACCGGCACTAACAAGCTCACGTTCGCCGATGTTGAGCCGGAATTAAAATCGAAAAAGGCGAGTACATTCGCCTTCCTTCCATTCCTTGGCGGTTATGGACGCGGCTTCACCAGCAACGCATTGTTGCAGGAAGATCTCCGAACGATCAGAGCGCACATCGCTGATTTTGGTTATCGCCATGCAGACGTCCACGTGCTCCAAGGCATCTCTCCCACGCAAGACAATTTGATCATTACTTTCAATGTCGATGAAGGGCCATTGACGCGCATTGCGTCAATCGACATTCAAGGCGAGACTGCGTTTACCAAAGACCGCCTGAGCAAAGAAATCACAATTGTGAAAGACGCGCCGTACTCCCGTTCGCAGGTACGCGCGGATAATGATCGCCTCCTCAACCTGTACGCGCGCGAAGGCTACATCGAAGCCGAAGTACGGCCATCGGTCGATGACCTGCCGAAGAAAGGCGAAGACGAGCAGGTACGCATCGTCTTTAACGTCATCAAGGAAGGCGCGAAAGCGATCGTCAACGACATCATCATCAATGGCGTGACGGGTAGCGCTTCCGTCCAGAGCGCGAAGCGAGACGCGATAAAACGCGCCATTCCGCTGTCTCCGGGCGATCTGCTGCGCGCGGACAAGATCACCGAAGCCGAGCGGGCGCTTTACGTTACCGACGCGTATCGTCAGGTCCTGATTAGCCAACAGCCGGCGGGCGATGCGCCGGGCGGGGCGAAAAAGTACGACGTGATCATCGATGTCGAGGAAAAGAAACCACGCGTAGTCGAATACGGCGGCGGTTACTCGACCGATTTCGGCGCGCTCGGCTTGCTGGAACTGACAAACGTTAACTTCATGAACAGGCTGCGTTCCGCCGCGATTCGACTGCGCGCCAGCCAACGACAGCAATTGCTGCGTTTTGAATTTCTCGATCCGCGCTTCTTTCGTTATGGCAAGCGACAATTCGCGCCGTTGGCAATCTCAGCTCAGTACCTGCGCGACTCGACCATCACGCGCTTCTTCCGCTCGACTATCGACCGTGGCACGTTCGGCGTTGTGCAGCGGCTCGATGCCAAAGGAAATCCGATCGACGTGCTGGGAAACCGCGTGGGCCAACCGACGATCGACCGCGTCGGCTTCAACATCGAAACCCAAAGAGTTTTAAGTCAGAAATCGCACAGCATAGTTTTTTTCCGCTATAGCTATGAAGACGTTCGCCTGCGCAACATCGACAGTCTTCTGATAAAGGACATCTTGCAGCCGGATGAAATTGTGCGCCTCTCGCGTTTCGGCACGTCCTTCGTCTACGACACGCGCCAGCGTTGCGAGCGAAGGCTGCCGGGCAGCTTTCCCGGAGAAGAAGAAACCATTTCGCGCTCGGGCGAAGTTTGTCGCTACAACCAACTGGATGCGACCCGCGGCCAATACCTCTCGGCGGATTACAGTTTTGCGGCGCGCGCGCTCGGCGGGAACACAAGTTTCAGCAAGTTTCTATCGACCTATCATACTTATTACAAATTCGATCAATTGCGACAGACGGTCTTCGCCGGTAATCTAACGGTCGGGTTGGCCCAATCGTTTACTCCGAGAGATCGGAATGGCAACGGGCGCATAGATGATTTCGATCGCCTGTTGCCGATCAGCGAGCGCTTCTTTTCCGGCGGCTCGACCACGTTGCGTGGCTTTGGTTTTGAAGAAGCCGGGCCGCGACAGGTGATTGTGCCGCAGGGACTGTTTCGAGATCGTCAGGGAAAACTAATCGGACTAAACCCATTCACGGTGCCGATTGGCGGTAACGCGATGGTGGTGATGAATCTGGAAGCGCGGGTGCCGGTGACGCCCGATTTGCAGGCGGTTCCGTTTTACGACGGCGGCAACGTGTTCCGCAGCATCAGCGACATTTTCCATCCGCGACCAATCACGCCCACGGGAAATTTCGTGGAAGACCTGAACGCCCAAAATCTCCGCGTGCGTTGGAGTCACACGGTCGGCCTCGGCTTTCGCGTCAAGACTCCGCTGGGTGGCGCGCTGGCGGTTGATTACGGATTCCTTTTGAATCCGTCGAAGTTTTTGATTCCGCAGAATCTGAATACTGGTTCTCCGTCAGCGGCGATCTATAAACTGCATCAAGGCCAGATTCAGTTTCGTTTCACGCAAACGTTCTAGCGGCAAAACGGGGAAGGGGCAAAGGGCAAAGAGCGAAGGGCAGAGGGATAAGAGCAATGAAAATTGAAAATTGCAAAATGAAAATTGCAAATTTGATTCTCGGCCATCGTGTCCAGTCGTCCAGGCGCCATCGCCTCGAGTCTTTCAGCCACCGTAGCGCACAGTCGTTCAGCCAGAACTGCGCCGTCACGCTGAAGAGCAATTTGCAATTTGCAATTTTCAATTTGCAATTTGCAATCTCTTCGCGCTTACTCTTAGCCCTTTGCCCCCTGCTCTTGGCTCTTGGCTCTTCCGCGCCCGCTCAAACCATTGCCGACAAAATGGTGGCCTCGGTTACTAACGGCTCGCGCGCGACTCCCGACTTGATTACTTATTCAGATCTCGTATGGCAGCTAACTCTCGAACCCAGCACGCCGTTCTCTGCAAGACCCGGTTCAGAGCAGCTCAATAAAGCCTTGCGTACTCTGGAAGATCAGTTGTTGATTTTGCAGGAGGCGCGCAAACTGCCGCCGGCCAATACTCCAGAGGCCATGCAGAAATTCGAGGATCAGGTAAAACAAAAACGCGATCAGTTGGTGCAGGGAATTGGTTCGCGGGCCCTACTTGAAGAGCGCATGAAGAACGTGGGTCTGACCGCTGAACAGTTGGACGCCATCCTGCGCGACCGTGTCACAATTGAAAACTATCTGGACTTTCGTTTTCGCGCTTTCGAGCTACCCCCCAGCGCCAAGGAGATTTCTGATCGTTACAATCAAGATTACGGGCGTTTGCGGGGCAGCGGGCGCATCGTACCCACGCTCGACCAGGTGCGCGACCGCATCGAACACGATCTGACCGAAGAAAAAATTGAGTCGGAAATCGACAAGTTTGTCGATAATCTGAGAGAGCAGCCGGGCACCGAGATTGTGATCCTGAATCCTGTGTGATGACTACTCACCCACGCATTGGCCTCGCCCTTTCTGGCGGCGCGGCGCGCGGCATCGCGCACGTCGGCGTCCTGCGCGCGCTCGAAGAGAACAATATTTCCATCGATGCCATTGCCGGGGCGTCGGCAGGTGCTTTGATCGGCGGGGCCTATGCAGCCGGTCTTTCGATCTCGGAACTTGAAGCAATGGCGCGCAGGTTTCGTTGGCGTCATACGGCCAGGTTTTCGTTTTCACGTTTGGGCTTGCAGTCGAATGCGCGCATGGAACAATTCCTGCGCGCGCGTTTGCCGGTGACGCGCTTCGAAGACCTAAAGATTCCGTTCGCGGCGCTGGTTACCGACCTGCGGGAAGGCTGTCGCGTAGTGCTTCGCGATACCGGCGATCTGCCGTTCGCAATTCGCGCCAGTTGCTGCTTACCCGCATTGCACGTTCCAGTTCGAGATCGTAATGGCAGGCTTCTGGTTGACGGCGGCCTGGTGGCTAATCTGCCCATCAGTTACACGCGCGAACTCGGCGCCGATATCGTGATTGCCGTGGATGTCGGAGCCGACGGCGCCAAGTTCATGGATCGTCCGAAGACAGCGCTCGGTGTACTCACGCAAACCTTCGTAGCCGTAGAGCGTATCGTTTCAAATCAGGAGCGAGATAACGCCGACGTCCTTATCGCGCCGCGAGTTGGCCACATTCGCTGGGATCAAACCCGCCGGGCAGAAGAACTTTTGAAAATTGGTTACGAAGCCGGCTTGGAATCGATTGATAGAATCAACGCGATCCTCAAACCACACTCTCTGAACGAGAAACCAGCGATGGTTTGCGTTTAGCAGGCGGAGTCCGCCTTGCTTAGGAACGCCGGACAAGTCCCGCGTCTAAACGCACTGTTCGGTAGCCTCAAGAATTCCACCGCCATTAATAGTTTCACCAGGTAACGGATTGAACTGATGGATCGCTCTTTGCTCTAGCCCAGGCGTTCACGCCTGGGAAACTGGAGTCTTGATTATTCAGTAGCCCCTTCAGGGGCTTTGTGACTCAAGTAAGAATCGTCGCGAACGCCCAATAAATGGGACTGAGAACAAGATATCATTTCGCTTACCGTTCCCAAGGCGTAAACGCCTGGGCCAGAGTAAAGCGCAAAGGTAGTGAGAGTGGCGGAGTCAAACGAAAAGGAAGGCGAATTATTCGTCTCACGATCACCGCTTTCGCGTTAGCGCTCTCCCTGCTCGGCGCTTTCTTCCTTCATTCTTACTCCACGTATGCCAGGATTGTCGACGCCCGGCTGACCCGCGGTTATCTCATCAGCCGCGCCGGAATCTACGCGGCGCCACGCACGCTCCGGCCCGGTCAGAAATTCTCAGAAGTTTCGTTGGCGGCTGCCCTGCGACGCGCTGGTTATATCGAGAGCGAAGACTCCGGCGAGATTTGGAATGGCAGTTTCACTTTGCAGGACAATACTATTGAGTTACGGCCTAACACCGCTAGCGGCTTCCCGGCGAGTGTGCGAGTTACCATCGGACCAGACGATCGCATCGCTGGACTTATCGGTGATGGCCTCACGCTCGACTCTTTCACCATTGCGCCTGAATCTTTGACGAGCGATCCCTCGATGAAGGGTGGCGTGCGCTATCAACTTTCGTTCAAAGATCTTCCGCCCGTTCTCGTCCACGCGATTACTTCAATTGAAGACCGACGTTTCTTTGATCACCACGGAGTGGATATTTTTGGCGTCGTGCGCGCCCTGCTGCGCAACGCCGGCGACGAGCGCATGGGCCAAGGAGGCTCGACGATCACTCAGCAACTTGTCAAGAACACTTACCTGACGCCGGAGCGGACGTTACGCCGCAAATACGCCGAAGCCATGTTGGCATTTACGATCGAACGCCGTTTATCGAAGGAAGAAATCTTCGCACTCTACTGCAACGAGATTTATTTGGGCCAGCGGGGCGCGTTCGCGGTGCGCGGCGTTGATCAGGCAGCGCGCGTTTATTTTGGAAAATCGCTCAACGAGTTGTCGCTTGCCGAAGCCGCTACGATTGCCGGCATGATTCAGGGCCCTTCGCGCTATTCACCCGTGCACCACGCTGATGCTGCCCGAGCGCGACGCAACACAGTGCTGGGCACGATGGCGCGCGACGGTTTCATCACGCTCGATCAGGCGGCGAATGCAGCCAAAGAGTCGCTAACCATCGCCGACTTCGATCCGGCGCGTGAATCAGACGCGCCATACTTCATCGATTATGTGAATCGCATGTCCGCCGCGGAGCGCCATCCTGCCGGCGGTGCGCAGGCTTCCAGCCTGCAGACCGAAGAAGACGAGGCCAATTCAGGATCGGATGCAAAAAGCGCGGGCAGGATGTCCGCGGACCGCCGACAGGATGTTGGCGCTCCCATCGTCACGACGCTCGATCTCGATTTGCAGCAACTCGCGGCGCAGGCAGTCAAGCATCAACTGAATCATCTCGACGAAACCTACAAATCGCGCGGCTTAAGACCAGAGGCGGCGCTAGTAGCGCTCGACCCAAAAACCGGAAATGTGCTGGCAATGATTGGCGGCAGAAACTATTCCGAATCGCAACTGAATCGCGCGACCGATGCGAAACGTCAACCTGGTTCGGTCTTCAAGCCTTTCGTCTATGCCGCGGCACTCGAGAGCGATATGTCGCCGCTGGCGATGTTCAAGGATGCGCCGCGCGAATTCACTTACGATCGCAAACTTAAGTATCGGCCCATGAATTACGGCGGCGATTTTTCGATGCGCGATGTGCCGATGCGCACCGGGTTGATCAAATCACTCAACGTAGTGACGGTGGACGTGGCAATGCAAACGGGGTTGGCTCGCGTCGCGAACACAGCACTGGCATTCGGCTTGCCGCGTCCGATTCCTTATCCCGCGCTCGCGTTAGGGACCACGGAAGCTACTCCTTTGCAGATCGCATCAGCTTATGCGGTCTTCGCCAACGGAGGCAGGCGAGTTAATCCGACCGTTGTCGAGCAGACGAACGCAACGGGCGAAACTGCTCAGATTATTAAACCCTCGACCGCTTTCATGGTCACGGACATGCTGGAAGGGGTGATCGAGCAAGGGACCGCCCATGCGGCGCGAGGATCGATTAAGAACACTGCGATCGCCGGGAAAACGGGCACGTCACACGATGGCTGGTTCGTCGGCTACACGCCTAATCTGGTGTGCGCAGTCTGGATCGGGTTCGACGACAACAAACAATTAGGGTTGACGGGCGCGGCCGCGGCTTTGCCAGTCTGGACTGAGTTCATGAAAGCAACCGTCGATTTGCGACCTGAGCTTGGCGGCAAATCATTCGATCAGCCGGACGGGATTTCGATCGTGGAGATCGATCTTGAGACAGACGAACTCGCTACGGGCAAGTGCCCACAACACGAGCGCGTGGCGCTTCTCACTGCGCAAGCGCCGACTTCGGAATGCTATCGTCACAATGTTTATTTCGACCTGGGTAACGATCCTCCAACGGCTGAGAATCCAACTATCGTAAAATCTGAAACTCCCCGCTTACCGAAGAACCAAACGAAGAATCTCGCAGGAGAATTTGCTTTACTTCGCGATACGCGAGTTGATACTGACAAGAGTGGCCGGAAAGTACTGGTGAATGAAATGAGATTGACTAGCAGATAAGTTTGCGGCTTGCCGCCCGATGTGCGGAAGGTCTCTGACCTTCCGAAGAGACCCTTACAAATTAGCGGGGGCTATGCCCTCCTCCATTCGATCCGATCAAAATCAACCGACAAAGGTTCATCTTCCAATTCACATCTGTGCCAAATTCTTGCGCTCGACCAGCGATAGTCGATTGCTCGCTTAACCGATCCCGCCCTCACTGGGTTGAGATGAATGTAGTTAACCTTTTGCATAAAGACCGCCTCGCTAAAAATCGAAAAGATGTTCTTCTCCTGTTGCCAAACCGAGTAACTGTGTTTCCGCTTCCATTCCGCGTGCCGCAGCTTCGCAAGTGAACTTTGGTAGCCGTGCTCCTTCAAATAATCGATTACGCGACGACCAATAATGCCTTTGACGTAACGGAGGACCTCTGCCGAACTCTTCGGACAGTCGGTGATTAAGTGCAAGTGATCAGGCATGATCACGTAAGCGAAAAGAAGAAAGCCGCCTGATTTTCTCGCTTCGTCGAGGGCTTGACAGGTGACGAGCTTTATTGGGTCGGTCTGGAATACTGGCAGTCTATCTTTGGCGACTACAGTTATGTAGAGAGCTTGCGAGTCTCTGGAGAAACCCTCTCCAAAACAACCTCTGCAATCGCGTGCTCAGTCGTGTGGGCAATCGAAAGATGCGCTGCAGTCGCGCCAGTCTGCTCGTAGAGTTCGCCCGCGCGACCGTGGAATGAAATCATGGGTGCGCCTGAATCTTTTGCCGTTACTTCGACGTCCTGCCAACTGATTCCTCCGCTCCAGCCGGTTTGCAAAGCTTTCAGCGCCGCTTCTTTTGCCGCGAAGCGCGCGGCATAATGTTGCGCAGCCACCGCGCCGCGCGATTCGCAGTAAGCGCGCTCGGCTGCGGTGAATACACGTTCGGCAAAGCGCGGCGTGCGTTCGATGGTTTCGCGCACGCGGCGAACTTCGATAATGTCGACTCCGATAGAAATGATCACAGACGACCCCGCGATTGAAAGTGCCGGCTTCTACTGGCGCGAACGCGACGGTGTGCGCGCTTTGATTTGCGCGCCGCTGGAAACGGACGGTTTCCCGAATGCTTTCTCAACCAGGCTAGGCGGCGTCAGTCCTTTCCCGCGGGACGCGCTGAACCTTGCCGGCTTCAATGAAGACGAAGCGGAAAATATTTATGAGAACCGGCGCCGCTTTCTCAAGCTCTTCGAAGGCGTCTGGACGCTCGCCGGTTGTTGGCAAGTTCACAACGCGGACGTGCGCGTCGTTCACGATCCACAAGAAGCAAAACCCAAGCCCGGCGTTCTCGGCGACGATCAATACTGCGATGCGCTCGTCAGCAGCACTCCGAAAATTCTGTTAGCGGTTAAGACTGCCGACTGCGTTCCTATCTTAATAGGCGATCCGTTGACGCGCTCGTTTGCGGCAGTGCATGCCGGCTGGCGTGGAACGTCGGCGTCAATCGTCAGGCGCGCTATCGAGCAAATGGAGAGCGAATACGGGGCGCAGGCCACAAACATGCGCGCGGCGATCGGGCCGGCCGCGAACGTCTGCTGCTATGAAGTCGGCAGCGAAGTCATCGACGTCTTCAAAGAACGATTTCTGCAAGCAAATCAACTCTTCAAACCAACTCGCGACGGGCACGCGCGAATCGATCTACATCTCGCCAACCGCAATCAACTCGTCGACGCGGGCGTCTCAGCGGATCGCATTCACATCGCGCCGCTCTGCACGATGGATCGCATCGATCTTTTCTTTTCGTATCGGCGAGAGAAGCAACTGCATGGCCGAGTCGGACGCCTGATGTCGGTGATTGGCCGATCAGACGAACTGTAAAGGCTAAACACAAAGGGGTACAAAGAACTCCGTTCCTTTGATCTTTGCGTTAAAGACTTTCTCACCTCAGGCGTTCATTGCTTTTTGATAAGCCGCAGCGACAACAGCCGAGTCAAAGTGCTCGCGGAATCCGACGATCTGGCCGTCGCGAATTGTAAAGACGTGAACGAAATCTGTTTCAAACTCGCGACCTGTTTCCTTGACTCGCCACTTGTAATGACCAAGCGACACTACCTTGTCACCCTGTGCCACGAATTCGCGGGGCTCGAACTCGATCACTTCCTGATCGCGCGCGACAATAGCGAAAAACTCAGCCACGCCATCGCGGCCGGTTCGCATTCCCCCCAGCGGAACTCCTTTTATCTCCGGCAACTGCCAGGTAACGTCGGCTGACAGTTGATCCAGAAGCGCTTCGATGTTACCGGTCTTGAAGTTGTTATAGCCCTGTTGGGCTATTGCAGTGTTTTCTTGTGCAGTGTTTTCTTGTTCGCTCATGTTTGTGTCTTTCTATAAAAGGCGGGCAGGACGCCCGCGTACTGCCGACAAGATGTCGGCGCTCCGTTATCGCCGGCCAAAAACCCAGCCGTTGGTGCGCTGCACCCGATCATTTGGGCCGACTACGTCGATGCCCATGTTCATTTCCTGCGTCTTAGGCGGAAAACAGACTTCGTCGTTGCAGCTTTGAAATCTCAAATGCAGATTCAGACTCACCGAGCCTTGATAGCTGGCAGGCACAGTCACATTGAAATGCAGAATGGCGCGGCCTTCATAAACCGCCAACGGTTCGTTGTTAGTGGCTTTGAGCTTGCGAACGATCGCGCGCGGATACATGATGGG
>WNGH01003291.1_pt1 | contig 15457 bp, 16 predicted proteins | sample 5400631 | NCBI WGS metagenome assembly WNGH01 (sample SAMN13153373, study PRJNA577476) | soil metagenome | isolation source: 115 cm soil or saprolite under Garry oak tree replicate 1 | place: USA:California | collected 2016-06-15
TTTTCACCCCTTAGAGACCACACGAAGCCTTTGTTCTAGCAAATCTTTTCTCCCTGCAAAGCTCTGGCACAACAATTGGAGTATCCTCACATGGGGTACGCAGCATATGCTGCCGACAGATGAGGCACACTCTAGGGAGAAAGGACACCGTAATGGCCGCACAGCGTTTTCTCGTTCCCCTCGACTTTAGCGAGTATGCTAACCAGGCTCTGGACTACGCGATCAATCTGGCGCGCAAACTCGGCGCGCGTTTGACGTTGCTCCATGTTGTACAGTCACTGCCGATGGGGGGGGTGGATATGGGGGTGACCCTCCCTTACACTTATATCCAGGATTTAGAAGCAGAGATCATGCAAAGCATGAACGGCTGTCTCGAGCGTGTCACTGCGGCTGGGCTCGAAGGGGACATTGCCGTGGTCCACGGGGTGCCGTTTCACGAAATTATCGAAACGGCCAAGACCAAACAGGTGGAGCTCATTGTCATGGGCACCCATGGCCGTACTGGGCTGCAACACGTACTCTTGGGCAGCGTGGCAGAAAAAGTCGTGCGCCTGGCGCCATGCCCAGTGCTGGTAGCGCGTCAGCCTACCGTTGTACCAGTGACGTAGAGATACAGTGTTCGTATGCCGTTGCAGCATTGACGCAAAGGTTCTGTCTGGGTTCACGCCCGCCATTCTTGCACTGCACCCCATTCCTCGGTACGATGACATATCGATCTCACATGCAGAGGGGCGTAGGAGGAACACAGGGGCGTGCCGACGCTGACGCGATGGTTTCTAAAAACAGCGATGCTGTATTTCCTCGTCGGCTTTGGGCTTGGAGGTGTGTTGCTGCTGGCTCTCGGGTGGAAACAGTGGCCCATCTTTGGCGTGCTGCAACCCGTCTATTGGCATCTGCTCGTGGTGGGCTGGCTGATGCAGTGCATTTTTGGCGTGGCGTATTGGATGTTTCCCTCGGTCTCCAAAGACCAACCGCAGCGCAGTGAAACTCTTGGGTGGTTTACCTATGGGGCCCTGAATCTGGGGCTGCTCCTGCGGGCCATTGTCGAACCATGGCACAGTTTACAGCCTCAGGCAGGTGTGGGATGGCTCTTGGTTCCGGCAGCCGTGTTGCAGGTGGCAGCCGGTTGGGTCTTTGTGGTGAACACATGGGGCCGCATCCGCGGCCGCCGAAGCTAGAGTATGCCAACGCTCAGTCGCTGTTTTCTGCGTGGAGGTTTCTTGTGTCTGGCACTGGGCCTGCTGCCCGGCGGGATCATCCTGCTGCAGAAAGGCACAGGCTGGCTGCCGTTTGCCTGGGTTTTGCTCCCAGCCCATACGTATCTGGTCTTAATCGGGGGGATAAGTCAGTGTACTCTCGGGGTATGTTACTGGAGCTTCCCCCGCTTTGGTGGGGGCACCTGCCGCGGCAACACGACGCTTGCCTGGTTCAGCTATGCCACGCTCAACGCCGCCTTAGGGCTGGTGGTCTTCCATCTGCCCATCCAGGTGTGCTGTGGAGCTATAGCCGCGAATCTGGCCTTCGCTGGGGCTGGTATCTTGCAAAGCCTCGCAGCACTGGCTTTCGTCCTGCATATCTGGCCGCGTATCCGTGCCTCTGCACCCACACCGCGTCGCCTGTGAGGCATGGGTACTCTCTACCCCCTGCAGCGCCGCTTAGGTAGTGACACAAGTGCTTGTGAGCCTTATACCTACAAGGCTATCTAGGCTTGACATCCGGGCTGCTGCGCCATACCCTGCTGCCGACGGTGCACGCAAGATCAGTAGGAAGAAGATGTGACCAACCTGTCGTGCCATAGACGAGGTCGTTTCCGTTCTCCACTATGTCCTGGTGTACGGTGATGTCGCGTTCCCACCACAACGCAAACCTGACCAGAAGGAGGTTCTACGCATGCCTTTTGTGATTGCCGAACCGTGCATTGACTACCAGGATCAGGCGTGCGTCCGCGTCTGTCCTGTGGCGTGCATTCATTTTGAACAAGACAAGGACCGCAAGCTCTATATCGACCCGGATGAATGCATTGATTGTGGCGCTTGTGAGCCAGTGTGCCCGGTTGAGGCGATTTTTGCCGAGCTCGACTTGCCCACGAAGTGGCGCAAGTATGCAGAGATTGACGAGCTCTGGTTTCGCAATAAAGAGGCTGCACGGGCCATGGTCAATGCTGTTGCCGTGCCGAAGGGCTAATGTCCCAGGTCAATGCGATGAGAGAAGGAGAGCTTTATGGCTAGTTTAGAAGAGCGGTTCCAGAAAGGCTTGGAGTTGCGGGCACGCCTGGCTGGGGGGCAGGGGCGGATATTCAGAGGGTCCGTTCCCAGCGCCTATGAGCTGGCCCCCGATATGTATCGTATAAGCACGGAGAGTCTGTACGGCTGTATCTGGAGTCGTTCGGGCCTGGATATCAAGTATCGTTCCATGGCGACATTGACCGTTGCCGCCATCCAACTTACCCCACCGCAGGTCCGGGCACAGGTCCGCAATGCCCTGAATGTGGGTATCACGCCGGAGGAGATCATTGAAGTAATGATGATGGTCGCCTTCTATGGTGGCATACCGGCGGCCTATAATGCTCTGGGGATAGCCAAGGAGGTCTTTGAAGACCGCGATCTGCACGTGACCCTGCCCGAAACCTTCGATCCCTCTCTAGAGCCGGACACTCTGTATGAGCGAGGCGTGGCCAAACATCAGGAGTTTATCCCCGACATCTTCGGCTACCATCCCTCCGAGCCGACGCCGGAGGAGTATGACCTGGACGTGCTGATGCAGGAGTATCTCTGGGGTGCCATCTGGGCCCGGCCCGGCTTGGACATGAAGAGCCGGATTGTCTGCGCCCTGGCGGCCCTGTTGGTCAGGGGACAGTATGACTTGTTCACCCGTCGCATGATCGAAGGGGCTCTGCGTTACGGCCTCACCAGAACGGAGATCATGGAAATTGGCATGCAGCTGGTGTTCTATGTCGGCATACTCCCGGCAAGATCCTTCATGCACATAGCCAATACGGTCTTCAGGTCACCTGAGTTTGCACCCGCGGAGGATCCTGTGTAAGGACGCATAGACATATGCAGATACGTGTTTTTTACCCCTATTTTGTTGCCCTTTTGATCCTGGGGCCGCTGTTCTGGTACTGGCTGCGCCACACCCCTCGCCGCCTCTCACTGCTCCGCCGCCGCCTGCTCATGGGTGTACGCCTCGTCGTGCTCGCTTTCATAGTGGCTGGCCTGGTGCGCCTCAGCCTGACCCAGCTCTCCCAGCAAGTCAATGTCGTCTTCTTATTAGACATGTCGCACAGTGTCGCTGCTGCGGCCCGCCAGCAGGCGCTGGACTTCATCCGCGCGGTGAGTCGGCACAAGCCGCCGCAGGATGGCATAGGTCTGGTCGCCTTTGGGGCTGATGCGGTGCTGGAACAGGGGGTATCGCGCCAGTTTACGCTGTCGGAAGTCACCTCGCAGGTCGAGGGCACCTCGACCAACATCGCCCGCGCTATCCAGCGTGGCATTGCCAGCTTTCCCTCTGCAGGAGCGCGCCGCCTCGTGTTGCTCAGTGACGGCAATGAGAACGTTGGCTCGGCAGCAGAGGCGGGGCTGATTGCGCGGTCCTTGGGAGTACAGATTTTTTCCCTGCCGCTGGGCCGTCCAGCCCAGGAACCAGAGGTACGGGTCGACAAGCTCATTGTGCCAGCGCAGGTCAAAGGCGGCACATCCTACCGGGTGGAAGCGGTCGTTTTTAGTACTATCGAGACTCCTGCCTCGCTGGAACTGTTTCGGGACGGGGCCTTGGTCGACCGGCTTGAGGTCACGTTGCGGCCGGGCAAGAACCGTTATCAGTTCCTGCAAGCCGCCAGTACGGAGGGGGTACAGCTCTATCAACTGGTGGTCAACAGCCCGCAGGATACCATCCCCGACAACAACCGCTGGCAGGCTTTCACTGAGGTCGTCGGGCGGCCGAAGATTTTATTGGTATATGATCCTCCTGAGCGCTCTACAGCCCTTATCGAGGCGCTCCGCCAGCAGGGGTTGGAGGTGCAGACACGCTCATGGCAGGAACTCCCGCAGACGCTGAGCGGCTATCTGGAATATGAGGCCCTGATTCTCGACAACGTCCCGAGCTTCGGGATTTCGGTCTCACAGATGGAGACCCTCGAGCGCTACGTGCGTGATATGGGCGGGGGACTCCTGATGCTCGGAGGGGAAAAGAGCTTTGGGGCCGGCGGGTACTATCGTACCCCCATCGAGAAGATCTTGCCGGTGGATATGGATATCCCGACCAAAATGTCGATTCCCAGCCTGTGCCTGGTGATGGTGATTGATCGTTCGGATAGCATGGGCGGCAGTATTAGTGGCACGCAGCCGACGCAACGCTTTGACGAGCGCACCACCAAGATGGAAGTGGCCAAGATTGCGGCGTTCTCGGCCATGAAACTGCTCAATCCCTTCGATCAGGTGGGGGTGCTGGCCTTCAATGCCGATTGGGAGTGGACGGTGCCCATTACCGAGGCTGGCAAGCGCGAGCAAATTGCCGGGAAACTGGCAGCCTTAACGCATGCCGGCGGCACCGACCTGTATAAGGCCCTGCAGGAAGGGCTACGGGCCATCAAAGAGGTGAAGGCGGTGAAGAAGCACCTCATCGCCATGTCAGACGGCTTGACCCCCAACATGGATTTTGAGGCGCTCATGCAGGACGCCACCGCGCACAACATTACCGTCAGCGCTGTCGCCCTGGGCAAAGACGCCGACCGCACGTTGATGGACGCCATCGCGCACTGGGGGCACGGCCGCAGCTATTACACCGATGATGCCCTCTACGTGCCGCGTATCTTCACGGCGGAAACGATTCTGGTGTCCCGTGGACTCCTCGAAGAGGAGCCATTGCAAGCCGTGCTGCAGACGGAGCATGAGCTGCTGCGCGGTATACAGATGGCGCAGGCGCCGAACCTGTACGGCTATGTGGTAACGTACGGCAAGCCAGCCGCAGAGATCTTGCTGATGACGCCGAAAAACGATCCGTTGTTGGCCGTGCAGCGCTATGGCTTGGGGAGAACAGCGGCGTTCACCTCTGATCTCTCGGCCCGCTGGGGCAAGGACTGGCTGCGCTGGCCACAGTTCAGTCAGTTTGTCGCGCAGTTGATGCGCTGGGTGCAGCGTCAGGGCGTCACGGAAAATTTCGACGTGCGCGTGGACATACGGGAAGGCCAGGCATTGGTCCAGGCCGATGTGTATGATGCCCAAGAACACTTTGTGAATCATCTGGACCTGCAAGGCAGTCGGGTACTCACGCCGAGTCGCCAGACGCTGCCGGTGCCCTTCACGCCTATTGCTCCGGGGCGTTATCAGGGCCATTTCCCCGTCCAGGGTAATGGTGAGTATGTCCTCAGTCTGGTAGGCAAACAGGGCGACAAGACCATCGGGCCCAAAACGGTAGGTCTCGCCATGCCGTATTCTGCAGAGTACTTTGGGCTTGATATCAACTATAGTCTACTCAATCTCCTGGCAGATCGCACTGGGGGCCAGGTGCTCCGCGCCGATGCCGCCTCTGAAGCGGCTGACCTATTGTTTGCAACCCAAGGGCACGAAGAACTCACCGCGCTCAAAGATTACTGGCCCTGGTTTGTCGTGCTGGCCCTGTGTCTCTTTATGGTCGATATTGCCGCGCGCCAGGTCTTTGTCCCCGCCTCATGGACAGCGCGTTGGCAGCGCCAACCAGCGTCAGAAGTGCCAACGTATACGTACGACGAGCTGGAGGCTATCGTGCATCGCCGGGCAGAAGACCATCGTCGCCGCAGCATGGCATTGCGGGAGACGCGCCAGGCCGCAGTGCCGGCAAGGGAACAGACGCAGTACGTGACCGTAGCCAGTGTACGCAACCGTCAAGGCGACGCATTAAGCCCAGGCGGTGCGGAAAGTTGGGTTGTCACTTCTAAGGCTTCTACGGCATAATCATCTCTATGAAGATTGCTACTGCAGAATTTTTGGTCAGCGCCGTCTCGCCGGCACAGTACCCACGTCAACCGCTCCCGGAGGTGGCCTTTGCCGGGCGTTCGAACGTGGGGAAATCCTCACTGATCAATACCCTCGTGCATCGCAAGAACCTGGTCAAGACCAGTAGCACGCCTGGGAAAACGCGCACCATCAATTTTTTTGTGGTGAACCAACGCTTCCTGCTCGTCGATCTCCCTGGCTATGGCTACGCCAAAGTGCCGCGTGAGATACAGGCGAGCTGGCGGCCGATGGTGGAAGCCTATTTGCGGCAGCGCACGACCCTACGGGCGGTGGTGCATGTCGTGGACCTGCGCCATCCCCCGACGGCGCAAGACCAACAACTGCACTCCTGGCTCCTGCATCACGGCATCCCTGTCGTAACCGTGGCCACCAAAGCCGATCACGTCCCGCGTGGCCAACGTCCAGCGCATGTCCAAGCGCTCTGTGAGGGACTCGCGCTGCCTCCAGAGGAGCCGGCACTGCTCTTCTCAGCGCAGAATCATGAAGGACGCCTGCAGCTTTGGCATTGCCTGGAAGCGTTGCTCACCCCAGTTGTGCGCAGTCAGCGTGTCACCTCACCTTAGGACCCCCGGCTGTGGAGCAGGACTTGACCCTCAGACAGATTTATGGAATAAATCACCCCCAAGAATCAGTGCAGTGCTATCACAGGTAGTGGAGAACCTGTGCCCACGGGCCATCACAGGGGAAACCCGAGTAAGGAGCATGAATGCGTGTCACATTTGCCTCAGAAAGTGTAACCGAGGGTCATCCGGATAAGGTCTGCGATAAGATCTCGGATAGTGTGCTTGATGCCGCTTTGACACTCGATCCCAGGGCGCGGGTGGCCTGTGAGACGATGGTGTCGGAAGACCTCACAGTGATCACCGGTGAGGTCAGTGACGTGGTGCTGAATCGACTCGATATTGCGGTGATTGCTCGCCAGGCGATCCGTGATATCGGCTACACTGCGGACCATATCGGTTTTTGTGCTGACACCTGTAAAGTCGAGGTGTACCTAAAACCGCAGAGCCCGGACATTTCCCAGGGCGTCTCGGCGGGGCAGGGGCTGTTTAAAGAGCAGGGCGCTGGCGACCAGGGCATGATGTTTGGCTATGCGACCAAAGAGGCGCGTCTGAATGATGTGGATACGGAGTTGATGCCCACGCCGATCTATTTCGCACATCAGCTCACGCGGCGTCTGGCCGGGGTGCGTAAGCAGGGCATCATCCAGGGCCTCTATCCGGACGGCAAAGCCCAAGTGGCGATCGAGTACGAAAACAATACCCCGGTAGCCATTGCCAACCTGGTGATCTCGACGCATCATGCACCGGGTTTGTCGCTGCGTGATCTGCGGTCCCTGTTGATCGAGCACGTCATTAAACCCGTGATCCCCGATCGCTTACTGTCGCATCAGGTGATGGATCGTGAGCGCGATAGACTGGATAGCACGGTCATTTTTATCAATCCAACAGGCGCCTTTCTGGTCGGAGGACCCAAAGCCGATGCGGGGCTAACGGGCCGGAAGATCATCGTCGATACATACGGTGGCATGGGACGTCATGGTGGTGGGGCATTTTCTGGCAAGGATCCGAGTAAGGTCGATCGCTCGGGGGCCTATATGGCACGCTACATTGCCAAGAGCGTGGTGGCCGCGGAACTAGCAGATATTTGCGAGGTGCAGATTGCCTACGTCATTGGCCATGCGAACCCTGTATGTGTGCGTGTCGAGACCGTCAATCCGAGCGTCTCGAACGACCGGATCAGCCAGGCCATCCAAGACGTCTTTGACATGCGCCCGGCTGCTATTATTGAGCGCCTTAACCTGCTCCGGCCGATTTACAGGGCCACGGCGGCCTACGGCCATTTTGGTCACCCAGAGTTTCCGTGGGAGGCATCAGACCGCGTCGTAGAGCTACAGCGTGCGCTCAGGTGATGCCTCCTGCTCTCCCTCCCCTCTCCCTCCGGGAGAGGGTTAGGATGAGGGGCTTTCCCTGGGGTCGAGGCACATACCTTTGAGTTGGTCTGCCGATAATTGTACGGCACCTCCCGCTGGGATCATGCCAGTGAACACGGTGGGGTGCAGCATCGCCGCGATGCTCTCCAGTCCGTATACGAGGCGCGGTCCAGACCGACTGGTGTAGGCATTGGCATCGATGACGTAGACCCGCTGCTGTTGAACCGCGGGGAGGGTGGTCCATTCCTCGCGCTGGGCCAATAAGGGGATATCCTGGAGGGCCCGTGGCACATTGAAGCCACACGGCATCACAATAATGACGTCTGGCTGGCTGGCGACGACCTCCTCCCACTCTAAGCGCAGTGAGCCGCTGTGCTTATCACCAAAGCAATTGACGCCGCTTGCCAATTCGACCATTTCGGGAATCCAATGGCCGCCACACATCAAGGGCTCCACCCACTCCAGGTGCAGCACCCGGGGCTTATAGGTGACCTGTGCCGCTTTGGCCATCACCGTGTCAATGCGAGCTTGCAAGCTGGCGACCAGGGGAGCAGCAATCGTCTCGGTACTGGTAGCCCGCGCGACGCGCCAGACGTCCTCCAGGACATCGCCAAGCGACTTGGGGTCCAGTGATACGACCTCCGGTGGTGTGGGCAGGGCAATGCTGGCTTCGGCAACCTGCCGAGTCGAGACCGCTCACACTTCACAGATGGCCTGGGTCAAAAGCAGGTCTGGCGCTGCGGCGCGTAACACGTCCTGATCGATGTCGTAGATACCGAGACCTTCTTTGAGTCGTTGACCAATAAGCTGGCTGATGTCCCCACTACTTAATTGGGCCTCATCGAAGATACTGCGGACTACTTTCGGCTTGGTCCTGGCCTCGGGAGGATAATCGCATTCAAATGTGACGCCATAGAGTTGATCCTGCAACCCGAGAGCGTAGACAATCTCTGTCGCACTGGGTAGGAAGGAGCAGATACGCATGAGAACCCTCCTGCGTGGTTGACATAATGCGAGTGATGCTGTCCTATTCTAGCATTTCGGCTCCCATGGGGGAAATACAACGTGTGTTGGGGAGTCTGCATGTGCACTAATATGTATACTAATATGAGGATAAATCTTATTAATTATTTTTATTTTTTCCTTGACCTTCATGAGCAAGAAGCGTAATCTGCAAAAATTAAGGCACGTAGAGCACTGTTATGCTGTGGGAGGAACAGTAATGACTCAACCTGTAAGCCACGTTGTGACACGTCCAGGTCGGAAACACGGTGATGCGGACGTGCAGATTCCCGTTGCCCAAAATCTTACCACCGTCCCAGGCATTCCCCTGCGGGACGCGGACTTGAGCTTTTACAGTCGTGTGTATCCTCAGGAAACCCAGAATATCGAGAAGGCTGCTGACCGTCAGTGGGTGTGGACGGTGTACAGCGAGGAAACGCTCCACCACCGCAAACGGCACGATGAAGTCAATGCGCCTCTGGTCGATGCGGCGGCGGTTTCCGGTGATCTCGAGCCGACGGGCACCCCAACGGGTGAGGATGTGACCGAACTCATCCGCCTCAAAGCGCGGGAGCTGGGCTTTGGCGAAGTTGGGTGCACCAAGTATGATCGGCGGCATACGTATACCAGCAAGAAGCGGTGGGTCAAGTTTGATCACGCTATCTGCGTGGCGCTGGAGCAAGACTACGTGCAAACGCAGTCCCTCCCCAGCATGGATGCTGAGTTTGCGCACTTTGGCACGTATGAAATCGAAGGCGCCCTGTTGCTGGATCTCGCCGACTATATCCGTTCCCTCGGCTATTATGCACAAATCCATAGCCCCAATGATAATAGCGCCGCGTACATCCCCATGTTCGTTGCGGCCGGTCTGGGACAGTTAGGTGCAAATGGCCAGTTGTTGTCGCCCCATTTTGGCTCCAGGGCCCGTTTGGCCATGATCACGACTGATGCTCCGGTCACCTATGATGAGCCTGTTGACTATGGCATTCATCAGTTCTGCCAGGTCTGTCAGGTCTGTGTCAACCGTTGCCCGGGCCGTGCCCTGGTGCGTGACAAAGTGTGGTGGCGTGGTGTTGAGAAGAATAAGCTCATTTACGAGCGCTGCCGCCCAGTCATGGCCCGCTACGATGGCTGCGCCGTGTGCATGAAGGTGTGCCCCATCCAGCGTTTTGGTATGCCAGCAGTGATGGAGCACTATGTGGCCACCGGTGAGGTGCTCGGCAAAGGCACACACCTCCTGGAAGGCTACACGTTCCTGGAAAGAGGCTATTTTGGGCCTGGTGAGCTGCCGCAGTTTGACCGGCAGTTCTTCGAAATTCCCCATGGCCGCAATGAGGATTGGCTCTTCCAGCAGTTCAAAGAGAAACTGATGAGTGAAGGCCCCCCCTCTGAGGAAGATGCTGTCACCTTTGCCAAGCAAGTGCGCAACATCCTCGTCAAGGGAAATTCGACCATTGGGGATGAGTAGTCCGCTGTTTCGGACGTAAGCATTGGTAAGAGTGTGGGGCCAGTGTGCACGACTGGCTCCACTGTGCGTTGTTACCTGGGAGCAGAGGTCTTAAGAGATGTTTGAGAAAGCTCACATCGACGCATTGTTTGCAGAAATCGAACGCGAGTGGCGTGGGAAACCCGACTTCGAGAAAGTCTCGCGGGAGACCCACCTTGGTATTGCCTTATGGGACGCTGGTCGCCCGTTGGATAAAATTGACCCGCGAGCCGTAGTGCTCATCGAGAAGCACAAGCCTAAGGGGTAATGCCCCCTGTTGCGCTATAGACGATCTCGCCCTCAAAGCCATTTCTCTCTGCGGCTGTAGCCCTGGTGTCCCTAAAGTGGCAAGATTTAAGTTTTAAGTTTTAAGTTTTAAGTAAAAACCTGCAAGCCTTAAAACTTAAATCTTGCCACTTAAAACTCGTGTAAGCATAGAGGCAGAGCGCCACGGGGGGCGCTCTGCCTCTGGTCAGACATGCACTTGGCGCCCCCGCAGACTACCAACACCACGACCGGCTACGCTGCACTAAGTGCCTGCAATTCCTTGACGTGTTCGTTCCAGTGCTGCGCGATGGTCTCAAGGCGCTGCTGGACAGAACGCCCACTGCCATCGCCCATGATCAAGACAGTCGTGTTCGGATCCGGCACGGCACGCGCTGCCTTCACCAAGCGCGCCTGCCACTGACGCGCCAACTCCACCAGTGATGCACCGTAAGTGTCTGCTTTATTGATATCTTTGCCCGCCATGCGCCCCACGGCCCTGGCGTTCATCTCATCAACCGAGGCATAAATATGGTACGGTGCGCCACCTGCTACGACAGACTCCATGCCTTCGACCGTGGCTTGATGCCACCACACCAGATGGCATAAGACCTCACGCGGTCCCCATCTCCCAATCATCACCTTGGACTGGCCTCCTGGCCCCTGAAAATACGCCAGCCCTGACTCAACGCTTTGTTCTAGTGTCGCGATAAGATCGTCGATCTGTTGACCTGCAGCCATGACAAGCACTCCCTCCCAGTAGCTGTGCACAATGCACACCAGTCAGTAACTGACGGTGCGTCGAGAGTATACACAACCGCTCCGTGCCACTCAATCTATAGCGCGGCTTTCTGCAGGGGGTCAGCAGAAATTTTTTCTCTCTTCTAATGACTGGATAATCGCCGCAGAATCGGCTATAAGAAAAGGACAGTAGACATTTGACCTCGGCCATACCTCTTCTGGGGAGGTGCGAGGGAAATCATCACAGGGTCAAAGGAGGCAAAGCATATGGACGAGCAAACCATCCTCGCAGAGTTGGTGCCCGCTGTAAACTCTCTCAAAACGTTGGCGCTCGTCGCTCTCGACATGGAGGACGCGCATCCCATGGCGCTGCCGGAACCTCCGGAGCCGGACAAAGTCGCAGCGTACGAACGACAGATGACGACGATCGCTCAGCAAGTGAATCCACGCCATCGCGCTCTGTTAAACTCCTCGCTGCAGGATTATCGGAGCGGCTTTCCGGACCGTGCGGGGAATTATTTGCAAGAGGTGGTGACGAGGTTTTTAGAAGATCCTGAGTACGCCTCGGCCTTTTCTCCAACGGGGCAGAAGCGTTTAAAGGCTTGTTTGGCAGACCTCAAAGAAGTCTAATCCTGCTGTGCATGGGCTGGCCCATGCGAGGGATATGCGCATGAAGGTGTTGCTCATTGCTACCAACCAGGCCGGCCGCTATATGGACCGCATGGCGGTGCGGCCTTTGCCTGTTGGCCTGGCCTATGTTGCGGCCCACATCAACGAAGCCAGCCATCCCCTGCAGGTGCTGGATTTGATGTTCTCCGAGGATGCGCATGCAGACGTCACGCAGGCTGTGCAGCGTTTCCAGCCCGAGGTGATCGGGCTGTCGCTGCGCAACCTGGACAACCAAAGTTACCTGAATCCGGTCTGGCATCTCCCGACCGTCAGAGCGCTTATAGGCCATCTGCGGTCGCTGAGTCCTGCCACCATTGTCTGCGGTGGACCGGCCTTTAGCATCCTGCCCGAGGCCTGTTTCTCCTACTTGTCTCCAGACCTGGGTGTGGCAGGAGATGCCGCCGAATCCTTCGCCCATCTCGTTGAGTGTTTGGCCCAGGGGGAGCCATACACGGACCTGCCTGGGGTGGTGTATCGCCACCATGACCACATCGTCGTCAATCCGGAGCACTTTACGACCGATTTTCATGTCTCGCCACGTCTCGACTTACTGGATATACGGCGTTACGACAAGGCCGGCTTTGGTATTGGCGTGGTCAACAAATTGGCACAGTACTACTACGCGACGGCTGATGGCAAAGGCCAGAGCAATGGCGAGGACTGGCGTATCCGACCGGTCGAGGAGATTATCGAGGAAGTGCGTTGGCTCCAGCGCGATTTCGGTATCCAGAAAGTGTTCTTCATCGATTCTGGGTTCAACGTCCCCTTGCCGCGGGCTAAGGATCTGTGCCAGGCCCTGATAGGCGCTGACCTTGGCATCAGGTGGAACAGTTATATGCGCCCAGGTGAAGGCGATGCCGAGCTCATTGAACTGATGCAACGTTCCGGCTGCTCTCTGGCGCTGCTGGCCGGGACTGATGGGGCCAACGCGGAGCACGTTGACCTGGGTGAGCGTCTCGACAAGGTCAGGCAGTTCACCACCCTCTGTACCCAAGGAGGCTTACCCTTTACTTTAGCCGTCGGCTTTGGGAATCCTGGCGAGACCCGTGCCACGGTCGATCAAAAACTCGCGTTCTTGCAGCAGACTGCTCCTGCTTTCGCCACGCTGCGTGTAGGGACGCGGGTGTTACCACACACCCATTTAGCTAAGACGGCGTTAGAAGAAGGGCTCATTACCGCCGAGGCAGAGCTGCTGCAGCCGACCTTCTATCTGGCCACTGGCATACGTGACTGGCTCGTGGAGTACCTACGCACTGCCGCAGCTAGCCAGCCACGCTGGCATTTGATGTGATCTTCCCCCCCTCTCCTGCTGGGAGAGAGGAGCATCTTCCCTACGGACGCTATGGGAACACAGAGGAGAGCGCTGGTGCCCGTTGTCACACTGGACATTACGCATCGTAGCCCTTTTCTGGAGGGCAGGCCATTTGGAGATGTTGGGCCGTACCAACTGCTCGAAGGCATGGCACACTTTGCGGTCGATCCGCTGCACTCCAGCAACGCAACCATCACGGACATTGAGCTCGCCCCCCGTGATGTGACAGGCAAGGTGGGCTTTGCCGCCCATTTCGCCATGCTGCAGCCACTCCAGCCTGAGCGCGGCAGCCGTCGTCTGCTGTTCGATGTGGTGAATCGTGGACGTAAGACGGCCCTGGCAAGCTTCAACAATGCCCCAGGCGCTATTGACCCAACAGCCCCACTCGATCCGGGTAATGGCTTTCTAATGCGCCATGGCTATACGGTGGTCTGGTGCGGCTGGCAAGCCGACGTCCCGCCTCTGCCTGGCCTGATGGGCTTGCAGGCCCCCGCGGCTCTCGGCCCAGACGGCAAGCCACTGGTGGGAAAAATGCTCTGTCAGTTCCAGGCTGATGAAGGTGTCTCGATGTTCTACCTCGCCCACCGTCATCATCTGCCGCATCCTGCCGTGGATATGCATGACCCAGAGGCCGTGTTCCTGGTACGTGACCACCCGAACGCCGCCGCGCGCCCAATCAGCCGTGACGAGTGGTCCTTCGTCCAGATCGAGGGCGAGCTTGATCCGCACTATGTGTGCCTCACCTCGGGTTTTGAGGCCGGCAAGATCTATCAACTGGTCTATACGACACGCGGTAGCAGCATCGTCGGGCTTGGCTTTGCGGCGGTCCGTGACATCGTGTCGTTTCTCAAATACGGCACAGCGGCTGCTGGCAACCCCTGCGCTGGCACGCTCGACTATGCTTACGCTTTTGGACGTTCACAGAGCGGTCGGTTTCTGCGGCACATGATTCATCTCGGTCTCAACGAAGATGAGGCAGGGCGCATGGCCCTTGACGGCATCATGCCGCATGTGGCCGGGGGCATGCGAGGGGAATTCAATCTGCGCTTTGGCCAGCCCTCGAAGGACATATGCTATATCATTCCTGAACTGTTTCCCTTCACTGATACGCCGCAAACAGACCCTGTCACAGGACAGACGGGCTCTCTCCTGGCCCGTCTGGAGGCCGGTGGGAAGGTGCCCAAAATTATGTTTACCAATACCTCCGCCGAGTACTGGCGCGGGGACGCAGCGCTCATCCACACGGATCTGGTCCACATGACCGACGCCCCGGAGTCAGCTTCAGTACGGCGCTACCACTTTGCTGGTGCACAGCACGGTGTTGGTATTTTCCCTCCCATTACTGTGCGTCCCACAGATGGTATCCGCGGTCAACTTCCCTTCAACACGGTTGACTACACGCCTCTGCTGCGCGCCGCGCTGACCAATTTGGACCGCTGGGTCACCACGGGGGAACCGGCCCCTCCGAGCTGCCATCCACGCCTCGCCGATGGTACTGCAGTCCCATCCCATACGCTCGCTGCAGCCTTTACCAAGCTGCCGGGCGTGCGCTTTCCCCCCCAGACGCTGCACGCCCTGCGACTGGACTATGGCCCTGAAACCCACCTGGGACGCACCCTCACGCTGCCGGCCCTTGAGGGTGAAGCGTATCCGGCCCTGGTCTCAGCTGTCGATACGGATGGCAATGAAATCGCCGGGATACGTCTCCCCGACCTCACTGTACCCCTGGCCACACATACGGGCTGGAATCTGCGGCATCAGGAAGTTGGCAACCCCGATTTGGTGATCGGCATTACTGGCGGGCTGGCCGGTTGGACCCTGCCTTTCCCCGCGACGCGTGCTGACCGTGAGGCGACGGGTGATCCGCGTTTGTCGCTTGAAGAACGTTATCCATCGCGGGCAGACTATATACGGCAGGTACGGGTGGCTGCCCAGACGCTGGTGGCGCAAGGCTACTTGCTGGCTGAAGACCTAACATGGGTAGAGGCAGGGGCAGCGCGACGTTATGACCTGTGGCGCGGCAAAAGTAATGGTGCGTAGAGCAGCTATCTATCCCA
>WNGH01006430.1_pt1 | contig 15455 bp, 13 predicted proteins | sample 5400631 | NCBI WGS metagenome assembly WNGH01 (sample SAMN13153373, study PRJNA577476) | soil metagenome | isolation source: 115 cm soil or saprolite under Garry oak tree replicate 1 | place: USA:California | collected 2016-06-15
GAAGCCGGCTTGATCACCACGACGTTCCCGGCGGCGAGGGCGGGGGCGACCTTCCAGGCGAGGAGCATCAGCGGGTAGTTGAACGGAACGATGCAGCCCACCACACCCATCGGCTCCTGGATGACCAGATTCAGCTGCCCCGTCTCGGCGGAGGGGATGACCCGCCCGCGCCGGTCGCGGATGAGGCCTGCGTAATACTCGAAGCAGGTCGCGGACCAGTCGACGTAGCCCCGGTTCTTCCGCAGGGTGCGGCCGGTTTCGCGTGTCAGGGTGATCGCGAACTCCTGCCTGTTCGCGCGCAGGCGGCGCGCCGTCTCCACCAGCAGCTCGGCGCGCTCCAGGGCCGGCACGCGCTTCCACGCCGGGAAGGCCCGCCCGGCGGCGGCCACCGCCCGGTCCACCTCGACGACGCCCCCCTTCGGGACGACGTCCACGATCTCCTCGGTGGCCGGGTCGACGACCTGGATGGTCCGGCCGGTCGAGCCTTCCGTGAACTCCCCGTCGATCCAGAGACGCCGCATCGATCCCCCCTGCCGGATGCGGGTGCATTCTACCCGACCCGGCAGTTCGGGTAGGATGGGCGGCGACGGGGAGATCCCATGCCGCAGACTCCTCACACCGAAAGGCACTTCACGTCCGGCGCTATCGTCCGGGACATCGTCATCGGCATGTCGGACGGCCTGACCGTTCCGTTCGCGCTGGCGGCCGGTCTCTCGGGCGCCGTCGACTCCACGACCGTCATCATCACCGCCGGCCTGGCGGAGATCGCGGCCGGCTCGATCGCCATGGGTCTCGGCGGGTACCTGGCCGCCCGCAGCGACGCGGAGCACTACGCCCGCGAGCGGGCGCGCGAGCGCGCCGAGGTGAAGGAGAAGCCGCTCGAGGAGGAGGTGGAGATCCACGAGCTGTTCCGGAAGTACGGCCTGACGCCCGAGGAATCGGAGCCGGTCGTGGCGGCGCTGCGCAACCGCCCCGAGGCCTGGATCGACTTCATGATGCGTTTCGAACTGGGTCTCGAGAAGCCCGACCCCGGACGGGCGCTCAGAAGCGCTCTGACGATCGCCTCCGCGTACGTGGCCGGCGGGCTCATCCCGCTGGCGCCGTATGTCTTCGCGCCGGGCGCGCGCGCCGGACTCGGGTGGTCGGTCGTCTCGACCCTCCTGGCTCTCCTGGTGTTCGGATACGTCAAGGGTCGCTACACCGGCATCACGCCCGGACGCAGCGCCTGCCAGACGACGCTCATCGGCGGCCTGGCGGCCGGCGCCGCCTTCCTCATCGCCCGACTGATCGCCTGACCGGAGACAGCATGGAGATCGACGACAAGAGTCTCGAGGACCTCCGGAGCCTCGGTCCCCGCAAGGCTTACGAGGCTGTGCGTCGCGCGGTGCTGCAGAACCCCTGGGGCGCCTCGTCCGAGGACCTCTGTTCGGCGCTGGACCAGATGATCGCCGCGGGCATCCTGACCTGGGATGACGTCGAGCGATTCGAGGAGTCCTGACCCGATGCGCGGCCTGACGCGGCGGTCGCTTCTGAAGGGCGGGGCAGCGCTGGTCGCCCTGCACGCCTCGCGCCTCCTGTCTCCTTCGGCCGCGGCGGCATCCGCGAAGCCGCGCGTGGCCGTGGTCGGCGCCGGGGCGTTCGGCGGCTGGACCGCTCTTCATCTGGTGCGGCGCGGCGCGCGCGTCGTGCTCCTGGACGCCTGGGGCCCGGGGAACTCCCGCGCCTCGTCCGGCGGAGAGACCCGGGTCATCCGCGCGACCTACGGCCCGCGGCCGGACTCCCGGTCGAGCGGCTGGAGACGGCCGCGGCAGCGGCCCGGTATCCTCAGATTGATTTCGCAGGGGTGAGCTGGGTCCTGCACGAGAAGGAGGCGGGCTATCTGCTGGCGCGGCGGGCCTGCCAGGCGGTCCTGGAGCGGTTTCAGGCGGAAGGGGGCGAATACCGGCAGGCCGCGGTCGCTCCCGGGCCTGTCGTCGGCGACCGGATGGGCCCGCTCCGGCTTTCCGACCAGAGCGTCCTTTCCGCGGACCGCTACGTCTTCGCCTGCGGTCCGTGGCTGGGGACGATGTTCCCCGAAATCCTCGGCGCCCGCATCCGCCCGACCCGGCAGGAGGAGTTTTTCTTCGGGACGCCCGCCGGCGATCCGACCTGGCTGGAGGACCGACTGCCGGTCTGGATCGACAATGGATCGAGGATCTTCTATGGAATCCCGGGGAGCGAGTGGCGCGGATTCAAGGTGGCCGACGACACGCGCGGGGAGGATTTCGACCCCACCAACGGCGAGAGGAAGCCGAGCGCGAAAGGACTGCGCTCGGCGCGTGATTACATGGCCTTCCGTTTCCCCGGTCTCAAGGACGCGCCGCTGCTCGAGGCGCGCGTCTGCCAGTACGAGAACTCACCGGACGGGCGCTTCATCATCGATCGCCACCCGCAGGCCGCGAACGCCTTCATCGCGGGGGGCGGCTCGGGGCACGGCTTCAAGCACGGCCCCGCGATCGGCGAGCGTCTTGCCGATCTGGTCCTGGGGACCTCCAGACCCGAGCCATTCTTCGGTCTCTCCAGATTTTCCTGATGCGTGACTCGCCGGCGTCCCCCGCCGGTGGTCGGGTGAACCGTACTGCGCTAGATTGAGCGTGTGCGGCGCTTTGTTCGATGTCTGGTGATCGCCCTCTGTGTTCTCTCGACCGCCGGCCTGGCGCCGGTCCTGGCCGACCAGGAGGACGACGGCGCGCCGGATCCTTCCCGCGGCCTGCCCGCCTACCTCGAGCATGACTCCCGCCCCTTCGTGATCGACCGCCGCGAGTTCAAGTTCACGCAGAAGTATTACTGGCACCGCCTGTTTCATCCCGGGATGAAGGACAAGGTCTGGGGCGCGGGAGTCCTGATGGCGTCGTTCGTGCTGGCGACCCAGAAGAACCAAATCCAGGCGGACGTCGCCGAGGACGACACTCCGTCGCGCGAGCGCTTCTTCAGGCAGGCGCAGGATTTCGGCGGCAAGGGGATCGTTCCGGCGATCGCCGTCCTGTTCTATGTCGGCGGCTCGGCCTTTCACGACTACCGCGCCAAGGAAACCGGTTTCATGCTGGCCGAGTCGGGACTGTTCACCGGCATCCTCACGGTGACCGGGATGTGGATCCTGAGCGAGGACCGCCCCAGGGACGGCGGGCGCCTGCATCCCTTCCAGGGGATCGGTCACGGGGTGTCCGGCCATGCCGCGACGGCCGCCTCGGTCTCGGGGGTGCTGTCACGCATGTATCTTCAAGTCAAGCCCGAGGACGGGCGCATCCGAAGGACCTTCAAGTGGATCGGGAAGGGGTTCGCTTACGGCGCGCCGGTGGCGGTGGCCCTCGGGCGCGTGAACGAGCAGGAGCACTTTCTCTACAGCGCCGTCCTCGGCATGGCGATCGGCTTCTGGAGCAGCAACGCCGTCGCCGACGCGCACGGACTGTACCTGGAAGTCGGGCGCCCGCGCCTCAAACCGGCGAGCGTCGGGCCGATCCTGGGAGAAGGGGGCGGGGCCGGGGTCGGCGTGCGCTGGGAGTTCTGATCTCAGTAGTTCCAGCGCGCCCCGATGCCGGGCGCACCCCGGTCGTTCGTGATCGGACCGACGGCCGAGGGCCTGAAGCGCGACGGGGTGCCGTGGATGTAGAGACCGTGGGCGTCCGCCACGACGTTGCTGCTCCAGTAGCCGATCGAGAGCCCCAGGACGGTGTTGTAGAGATAGTGCTGCTGGTCGTTGACGCGGCCGAAGGCGACGATGGCCGGCAGGCCGTACGCGAACCCCTTCCCGATGCGTTTCCACAGGGCGGCCGCGTGGCTGTCGTCCGGATCGATCTGAAGATACATGCGCGACAGGACGCCCGAGATGGAGGCGGCCGTGGCGCTGTGGCCGGAGATGCCGCCGCCGAAACCGCGGAACGGGTGCAGGCTGCCCCCGTATTTCGGCCGGTCCTCGGCCAGCACGAAGCGTCCCCCCAGGGTCACCAGGTCGGTCAGAAGGAGGGAGTGGGCGAGCATCACGCCCGTCTCCTTCGAGCGGTAGTCGCGCATCGTCGAGCCGCCCACGTACAGGAGCAGCGCGGTCGCCGGCACGACGACGCCGCCGCCGAGCTTCTGGATCCTCTTCAGCGTGGTCTCATGCTCGAGAGTGGTGTCGCGCTGCGCCCAGTCGCTCTGGATCTGCTCCTTGTGCGACCAGAGGGCGAACGCCACGGCCAGGACCGCGCCGCCTATTTTCTTGTCGCTGGTCGTGGGGTGCGTCAGGCGGTGCCAGTAATACTTCTCCGTGAACGCCAGCTCGCCGGTGTCGACCCGGAACGGGCGCGAGTACCGATCGAGGTAGTCCGGGGCCGCTTCGCCGCCCTCCTCGCGCACGTCGAACCCCGGCGCCGCCGCGGGATCGCCGGGCTCCGATGCCCCCGCTCCCGCCACGTCATCGGCGGCACCGTCCATCATGGCGCCCCAGGACGGAGCCAGGCCCTGCATGATTCCGAGGAGCACGACGAGCGCCAGGCGCGCCCGGGTCTTCCGCATCGCTCTCACCCCGCTCAGGGTCAATATAGATTCCCGATCATCGGAACACAGGCGAAGGCCGATTTCAAATTTGACACCGCGCGCAGGATCCGGTCAGGAGGGGACCGATTTCATGCGGGTGATCAGACCGCGTCCGATTTGCTGCTGAAGGTGAACTCGCGCGCCTTGATGGCCGGCACGAGCATGCGGCCGGCCGGGACGGGGGAGGTCATCGCCTCGATGTTCCGCAGCATCACGACCGGGCTCTCGTTGAAGCGCAGATTGACCGCCGGGGCGGCGATCTTCCCCTTTTCGATCAGGAACAGCCCGTCCCGCGTCAGCCCCGTGAGATGCCAGGTCTGCGGATTGACGGTGCGGATGTACCAGAAGCGCGTCACCAGCAGGCCCCTGTCGGTCGAGGCGATGAGGTCGTCGAGCGTCGCGCCGCCTCCCGCGAGGACCAGGCTTCCCGGGGACGGCGTCGGCGCGACACCCGTCTTGGCCGCCCAGTAGCGGTCGGCGTACAGGGTCTTGAGAACGCCCTTCTCGATCCAGGCAATCCTGCGGTTCGGCAGGCCCGCGCCGCTCCACGGCAAGGCCGGGACGCGCGCCTCGAACGGATCGGTGACCAGGGTCACGCTGTCGTGCGCGACCTTCTCCCCGATGCGGCTGCCGCCTCCCTCCTTGGAGAAGACGCTTCGACCTTCGTCGGCGGAGCGCTTCGACAGAGCGCCGAACTGCAGGGTTTGCACGAGCGCCGCCACCGCCGCGGGCTCCAGGATGACGGTGTAGTCGCCCGGAGGGACTTCGCGGGGCTTGGCCGACGCGATCCCCTTGTCGGCGGCGCGCCGGGCGACCGGCTTGGGGTCGACCTCCGAGAAGCGCGGGGAGTAGGAGGAGGCCCATCCCGACCCCGTGCCGTCGGAGGTCCGCATGGTGACCGAGAACTCGACGTCGGTCGAGACGTGGTGCCCGAAGTTTCCCTTGCTGTTGCCGATCGCGCGCGCCTCGGCGTTGTTCTCGTAGAACCCGGCCGCCGTCAGATGACGGCGCTCCGCCAGGGTCAGGGTCGCTTTGACGCCGGCGGCTCGGTCGGCCGCGTCCGCCCGGCCCGCCTGCTCGTCGCGTGTCTCGAAGAGCGGGTAGCTCTGGGGCGGCAGGGTCTCCACCCACTCGGGGTCGACCGGCATCAGGTCGCGCAGACCGACGGCGCGCCCCACCGCCTCCTTGAGGCCGCCATCCGAGAGATCGTTGGTGCCGACGGTTCCGGTCTTGCCTTCGCGGCGGGCGGCGATCGACAGCGTGACGTCCTCGACGCGCCCCGACGTCGTGATCTCGTTGCGCGCGAAACGGGTGTGCGACGCGGTGCGGGCCAGAAGCTCGACCTCGAGGTCCCCGTCCTGCCGCAGCGCCAGGACGCGCTCGATCGTTCTCTTCGCCTCGTCGCGGTCGAAACGCACGGGTTCTCTACTCCGTCCGGATCACGGTGATGCCGCGGAAGCGGCTGGCGGGACAGCCGTGGCTCATGGCGTTGATCTGGCCGGGCTCCCCCTTGCCGTCGCGGTTCAGACCGACGTTCTGCCACGTCGACTGGTCGCCGAGGAGATCGCAGGCCTGCCAGAAATCAGGGGTGCGGCTCTGGTACGCGACGTCGGCGATCATCGCGCCGACCTTCCCCCCCTTGATCTCCCAGAACGCATCGCCGCCGAACTGGAAGTTGTAGCGCTGGTGGTCGATCGAGTACGAGCCGCGCCCGTCGATGAGGACTCCGTCGTCGACTCCCGCGACCAGGTCGTCGATCGACGCCGGTTTCCCGCCGGCCTCGAGCCAGACGTTCGGCATCCTCTGGAACGGCACGGACGCGTACGAATCGGCGTAGCAGCAGGCCATCGACTCCTCCTGCCCGATGAAATGGGCCTGCTCGCGGATCGTCTGGTAGCCGACGAAGATCCCATTCTTGAGGATCGGAAAGCGCCTTGTCGCAACACCGTCGTCGTCGTATCCGCACGTGGAGAGCCCCTGCGGCAGCACGCGATCCCCGAAGACGTTGACGATGTCCGAGCCGACGCGGAACGTGCCGAGCCTGTCGGTCGTCAGGAACGACGTGCCGGCGAAATTCGCCTCATACCCCATCGCCCGGTCGAGCTCGGTGGAATGCCCGATCGATTCGTGGATCGTCAGCGCCAGGTGCGTCGGCAGCAGGACGAGGTCCTTCCTGCCGGCCGAGACCGACGGCGCCTTCAGGTGGTTCACCACCTCCTCGCCCACCCGGCGGCCGCCCTCGACGAGACCGGCCTTCTCGACGAACTCGTAGCCTCCGCAGACGGCGTTCGGACGGTAGGTGCGCGTCTTCGCCTTGCGCGTCTTGAGGTCGCGCGCCGTGGCCGTGTACTCCGGCGCCACCTGGACGATCGTCTGCCTCAGGACGCTGCCCTCGGTGGACATGAAGAAGCGCTCCTCGAGCCGCTGCTCCATGAACCCCGTGACCGAGAACACGCCCGCGACCTTGCGGACCTCGGTGCTCGCCGCCTCGAGAAGAGCGAGCTTCTCGGCGACGCCGACGTCGAACGGGTTCTTCTCGAGGGGGGTGCTGTAGGTGTCCTTGGCCGCCGGGGCCCTGGCGAGACGCACGGGCTCCTTCCGGAGCTTCGAATGCGCCTTCGCGATCGAGACCGCCTCCGTCGTGATCCGCGCGACGGTGTCCTTGTCGAGCGTGGCGCTGGCGGCGAAGCCCCAGGCGCCGCCGTGGATCACGCGCACGCCGAAGCCGAAGGATTCCTCGTCGGTGACCGACGGCACGTTGTTGATCGCCCCGGTCGCCCAGTCCGGGGTCGAGCGCAGAAGGATCGTCTGCGTGCGGTAGCGATTGATGCGGATGTCGGCGTACGTGGCGCCGAGCGCCCTGGCCTTCTCGAGAGCGACCGCGCCGAACTTTTCGAGCTGATCGGGCGGCAGGTTCGCCGCTTCGACGCGACGCGTCACGAAGGCCCCCGGGACCATCTCGATCGCGGCGAGCGCGAGGGCCGAGGCGCCGCAGGACCGGAGAAAGTCCCTGCGGTTGCCGTGGAGGATGGACCGGCTCCTGGAGCCGGACGGCGGCGCAGACACGCCTCCCCCGCCGCCGGGCCATTCCAGGCTCCAGGAGTCGGCCCGCATGCGGCTCAGCGCCTGGATTTCCTGCCCCGTCCGCGACCGCGCATCGGCGGACGACCCCGGCGGCCGCGTCGCCGGCCGGCGGCGGCGCGGCGTCGCGCCCCGGCGCGACGGCCGCGCTGCGTGGCCATCTTCTTGAGCCTGCGCTCCAGCTTCCTGAGCTGGCTGTCCACCTTCCGGAAGCGGGGGCCCACCGTCGCCTTCAGCGTCCTGGTGATGACCGCCTCGAGTGCACCTGCGACATCAGGAGTTCGCGCCATGGTCCTCCCTCAATGTGTCCGCGCCTCAAGCGGCGCGGATTTCGTGCCGGTCGACCGCGCGAAGCGTATCATCCCTTCCCGCGGGAGTCCACACGATCGAAAAAAGCGTCAAGAATGGGGGCGGGACGCGTCGCTGAGATGCGGCGCGTGGACCGCGGCCTTCTGCTCGCGGCCGAGCGTTGCGGTGCTCGAAAAGAAGCGCTGAATCAGATCGGGATACAGGACACGTGCCGCCTGGGCCCCGGGCTCGATCAGGTTTTTCGCGGCGTCATAATCGTCGAGCGCGTAGGGGCGCTCGAGCGGGACGTTGACGCGGAGGTACAGCTCCGGATCGAGCAGGCGCACCGCGATTTCGTGCGAAATCCTCGCCTGCGCGATGAGCATGTGCTCGATCGCCGCCGTCCCCCAGACCCAGATGCCCATGCGCCGCGCCTTCTCGTAAGGAATGCGCTCGGCCCGCTCGCCGGCGCCCACGGACAGGGTGCGGATCGTCCCCAGCGGCTGACCGAAATACCGCACGGCCTCGGTCACGCCGATGAGCGCCGGGTTGTTGGCGAACAGACCTCCGTCCACGTGGCTGTCGCCCTTGCAGACCTGGGTGCCCGGAAAGAAGACGGGGGCGGACGAGGAGGCCAGCGCGACCTTCCACGCCGGCTCATCCCCGGCCGGGCCGAGGTCGGAGGCGTGCTGGTCCTTCCAGACGCGCGGGTAGGAATTCTCAAGCTCGTAGGAGGTGACGCAGACCGGCGTCGTCACGTCGTTCAGGACCTTCGAGCCGAAAAACTCCCGGAGCGTCGCTGCGAGAAATCGATTGTCGTACTTGGGACGCAGCAGCATGCCGAGCCGCCGCGGCCTGGCGAAGACCCGTCGGCCTTTTTCGAGGAAGAGATCGAGCACCTGGCGGGCCGGCGTGCCGTACGCCAGCGCCAGCGCGATGATTCCGCCCATGGAGGTTCCGACGATCAGATCGAAATGATCACCGACCCCGCCCCCGCCGAGATCTTCGAGCGTCGCCAGGAACGAGGCCGTGAACAGACCCCGGATCCCGCCGCCGTCCAGCGCGAGCACGCGGAACCCGGGGTTCTTTCCCCGCTCCGACGTGTCCTTGAATCGCAGCGCGGTTTCGTTCACGGTGTGCCCACCTCCTCCGGCCCGGTCTCTCCCGCGGCCCCTATATCGCGAAGCGCTCCGCATCCCAGCGCAAGCCGATCTCGGAAGGCGGGGCCATGTAGCCGGCCAGGGCCGACGAGGCGACCACGGCGGGGCTGGCGAGATACCCCTCGCCTCCGAGCCCCATGCGGTTCTGCCAGTTGCGGTTGAACGACGTGATGGCGCGTTCTCCCGGTTTCAGGGCGTCGTCCCCCTGGCCGAAGCACGGGCCGCACCAGGACTGGCGGATCTCGCCGCCCGCGGAGCGGAAGACATCGGCGATCGACTCGTTCCCGAGACGCGGATCGGGACGCTCGATCTGCTGGCGCACCGTGCCGCTCCCGGGAAAGACGATGAAATGGACGCTCTTCGGTACTCTCTTCAGGCCCGTCTCCCGGGCCGCCCGGATCACCAGGGCCGCGCCCAGCAGATCGTCGTAGGAGCCGTTGGTGCACGATCCGATGAGCGCCTTGTCGAAGGTGAGCCGCTCGCGCGCCACCTCGTCGGCGGCGAAGGCGTTCCCGGGACTGAACGGCTTCGCGATCATGGGCCCCACCCCGGTCAGGTCGAACGTCTCGTCGATCTCGAAGCGCGCGCCGGTGCCCGTCTGGAGGGGCGGGTACGGAAGCGCGATCCCGCGCGCGGCGTACCAGGCCTCGGTGACCGCGTCGCGGGCGAAGATGCCGTTCTGCGCCTCGGCCTCCGCCATCATGTTGGCGACCGTGTTCCGGAACGGCATCGGCAGCTGACGATCGCGGTCGACGAACTCCACCGACATCCCATGCGCCTGCGCCTCGCCCCAGCGACGCAGGAGCTCCAGGACGATGTCCTTGCCGCCTACCCAGGGCTGCAAGCGTCCCGTGAACATCACGCGCCGCTGGCGGGCCAGGGTGATATAGATGGATCCGGTGGCCCAGCCGAAACCGAGCGTGGTGCTGCCGACGCCGATACCGACCGCGCCATACGCTCCGTAGGCGCGGCTGTGCGAATCGGCCCCGGGATAGAAGCCGCCCGGAACGATCAGTCCCTGCTCGGGAAAATAGAAGTGGAAAATGCCGTCGCCCGGCGAAGCGTAATGCGGCCTGCCGATCGCGTGCAGACGCGCGAATTCCTCCGAAATCGACGTCTGCTTTCGATCATCCTCCTTGCCGGTGAACACGAAGTGATCGCTGGCGATCGCCGCCTGGCGTGGGAAAACGGTCCCCCCTCCCGTGATCGCGTTGAAGGTGTGGATGGCGAACGGCGCCGTCCCGTCCGACGCCGGCAGGAGGTCCGCATACAGGCGCAGCGTCGCGCCGGGGCGGACGCCCGCGTCCCGATCGACGCGATGCGCCCAGACGATCTGCTCGGTCAGAGTGAGCGTCCGCGCCTCCGTCTCGTCCGGAAATTCAATGCGCGGCGCGCGCCCGGCCGATTCGCGGAACTCGCGCCGGCCCATGTCGAAGATGCCTCCGCCCTTCCGTATCTCCTCCTCCTTTTCGGTGAGCGGGAGGGGACGATAGCGCCGGTCCTGCGTGACGTTCACGATCTCGCGCGTCTCGACGTCGAAGGTGAATTCATCACCCTCCCGCGCGTCCCGCACCGCCTCCTGTGACTGGACGACGTGCAGCCCCAGGTTGAGGGCGTTGCGGCGAAAGATGTCGCCCATGTTGCCGCCGCAGACGATCACCATCTCCAGCCCGGCCTCCTCGGCGACGCCCTTGAGCCCCGCGGGCGACATCTCGCGCGACGAGCCGATGGCGAAGCGATCTCCGGCCACCAGGACGTTCTGCCCCGCGTGGACCCGCTCGCGGAACCCGGGCATCAGGTAGCGGAAGGAGCCCGCCTTCCAGCGCTCGTCGAGAGTCGCGAGGCTTTCCGAAACGCAGTCCGAGGAGGGGGTGATCTGATCGGTGTCGATGGCGTCGAGCTTCTTCCCGGGATGCTTCGGGTCCCAGAAGATGAGCGCCTTCCCGCGCACCAGCCGTCGCCCGCCCTGCGCCGCGCCCGACGCCCGCGGCGCCCGCGCCGCGATCGTCTCGAGCGTCACCCCCGGCTTCAGTCGCGCCGGCTGTATCGGAGTCATCGTCGCACCCTGTCATTCATGATACTCCACCCTCGCAGAGTCTCCATCGCGTTGCCGAGAGCGTTGCGCGCGATTCTCGCTGCGCCATCGGATCAAGTAGTCAAATTGGACAGAGGCTGTCGCGCACTGCGTCAATCTCTTGAATGGTAGACGCTGCGTCGGTGCTTGGTCGTCGGATGCGGGCCACTTTCTCTTCGGCCGGCCCGTGGGGGAGCGGGCGCAGCCCCGCCCGCGCGGCCGTGTGAGACCTCACGCCGGGGCCCCGCCGCGCGCTCCCCAGCGCGGTGGGCGGCGCGAGGCGAACCGAGGGGAGGCTTGCGCAGCAAGCCGGACCCGTGCCGCGCGGGCGGGGCTGCGCCCGCTCCCCCCGCGTGGGCGTGCAGCAGGACAGGAGAGGAGGGCCGGCCTTCAGGTGTTGAAGCCCGTAACCGCCCCCTCGCTGGCGGAAGAAACCAGCCGGGCGTACTTGGCGAAGACACCCCGGGCGTACCGCGGGGCGGGCGGCGTCCACGACCGCAGGCGGGCGCCCATCTCGTCGTCGCCGACCTCGACATCGAGACGGCGGGCCTCGACGTCGAAGACGATCGTGTCCCCTTCGCGGACGGCGGCGATCGGTCCCCCGCGCGCCGCCTCGGGGGCGACGTGGCCCGCCATCAGACCGTGCGTGGCTCCGGAGAAGCGGCCGTCTGTGAGCAGGGCGACCTGGTCGCCGAGACCCTGGCCGACGAGCGCCGCCGTCACCGCCAGCATCTCGCGCATGCCCGGCCCGCCGCTCGGCCCCTCGTAGCGGATCACCAGCACGTCCCCCGGCGCGATCCTCCGGGCCTGCACGGCCGCGAAGGCGTCCTCTTCGCGGTCGAAGACGCGCGCCGGGCCGCGATGCTTCGTGCGCGAGTGGCCGGCCATCTTCACGACGCACCCTTCCGGGGCGAGATTCCCCCTCAGGATCACCAGGCCCCCGGTCGCCTGGATCGGGTCGGAAAGCGGGCGGACCACGATCTGTCCGGCCGTCTCGCGCGCCTCCTTCGCCTCGTCGCCGATCGTCCGGCCGCTGACCGTCATCGCCTCCGGGCTCAGAAGACCCGCCTCGCGGAGTCGTTGCGCCAGAAGACGCGTCCCGCCGGCGCGCTGCATGTCGTGGGCGACGAACCGTCCGCCCGGCTTGAGGTCGGCCAGGAGCGGAGTCTTCGCGCTGAGGCTGTCGAAATCGTCGATGACGAGCGGCACGCCGCTCTCGCGCGCCAGGGCGAGCAGGTGCAGGACACCGTTCGTCGAGCCGCCCGTGGCGGCGACGGAGACGATGGCATTCTCGAACGCGGCCCGCGTCAGGATCCGGCTGGGGCGCAGGTCGTTCTTGAGCGCCTCCATCACCAGCCGCCCGGCCAGACGTGCCACGTCCTTCCGCGCCGGGTCGGTCGCCGGCACTCCGGCGCTTCCCATCGGCGAGATCCCGAGAAACTCGAGCGCCGTCGCCATGGTGTTGGCGGTGAACTGCCCGCCGCAGGCCCCGGCGCCCGGGCAGGCCGCGTCCTCGAGCTCGCGCAGGTCCTCGAGGCTCATCTTCCCCGAGGCGTGCGCGCCGACCGCCTCGAACACGTCACAGGTGGCCGCGCGCCACCAGCTCGATCGAGTCGGCCACGATCTCCCGGCTGACGAGGGACGCCTTCATCCCCTCAGTCCCCATGCTGATGCCGTCCGACACGGCGATCGTGTTGAACTCGATCGGCGTCCCCCCCGCCGCCCGGATCCCCTCCTTCACGTAGTCGGCCAGGTCGCGCAGGTGGATGTTGCAGGGCATCACCTCGATCCAGGTGTTCGCCACGCCGATGAGCGGCCGGGACAGCTCTTCGTCGTCGAAGCCGACCGCCTTGAGCATGGCGCGCGCCGGCGCGCGGTCGAAACCCCGCAGGAGGGCGGCCGAGGGACGTTGCGCCTGCGTCATCGCGGATTCCACATGCGGCCGCCATTGTAGCCGCTCCCGGGTGAGCACCGGTAGTCGGGCGCGTTCTATAATGCGAATCCGGGGAGACACATGACCAACAAGCGCGAGATTCCCTACGTGGTCCGCCCGCCCACCGCCGTCCTGACGCGCGGCTTCGATCCGCGTCTGTCGGTCGGGTCGGCGCGTCCGGCGGTGTTCCGCTCCTCGACCTACGTCTTCAACAGCCCCGAGTCGGCCGAGCGCGCGTTCGCCATCGCCCTGGGCAGGCTGCGCGCCGAGCCGGGCGAGAACGTCGATCTCATCTATTCCCGCCTGTCCCACCCGAACGCCGAAATCCTCGAGGACCAGATCGTCCCGCTGGAGCGCGGGGCGACGGCGGCGGCGGTGTTCAACTCGGGCATGGCGGCCATCTCGACGATCTTCCTGTCGCTGTGCGGTCCGGGCTGGAGCGTCGTGCACACGGTGCCGGTCTACGGCGGCACGCAGCACCTGTTCGATACCTTCCTGCGGCCGCTCGGCATCCAGTCGACGGGTGTCGTGGCCGGGGACGGCGCGGCGCTCGAGCGGGCGATCGCCGGGGCGCGGAACCTGCGTATCGTCTACCTGGAGACACCCGCCAACCCCACCCTTCGCATGGTGGACATCCGCCGGGCGGTCGAGGCGGCCCGCCGGCACCCGGATGCGCCTCTGGTCGTCGTGGACAACACCTTCCTGGGTCCCGCCTTCCAGCACCCTCTCCAGCTCGGCGTCGATCTGGTCGTCTATTCCGCGACCAAGTACCTGAACGGCTTCAGCGACCTTCTGGCCGGGGTCGTGCTGGCCTCGGACGTCGAGCTCGTCACGCACCTGCGCGGCACGCGCGCCATCCTGGGCAACATCCTGCAGCCCGACGAGTGCTGGCTCCTGGACAGCCGTCTGCCGACGGTGATCCTGCGCATGAACCGGCAGAGCAAGAACGCCCAGCGCATCGCCGAGAGCCTGGCCGGCCACCCGGCCGTGCGGCGGGTGCTCTACCCGTCGCTGCTGACCGACAGGGAGCAGATGGCGATCCGCGACGCGCAGTGCGATTTCCCCGGAGCGATCCTGACGCTCGACCTCAAGGGCGGCAAGACGGCGGCATTCGCGTTCCTGCGCTCGCTGCGCATCCTGCGCGACGCCGTCAGCCTCGGGGGGGTCGAGTCGCTCGCCTGCCACCCGCGCACCACCACGCACTCCGAGCTGTCGGAGGAGGACCTGGAGCGCTCCGGGATCTCGGACAGCCTGGTGCGGATCTCGATCGGGATCGAGGACTGGCGGGATCTGCAGCGCGACATCCAGGACGCGCTGGACTCCTTGCGCTGACCGGTCCCTCCGGTGTTCCACCCTTTCCGAGCGGCCGCCCCGTATAACCGGTCGACGATGATGACCACGGACCGCGAGCTGATGCACCGGGTGGCGACAGGGGACGAGCCGGCCTTCACCGAGCTTTCGAACCGCTACAGCGCGCGTCTTTTGACCATGGCGTGGCGGCTCCTCGGCAACCGGGCCGACGCGGAGGACGCGGTGCAGCGCGCGCTCCTGCGCCTTTACACCTCGGCGAAGAGCTATCGCTCCGAGTGGGCGGTCTCCACCTGGCTCTACCGCATCACGACGAACGTCTGCGTGGACGAGATGCGCCGGCGCCGGAGCCGCTTCGTGCTGCAGCGGGCGGCGCAGGAGGCGGCGGACGGTCGGGGGCTTCTGTTTCCGTGGGGCGGCGGGCACGGCGGCGGGGCCGCGCAGAACCTCGATGTGCAGCGCGCTCTCGACAGAGTCCCGCTCGAGGCGCGCATCCTCCTCGCCCTGCGCTACATGGATGGACTCTCCTACCGCGAGCTGGCGCGTGTCCGAGGCATCAGCGTCAACACGGTGAAGAGCCAGCTCGCCCGCGGCAAGTCGATCGTGAGAAAAATCCTAAAAAAGGGAGGGCCCGGGCGGCGGACCGCCGGGGCCTCGACGAAAGGAGCCCAATGATGAGGACGCATGCGTACCCGGGGAGGGACGATCTGGAGAACCTGCTGGTGGTTCATTTCCGGCCGGTCGCGGCCGGCGGCGATCTGGCGCGCCGGGCCCTTCTTCGCCTGCACGACGACTGGGACACGGAGCGCTTCGCCGCGGACGTCCAGATCGAGGCCTCGGAGCGCGGTATCATCAGGGTCAGTCCGGGCGGCCGGGTGCTTCCGCCGGTGTCGCGCGCGGCGAGGCGCCTGGCCGAGCGGGCCCGCGAGGAGCTTCACGACTACCTCGGCGGGCGGCGCGCCTTCTTCTCGGTGCCGATCGATTTCGCCGGCACGCGGCCGTTCCAGCGCAAGGTCCTCGAGCTGTCCCACCGCATGCCCTTCGGCGACACCAAGTC
>WNGH01013731.1_pt1 | contig 15450 bp, 12 predicted proteins | sample 5400631 | NCBI WGS metagenome assembly WNGH01 (sample SAMN13153373, study PRJNA577476) | soil metagenome | isolation source: 115 cm soil or saprolite under Garry oak tree replicate 1 | place: USA:California | collected 2016-06-15
GCTTCGCCCCGGCGCTTCCGAAGAGTTTCGCTTCGCGTTCCTGGATCTCCGCCGGTGTCGGGTCCTCGATGTGCGTAGCAATCGCCCAGTTGAACCCGAACGGGTCTTTTACCAGACCGTACCGGTCGCCCCAAAACTGATCCGCCAGCGGCATCGTTGCCTTGCACCCGGCAGCTACCGCCTGCGCAAAAGTGGCGTCGACGTCCGGAACGTACAGGTGCAGCACCAACGGCCAGTTCCCCTCCGCGATTGCCGGCGACCCGAACTCAGGAAAGGGGTCGTTGAACATCAAGTCGGAGTCGCCTATGTGCACGTGGGCATGCATCAGCTTGCCGCCCGGTCCGGGCGACCGCGAAACCTCGACCGCGTTGAACGCGCGTTTCAAAAAATCAATGTAATTCGCCGCTCCGGTTACTGTGAGATGAGGCGTCAGCGTGCGAAAGCCTTCGGGAATGGGGTTTGTCGCTTTAGTCATGTCGTAGAACCTCGCGCATTTGTCCTTATTATACGGAGACGGGTACATAAATCTATCCGCATAAAGAGGACCAATGTCAAAGTTCAGGCCATGGAGTCCTCGTCCACGCCGCCACATGGAGCCGCCGGCATCGGGGAGATCTTCCTCGATTTGAGTCCATCACAAGCACGCAGGTTCATGCCGGACTGCCACCAATCACCGCATTGCGGACTTATAGCTCGGGAACAGCACTTGCTCTATTAGGCGGCCGTCAACAGTGCACCTTGCAAATCCCATTTCGGCAACACGGCCGGCCTGAAAAATAACTACAAGGAGGTCTTAGCGAACATGCGGCAAACGCATCTGGGACTTTTGATGCTACTGACACTGATCGGCACAGGGACAGTTCAGGCCGCTGAGCCGGACGCCCTGGCGATTTCCAGCAACATTCAGCGGCTCCATATGCCGTACGGTACAATCCTTGATCCCGTATACGCTTCAGCGGATCCTGCTTCACAGGGTTATTCGCAGATCGCCAGCTATGCGAGGGCTGGAGATTCCGCAATCTGGACCGGACACTATCTCGCCGCCGAGGCGTTTCGGTATCAGGTCACGCGGTCGCCGGAGGCCTTGGGCAATGCGTGGCGGGCTTTGCAAGGCATCCGCTCTCTCCTCGACGTTACAGGGACTGACGTTCTGGCGCGCTGCCTGGTGCCTGCGGATTCCCCTTACGCCGCCGCCATTCAACAGCAGGAAAGCGGTCGCGGGATCTACTACAATGGGCTGGGAGGCCAGACGTACTTCTGGGTCGGCGACACGTCGCGGGATCAGTACGGCGGCGTGATGTTCGGTCTGAGTGTGACGTATGACATGATCGATAACGCCGCCGTCCGAGACCTCATTCGAAGCAATGTGACGCGGATATTGAATTACCTGCTGATCCATGGCTGGAACGTGGTTATGCCGGATGGCCGAATCAGCACTACATTCCTGCATCGCCCCGACCAACAGTTGAGCTTCCTACAAGTGGGACGGCGCGTGAATCCTCAGAGATTCGGATGGATCTACAGCCTCCTTCGCAGCCTGTACGCTTCCTCCGTGATCACTCCGATACTCTTCGACAATATTGACGATCACAATCACTACTTCAAATTCAATCTGAACTATATCAACCTCTACAATCTCATCCGCCTGGAGGAGAGCGACTCGCCGTACAAGCGCCTGTACCTGAACGCCTACGACACCCTGCGACGCAGAACGGAACAGCACGGCAATGCCCACTTCAACGTGGTGGACCGAGCTCTGAACGGAGAGAGCATTGGACGCGATGCAGAGACGATCACACTCCTGAGCTTGTGGCTGCAGAGACCGCGCCGGGACACCTGGGTCGATCTGCGAGGCAAGTATCCCGCCTGCGCTTCCGATCGCGCGTGTATTTCTATTCCCGTCAACGAGCGCGTCAATACAGATTTTCTCTGGCAGCGTAGCCCATTCCTTTTATTCGGAGGTGGCTTTGGCACGATCGAGGCCGCTGCAATCGACTACATTTTGCCCTACTGGATGGCACGCCACTACGGCCTGCCCCTATAAACCTAAGATTCGGCGATGCGAACTCGGGCTTCAGCCCGCGTTTGGAGTTTGGACATTCTTCGAGGTGCGCAAAAAAATCCCCTTCTAGATTAGGAGTGCCGTTCGCGCGTTTTTTAGCGAACGGCGGGGTGGTCGATCCTTTCGAGGACTGACCACCCCGTCCGCGCCAACTTTGGTGGCCTTCGGCATCATCTTCTTGATGGCGCGGCCACCCCTCCTTTGCAAAGGAGGGGAATACGTTCTTGTTCAACATTCGTCCCACACCCGCCGTGTCCAGCACGACTTGCGAAGCGTAAAGGTAAACACATCGATGCCATTGCTATTGACCAAGGGTTCGGAAAATGTCAGCCAATCGGCACGGCTTTGCATAACACTCACCTGAGATGTAGTCTTGTTCAGTCTCGCTCGCGAAGCGAAGGAGGAAAACATGAGAACTTCCATACGCACCATAATGCTCGCGGCCACCTGTTTGGCGGCCATTCTTTTAATCGGGAATCTGGGAAGCCCGGCCCTCGCCGCTGGCCAGACAGCGTCGGAGCCACTGAGCAAGACCTATCGGGTCACCCGTGCCAACGACGTTGAGTTCCAGAAGGTCGAACCCTTCAAGGTATTCGACAATCTTTATTATGTCGGGCCAGGCTATGTCTCCGTCTGGCTGCTGACAACGCCGGAAGGTAACATCCTCTTCGACTCAGCCCAAGAACCCTATGTCGACTTTGTCATCGATAACATCCGAAAAGTCGGTGTCGATCTGAAGAGCATCAAATACATCATTTTGAGCCACGGGCATCTCGATCATTTCGGCGGTGCGGCGAAGATTCAGGAAGCGTCGGGTGCACGCGTTGTCGCGGTCGAAGAAGACTGGAAGATGATCGAGCAGGTGGGAAGCCGTCCGGGCGCGGCCGGCGGACCGCCGCCGCGCGTGCCGAAGAGGGACATGGTGGTCAAGGAAGGCGACACGCTGGCCTTGGGCGGTCAGACGTTCAAATTCCACCAGACGCCTGGGCACACGCCCGGCGTGCTGACGACGGAAGGAATCACCGTCTATGACCGCGGCACGCCCTATAAGGCGATTGTATGGGGCGGAGCGGGTTATCGAGGCGGGCTCGTCGAAGCAGAACAGTCGGTCAGGAGCGCCAACAAGGTCGCGCAGATACAAGGTGTGCAGGTGAACTTGCAGATCCATAGCTGGGCCGAAGACAGCGGGTATCCCGGCGGCGGCGTGCTGGAGCGCGGCCTGATGCTCAAGTCCCGCAAACCCGGCGACCCGCACCCTTTCGTGGACCCGGCCACATTTACGCAATGGGTCAAGCGGGCTCAGGACGGCGCGGCGAAGGCCGTTCAGGAGGAAAAGCAAAAAGCCGGACGGTGATTCTTGTGGCGCTTAAGAAAATGTCGCGAAGGTCGCGAAGCCACCTTAGCGGGCGCAGACGGGGAGGTTGTGAAACAATCAAAAAACGTTCCGGATGAGAATTGCGGAATTACTGGAGGATGCCATGAGACATTTTCATTGGAGAATGATGGTGGTCGTTGTGTTGTCGGCGATCACGAGCACGTCGATTTTTATTCGTGCGCAACAGGCCGCTCCGGATCTCATACTCACGAACGGAAAAATCATCACCGTCGACGAGCGCTTTACGATTGCTCAGGCGGTGGCCGTCAGGGGCGATCGCGTTGTGGCCGTCGGCGCCAGTCAAGAAATTTCCCAGCTCGCGGGACCAGGCACCAGAAGGATCGACCTCCGGGGAAAGGCCGTTGTTCCCGGACTGATCGATAACCACGCGCATTTCATGCGCGCGGGCGAAACCTGGACCGAGGAAGTGCGTCTTGATGGCGTCGAATCGCGTAAACAAGCGATCGAGATGCTGCGGGCGAAGGTCAGAACGGCGGCTCCAGGCCAATGGATCTTCACGCTCGGAGGCTGGAGCCATCACCAGTTCGCCGACGATAAGAAGCCGTTTACGCGGGACGAGCTCGATCAGATTGCTCCGAACAATCCGGTGGTGTTGCAGGAAGCGTACTATCGAAGCTATCTCAACAGCCGGGCAATCCAGACCGCTGGCCTTGACGCCATGACCGACAAATGGATTGTGCGCGATGCCGCAGGAAAGCCGACCGGCGTCATTGAACAGGACGGCACACGCGCGGTTGCCGGCAAGATTCCCGCCCCGTCCAAAGAGAAGTTCGAATCCAGCTCTCTGGCGATGATCAGAGATTGGAACCGCGCGGGCCTCACCGCGGTCGGCAGCTCGGGTTGCCCCGACGATCAATTGGAGAGCTATCGGAAATGGGCGCGCCAGGGTCAGCTCAATATGAGGGTCTTCTGCATCGTGGCGTTCGGCGCTGCCAACCCGCAAGCCATCGACAGAGTCCTGCCGCAGATCGCCCAATTGAAGCTGTTTCAGGGCGACGACTACCTCAACAGCACCGTCTACGGAGAACAAGTCTACGGCCCGGTGAATGACAACATGCTGGACGTCAAGCCGAGTCAGAAGCCCGAGGACTGGGTGCAGTTGGGCCGCATTCTCCGGGAGATCGCGAAGGCGCGGCTGCCTCTTCACGTTCATACGACGCTCACCGCGAGCATCGAGGGATTCCTCAACAGCATCGAGGAGGTCAACAAGGAATACCCCATCAGGAACCTGCGCTGGGCTCTCATTCACCTCGACCAGATCAACGCATCGCATCTCGACCGCATGAAAAAGCTGGGTATGTATGCTGCCGTGCATGCTCGCCCCACAATCCTCGGTGGAGTCTTCAACGAGATTCACGGCGAGCGTTCCTACGACATGCCGCCGCTGAAATTGGTCCAGGACAGCGGCATCACGTGGGGATTCGGAACCGACACGACCGTCGTCGATCAGTTCCGGCCGTTCACGACGCTCTATTGGGCCGTGACCGGCAAGATGGTCGGGGGCACCCGTGTGCTTCGACAAACGATCAGCCGCGAGGACGCGCTAATCGCGCACACCCGGAAGAACGCGTATTTCCACTTTCAGGAGAACAATCTCGGTTCGATCCAGCCGGGCAAGATGGCGGACTTGCTCGTGCTCGATCGCGATTACCTGACGGTTCCAGCGGACCAGATCAAAGACATCAAACCGGTGATGACGATGGTTGGAGGCAGGATCGTTTACGATGCCGCCAGCACTCAGACGTCCTCGCGATAAAGAAGGTAGGGGGCTTTGCACAACGAATCGTCGCCGCCGAAGAGAATGCCTTTCGGAACTGTAGGGGCGCTCTATGACCGCCCGTATTTCCTCGAATCCAGGAACAAGGGGCGCTCATAGAGCGCCCCTACAGTTGCAGCAGAACAATCAATTGAGGCGAACGTCCTCAACGTCCCGGGTCATCCCGCCTGTACCGCCGCAGCGCCGGTGTAGCGAGCGATACCCAGGCCGTCGCAGCCAAGCAGCCGAGCCCCCCGGTGATTACGGAAAACGGGGCACCGAACCAGTTCGCCACCACACCGGCTTCGAGTTCACCGAGTTGAGGTCCGCCCATGAAGAAAATCATGTTCACTCCCGTCATGCGTCCGCGGAGACGGTCCGGCGTTTCGAGTTGACGGACCACGTTTCGGATGATCGTGCTGACGGTGTCGGTTGCGCCGGTAACGGCCAGGCAGAAAAATGTAAGCCAGAACGAACGCGACAGGCCGAAGACGACGGTTGCCAACCCGTATCCGGCAACCGCAACCAAGAGGACTAATCCGCGGCGTTCAATGCGGTCGGCCAGCAACACCATTGCGGTGCTTGTGACCAGAGCGCCTGCGGCTGGGGCCGCGTACAGCCAGCCGTACCCCTGGGCGCCCACGCGCAGAACGTCCTGGGCAAAGATCGGCAGCAGGGCCGTCGCTGACGAGAAAAACGTTGCAAGGAAGTCGAGCACCATGGTCGATCGGATTACCGGCGACTGAAATACGAACCGAAGTCCCTCAAGTGCTGCGTGCAACGAGACTTCATTTTTCGAGCCCCCTTCGGCTTCCTGTCGTGCGGGTATACCGCGCATCATCAGGAGTGCAGCAAGCACAAACAGGAAAGACACCGCATTGACCACGTAAACCCAGGCCACGCTGGATGTGGCAATCAAGATTCCGCCGAGAGATGGGCCGATCACAGACGCCGTCTGAAACATGATGCTGTTCAGGCTGATCGCATTCGGCAGGTGCTCGCGGGGCACCAGCATCGGGATCAGCGACTGCCGCGCGGGCAGATCGAACGCTCCGGCGGACGAACCGAGAGCCGCCAGGAGGTAAATCGGCCATACCTGAGTCAAGCCCCGGAATGTGAGAATGGCCAGGACGAGGGCGACCATCGTCGCGGCGCTTTGCGTCAAGAGCATCAGCTTGCGCCGGTTCCAAACGTCGGCGACAACTCCGCTGAGCATCGAGAAAACAACGATGGGCGCCACTCGCACCAGTCCAACCAAACCCAGCGCGAGCCCTTTCCGATCGGGCGAAACCAGCAACGAAACATGCCAGAGAATTGCGGCGTTCTGCATGAGCGAGCCCGTCATCGACACGAGCAGCCCGATCCAAAGCAGACGGAAATTGCGGTGTTCCAGCGCAACAAATGGCCGATGGGACATCAATGTCAGGCCTCTTGATCTCGACAGGGAATTCCCTCTGGTCAAAGAAAACAGAATGAGCCGAACGCGGGCTAAAGCCCGCGACTACATGCATGCCTGCACGACTACTATCGCCGGGTTTCTTCGATTTTTGCGAAGGTTTTAGCCGCGAATTGCGCGAATGGGCCGCACGCCATTAATGCCGTTGGTAACGACAGGAATTCTGTGCGGCCCATTCGCGTCATTCGCGCAATTCGCGGCTCAGATTTTGGTTGCGGCTACCGAGCGCTGTGAAACTGTGAATGAATTGGCGGAAGCAAAACGAGCATTTGGTCAGTTCGTCAATGCGTGATTTGGTTGTTGGACAAGTGCATTTGAGATACATGAGACATCCCAACATTTGACATTTTAGGGAAGCTCGAGCGTGCAGCGAACAATGTCAAATGTTGGGATGTCCCATGTACGATGTCCCATGTATTTGTCAAACAACCCAACGACCAACTGACACAATGACGGAAATAGGGGCGGTCATGAGACCGCCTCTACAGTTCCGAACTGGCATTCATCTCCCATGGACCAAAACCTTCGGCCCGTTCTCGAAGAGCACCTCGATCTTGGTGCCATCTTTAACAGCGGTCGCGACGCCGAAGCCGAAGCTGGGATGCTGCACAACGTCACCCAAAGCGTAGCTGTCCTTGATGGAATAGCTCTTCGCGAGCGCCATATCCTTCCCTTTCAAAAGCACCTGATAGCGGCTCGCCCGAGCCTTCGGCGGTTGAGGTCCCAGCCCGCCGCCCGCTTCGCGCTGGCGGACTTGTCGAGCAGCTCCGCCGGGTTCGTGAGGCTTGTAACTGTGCTGCGCGTTGCACGTGTTGCAGTGCACTCGCGCCGGCTTGTCACCCACCATGGCTTCGATCGTGTGCGCCAGGATGCGTTTGCACTTACCGCACCAACTGTCAACGTCTCCGCCTGGCTTCAACATGGCTTCCCCCCAGCCAGGTCCTGGCTCCACTCGTCCACCGTGACAATTTTTTGCTGACTTCAGTTTTCATAAGAAACTCCATTACCAACAAGGATAACGCATCCCCACCTCCGCCGCACAGCGTATCCATTCCCAGGATTGCTTTGTAAAGCCAGCAGCTGTTGACTGACTAACCTGCAAGTTATTACGTTCCAGAAAGTTGCGCTTCCCGCCGGAGTGGCGAAATTGGCATACGCAGCAGACTCAAAACTTCGTCATTCGGCTTTTCAACAACATACGAGTGAAACCTGGAATATGAAGGCAGCGATTGTCACCGAAGAGGTGGACTGCGAAGCAGTTGAAGAGGGGTACAAACGCGGGCTAAAGCCCGCGACCACATATTGCGACAACGTTTCGGCTAAGCATGTAGTCGCGGGCTTTAGCCCGCGTTCGCATCTCAGCGCCGCCCGCTCAAGTAAACCTTGCCGGTCTTCTCCGTACAGCCGCCTTCGGGCATCGTGGTGCCGCAACCGATTAGAGTTCCCCCGGTGAGTGTCATGGCCCCAAAATTTCGACCGTCCCTCAGCGGCATGAGACTGACCGTCAGGATGGTGCCATACGGGAAACTCGCCACGGTAATGCCCGCACTGGCGAGGGACTTTGCCGAACCTGTCTCCACACCCCAGACAACGGGTTTGCCATTCGCATCTAACTCAGGCTTGCCATCGAGTCCCAGAACCTCAAACAGGAGCTGGGCGTGGTTGGCTCCAAGGACAAATCGAGTCAGCTTTCCCGTCAAGGTTTTCGTTTTCGTCTGGTCATACATCGCGAAAGAATGGTGGGCCAGGGCCGGCGTGGCCATGACACCTATAGACATGATCCCGGCGAGTCCTGCAGCCAGCCAGGCTTTCATCGGCAGTGTCTTCATCGCTTGCTCTCCTTACCCCGTCGTCACCGGTCAGGGTGTTTCCAGCCTTGCTCGAAATGCTCCTCCCAATTCTGCGCCCAGGGCCGGCCGAAGTAATCGATGTACCCGTCATCGGTGGGAATGAGCTGTGTCGGTCGGCCGTCTGGACCGTTGACGATCGTGCTCTGGACGCGGCACTCAATGAACGTGTATCTCGCTTCCGGATCGTCCGGGCGCGTCTGGCGAATCCAGGGGGTTAAAATATGCAGTGGCCGAGCGAAGGCCTCCGGATCGTAGAATGTCGCATCGACGGTGATCCCATTCCCATTCGCGTCAGGCGTGAAGACTTCCACGACCTCCAGAGAATTGCTGTACTCAAACATCGAATGCGACATCGTCCACCCTATGACATTGGCTGTCCAGGCGACGAGGGTATTACCGTTCCAGAATCCGATGGTCTCGCCATACCATTGCGGAACCTTTTGCACGTGCTTCCGGCCGATGAGGACCCTGCGGAGAAAGTTGTCAGCGACACCGCTCAGGAACTGGACCTGATATGGCGTGACCATGACCTCGATGTCATTGAGAGCGGCCTCCGCCCACCATCGCATTAATCCTTCCGGATAGCAGAAGGCGGCATTCCACTGGGGTGAATTGTCTACGACTTCGTGGTAGTTGCTCTGAGTCATGCGCTCCCGATACTCCGGGGTCAGGAGCGATATCATGGTGGCGGTCTGCAGATCACGACCGTAAGTCCACTGGCCGTCTCTTCCTCCTCGGCGATACAGCCCATCCCAGTTGGGCAACGTCTCCCGCGTGTGCACTGTGGGGCCCCCTGCCGCTTTGGCCCTGTTCAGCAACGCATTGTAATGTTCCTCAGCGGTCTTGAAGGGGTAGGGGCTCACAATGCCGGCAACGTCGCGGTCGAGCCGGCAGTCGCCCCATTCGCCAACCCTTTGGTCCGGCCACATATCGGTCAACTGACGCGGAGTATTGCACCGGGTGTATCGCGGGTCCGTCCAATACTGTCGATCGAAATAGAAGTTCTTGGAAGTGAACAGGTCCACCGGCAGCGGCTGTATTCCCGGTGGTGGCGGCGGAACCCTGGCGGCCTGCGCCTTGGCTTGCTGCGCATTGGCCACCGTCGCCAGCGATATCCCTGTTAAAAGTAGAGCAAGCAGGGCGATGGAGGATGCTGTCGTGCGTGCCACATCCATGGAAACTCCCTCCCTTTTATAGATGATTATTATTAAACCAACTTCCGCGTCAGGGCAGGGTATCAGGTCATCTTGCAGTGGTCAAACTCGTGAATGCATTCGGTCCACAGAGGCGATTGTGAACGGCAACGACAATACTGGAGATTACGCCTTCGCTGACCGGTGGGGGGACAATGCCTGGATCCGGTGCTATGACTGGCCGAATGATCGGCTGTTGGAGTTGTTCGCGGACATCCATCATCCATCCGAACCCGCGAAATACGTAGGAAAGGAGCGTCCGATCCACTTCGTCAATTCCAAGCACCTCCTGCACGATCCAATTACCGAAATCTGTATTCGGCGCGATTCGTAACCGGCCACTACGGCCGGGTTTCTCGATTCCTTCAACGAACGCGAGCTGATACATCCGCTGAACAATTGTGACGCGCTTCATTCGTGTTTCGGAAACTTCCAGCCTGCCTGCATCAATGGCTTCGAATAACGGAGACAGATAGATAGCGGGGCGAGGGTCGAGCTCAATGCGGTTGGTCCTACCCGCAGCCGCGATTTCTGGATGGCCGAAAGTGGGCAGATTGCCCTCGACGGCCCGCTGCCGGATGAGTTCGTCCCGGCGGCCAGGCCGTGCGTGTTCCAGCCTCCGAACAAGTTCCGTCAGATCGGTGATAGCGCCGAAATGCCGCGCACAGTCGAGAGCCATTTGGCTGGCGGTGAATAGATCCGAACAGGATTTCGTATGGAGGGCCGCAAAATATCTCGCAACCATGTTTGACCCGGCCGAACCGTGGTGAATCTGAATCGTGCCGAGAGTCTGCAGAATGCCGGCCTCAGTCGAGTTTACAGTTCGGCGTAACAGCAGGCTGAATATGGCTCGAAATGGATCACCCTGTGGCGCTGATTCTAAAAATAGTGTCGTCTGTCGAAGCAGCATGCCAGCGCTCGCATCAGGCCGGCGACTCAACAGAAAGCGCATGTACGATGAGCACGCACCCACAGCCGCGTTTTCCAAATGAACCCGGATAAGGTCCCGGAGCAGGTCTGCAGTTGGTCGCGAAGGATTCACCGGCTGTAAATCGTTCGCCGCTTTTCGAATCGATGCCATATATTGCATCGATGCATCAGCCGGGGCATTAGGAAAGGCTTTCATGAACTTTGCAAGCGGCGGAAGGACGCGCTTCACGGCTGGATTGAACGCTTGCGAGAGCAACAGCCCAAACGATCTCGGTTCGCCGGCTTTAGCGAAGCGCCCGAAAAGTCCAACGAAAATCACCCGAATGGCGTCTGCCGAACCTGTGACGATATCCTCTTCTAAAAGACACCCGCGCAGTCCGAATGATCGGATGTTCAACTCCAGAGGAACTCCGTTACACGTGATCGGTTGGTGATAGCGTACGGGGTTTGCCAGCACTCCGGTCGAGGGAGGCATGCTCGCAAACAGCTGCAAGGCCGCCGCGATTTCCGAATCGCTCGTTTTTGCGATCGCTTTGCTGACGGGATTATATTCAGGAGCTGCGGGCAATTCCGACAAGAAGTGCGGCAATCTCTGGGGCACGCCTTCGATTCCTCCGCCTACCTTATAACGCCGGTCCATTCATTGACAGACTTAATTGTTGCAATCATAAGCATTGATGAAATAAATAGTCGAAAGGCGATGCGTGCGTTCCGATACAAACAAAATCGATTGCAGCAACTGAAAGGATTTTGCTCCGTGGTCGAGACCCGGAGTGTCTCGAAGGCGGCGAACCGGTTGAGTCTCACCCAGCCGACAGTATCATTGCAGGTGCAATCGCTGGAGCGTGATTTGCGTACAACCTTGTTCGAAAGACACGGCCCGAAAATCGAACTCACTTTCGAGGGCGAACTTTTGTATGAACTCGCCCGGCCTCTGGTTGAAGGGTTCACAGCGCTGGATCAAAACTTTGAAGACCGCCGCAATAGTGTCGAGCAGGGCAGGCTCGCGATCGCGGCCGGAGAATCGACCATCCATTACGTACTACCACGCGCCGTGCAGCGGTTTTCGTCCGAGCATCCGAAAATCTCTCTCGCATTAAACAACGTCACAGGTCAGCAAGGTTTGCAACAGTTGCGCGATCGGCTGGTGGATTTTTGCGTAGGTCCAATTCTGGACACACCTGCAGACATTGTGTTCGAACCCGTGGTCGCTTTTGATCCGGTGCTGATCACCGCGCTCGGGCATCCGCTTTCCAAGCTACGGAAGGTTTCGTTGCGCCACATCAGCCAATATCCGCTGATACTGCCTCCACGCCACCTCAGCACCTGGAGGCAGGTGGAAATGGTGTTTCTGCAACACCGCCTGCCTTACGAGGTCCGGCTCGAAATGGGCGGATGGGAAGTCATAAAACGTTACGTCGAACTCGGTATGGGAATCTCAATCGTCATGAATGTCTGCCTCACCGGACGCGAACGCCTTGAGGTGATCTCTGCAAACAAATACTTTCCCAAACGCGTCTACGGAATCGTCCAACTCAAAAGCCGGGCACTTTCACCCCAAGCTCGAGACTTCATTGCGACATTCAAGCAGACCGTATCCGCGTCTGTTCGATGAGGCATTTCTGAAACCAGACGTGCCCCAGAACGTGCTGCACTCGCCGGTGATCTGCGTGTCGTGGCCGAGGTGTCAGGCGAAGTCGTAGGGCGAAGAACTGCGGGCGCGGTCCACCTCCCAGCGAGGCAAGAACATCGTAGCTCTCGTGGCCGGGCAGGAAGACGCCGCCGGGTTCGTCCCCGTTCGGAGCGGAACGTGGAATTCTTGGTGAGTTTTACCTGAGATTCTTTACACTTAAGAGTGCTTGCAACATATGGGTTATCCATCTTTGCGTTGTTGTTCAAGTCCTCCCTTCACAAGGTCGGATTGGCGAGACAAACGCAGTTTCAAAGTCTAAGGGACCGCTACGAGGAAGTGCCCAGCGCTCCAGGCCATGCGTCCAAGACTTGACGACGAACGAAAACTCTTCCTGCTTCTGATCGCAGTTTTCTCGGCCGTTGCAATTCTCACTTACTTTCCCATCCTGAAAGGGAAGATTCCTTTCCCGGCAGAGATGGTCACGGGTTTCCCGCCCTGGGAATCTGTTCCGGCCAGAATGGTTATTACTCCAGGTCAAGCCGAATACGGGGACGTTGCAACTCTCTTCTATCCGTGGCGTTATTTCCAGGGAACCGCCCTTCGGAATGGAGAACTGCCGCTGTGGAACCCCCACATTCTCTCGGGAAGTCCTTTTCTCGGGGATACCGAGTCCGCACTGTTTTACCCAATCAATGCCGTTTTTTACGTTTTGCCGTTGCCGATTGCATGGACGCTGAAACTGGTCCTGAACGTCATTCTGGCCGGTACACTGACGGCGCTGTTTGTGAGGGCTATCGGTGGCAGCCTGCCAGGAGCCATTTCGGCCGGCATTGTATTTGCTCTTGCCGGCAACATGACGACCTGGCAATCGAGCATGATCACCGACGCGGCGCTTTGGTTGCCACTGATCTGCCTGGCCGTTCACCGCTTGTGTTTTGTCAGACCCGGCGCGGCGGCTTTCGCGCTAACTGCGATGGCGTTCGCGGCTCCGGTCCTTGCGGGTCATCCTGAGATGGCGGCGCATCTCACCGTTGCCGGCATCGGCTATGCCTTTTGGCAAAGCTTTGCTTCCGGTCGCGGCATGGCTGCAGCCTTTGGGCGTTTGAGCGTCTTCGCAGCGGCCGGTTTGCTTGCAATCGGAATTGCCTCGATCCAAATAATGCCAACCCTGGAGTGGTTGGGTCAGATCAACCATACGCTGGATTTCAATTGGGGTACGTTGAAGGCCCGCGAAGTGTTGTCCTTCTTTTCACGTGATATCGCCACGAATCCGAATTCGAGTGGGCTGTTGGTGCCGGAAAGCGCAGCCTACGCGGGTGGGCTCACATTGCTCCTGGCTCCCCTGGCTTTATTGCACCGCAATAGACGTCAGGCAATCTTTTTCCTGACATTGATCGTGGCCGCTCTCCAAATTGTCTTTGGCGGGCCCGCTCACTGGCTGATGGACCAGACGCCTGTGATGAGCGGTCTGAAGAACTGGCGTTTTTTAATCGTCATCGATTTCAGTCTGGCGGTCCTCGCAGGGTTGGGAATCTCAGCACTCTCCGAATACCAACTGAGCCAGAGGCAGGCACGCCGATATATCTGGGTGGCAACGACCCTGTCTTTTGCGGTTGTTTTTGCGGGAATTTGGGTTCTGCGGAACTCCAGGCACTCGGATGTGCACTGGCTTCAGAGCCCGAGGTCGTCAGCCGTCTTTCTGGGAAGGACTCATTTCCGTCGATCTGATCACATACGCGCATGGGTACTTTCCGTTTGTTTCTCCTCATCAGATCTATCCGGACGCCCCGCTCATCACCTTTCTCAAGAATCACAATCCCTCGAAAACGCGTATCGTCAATTTGGATGCCACTTACGGACCAAACGTTGAAATGATGTATGGCCTCAGCGCGGTCGGAGGATGGGACCTGGGGTTACGTTTGATAAAAAGATTCCTGGAAGGTATCAGCGAACCTACGCTGGATGACCTCCATATGACTGCATTGAAGGTCGTAGCCTTCAATGACCGCAGATTGGATCTGCTGAATGCGAAGTATTTTGTCACTAACACGAACAACGAAAGTTATGACACGCTCGCGAAGCGCCCGGACCGTTTTTCATTGGTGTACACGGGAGGATCGGTCCAGGCGTTTGAAAATCGATTCGCACTTCCGCGAGCGTTTTTCGTGCCTGTATCCGAACACGCCATTGAAATCTTACCTGATGAAGACGCTCAACTCACACGCGTGAAAGATCCCACCTTCGATCCGGAGCGCGCGGTAATTCTCACACAAATGCCGCCAGCCCTGGCTGATCTCAGCGAACGCGCGCCGGACGGCGATGAAGGAGCGGGGATCGAGTGGACGCACACCTCTCCGAACCACATTGAACTCCGGGTTACAACAAAGAAACCCGGGGTGCTTGTGCTGTCCCAAATCTTTTACCCCGGTTGGCAGGTGCTCGTCGATCAAGTTGAAACTCCGATTCTGCGCACAGACTATGCGCTTACAGGAGTGGCCCTGAAGGAAGGATCGCAGATCGTGAAATTTGTCTACCGGCCTGCAAGCTTCAGAACGGGAAGCGCCTTGACTGTAGCCTCCATCTCGATCCTGATCATGGTTCTGGCCAGAGCTGGTAGAAAAGGCCGGACAACGCGCTGAAGATGACCTTGTCCTTGACCAGGAGCGGAAACATTTCGTCCATGCGCTTACTGACGAAGGGGCGAAGGCGTGCCGCCCTTGTCAGGTGCCTCTGATTTCGCCTATGCTCTCGTCGGAAGTCTGTTTTCTACAAGTTTCCTACTGACGCATTAGAGAGGATGGGCGTCGGCTTTATCCGTGCCAAGAAACTGAAGAAATCCGTTCAGGTCCATTCAAGAAGACTACCCATGGCTACGAACTCGATCGCTTTGGAAGATGACGGGCTCAAGCTTACCGATGTGCGGCGCCGCCTCCGGGCGATCTTCATCGGATCCGTCGGCAACCTTGTCGAGTGGTACGACTTTTATGCCTACGCGGCCTTTGCGCTCTATTTTGCCGGCTCGTTTTTCCCGGGCAATGATCCGGTCGTACAGCAGCTGAATGCGGCGGTGCTGTTTTCGATCGGCTTCATCGTGCGGCCAATCGGCGGCTGGTTGTTCGGGCATCTCGCCGACCACTACGGCCGGCGCAACGCTCTCATGCTGTCCGTGCTGCT
>WNGH01017029.1_pt1 | contig 15450 bp, 10 predicted proteins | sample 5400631 | NCBI WGS metagenome assembly WNGH01 (sample SAMN13153373, study PRJNA577476) | soil metagenome | isolation source: 115 cm soil or saprolite under Garry oak tree replicate 1 | place: USA:California | collected 2016-06-15
CGACCCAACCGACGTGAAAGGCGCGCGCAGGGATGCCGAGGGCGCGGCGTGCCGCGAGTCGCTCGAGCGGCGGCGTGATTCCCTGCCACGCGTTCTGGACAAGGTGCAACCGGTGGGGCGGTACACCGTCCTGAATCAGCTGCACCATGAGCGGGCGCGAGACCACCACCACGGCGTCGAACTTCCGGTGGGCGCGCCGCTGCATCCGCTCGTACAACCGGTTTTTCCAACCCCCTCCGGTGAAGCCGTGAACTGTCGTCACCGTCGGGATGCCTAGCCGCCGGGCCACGGGTGCGTCCACGACATCCGGCCGATACCCGTGCGTGTGTACCACGTCGGGCCGCAGTCGGCGGCACAGCGCCAGGATCGCGGCGCGCTCTCGCCAATAGGCACGGCCCGAGAGGACGATCGGATGCGTCGTGACCCCACCGGCCCCCAGTGAATGGAGGAGCTGATCGGCCGCACCGGCGCCGTCGAGCACCGCTGCCACGTGCACCTCTTCCCCGGAACGCGCCTGTCCTTGCGCGAGCAAGTGGACGACGTGCTCCAAGCCGCCGACCTCCGCCGGCGCTAGAATGTGGAGGATGAGCATCGGTTCCTTCTTCCGCCGCGCCTCCGTCAGGTGCGGGCGATCACCGTGGAGGACAACTCCGACACACCGGACCGGAGGGACCGCGGACTCCCCCGTTGCCGCCCCAGCAGGACCGCGGCGACGGTTCGCGCCACGACCGCCGCGCCCGCCGGGGTGAGATGGTCGTGGTCGTAATAGTGGCGCAGCCCCTGGGTCAACACTGGACGGAGGTCAAGGTGTGGGACGCAGAGTGCCTCGGCAATCGTGGCGGCACGGGCATCGACGAGCCCCAACAGGTGGTTGACGACCTCCAGGCTGTAATAGACGCTGACGGTTTCCTTCCAGGGCAAACCGACCGCGCCATGCCAGAAACGAGCCCGTTCCTCGGCTGTATAGTCCTTCTCGAACCATGGCTGGCGCACGACGAGCACGCGTTTCGCGTGCGCCATGGCTCTGCGGACGACTCGGCGGAAATGGAGCTCGAAGTTATCCAGCAGGGAGGCTGGGTCCGGCACCGCCGTTCGCACCTCCTTTGCCGCGGCGCGCATCAGCCGCGCGGTCGCGAACCACGCCCCGCCCCGCTCCTTCACCTCCAACGGATGCAACCATGATCGACGCAGCCGGCGGGCCACCTCCGTGAGGGCCCAGGCGGCAGGCGCCACACCGAAGGGCTGTCTCGGGTGACAGGCGAACAGCATTAGCTCCGGCACCGGAGGGGCCGCGCACGAGGGGGGCGCGCCGATCTCGAGCCAGTGGTACACGTCGCTGGCCCCGACCATGATGAGAATGGCATCGAGGTGGCGGTACCGGGGGAGGACCCGCTCGAGGATGACGTCCAACTCGATCGACCCGACGCCCGAGTGGCCGATATTGCCCACGTGAACCTGGCGAGCACCTAAGGTGCGGAGGCTGCCCGGTGCGTTCAGCAAACGCTCGAGAGCCCCTGGCCAGCTCGTGGGCTGGTCGAGCATGAAACACTCGACGGCGCTTCCCCCCACGGCCAGAATCCGGTAGAGTCCCGCATCGCTCCCCCGAACGTCGTCGCCGCGCTCACCATCCGCGTTGATGTCGAACCGCACTCGGCGTTCGAGCTCAGGACATGCCTCGGGATCCACCTGGATCTCAAGCCTTGCCCCTGGCGCCCACACGTAGCAGTGGGAACGCCGTCGAACCCACCAGCGGGCTCCCATCTCGGCGACGGCGAGCATGGTCAGTAGCGCGCATGCGGCGACGAGCACGCCGATGGTCATGCCCGGCTCCAGGCCCGCAACACGGGAAGCCGGGCCCGCAGGTCGACGTATGGATCGTTCCGATACACGAAGAACACCCACGTCAAGCCGAAGAGCAGCACCATAGCGACGCCGGCACTCGCCAAGCCCCCGAGGCTTCGGACGTCGAGGCCAAGCTTGAACCAGAACAGCAGTGCCAGCACTGGGAGCGCGCCGAGGGTCGCGCGAGGCACTACGTAGCGGAGGTACCCTGCGACTGGGGTCTGCAGCTCCCGGCAGGCATGGACCAAGACTAGGGCGGCGAACAGGACGTTAGGAATGGCGGTCCCGATCGCAACGCCGGCGAGGCCCAGCGGGCGCGCCAGCACGACGCTCAGGCCGAGGTTGATGAGCCCAGCGACGAGGAATCCGATAGTCGGCAGACCCGGCTTGCCAAGCCCCATGAGAATCGGGAGCGCCACGCCGCGCACCGGGAGGAACACCAGGTACGAGACCATGAGAATCTGCAGCACCTGGCCCGCCGGCTTCTCGAACGTCGGATCGATCCACCAGGCGATGAACCGGGGCCCGAGGACAATCAGGAACAGCCCGGCCATCATCGTCAGCGAGAGGGCGATCTTGGACCACTTGAGGAAGATCTCACGCAACTCCGCGGTCCGTCCCTGGGTCTTCAGCCGCGTCGCCAGCGGCATCACCACGGCGGCGATCGCGATGACCAGTTCCATCAGGTAGAGGATAAAGCTGTTGGCGACGGTGAAGTACGGAATCGAGCTCACGTCCTGGAATTTCCCAATGACGAGCGAGTCCGTCTCGAACGAGAGACGGATCCCGGCGCTCAACACGAGGACGTACAAGCTGAAGGAGAAAATCCGCCGCACCATCCCCCAATCGAAGTCTGTCAGGCGGATCCGAGTGCCCGGATAGCGCCGCAGGATCAACCATGCGCACAGCGCAAAATCGAACGCCAAGCAAGCGAGCTGGATCAGGGCCAGGACGCTCAACGACGGCCTGAAAGTCAGCAGTCCGAGCGTCAGTCCCAGTCGCAGCAGTACGCCGGCGAAGCGCACCACGTTGCGAGGCACGAAGTCGTCGTGAGCGGAGAGAACCCCGTTCGGAAGCATCCCGACGAACCCGACGGCCACATACAGCACCGTGAGCGCGAAGGCCCAGTGGGCGTCCGCTTGAATGCTCGCCGGAAGGTCGTACGTGACGTTGAAGAACACGTACAGTCCCATTGCGACGACCAGCGCCACCCCGCCCAGCATCAGGTACAGGGCGGTGCAGCTCCCGATGGCTTCGTTGAGTTTGCGCACGTCGCCGTCCGCCACGTGTTGCGCGAAATAGCGCACCGACGCCATGGGCACACCGAGCACCAGGAGCCCGAGGTACCCGGTGATCGAGTTGATCAGGTTCCACGTGCCGTACCCGGCGTCGCCGAGTTTGTGAAGCGTGAACGGAGTGAGAAGGTAGGCCGCTACGATGGTGACGAGCGTGATGATCCAGTTGCTGCCGACACTCTTGAACACGCGTTGTCTTCCCTCGCGACAGGGCCGCTCGTCCTCAGTCCGACGTGGGATTCCGCCCGCCCGCCCCAGTGCAGGGCCTGTGCCAATCGCCCTAACGAACTCCGGTAGCCGACGCGTGCGGCTCGAGCGTTGCGCTGTCGCCACACAGAAGCGCAGCGGCCTCGCTGATCGTGGCAAAGGTCACCCGAGTGAAACGGGCCAGGCCCTCGAGATAGGCGTCGACGGAGGCGTACAGGCGCGCGACATCCGCCGCCGTAGCCGCGAAGGGACTCAGCCCGGGCTTGAGACTCGGAGTATGCCAGGAGAGCTGGAGATGGGGCACACCAAGTTCGAGCAGCTGGCGCGAGAGCGTCAGCATGTCGGCGACCGACGCCAGCTCCGGGCTCAGGGCGACGCGCTTGACCACGCCGGTCCGGGCGGCGAGCCCGGCGAGACGAAACCAGCGGAGCGGCGCCACATCGAGAAGGCGGCGTACGGGCTCCCAGAAGCTGAAGGGCCGGCGGCTGAAGCCGAAGGAGAGGGGGATCTCGACCAGGGGTCCGGAAGGGGCGGGCTGCGTGACGTCACGATCCGGCGCGAGATGATACGGCGCGAGCGGCGCGCCCACGAAGTTCGGGCCATCGTCGAAGTCCTCCCAACTGATGAACGGGCACACACTCGAGTCGACGCGGTACCCGCAACGCAGCAGCGCGCCGACCGTATCGCGCCCGAGACCGGTCGGCGGGCAGGTTCTTGAGCATCGAGTTCCGAGGGACTAGCGCTTGCAGCAAGGGAGGTGTGTTCCAGGGGTGCAGGTGCGCCGCGATCTCGCCTCCGCCCCGGTCACATGCGTCCTGCAGCGCGTCCGCCGCCCGGGAGTCGATTGCGACTCTGTAGGCGGTGAAGTACGTCGGCCGCACCCCCAGGCGCCTGAAGAACTCCGCGAGCGGCCGGAGCTCGCCGATGTTCTCAAGCGTCACACCGTTACGGCTGGGGCGCCAGTTGTCCTCCTCAGTGTCGATCGACACGATGACCACGACGCCGCCAGAGCCGCGGCCAGGTCGCTCACTCATCGATCCCTGCGGGCACAAGCTCTTGCGACGGGCGCCCTCCGGACAAGGAGGGAGCGGTCATGTACTCAGGAGGGGATACCCCGAACATCTCCAGGACCGTGGGTGCAATCGACCGCAACGGCACCCGTTCTTCGCACACGCGGTGATCCCGCTGAGGTGTGCGGATCCACAGCAGTCCGTCGGGATGGTGCATGCCGCTCTTGAGCCCGTCCGCCTGATAGAAAACATCGAAGAAGGGTGCGGTGCGTCCCGACCCGGTGCGCAGTACGGCCTCCGCGGGCAGCGGTTGGAAGATCTTGCACCCGCTGAACAGCGCCGGTCCCTCCCGGCTGACGAGCATCGCGGGCGCGTTGTCGACCCGCAGCGCGCCCAACTGGGCTTCAGCCCGCCGTGCGTCCCGCTCGCTCTCGAACCGCACGTGAAACTGCTCGGCCATGACCGGCGACACTTGGCACGGCGCGGTCACGCCCGCGACGGCCAGTAGGCGGGCGAAGTCGCGCGGGCGATAGAAGGTCTTGCCGCCGCGGTCCTCGTACATCAAACAGGGCTGCTGGCTCAACGCCGTGCACAGAATCAGGGTCGTGTCCCGGCCCGCCAGCTCCATAAACTGGCCGAGCAGCTTGTCCATCTCCTGGTAGCCGAACAGAATTGCGCTCTCATATTCGGCTTGCTCCGCGAGGGCGGGCCTGATCTTGAAGTGCTCCGGCTCCATATTGCGCCAGTACTTGTGCTGCAAGTGCGCCGTGCTGTTGAGGAAGAACGTCGCAAACGCCGGCCGCAGCTTGCGGTAGTAAAACTGGAACACGTCCCACTGCAGCTTGTCGAGGACCACCGCGCGCTTCCAGCGCCCGCCGCCATTGAGCTGTTCGCGCATCAACTGCCGCACGATGGCGCTCGCCGTGCGCATCGAAAGGCCATGCGTGATCATGAACGTGACGAAGCTGACCAGCTCCGCACGGGTCAGTGCGACACGCTCGTTGGTATGCTCTTGCACGTTGCGCTGCACGAAACGGAAGTACGGCAGCAACTCGTCAGGATACGGCGCAACAGTCGTGGTCCACGGGTCCGGCAGCAGGTAGCCGTTCAGCGGCGCGTCGAATCTGGGATTCATGCTGCCACACACCCAAACCGGAAGGTCGGCGTCCGACAGGAGATCCCACACGCACTTGCGGGTCAGCTTGGGTCCATCGCCGAGATGAAACACCCCGTGCTCGGCGTAGGAGAGACCGCTATGCACCGTGACCCACTGGATCCACGGATTCAGCTTGTCTTGCGTCTCTTCGGCATCGGTGATATAAACCTCGGACTCCCTGTAAAACCGCTCGAAGTTGGGAAGCTTCCCTTGCTCGACGAACCGCTCCACCACCGCTGGCGTGAGCTCGTTGAATTCGAGTAGAACGACGGAGGCATCTCTGCGCATAGCTCGCTCCTCACGCGGTCGCGCCTTCCACCGCTTGCGTGGGCGCCGGCTCCTCACCGCGCCCCGTTTTCCCGCATCACTCTTGCAAGGCTTGGGCTCCCAGCGTGACCGCGCCGGGCGGTCGTAACCACATACGCCGGAACGCGTTGCGTAAGGTACCGTGGCGCTTGGCTGACGCGCCGGAACACCAGTCCGTTGCGCCGGCGCGGCGGTCGTTTCCCGAGTTTTACGCTCCGTTGGGAGGTGTGAGATCACATGTGCGGCATCGCTGGCGTCGTCCACCGAGACCCCCACCAACCGGTATCCCTAGAGCTGGTCCGGGCCCTGTGCGCCGCCCTCGAGCACCGGGGCCCGGACGATGAAGGCCTCTACGTTCGCGGCCCCGTCGGACTGGGGATGCGGCGGCTGAGCATTATCGACGTGAGCGGCAGCCAGCAGCCGATCTTCAACGAGGATGGTTCCAAGGTCATCGTCTTCAATGGCGAGATCTACAACTATCGCGAGTTACGCCGCGGCCTCATCGCCCGCGGCCACGTGCTCCGTACGCAGGGCGATACGGAGACCGTACTCCACCTGTACGAGGAGCTCGGACCGGCGTGCGTCGAGCAGCTCCGCGGCATGTTCGCGTTCGCCATATGGGACGCGACCCAGCGCACGCTGCTGCTCGGCCGTGACCGCTTCGGCATCAAGCCGCTGTACGTGCTCACGGCCCCCTGGGGCATCGCGTTCGCATCCGAGCTCAAGGCGCTGCATGCGGCTGGCCTGACGTCTCGTGCGCTCGACTGGGAGGCGCTCGACGCGTTTCTGCACGTCGGGTACATCCCCGCCCCGGCGACCCCGTTCCAGGATGTCCGAAAGCTGGAACCCGGCCACACGTTAGTGTGGAAGAGCAGCGGCGGCGACAGCATCGTGCGACGCTACTGGCATCTGCCGCCCGATGGCGTCGGCCGCCCGCCCACTGTCGAGGCTCGAATCCGCGACTGGGTCGACGAGTCGGTCGCCGCACACCTCGTCAGCGATGTCCCTGTCGCCGCGTTCTTGAGCGGCGGTCTGGACTCCTCGACCGTCGTGGCGAGTATGGCCCTGGTCGGTGAGCCGCCGCACGCGTTCACCGCGCGCTACTTCGGGTCCGGCCAGGAGACGGTCGACGAGACGGGGCTCGCGCGCGAGCTCGCTCGCCGCTACGGGGTGAACTTGACGGTCGTGGATATCCATCCGAACATCCGCGAGATCTTCGAACCGATCGTATGGGCACTCGACGAGCCCCACGCCGACGACTCGGCGATTCCTACGTGGCTCTTGTCGCAGGCTGTTGGGCGAGACTACAAGGTCGCGCTCACCGGCATCGGTGGAGACGAGCTATTCGGCGGGTATCCGCGGCACATCGGTCTGCCCCTCGCCGAGATCTACGGGAAGCTGCCCGCCGGCGTGCGACGGCTGGCGAGCGCCGCCGCCCAGCTGCTACCGGAGCCACGGACCGGCACCCTGGGCGTGGATCGGATCAAGCGGTTCCTGCGCTCAGGCGACGGAGACCTGCCCGAGCGGTACCTGAGCTTCATGAGCCGGCTCGCCAACGGGGAACGGTCCAACCTCTACGCGCCCGCCCTCAGGGCCAGCATAACGGGCGACGCCGCCCGGGCACGGTTGCGGTCCCTGTACCACGACGAGGCATGCCCCTCAGGCCCCACGGCCGCGCTGTACCTCGACTACACGGCATACCTCCCCGACGACCTGCTGGCGCTGAGCGACCGGCTCGCAATGGCCCATGGGCTGGAGATCCGGGTGCCATTCGTGGATCACGAGTTGGCGACGAGGGTTTTTCCGCTGCCGTATCGTCTCAAGATCGGTTGGTGGCGGAACAAGCGGCTGCTGAAGCGGGCCATGCACGCTCGGCTCCCGGAGGCTCACTCCAGAGCACCCAAGCGCGGGTTCGTCGGCCCCACAGCCGCGTGGCTGCGCAACGAGCTGCGGGGAATGCTCGAGGACGAGCTCTCGCCCGACCGGCAACGCCGCCTTGGCTATTTCCATGCCCCGACGGTCGACCGCTTGCTGCGCGAGCACGCGACGGGCCGACACAATCGGGAGCGCATCCTGTGGGCCCTCCTGTCGTTCTCGACGTGGCACCGCATCTTTGTCGAGTCAAGCACCCGGGGCAGCGCGGCGGCAACTCCAACGGACGTATCACCTCACAAGCCGCTGGCGACGACGGTACCGTAGCAAGTCAGTCAACGTGGGCAGGCTGAAGTAAGAGTCGGCTGGAACGACGCCGACCTGCCGAAGGCGCAAGCACTCTCCCGCGTCGAGCCGTCGGATCGCCTCTGCCTGAAGCGCGCTCTGCCGCTGCATTCCCTTCCACGCCAGTGTCACGTGGCTGTCCTCGCCCGGGACGATGGACAGCCGCCCCTGGAACAGCACCGGGCCCGTGTCGATCCCGTCATCCAGGAGAAACACGGTGAATCCGATCATGTCGGCGCGACCGTGCAGCAGCGCCCAGAAGGGGGAGTACGAGCCGCGATACCAGGGCGTGACGCCAGGGTGCCCGCCGATCACGGCCACGGGCGCGAGCAGCCGTGGCTTCGCGCCGACGATGTACTTGGTGTGAACCACGAAGATGTCAGGATCCAGACGGCCGATCGCGGCGAGCGTATCCGGGTGCGAATACGACTCCGTCTGGACGGAGGCGAGGCCCGCACCCACCAGCGTGGCCCGATCCGCCGCCTCGTCGACCAGTCGGGCGAGCACGCGGCGATCCCGGCGCCCGTTCCGGGCCCGGTCGTACAACCGCCCCAGGATTTGGCCCGCCGTGTGGACCGCCCCATGCCGCGCCGCCCAACGCCGCAGAAAGCGCGTCCGCGCCTTGAAGCCTCGCCGCGCGCACCAAACGACGCCCACGAGATTCACTCCTGCGCGGACCAAGGTCGCACAGGTGTTGCGCTCGAGTGGACCCTCCGAGCACAGCGCGACCACCCGGTGCGGCCGTCGGGGGCCGGGCTGCAGGAACTCAGGGCTCGAAAAAGTGGTCATGACCCACGGTTTCGGCCAGCAGCGCGCGCCGCACTTTCAGATACCTCCGCATCCCGAGCAGCCGTTTCGGGACGGCGAGCAAGGCTGCGCGGGCCCGCTCCCGCCGCAAGTCGCCGGCAAGCCACCGTCTCAGGGTCGCAGCGTCCGTGGACTGTCGTGCGCCGATGCGCGCGATGCCGCGCCGCCCGAGTGCCGTCGGGTTGATCCCGAGTGTGGAGGTGAAGACGCAGTCGTATCCCACCGCCCCGGCGATCTCGAGCACGCGCCGGTCGACCGCACCTCCCGGGATGCTGAGGCAGCGCACCGCCCTGCCAAGCAGGTCCTCCAGCCGCCGCCTCGAATCGGATAGCTCGGCGAAGATTTCCTGCGACGCGAGGCTACTGAGCATACGATGCGTGACCCCGTGAGAACCGATGGTGAAGAGTGAGGGGTCGAGACGACGCAATCCTTCCTGGTCGGCGAAGAAGCGCCGGCCGATGAACCCCGAAACGACAAAGAAGAACGCCGTGATGCCGCGCTCCGCGAGGATGGGCGCGGCGCCCTCGACAGCGCCGCGCCAGCCGTCATCGAAAGTGAGAACACAGCCGGGCCCGTCCAGCGTCCCGGCTCCGCCGAGGCAGGCACGCAGGGCAGCCTCACCCAGACTACTGACCCCTGCGGCCTGAATGACATCGAGTTGCGACCGGAAGACGCGCTCGGAAACGTGGTACATCGTTGCCGAACGGCCGAGGCTCCCGTAGGAGAAGACGTCTCCCGGGTGCACATCGTGATAGACCACCGCGACGAAGCTCCGGGGCACGGTCGTGGCGTGGAGCGACACCTGCTGCGCGGGCGCGACACTGGCACCGGGACGTGCGATCTCGCTCACGGGCGTGCCGGGGGGTGCTTCGCGAGGACGTGGAGCCATTGCAGCGTTTCCACAACGAACGGCGCGGGGTCTCGCCAGCGCCAGACCTCGCTCCGATCCCGGCGGGGTCGATGGTGCAGGAACTCCAGCACCGCGCCGAGCCTCGATCCGTCGCCGTTTTGCAGATGCGGGTTCGCGGGCGGGGAGCGCCGGAGCCGCAGATAGAGGTGATCAACGTCTCCCCAGAACCAGCGGCTCCGCACGCCCACACGATAGTGGGAGCACTCCGGGACCAGCTCCCCCGCGGCGCAACGAACGAGGAGAGTGGGAAAATCGACGCCCGCATCGACCGCGAGCTGGAGCGATCCCCAAAACCGACCGTTCAGCTCCATCAGCACGTAGCGGCCCGTGGCAAGCTCCCGCTTGCACTCGATCATCGCCACACCCTGCCAATCGAGCATGTCCAGGAGCTGTAGACCGGGATCGACGAGCGCGGGCGCGAGCGGAATGCTTTCCCGGTAGACGCTCACGCCGCCGCTCGGCGGGTTCTCTCGCAACCGGCGATGCGCGAACAGGGCGACGGCACGGCCGTTCCACCGCAGCACGAACAGCCCCTCGCCGGGCCCCACCACTCGGCGCTGCAGCAAGACGGGGAAGGCGGCGGGAGGGAGTGTAGCGAGAACGCTGCGACAGGCCGAGGCGTCGCTGACAGGTGTAACCCCGAGCTTCCGGCGGACCGCCCCCACCCGCACGACAGAACGGTGCGGCTTCACGACGGCTGGGAAAAAGCTCCCTTCGGGGATCGCATCCGGCCAGGCAGCAGCCGTGAGGATCACCCGCGTATCTGGCACGCCGAGCCCCACGCATTCGGCAAGGTGGCACGCGCGAACCTTGTCCGACGCCGCTCGATAGGTCTGAAGATCGGGAAACGGCAGGACCGTTTCGCGCGGCAGGGCGGTGCGGTGCTCCAGGACGGCTTCGACCGACGGATCCGCTAGGGGCAGCACGAGGTCGATCCCGCGTTCGCGCACCAGCGCACCCAGCTCCGCGGCGTAGGCGGAGGGATCGCACAGGGGATCAGCGTGGCTGAGACAGCGGTGCACCCCCCGAGACACGCCGGCAAGACACGGGTCCACGTCCGCGGCCACGTGCACCTCGTGACCGGCGGCACCCAGCGACCGTGCGGCGCGACCGTGCGGCCGCGAGGGCAGCTCGTTCGTTCCCATCCGTGATCAGCACACGCATGCGTCAGTCCGAGCGACACTTTCCATGCCCACACGCAGCCGCCTGCGGCGTACCGGGATCGTTGCATCGCCGCAACGGTTCGAGCGGGTTGACCGCTCCTGCGCACGCCCAACACTGGCGCCTGTCTTGCAACAGCGTCGTGCGCCCTGGGCCCCAGGCGAGCCCAGGCGTCGCCGATACCCTCGATCGCGAGGAGGCAGACTGGAATGACCGCGACCGCCCGTGCGCCCCAGCCGGGAGCGCGCGCCATCGCAGCGGGTCCCCCAGCGCACAGGCCGGCAGAACCGGCCCGCTGGGACCTGCTGCTGGTGTGCGTCGGCGTGTACGTGGCATGTGCCGTCGGGCGGGTGCACCTACTGTTTCCTGCGCTGCAGCCGCTCCAGCCGGCGTTCATCTCGGGAGTACTGGCGACGGGCCTCTACGCGCTCGCACAGTCCGGCCCCCGCCGCGTGGAGTTGCTGCGCCATCGGGTGACCTATCTGCTCCTCGCCTTGACCGTCTGGATGGCGCTGTCCGTGCCCGGCGCCCTGAACCGGGGCGCCGCCTTCCACTTCTGGACCGGCAACTTCATCAAGTCGGTCGTGATGTACTTCGTAATCGCGGGGTGCATCAGGGGCTTCCGCGACGTCGAGCGACTGGCCCTCGCGTACTTCGCCTCGACCGTCGTGTATACCGTGGTGGTGCTCGCGCGCTTCCAGCTGGACGAGAGCAACTGGCGTCTGGCGGGTCTGTACACCTACGACGCCAATGACTTTGCCACGCTCGTGGTCACGGCGATGCCGCTCGGCCTCTACCTCGTGCTGCGAAGCCGATCGCTCCTCTGGCGAGCCACCTCGCTCGCCGCCTTGGGCACGCTCGCCGTCGGCCTGGTGTGGTCCGGATCGCGGGGCGGCTTTCTGGCGCTGCTTGTCACGATCTGCTTCGTCTTATTCCGGTTCACCACAGTGCCGGCGAAATGGCGGCTGGCCGTCTTCGCGGTCATTCTCGTCCTCGTCGCGGGGATCGCCAGTGATCAGTACTGGACGGCGATGCAGACCATCCTCAAGCCGAGCGAGGACTACAACGAGACATCGGAGACCGGCCGTATTAAGACCTGGGAGCGGGGGCTCGGATACATGGCGCAGCATCCGCTGTTGGGGGTCGGCGCCGACAACTTCTGGTTCGCCGAAGGGACGATCTCGCCGCTCGCCTGGCGCCAGCAGTACGGGAAAGCCGTCCGTTGGGGCGCGGCGCACAACAGCTTCGTTCAAGTCGGTGCCGAGCTCGGCGTGCCAGGACTCCTGCTGTTCGTCGCCATCCTCGCCAGCACGTTCGCCTCCCTGCGTCGAGTCGCGAAATACGCGATAGAGACGGCCCCTGGCGTGCACGGCCCGCCACGGCTTGCGCAGTCGCTGATGGCGGCGCTCATCGGATTCAGCGTCGGCGCGTTCTTCTTGTCCCTGGCGTACGCGGAGATGCTGTATACGCTCATCGCCCTGGCGGTCGCCCTAGAGAAGATTAGCCGCCCCAAGGCCAGCCCTCTGCCGTTGCCCGCAAGTCGAGCAGTTGTCGGCGGCGGGTCGCATCCGCTGCGACACACAGCATGATCCTGCTCTCCATCGCGCTCGGGCTGCTCGCTACCGTCTTGCTGCTGCCGACGGTATCCGATCTGACGGCCGTGCTCCGCATCCTGGTGCGGGGGCGTACGCCGGCTCCGGTGGCGCCGGCCGACCCGCCGCGGTTCCTGTTTCTCGTGCCCGCGCACGACGAGGAGCTCCTGCTGGCGCGTTGTCTCGAATCACTCAAGGGCCTGCGCTATCCTGCAGCGCGCTTCGACATCGTGGTGATCGCCGACAATTGCAGCGATCGAACCGCCGATATCGCTCGTGCCGCAGGGGTCCGCTGCCTGGAGCGGACCGCGCCGAACGCGCCGGGCAAGCCTCGAGCGATCTCGTGGGCCGTATCAGTGCTTCCGGTGCGTGACTACGACGGGCTTGTTATCGTGGATGCCGACACGGAAGTCGCGCGAGACTTCGCCCTGCAATTGGCGGCGCGCGGGCCGCTGGCGCACAGGGTATTGCAACCGCACAGCGGCATTCTCAATCCCTCGGAAAACGCGCTGACGCGGATGGGCGCGGTCCTGGCCGCCGCCGACTACGATTTTGCGTACGTCCTGAAGACGCGGGCCGGACTGAATGTGCCGCTCAGCGTCGGGATGTGCCTTGGGTCAGGAGTGCTCGCCGCCGGGTGGACGGCTCACTCCCTCTCAGAAGATTGGGAATTGTACGCGGTGCTCACCGAGCGCGGCGTGAGGATCGAAGGCGTGCCAGCCGCCAAGATCCGCTCCTTGGAGGCCTCGACGCTGCGGGAGGCCGCCAGCCAGCGGCGCCGCTGGACCGCCGGTAAACTCACCGTCTTGGTACGCCACGCGGGACCGTTACTCCGTAGTCGGAGCATCGGGCTGGCGCAGAAGGTGGACAGCTTGGCGGCACTGAGCGTCACGGGACCCGTGGCGCATCTCTGCGCGGTGGCCGTGGCCGTCACGGCGGCCCTGCTCCTCCGACCGCCGGTGTCGCCGTTGCTCGCCACCGCACTGCTGCTCACGCTCGTGCGCCCTGCGGTATACACGCTCGTCGCGCTCTGCGCGGACCCGGAGCCCGTCCGAGCGGCGCTGGCGTTCGCCTATCTCCCGCTCTACGCGATCTGGCGTGCGGGGATCACCGCGAGCGCCCTGGCGATGCTCGGCGACAAACCCTGGGTTCGCACGCAACGGCATGTCCCGCCTCCACCCCGGCCATTGGGCTAGGTGGCCTCAGGGTCGGCTCAGCCGCACCCCGTCGATCCAGTAGTAGTCGGTCTCCGTCTTGCGCACACCGCTGTTCCCGCCCCACGTCGGGGCAAACATGAACTGGACAAAGTTCGGGTTGTCGAAGTTCACGTTCGTATAGTCGCCCACCAGGGTCGGCGCCGCATCCCCGAGCTTCGTCGCCCACCAGCGCACGATCCCGTCCCGCGCCGTGGGCGACGTGCTCCCCTTGAAATACAGCTCGATCCGATACCAGGTGCCCGGCGCAATCACATAGTTCCCGCCATTGACGTTGCCAAACAGATGCCACACGGTCCCCGAGCCCGCCGAGTTCGTCAGATGCCCGTTGGCTGCGGCGAGGAATTCCAGGGTCACCGTCAGGTAGTAAGCCGCCTGGTTCTGGTTGTTCATCATAACGATGAGATTGGCGACCGGGCCCGGCGACGCATCCATCCAGAACGAGATCTTGTCGATGCCGCTGGGATCGCCCTGCCAGGGCGTGCTCGCCTTCCACCAGAACGCGGTGTAGTACTCCCGCCCCACCGGGGCTGGGTTGGTGTAGAGAGTCCAGGGTTCCGTCCCGCTCAGCAGCCCCGCGGGGAACGTGATCTGGGCCACGCCGGGCGGGGACAGCGGGGCGGCGGCATCACCCACGACCGCGGCCAATCCCGTTCCCGCCGTCTGATTCCAGAGGTTCGCACCGCTCATGAAGCTCCCAGTCGGGCTCGTCACCAGCTGACTGTAGGACCAATCCGTCAACGTCGTGTACCCCGCCGGCTCGTTCGGCCACGCCCCCCCGGCCGGTGGTGGCGGTGATGCCGTCACGGTGAGGGTGGCGGAGCCGGTGATGCCGCCGCTCGAGGCGCTGATGGTGGCGGGGCCGGCCACCAGGCCGGTCGCGAGCCCGCTCGCACTCACCGTCGCTACAGCCGCGGCGCTGCTCGCCCACGTGACGGGGCGCCCAGTGAGCGTGTTGCCCGCCGCATCCTTGAGAGTGGCCGTGAACTGCTGCGTGGCGCCCACCGCGAGACTGGCGCTCGCCGGACTCACCGTCACCGTCGCCACTGGCGCCGTACTCGCCGCGGTCGTCGCGCTCACCACATTGGACAGCAACCCGAAGACGGCGTTGACGAAGAGCGTGCCACGAAAGGCGATGACCTGGAACTGATAGCCCGTGGCCGCGACGAGGCCCAGCACCGTACAGCTGCGCTTCGCCCCGATCGCACTCCCTGCCACCGGCGTCGCACAGGTGCCGCGCGCCACGGAGGTGGCCGACCCCCAGGAGATCGTCCCCACCGCCCAGCGGATGTCATAGCTCGCCGGCTGGCCAGCGCCGTTGGTCACCTCCGTGAAGGTGAGCGACACCGAGCTATCCGTTACGCCCGTCACCGCGAGATCCGTCACCGTCCCAGGATTCGTCGCCGTGCTGGTGATGGCCGCCGTGCCGCTCTGGCCTTCACTCGTCGCCGTGATCGTCGCCGTCCCCGCCGCCACCCCCGTCACCAACCCGCTCCCGCTCACCGTCGCCACCGCCGCGCTGCTCGTGGCCCACGTCACCACCCGCCCACTGAGCGGATTGCCGCTTGCATCCTTCGGGGTCGCCGTCAATTGTGTGGTCGCGCCGAGCGCGATGCTCGCCGTCGCCGGACTCACCGTCACCGTCACCACCGGCACGGTGCTCACCGTCGCGGTCGCCGTGCCACTCTTGCCTTCACTCGTCGCCGTGATCGTCGCCGTCCCCGCCGCCACCC
>WNGH01004636.1_pt1 | contig 15449 bp, 15 predicted proteins | sample 5400631 | NCBI WGS metagenome assembly WNGH01 (sample SAMN13153373, study PRJNA577476) | soil metagenome | isolation source: 115 cm soil or saprolite under Garry oak tree replicate 1 | place: USA:California | collected 2016-06-15
CAAACACATACTCGGCGTCTCGCGGACGGAATCCAACTGCTGTATCGTTCACCCCTGGGTGAATTCGTTCCGCACAACGCTAATGTTTTGCGTGAGAACTGAACCATGATCCATTTCCTCCACGGCAAACTCGTCGAAGCGCTGCCGACACAGGTGACGGTCGAGGTGCATGGCATCGGCTACGAAGTCCTGATTCCGCTCTCCTCCTTCGATAAGCTCCCGCCGCCCGGCCAGGAGGTGAAACTGCTCACCCACCTGGCGGTCCGGGAAGACGCCCACACGCTTTACGGTTTCATGACCGGGGCCGAACGGGACATGTTCCGTCTGCTCATCAACACGGTCAGCGGCATCGGCCCAAAGCTCGCCCTGAACGTCCTGAGCGGGATGAACGTGACGGCCCTGCGCGGCGCCGTGGCCGTCGGCGATGTCAAGGCGCTTTCGCAAATCTCCGGTGTCGGCAAGAAAACCGCCGAACGGATCGTAGTGGAGTTAAGGGACAAGATTGGCCCGGCGGGCGCCTGGGAGGCCGAGAGCGCGCGGCGCGGATTGTCCGCCGCCGACCAAAAAACGAACGACGCCGTGCTGGCGCTGCTGGCGCTGGGCTTCAAACCGATCGACGCGCACGAATCGGTGCGCCTGGCGCAGGCGGCGCTGGGCGCACCCGCCACGGTCGAGGACCTGGTGCGGGCCTGCTTGAGGAAGGGGGCCTGATCGCCGTGGACAGTTCCAAGCCCGAGATTCGCCCCGCGACAGCGATGAACCCAGGCAAAAATCGCGGCGGTATTGTCGTCCCGCATGCAGTAAAATGGCCCCAGGCATTCCTGGCGCTAACCATCTACGTTCTGCTGCGGCTCGTGGGTTTTACGCTCCGCTATCGGTGGAACGTGCCGTTTTACGCTCCGGTATCGTTGGAACGTGCCGCCGAACCATTTGCCGGCGAAGAACCGGCCTTACATTTTCGCCATCTGGCATAATCGGCTGGCGCTCTCCCTCATCATGTATGGCAAGGCCGTCCGCCGCGCCGCGGCCCCCTTTCAGCTCGCGGCGATCGTCAGCGCCAGCAAGGACGGCGGGGTGCTGGCCCGCGTCCTCGAACATTTCGGCGCGCAACCGGTCCGAGGCTCTTCGAGCCGGCGCGGTCCGCAGGCACTGCTGGAATTGACCAGTTGGGCCCAACGCGGCTACGACCTCGCCATCACGCCCGACGGCCCGCGCGGCCCCTGCTACGTCGTCCAACCCGGCGCGATCTCCCTGGCCCAGGTGACCGGGTGCCCGATCGCGCCCAGCAACTATCACTTGGGCTGGAAAATCCGGGTGCGGAGCTGGGACCGTTTTCAGATTCCACTGCCGTTCAGCCGGGTGTTGCTGAAGTTTGGCGAGCCGATCCAAGTGCCGCGGGAGGCTTCCGAAATGGAACGAGAGATGCTGCGCCAACGGTTGGAAAACGAGTTGAAGGAGCTGACGCAAGATTGAGGCCAGGCTGGCCTCGGAAGCAGAAGATATGGGTCTGACTTCTCGCTTGACGTTCTGAAGAGCGGATTCAACTTAGTACGGGACGCAAAAACAGATCGTCCTTGGAAAGGCAAGCAGGCAAACGTATGGCAAGGCAAATCGAAAAAAGAGAGTCGTTCAGTTATTTCGCCCCGACGGCGGGAGCCGTCCAATTGGTGGGCGATTTCACCGGCTGGGAACACAATCCGATTCCCCTGCAAAAGCAGCGAGACGGAACCTGGAAAGCGATCGTCCCCCTGGAACCGGGCACCCATGAATACCGGTTCAAGGTGGACGGCCAATGGCGTGATGATGAGGAGTGCGCGCAGCGCCGACCGAATGAGTTCGGCGCCCAGAATTGCGTGCGCGAAGTCAAATAGCCGCCGCCGCGCCCGGACTTATTTCCCGCAAGGCCCGCTCCCGTTCCAGCAAGGTCGGGTGCGAGTAATAGAACCCGCTATAGACCGGATGCGGGGTGAGGTTGCTTAGGTTTTCCGCATTCAACTTCCGCAGCGCGCCGGTCAGGGAAAGCCGCTCGCCCATAGTGTTGGCCGCGTAACGGTCGGCCGCATACTCGCAGCGGCGCGACCACCGATGCGCCAGCGGCGCAAACCAGAACGTCACCACCCCTCCAGCCAGGGCGCACAACCACAAGGCCGGGATAATGCCGTCGGCTGAGAACCCGAAGGCCTGGGCGAACCACGCTTGCCTGGCCAGCCAGGCGACGGCGTAGAAACCGATCAGCGAACTCGCGACCGATGCGCCGATCATCTTGGGAATGTGCCGAAGCTTGAAGTGTCCGATCTCGTGCGCGAGGACCGCTTCGAGTTCCGGCTCGGTCAATTGCTGGATCAGCGTGTCGAAGAGGACCAGCTTGCGGAATCGCCCAAAACCGGTGAAGAAGGCGTTCGAGTGGCGCGATCGTTTGCTGCCATCCATCACCTGAATGCTCCGGGCCGCAACGCCCGTGCGCTGGCCGAGCGCCTGCAGCCGCTGGCTTAAACTCCCCTCGGCGAGCGGAGTGAATTTGTTGAACAGGGGCAGGATCAAGACCGGCGCCACAACAGCCATCACCAGTTGAAAGGCCGCCAGGCAAGCCCACGCCCACAGCCACCACCATTGGCCCGTCCAGTCCACCAGCTTGAGCACCAGCGCCAGCAGTGGATACCCGAGCGCCACGCCGAGCAACAATCCCTTCAGCCGGTCCATCCACCAAAGCTTCTGTGTCGTGGTGTTGAAGCCGAAGCGTTCCTCCAGGCGAAACTGCGCGAACCAATCAAACGGCAGCCCGCTCAGGGCCAGCGCCACACCGCTGGCAAACAACAGCGCCGCCCGCGCCCACACCGACGCGCCGAAGTGGTCGGTGAAAAAATCGAATGCCCACGGCAACACGCCGCTAAACAACAGCACCGCCAGCACCAGCGATTCGTAAGTGGATTCGAGCTGGCCAAAGCGGTTTTTGGCCAGCGTATAACGCACCGACTTGGCATAGGTTTCGGCGTCCACCATCCCTTGGAACGTGGAGGGGATTGCGCCCGCGTGCGCCAGGACGTAGCGCTCGTTTAGCCGGGCTAGCCAAAGCTGGACCGCCCACCGGGCGAAAAGGAGCGCCGCGACCATCAGTCCGGCAGGGGTGAACGGCGGTATTCCCATGGCCCGTTCATTTGCCTGCCATGCGCCGACGCGTCAATTCGGAAGCGCGCCTGGCGATCCTGCCCCGCCCAATCGGCGGCTTCAATGGATGAACTTCAGCACGGCCTTCGCGGTCACGTCCTCCTCCTGGGTGATCGCGATCATCTCTGAGATATGACCTTCGCGCGGCACAAAAACCAGCTCCGACGCCGCGCCGGCCCGGCGCAACGCCTCGTGAAACTCCCGAGCCTGTGCCGGCAGCGTCGGATAATCCCACTGGCAATAGGTGACGAGAAACGGCGGCGCCGTGCTCGCGATGTGAAACAAGGGCGACGCCGACCGGCGCGCGTCCGGGTCATCGCCAAACACCGATGACTGGCTTGCGCCAATGGTCAGATTGAAAACGCCACTCAACGCCATCGTGCCCCGAATCATCCGCGGCGAAAGGTCGTGGGCCTTCAGATATTTCTCATCGAGGGTGAGCAGCGCGGCGAGGTGGCCGCCCGCCGAATGGCCGCCCACGTAAAGGCGGTTCGTATCGCCGCCATACTCGCTGATGTGGCGAGCGACCCAGGACCATGCCGCGGCAACGTCCTCGATCTGCGCGGGGTGCGGATGCTTCGGCGCCAGGCGGTAGCTCGGAATGACCGTGAGGATGCCTGCCTTCGCGAAGCGATTTCCCAGCGGCGGATACTGGAAGCGGTCGCCGCTTTTCCACGCGCCGCCGTGAATGAAAACGAACACCGGCGATGGCCGCTTACCTTTAGGCACGTATAGATCGAGTTTGTGTTTGTCTTCGTCCTCAGCCGGGCCTTCCGTATAAACGATGCCCTTGGTGACTTCGACGGTCGGCGAGATTTCCATCGATGGCAGTCGCAGCTCCGCCAGGCCGGGCGCCCGCAGATAGACCGGGTTGGAGTAGATCCAAGGGCGGTCTTCGCCATCGACCGTGAGCCAGGCCTCCAGACGATAAGCGCCGGGATCCTTGGCTTTGAAGTTCAGATTCGTTGCCAGAGTCTCGTGGATCAATTCGCCGTTGCGGAACAGCTTCAGTTTCGCCGGCAACGGCGTCAGCGCCATCAGCCGCGTCGTGCGGAGGATCGGAGCCGGGTCGCCCATGGGGAACACCCCCAGGTTGTTCACCGCGCCGAAGGCAAAGCCAGTGGGGTCGCAAAGCCAGTCGTGCGAGACATAGACATGGCCGTCGCGCAGCGCCTCGCGGATGTCCGGCTCCGTCAGTTCGCGCGCCAGAATATGCGTGCTGAGATTGCGGAAGCTGACCTCGTAAGGGTCGAGGGTTGTTCCCTGCACAATCACGTTCTGGTGCGCGTCGTTGGCCGCAATGCCGGTGCAGGGATGCTGCTGAGTTTCACGGTCCCACTTCGCAAATATCCCGGCGCGGTAATCGGTCCCGGCGGCGAACATCTCGTCCGGATAGGATTTGAAGTTGTCGAGGAACTTGCGCCAGGCTGCCGGGTCTTTCGCCGTGGTCAGGAGCTGCTGCTGGAAGCGGTCGTCCAGTTTGGCGTCGGAGTGGCGATTACAAATCTCCATTCCATCGAGGCCATCGGTGGCCGCATCCAGTCGCTCTTCAACGTGGCAGAGGAAGCGGAGCGCCCCGTTTGTCTGCGGCCGATGTTCGGCGTCGAAGGTGGGAAAGCGCAGCCGACCGTTGCCGTCCTCGGAGCCGGCCAGGAAGAGCACCCCGTTGCGCAGGCCGTGCCACGTATTGGTCCGGGGACCCCGGTGGTCGGTGAACAGCACCGCGCGCACACCCGCCTTGTTCGCCGCCGCCAGGACTTCCTCGCGTGTGCCTTTGGTATGATCGGCATCTTCGGCGTGGACGTGCATCACCGCGCGGAAATCGTGATACACACCCAGCTCCGGCAGCGTCTGGCGTTCGGCCGCGAAACGCAGCCGCGCTTCGTGCGTGGCCCGAAGATGTTCCGGTTCGAGCCGTTGCTGCGGGGTAAGCTTTTCGGCGGGCGGTTCCTCCGCGCCCGCGCACAGCAAGCCGGCGAGCAACAGGATCGGAAGGACGACAACTTTCATGCGTCGGCGGAGATCCGTTCTAATGGTGGTTGGCACGGTGCTCGCCGGAGAAGCTGGCGCCCGCTACCACTTCAGTTTCTGGAGCCGGCGCGCGGCTTCCTCCGCGTTGGCGCGGCTGTTGAAGGCCGAGATGCGGAAATAGCCTTCGCCCTTCGAGCCGAAGCCGCTGCCCGGTGTGATCACGACGTTCGCCTCGTTCAAAAGCTTGTCGAACGCCTCCCAGCTTGTAAGGCCGCGCGGGGTTTGTGCCCAAAGATACGGCGCGTTGACGCCGCCGAAGATCGTCAGGCCCGCCGCCCGGATTCCGTCGGCGAGCACCTTGGCGTTGCCCAGGTAATGCTCGATCAGCCCGCGGACCTGCGCCTGGCCTGCCGGCGTATAAAGCGCTTCCGCGGCGCGCTGCACCGGGTAACTGACGCCGTTGAACTTCGTGCTCGAACGGCGCGCCCAAAGCGGATGCAGGCTGGCCATCTTGCCGCTGCTGGTCGAGGCCAGGAGCGACTTCGGGACCACGGTGAACGCGCAGCGCAGGCCGGTGAAGCCGCCGCTTTTCGAAAAGCTGCGGAACTCGATCGCGCACTCGCGCGCGCGCGCCACCTCGTAGATCGAGTGCGGCAAAGCCGTGTCAGTGATATAGGCCTCGTACGCGGCGTCGAAAAGAATGATGGCTTTCCGGCTTCGCGCGTAGCTGACCCAGGCGGAGAGCTGCGCACGGTTCATGACCGCGCCGGTTGGGTTGTTCGGGGAGCAGAGGTAAATGAGGTCCACGTCGTCCCGCGGCACGTCCGGGACGAACCCGTTGGCGGCGGTGCCCGGCAAATAGACCAATCCGGCGTAGGCCCCGCCGTCATCGGCCGGGCCGGTGTGGCCGGCCATCACGTTGCTATCCACATAAACCGGATAAACCGGATCCGTGACGGCGATCTTGTTCTGGTGGCCGAGGATGTCGAGGATGTTGCCGCAATCACACTTCGAGCCGTCGGAAACGAAAATCTCGTCATCCGCCACCTCCAGCCCCCTGGCGCGATAGTCATTTTCGGCGATGGCCGCGCGCAGAAAATCATAGCCTTGCTCCGGGCCGTAGCCGCGGAAGCTTTCGCGTTGGGCCATCTCATCCACCGCCTTGTGGAGGGCGGCGATGACCGCGGCGGGCAGCGGCTCCGTTACGTCGCCGATGCCGCAGCGGATGACCCGGCGGGCGGCGGCGGGGTTTTGCTCGCAGAAAACCTTTACGCGCCGGGCGATCTCGGGGAAGAGGTAACCGGCTTTGAGCTTGAGGTAATGGTCGTTCAAATAGGCCATGAGTCGGTTGTCAAACGTTCGTCGCCGGCGCGGGGCCGGAACCCGCGCGCCCGGAAAATCAGAGCCGGCACCGTAGCCGAAGCTAGGGCCGGATGCAAGGCAGCCCACCGACGGCCAGGTGACGACTGTCCCAATTCAGCCCCACAGGGCCGTTGTGGCCTTAAGTTTCTCCAGCAGGCGGGCGTCCGCGGCCGGGAATTTGAAGCCGGCCAATTCCTCCAACTTCACCCACCGAAAATCCGGGCAGCCCAAATTCCGCGGCTCGTGTTCTCGCCAGTCGCAGCGGAAAAACTTCAGCCGGACGGTTTTCTCCGGGTATTCGTGGGTGATCGTTTCGACCAGCTCGCCCACTTCCACTTCGATCCCCAACTCCTCGCGCAGCTCCCGGCGCAGACACGCTTGAAAACTCTCGGGCTTCTCGCGTTTGCCGCCGGGAAATTCCCACAACCCGCCGAGATGCGCGCCGGCCTGCCGCTGCGTGATGAGCAGCCGGCCGTCGCGGAAAACCAGGCCGGCGGCGACTTCAGTGATCGGCATCGGAAAAGCATGGCGCGCCCGGTTGACGATTCAACCCTTTATCCGCCGAACATGGTGCTCCGCCTCGCTGCATTGCGGGGCCTCCGCCACTTGCCCGGTGGCGATCAATCGCGGTGAGGATGAGCGCGCCGGTTTGCGGTGCTTTTTCGCGCGCGTCGCCGCCGGCTTATGGCCTGGTGGTTTGCCAATTAACCTGCCCGCCAAAAACCGAATCACCTGTGATTTCGAATCCATCTTGCCAGGAATACAACACAAGTCAACATAAAAGTGGAAATTTATGTAAGTTTTTGTTGCACAATGGGCTGGTTTGTGTTCTATTGCGCTCAGTGAACCGTCTGTTTGACCCAGAGGCCGTCAAGGCGCAGATCGCCAATCTCTTGGCGGACAGGCAGCGCATTGATCAAGCCGTCAACGCTTTGCAAACGGCTTTGCGTAACATCGAGAGCCTGGACCAGAGAGAGTTTAGTCTCGAGGAGACGCCCGTTTCCTCCGACGTTACGCTTCACGAGGCGGTGAAACGCGTTTGCCTCAAAATGATCGATGGCATGACGAGGCAGAGGGTCGTCAGCGCAATAGAAAAGACAAATCACATTCTGAAACCAAAGCCGCCCAGCGTGGCGGCTTCCCTGATAAACCTAACCAAAGGAGATCATCCTATGCTTAAAGTCGCAATCGAAGGCCGGGGCCGGAGCCCGGCATATTATTCCACGGAGGGCACAACCGTTCACCGCCTGAGTGCCGACGAGATCGAGACGCTGCTAGACGAAACCGCGATCAGAGGGATCGGCGGCTGGCAGTCGTTTTGGATGGCACTCCAGAAGCAGTTGGACAAAGCGACCGGCTCCATCACACTGAGCCCGGAACTGCGGGCCAAAATCTACAACTACTACCATTCTTATGGACAAGGCGGATGGCAAAACAGGCTGCTGAAGGTTTTCCGCCGAGAGTTGCCGCACTTGTTCATTGCATAAAGCAACACAACATCAACAGTCGGGGTCCGTACGGGTGGGTGGAGTGATTTAGCCATAGCAGTGATTTGCGCATGTGCGATAGAATTCGCGCGTGTCAGCAAAACCCGCAACCAAAGAAGTTGAATTCACGATCAGGCACGGCGATTGCATTCGGTGCCTAAAGCAACTGGACCCTGAATCGGTCGATGTGGTGGTAACGTCGCCCCCCTATAACCTTGGAATACAGTATAGCGCTTACAACGATAAGAAGTCGCACGAAGATTACTTGGAATGGTGTGCTCAGTGGGGTTGTGAAATCGCCCGGGTCTTGAAGCCTAACGGCTCGTTTTTCCTGAATCTGGGAGATTCCTCTGAAAACCCGTATTTTGCCTTTGACGTTGCCAAGGGCATAGGGCAGTTGTTTCACCTGCAGAATACAATCCACTGGATCAAGTCCATCTCGATTGAGCGGGGAACGGAAACGGACTCTTACGGGCATTTCAAACCGATCAACTCGGGCCGGTTCTTGAACGATTGCCACGAGTACGTTTTTCATTTCACTCCGGAGGGCAAAACAAAGCTGGATCGACTGGCTATCGGCGTGCCCTACGCTGACAAAACCAACATTGATCGTTGGTCCCACACGAACGGCAAGGACAAACGTTGCCGGGGCAACACGTGGTTTATTCCCTATAAAACCATACACCAACGGGCAAAGCAGCGGCCTCACCCAGCCACATTCCCGACAGAGCTTGCTGTCAAGTGCATACGGCTGCACGGCCGGCAAGGCGCTGTGGTCGTGGACCCATTCCTCGGAATTGGGCATTCAGCTTTTGCGGCAAAGGAATGCGGCGATCTCGTCTCCAGATTCATCGGCTTCGATATAGACGAAGAATACATTAAAGTCGCCTGCGAGGTGCTCGGCTGCGACTATTCCCAGGTCAGCCAACAAACTTCTTAAACGACTTGTCTAACGGGCGCTTAAACAATCTATCCAAAACCTCTCCGTGGCCCTGGCGCTTGTGCGTCTCGATTCTTTCATAGTCGTCCCGGTCTAAGTCAACCTCGCCGGTGCCCTCATCTGTCCGGGCGCAGACACGCTTAAAAGCTCTCCGGCCCCTCGCGTTTGCCGTCGGGAAATTCCCACAACCCGCCCACATGCGCCCCGGCCTCCCGCTGCGTGATGAGCAGCCGGCCGTCGCGGAAAACCAGCCCGGCGGCCACTTCGGTGATCTGCATCGCAAAAGGATGCCCCGCCCGGTCGACGATTCAATCCTTTATCCGCCGAACACGGTGCTCCCGAATCCTCCGCCAGGGAAAGGGGAGGGCGACCGTCTCGGTCGCACCCGCCGGCGTCTCGTCGACGGAATCTGACTGCTATAATGTTCACCCTTTGGTCAATCCCCTCCGCACAGTGCTAATGTCTGGGGCGTGCTCCGTTTCCTTGCCTTGCGGGGCGTCCGCCACCAGCCCGGTAGCGATCAATCGCGGTGAGGATGAGCGGCTACAAACCGACGAAGGCTTGGGTCAATGGTCATGAGTCTGAGAACCTAACCTTCGCTATCGATTCATCCTCACCCACAAGTGCCGAATGCGGATCAACTTGCTTGTGGCGTCGCCAACACGCGGATGCGATGACGAACAAATCGCAATCTTCAATTCGGTGTCTTCGATGAAGGACGTCAGTTGCTCAACGGAAGACCACTTTTCTTCAAATGCCAGTCTCCCTTCAAGGTCACGGATCCATGCGTTGATCGTTTTCAGCCATTGACGCAATTCTCCTTTCTGCACGTAGCCAATCAGAGCGGCGGTTTCATGCTTCGCTCCGTGCAGTCCCAATTTGAAACGCTGGATCCCGCCGCACTTTGCGTCGCCACCAGTGACATACTCCCGTTCTCTCTTTCCATTTTTCGGCCGCGGCAATCGTTTGCCTTCAATGACCAAGAACGGGTCGTAGATGGAGTAGAGTGCTGAACCAAACGCCCGCCGCTCTACGGGCAGTGCCGAAACATCGACACGTCGGTCACTTGTCTGCTTTTCTTCGTGATGGAAATAGACCATCGGGAATTTCTTTCTTGAGGCAACGTTGAGATACTTGCACAGCTGCGCGTTGAGACGTTCTTCGGATTCTTCGGGCTGACGTGTTGGATCATCGCGCCAGTTCGGTAGCTCACTTTGAACAAAGGTTAGCGTGCGCTCGACCAGCGTTTGCCGAGCCGGACCTTTAGTGATTCGACCACGACTCGGCACGTCGTTGGAGGAATCCGCCGGCATCAGTACCCCTGTTTGCGTAGGTCCACCAACGTGTCGTCGGCATCGCGAATCGCAGTCGAGCCAGTCCAGTAGCGCAATCGATCTGGCTTCACAATGAGGATCACGTTGCGCTCGTAGATCCTCACTATGCGAACCGTTCGCAGGGCGTCACCATGCTGGACGTAGATCAGCTTTTGAATCGGGCTCTTCCAGTCGTCAGGCCAATCGATTTCCGGAGCGTTGCCGAAACAGAATGCTTGGCAAGCTACGCCGTCGAGCAGAACGGATTTCGCAGCGCGTAGGTTGTCGTAAATGCTTCCGAGCATTTCAACGAACACGTCGGCGTATACTTCGAAATCGGCCTGTGCCACGCGTTGCTTTAACAACCGGGAGTTTTGCCCGCGCCGAACGAATTCTGCAGTGCCACCCACAAGATCCTCGCAGAGTATTTTTTCCCAGGAAGAAATGTCCAATGCTTCGCCGTGCTTCGGCCATGGCAAAACGTCCACGTCACGTTTCAGGATTGAGGTCGCTTTGCTCGCGAAGGCGCGGGTGCCAAACAACGCACAATACGCACGCAAGGCGGGCCGATTGCCGGCGAACTCGTCATAAAAACGGCGAAGCTCTCGTTTTTCCTCCGGAGGAGCGTGGATGCTGATAATCTGGTGGCGGAATGCCAAAAACCCTTCAGGTACGAATGCACACGGCAAGGAGTCCAATTCTTTGATTAAGACCAAAGGTGCGGTATACCGCTGTTCGGTACGAGGTGCTGTGAACCGCTCCTCCTTAACTGTTCCGATCTTCCTTCGGTCGATGCCGTCCAGAGTTATACCATTGGTCGGCAAAAACGGCTTGCCAGTGAGCCACCGCGCGCGAATCCGTTTGCCTGCCTTGCCAGCGATGTAGCCCTCACCGTGGCTCCAGCCCTTGGATTCGATAAAGGCACTGAGTTTGGTCATTACGGCGAGTCGCGACGTCAGATGGTGCAATCTTCCGCCGCCGAGCAAATTCACTCGCCATACCCAATCATGCGTCAGAGCGACATCTTGCCGCACTAAATGCCGATCGTAGTGATCGAGTTCGAATCCAATTCGCTCCTGCACGCTGAACGTGCGACGAAACGTCAGATGCCGAATTTGGTGTGAAGGACTGGGAACTCGTTTCGTGATGAGGATCGCCACAGTCTTTGGATCCGCCCCATCGTACAGCTTGCGAATCGAAGTGAAGTCCAGGACAGCATCGACCTGGTGCGCCGCGATTAACTGCTTTTGAAACGGGCGAGTCTTTTCATTGTAAAGGAATCCTGAAGGCTGAATGAGACACATTCGGCCATGGCGCCTCAGGAGTGTGCTGGCCTGCTCCGCGACTAAATACGCCATCTGCTTGTCGGGCACGGCTACACGATCGCTGTTCCGGTTGTTCAGCGCTTCCGCGGCTTCGCTGAATTTTGAAATGAACGGTGGGTTTCCTATCAGCAGCGTGAAGCCATCGGCATCCGATTTGGGGGCTAGCCGTGGAAGATGCTCGAAGAAATCTCCAACGAGGAAATTCGAACCAACCAGCTTGTCGAAACGGAGTTCCTCCCAAATCACGTTTGGCTGTAGCGCGTCGCAGATTGCCAACGCCAGACTGAAAGCTGTGAGTTGAATTGCTTCCTCCTGCAACTCGACTCCATAGATCTGCTGTTTGAGAATGCTCTTGAGCGTCGCGACGTCGGGTTGCTTCCAGTCATGCCGGCTCCGCCAAAACTGAATCAAACGTCGGAAAGCCCCGACGAGGAACACGCCAGAGCCACAGGTCGGGTCCAACACTCTTTCGGTCCCCGTGATGCGCTGGTAAGGAAGAGCGAAATCCAGCATCAGACTGGCAACAAACGGCGGCGTGAATACAGCGCCTTTGCCGCGTTGGGCAAATCGTTGATACAGGTGGCTGAGGACTTCGACAGGTATGTACTTAAAGGAAAATTGCTCCCAAAGGTATCGCTGTTCTTGGATCGTCTTCGCTTCGATCAGATCCGCGAAAGCACGCAGAGCTCTTGCAGTAAGACGCTCTCCTGCCGTTTCAGGCAGACTGAAGACATCGCCATCGAACTTGCGCTCCAGTTTGCTGAGCAGCTCACGCACCTCATCGGGAGTTCCTCCCTGAAGAACTTCCAAAAAGGAGCTGGCACCCTTGTGGAATTGACCAAACCAAGCGTCGGGGAATACACCGCGATCCTCCAAATACTTGATTAACACTGTGAGCAGGAGAAGACGACGCAACACTGCATTCGTGCGACCGCCTAGTTCGCGGTCTGTATCGACGACAGCCTCAATGAGACGGCGGTGCGCCGCCTTTTCTGCGCGTGCCAGTTTAAAATTTTCGGGGTTGTCCCAAAAAGTACCGTCGCTCAATCTGAATGCCGAAAAGCGTCGCTGCTTTTCCGCCATCGCTTCCGAGATTTGAGCGGCAGTTTCGATTTGCACCGCAGGGCTGTAGTGATGGCGGCCGTTTTTCCAGAAGTCCGGTCCGCGTGCGCAACTCAGCACATCAACGCGAGTCCGCCAGCCGATATAAAGGAGCGGAGCAACACCATGCAACCAAACGCGGCGGTGGATTTCAGCGAGCTGCCCTTCGGACAATCGTTCATCACCGTTGTCGATGACGTAGGCAGCTACTTGCGAAGCACGACCGTCGGAAAATTGCCGGAAGAAGACGTGATCGACGTCGCCGATTGCTTCTGCTTCCCGAACGGCCGCCTCTTCATCGAAGCTCAGGTGAGGTCGGTTTCCGCGTACCGGCACAAGGCCTGACGCCGAGTTCCCGGCTTCGGCATCGAAATTTAGTGCGTTTAGGCCAGATGCCATTGCGAACAACTCGAGGTTACCTAGTTCGCCAGAGGCAAACAAGCATCCAGTGGCGTAATGGTCATTTCGCCATTTCAGGCCGCCCTCTGATCGGGAAACGGTTCGCCGCTTCGAAACCAGGGCGTTCGGGCTGTTTGGTTTCGGCCACCACGCGCTCGAACTCGCGCTGAAGCTTCGCCGCCGCTCAACGCACCTTGGGCGGTTTGGTGGAGGAGGTTGGCTTGGTGGTCTTGCCAGAGGAAGGTTTCAGCGTGGTCGCTTCCAGCTTCTTCTTCAATTCGTCGAAGTCTTTGCGCAGTTCGCGGTTTTCTTTTTGCAGGTTGAGCACTTCGTTGCGGAGTTGGCTCAACTCGGCGGAAGGCTTCCGGGCGTCGCGCAAACTGGCCACGGACCGTTCGGCGGCGGCGCGCTCGGGGCTTTCTCGCGTCGCGCCGGTGAATGTTTCCAGCACGGCGATGGCTTTGGCGTCGCCCAAGGTCCCCAGGCCAGTGATGGCGGTCAGTTGCACCCGTTTCTTCAGGCTGTTGACGTGGCTGGTCAGAATCTCGCGGACCGTCTCTTTCTTCTCTTCGTTCCGGCCCAGCCAGGACAAAGTTTCAAGTCCGCGACTGAAGACGCCACTGGGCAGGATCGCTTCCCGGTCGTGCAAGGAATCGCGGAGCGGGTCGATATACGCGGGATCGTGGCCGAGGCCTGGATGTCCGGGTTTTTTTCCTCCGCCAGAATCTTTCGTTCGGCGGCGAGGCTGGACTCGCGGTAAAATCGGGCGATATCGGAGGCCACCTGGCGGCGGACCCGCGCATCGCTCTGCTTGGTGGAGGCGAGCAGCGCCTCGAACGCTTCATCGGTCTGGAAGGCGCGCAACGATTGCGAGGCCGCCAGGCGCACGCCGTAAAAGGGGTCATGGTTGAGCGTTTCCTTGAGCAGGTTCACGAGGTCCTTCTCTTTCTTGGCGCCCAATTGCTCGGCGGCGATCAAGCGGCCCGGCATGTCACCGGGATCGGCGAGCTGCGCACGCAACATCGCGGTGGGCGGGTTAAAGGCGATCCGGGCCAGGACCGTGAGCCGCGGATCGAGGCGAACAACTTCGGGCGCTTCAGCCAGCGGGAAATAAAAATCCTCGGTCTTCTCCTTGACGATGATCTGCCGATGGACGGCGCCGGACCGGGACTTGAAACGAATCGTCAGCGGAAAATTGAAGAGCAGCACGTCCGCGCTCAGCTTCTGGTTTTGCGTGATGGAGACTCGGGCCAGTTTGGTCTTTTCGTCCCACGAATATTCCACGCCCAGCTCGGGTTGCGCGGCGTGATAGACCCATTGATCGAAAAACTGGTCGAACGAGCGCCCGGAAAGCTCCTCGATCACCGCGCTTAGGTCGCTGGTCACGGCGTTGGCGAACCGATGGCGCTGGAGGTAGGTCTTGATGCAACGCCGGTAGAGATCGTCGCCGAGCTGGCTGCGGAGCATGTGCAGCACCCAGCTTCCCTTGGGATAAGCGAGGTAACTGAATTGTTCATTCGGATCGCTGAAATCGCGGCGGACGATGGCGTTGGTCTGGTTGGGAATGGCGGTGATGCTCTTTCCGCTTTGGTAGAGCGAGTAGAGCATCGCGTCCGGCCCGTTTTTGTGGCCTTCGTAGAGCGCGGCGTAGTAAGTGGCAAATCCTTCATTGAGCCAGACGTGGCTCCAATCCTTGCAGGTGACCAGATCGCCGAACCATTGGTGGGCCAGTTCGTGGGAGACCAGCCCCTCGCTGTTGCGCAGGTTCTCGGTGGCGGGGGTGTGGAGGGTGTTCTCGTTGAGGGTCGTGATGCTGGTGTTCTCCATGCCGCCGAAGGTGAAATCATCCACGCAGACTTGGTAATACTTGGCCCAGGGATACGGCACGCCAATTTCCTCCTCGAAGAAACCCATCATGTCCCGCGTGTCCTTGAAGGAATTGGTGGCTTGCTCGATTTGCGAGGCCGGCGTGTAAAAGGCCAGGGGAATGTCCTGGTATTTGTCCTCGATTTTCTTGAAGTGACCAGCGAGCAGCGAGATCAAATAATTCGCATGCGGTTTGTCCTGCAACCAGCGCACCGCGACCAGCCCGGAGCCGGCGTCTTTCTCCTCCGAAACCAGTTTTCCATTCGAGAGCACGACCATGCCTTCGGGCACGCGGCAAGTGACCTCGGAAGTGAATTTCTCATTCGGCGCGTCCAGGCCGGGAAACCAATGGCGCGCCTCGATCGGCTCGCCTTGCGTCCAGAGATGCATGTCCTCCGGCTTGTAGCCCATTTCCGGCGTGCGGAAATAGAGTCCCTTGGCCGGCTGGGCGTGATAGACGATGGTCACGCTGGTTTCCTGCTCGGCCGGGATCGGCGGATCAAAAGTAACGATCACCTGC
>WNGH01010751.1_pt1 | contig 15440 bp, 11 predicted proteins | sample 5400631 | NCBI WGS metagenome assembly WNGH01 (sample SAMN13153373, study PRJNA577476) | soil metagenome | isolation source: 115 cm soil or saprolite under Garry oak tree replicate 1 | place: USA:California | collected 2016-06-15
GATCGACCCGCCGCTGCACGAGTTCGTCCCGCACGAGCGCGGGAAGCAGGAAGAGCTGGCGCGTGAACTAAACATCGATGTCCAAACCGTGGTCCGCCGCGTCGAGCAGTTGCACGAAGCTAACCCCATGCTCGGCCATCGTGGTTGCCGGCTGGCCATCACCTATCCCGAAATACTGGAGATGCAAGTGCACGCCATCATCGAAGCGGCCCTTGAATGCCAGAAAGGCGGAGTTAGAGTTTTACCGGAGATCATGCATCCGCTCACTCTGGACCGTAAGGAACTCTCCATCCTCGAGCAAGCGACGCGGCGCGTCGCTGAGGACCTGATCGCGAAGTCCGGTGCAAAACTCAATTACCTCGTCGGAACCATGATTGAATTGCCCCGCGCTGCCTTGCTGGCGGCCGAAATCGCCGAAGTGGCGGACTTCTTCTCTTTCGGGACCAATGACCTCACCCAAACCACCATGGGTCTTTCCCGTGATGACGCCGGCCGCTTCCTACCCGATTACGTGGACGAAAAGAAGGCCGCGGTATTCACCGCCGACCCTTTCCAGTCGCTCGATACCAAAGGCGTAGGGATGCTGATGCGCTGGGGCATCGAGCAGGGGCGCAAGACACGCCCCAAGCTAAAGATCGGCATCTGCGGAGAACATGGCGGCGATGCGGACAGCGTGAAGTTTTGCCACCAGGTCGGCATGGATTACGTCAGCGCTTCACCGTTCCGTGTGCCCATCTCTCGTTTGGCCGCAGCTCAAGTAGTGGTTGAAGAAAAGCGAGCGAAGAAAACGAGGAGTAGCCGGCCGGGAAATTGATCTAAAGCATTACTTGAAGTTCGGTACGGGCAGACATTCCCAGGAGTTCTGTTCGTCGGCGACTTTATTTCTACGTGGGCATTTTAAAGAAAAAGTACAGCCCCAGGAAAAAGAAAATAATGTCCGGTGACCAGCCGGCTAGAAAGGGCGGAAGCTGACCAACTCCGCCCATGGCTTCCAGAAGTTTGGCCACCGACCAATAAACGATTCCAAATCCTATTCCGAGTGCCACACCTCCCACCGCACCACGCGTCCCCACTAGAAAGGCGAACGGGATTGCCAGGAGCATGCTTACAGGGGCGAGCAGCGGGAAGGCGATTTTTTCGTGCCATTGCACCGTCAGAGTCGAGACGTCAAAGCCAGCATGCTGCAGTCCATCAATATAGCTCCGCAGGTCTCGCCAACTCATCTCGAACGCCTGTCGGACCTCGCGGTTGAAGTAACTGGGGGGCTCGGTGAGCTCTGGCAGCGAAGTGATAGGCGGCAGCCGCTCGTACCGGATAATCGTGCCATCCGCAAAATCACGCACCCAGCTCCCTTCGAGAATCCACACGTTTTGCGTCTCCGACCAGCGCGCGCGCGACGCAAAGATGCGGCGGCGCACCTGAAAAGTTGCCGGATCGATTTCGAGCACGGTGAGCCCGCCAAAAAGACGTTGCGTGGGGTCGAAGAGATCGTAATTGTAGATTTTTGAATTTTCACCGAAGATCCAGCGTTGCGGGTGGGTGTAGGTCTGCGGCGGACGTCCTTTGATGAGGTTATGGAGCGCGTCCTGTCGTTGATTCGCGTAGGGCAAATAGGTGTCGTCGAGCACCACCATGGTTCCGGCCAGGGCCAATCCCGCAAGCAGCAACGGTACCGCCAGACGGTACAAACTGATGCCACTGGCCTTGATCGCCACAATTTCATTGTTTTTGCTCATGATTCCCAGCGTCACCAGGACGGCGACCAGCGCCCCCAACGGCGCCAATTGGTAGAGCAGATAGGGAGCAAGGTAGCGGAAATAATCCACCACGATCAGAAAGGGAACTCGGTGGCGCGCAATGTCGTCGAGTACCTCGAAGAAAGTGAAGGTCTCAAAAAGAAATACGAACGCCCCCATCAGCAACGCAAAATAATAAAAGAAACGCCTCAAAACATAGATGTCTAACAATTGCGGGAAACTACCGCTAGACCGCGCCATGATTTCTTGTGATAGGCGCTCTCCGTTCGCCCCGTTTGCCGTGGCGGCTCTGGCGCGCGCTTGAGCCCTCCGGCGGCGCAACAGGCGTCTTCTGGATTGCAAATAGATGATCGGCCGGAGCCACCGGTTTTCGCCCCGGAATTGCTCCATGCGGGGCAAGAGCCGCAGCCCCAAGGCGAAAACAACGGCGTTGGCGATCCAGATTCCCGCGGCCGGCGTCAGCGTACCTTGCCGCGCAAGTCCCGCCCCCATGACAGACATCAAGTAATAAGAAGAAATGAGGACTACCGCCAGTAGCGCCCCCGCCGCCCGACCGCCGCGCCGCGGCTGCGCGCCCAGCGGAACGGCGATCAACGCAAAAGCAAAGCAGGCAATCGGGAACGCAAAGCGGCGGTGAAGTTCCACGCGGGCTTCGCGCCAACTGGGGCCGTTATCATTCAAAAGTTCGCGAATCGAGCGCTCCGGATTGTTGAGTTGCCGCGGTTGGGCAACCGCCAGCCCACTGAACTCGATGGGCAGGTCGCTCTGGCCGAACGCCGTGACAGAGTAGTGGTCGGCATCTTCGCGCGAGAATTCGTGAGTTGTGCCGCCGCGCAGATGGAGCTCTACTTTGCCTTGTTTCGGTTCGGCAATGACAATCGCGTTCTCCGCCAGCGTCAGGCTTGAGCCGCCCTCTCCGCCAGTCTCCGCCAGAAACACGCCGTGCCATTGGGTTCCGCTGGCCGACACGTCGTTGACGTACAGCACCAGCCTCGGGAAGCGTTCGTCGAACACGCGCGGTTGTAACTGAAAGGAAACCTGCGAAGTGATCAGATCGGCCTGCAGCGAACGAAACGTCCGCAGCGCCAGCGGTCCGAGCCAGGCCGTCATTGCCAGCGTCACTACCGCGCCGGTGAGCGCCAGCACACCAACCGGAAGCAAAATTCGGCGCCTGCCAATGCCCAGCGCCGTTAGCGCGATGATCTCACTATCCGCCGACATGCGCCCGAGCCCCAGCAGCACACCGATCAGCGTGGCCATCGGCACGGTAAAAACAAACACGGCAGGAAATATGCAGAGAAAAAGCTTCAGAACCTGTGCGCCTGAACCTCTGTGGCGCACAAAGAGCTCCATCAAGCGCACTAGTTGTGGCACGAAAAAGACAAAGGTGAAGACGACAAGTCCGAGGAATGCGTGGCGGAAAACTTCGCGGACGATATACCGGTCCAGGATGCGCATGACGCGAACGGTGAGTGTAACACGGTCGCGACGGCGTTCGGCTCGTCGCCCCCCTCCGCCCTCTTCTACCGTCTGATGAAAAAGTCAAAACTGCTATTCTGAGGACACGCGATGAGCATGCTCAAGATCAGCCGTTTTACTCAGTTGTCTAAGTGCGTTCGACCAGCGGCCAAAATCGCCAATTTCTCAGCCCGCTGCTAGAGTTCCGCAAGTGTCTCCTCTCTAGCCTCCTGAACCTAGCTGCGCACGAAGCGCGGACTCTCCAGGTAAGCCCAACGCTCCACGATCTGCCGGTCGACAATCCTCCAGATTACAATTCCAGGAAGTTCCAGCCGCAGCTTCGATGCTCGATCGGTGCCTGTTCAATGGTTGCGACCACCACTTGTCGTCCTCGGCGATCAGTCTTCGATGCTCACCCGCAGGTCGGGAACTTTTTTGAGCGCCGCCCCGACATACGGTATGGCCCCGCAGGGCCCGGAGGCAATCCGGGTGGCACGTCGGCCCCGTGATCCACAAAGCCGGCAGTGAAATTCACTTCACCGACCCGCAGGTTGTTGCGGTTCAGGAATTCCTCAAAATGATTGCGGATGAATTCCTTCATCTCCCTGTGAGCCATGCCGGTCTTGGGATTCGTACCTTCCGATCCTTCCGCTGATGTGCTCATCCGGCGTCTCGCTCTTCAAGCGGACGCCGCTTGATCTCGAAATTCCCGGGCATTGGCCGTCAGATATTGATCAAGGGTCACGGGCTCGCGTTCGATCAAGGCCTTTAGCAAGCCATCCGTCTTCGCACCTCCACCCTGCTTGTAATACTGCTGCAGTTCCAGAAGCGCCGTCACCTGCCACTCCGGCATACCCAGGCCGAGCATCGCCTCGCGCTGCGCGGATTCGGGAATGTCCACGTAATTCACCGTACGCCCCGCGACTCTGGAAATTCGCTTCGCCAGCTCTTGGTTCGATATCGCCTCCGGCCCATGCAACTCATAGGTCTTCCCGGAGTGCACGCCTCCCTGAAGCGCTTTGACGGCGACAACGGCAATGTCACCAACGTCCAGATAGCTGACTTTCGCGTCTCCCATGGCCGCATAAAACGCGCCCTGTGCCCGAATGCTGGGGGCGTTGTAGGCCACGATGTTCTGCAGAAATCCATTTGGTCGCAGGATGGTGCAGCTGATTGCTGTGGCTTTGAGCTTGTCCTCTACCTTGCGGTGCCAGCTCGGAAATGACTTCGGATAATCTCCTGCTCCGAGCGCCGAATTAAGCACCACGTGCTTCACCCCGGATTCCTTACACCCATCCACTACATTGCTCTCCAACTCGACGAGTTGAGGAATCGGAGAACACACCACAAACACGGAAGTCACTCCGTCCAGAGCCTTGCCGAGACTCTGCTTGTCCGCATAGTCCGCCAGCCTGGCCTCGCATCCCGACGGAGCCTTAGCGGCCTCCTCTTTTGACCTGTACATGGCGCGGACTTTGGACGCCTTCCGGATCGCTTCCTGCAATACCGCTTTGCCAACACTGCCGCTGGCGCCAGTAATAAGAATCATTTTCATGCTCCCCTTCTGTGTAGCCCGCGCGGCCGGCCGAATTCAGGCTGACTCCTGCGAGCCGCAGACATCAAGGACATGGTATAACAGCCCTGTAGTGCGGTGAAGTACGCACAAATTTGTAAGCTCGGGGCCCTCGGATGAAGGTTCACCACGGCTGTCCGGTTCAAGCGACCATCCACGTCCTCCAGCGGCAAGTGGAAAGTCCAGGCGGTGTGCCGCCTTTCCTTTGGTCCGCTGCGTTTCGCCGAATTCCGCAATGTTCTCCGAGGCGTGAGCGAAAAAGCTCTCGCCGCGCAGCTTCGTGGATTGGAAAAGGATGGTGTCATCCGCCGCACCGTAGTGCGCTCCTCGCCGCCCAAGGTCGCCTACTCCCTCAGCCCTTCCAGCCAAACACGCTCCTCGAAGACCTATGCGGCTGGGGCTCCAAACAATTTGGCATCACCCCGAATCTGCCCCACCAGCCCTACCCCGCGAGAACGTCGTAAACGCCGGCTTGGAGCCCAGCCATTCCTTCCCGGCGCTTTCCTACCATGCATTGTGGGATGGCAAGCTCTCCCTAAACGAGGAGTAAATTTCATCCAAATAACTTCTCAAGCGGGTGGCAAGAGTATGCGAACCAATTGCCGGTTCATGGCCCGGGTTTGCACAAATTGTGCCCGGACCGGAATTCGAAGCAACTTAGTGGGTCGGGCAGCGTCGAACCAAACTACGGAAGAATGCGTACATAAACTTGAAAGAGGGCATGAACGGGTCAAATGACCCGCAGTACAAGAGCGGGGCGTATAGGCCCCGAGGTGGGGGACAACTATGGGAACACTGAGGCAGGATATCCGATACGCGCTGAGGAACCTTCGGAAGGCACCGGGATTTGCGGTGGTGGCGATCGTTACCCTGGCGCTGGGAATTGGTGCTTCAACGGCGATTTTCAGCGTGATTGACAATATCCTGATGGAGCCGTTTCCCTATCCGGATGCACAGCGATTCATGTCCGTACAAATCCACGACGCGGAGCGGACCGAGCCCGGCGGGCGAGCGGGGTTCAGCGGGCCGGAATTTATAGATTATGTAGAGCAGAATCATGTTTTTGACCGGGTGATTGCCAACGACAACACGGACGTGCTGTATCGCTCAGGAGAAGGGACGCTGCGGTTCGACGGGAACTACGTGACGCCGGGGACCTTTGAGTTTTTGGGGATGCCCGCGCTGCTGGGACGGGTGATGCAGACGGCGGACTACGAGCAGGGAGCTCCGCCAGTGTTCGTGCTGCGCTATAAGACATGGGTGAAAAGCTTCGGGGCCGATCCGGGCATTGTGAACAAGACGTTTGTGCTGAATGGAGTATCGAGAACGCTGATTGGAATCATGCCCCCGCGATTTGGATGGGGCGACGCCGACCTGTGGATACCAAAGAAGCCGGACCGGGCCGTAGCGACCACCGCTGTGGCCGGGGCGTTCCCGCAGTTTTGGTTCCTGCTCGGGCATCTGAAGCCGGGCGTTTCCATGAAGGAGGCGGAAGCGGACCTTGCGGTGGTGGCCAACAGGCTGGCGAAGGTGTATTCGAAGGACTATCCGAAGCATTTCACCGTACAGTTGGAGTCCTTGACGAACCTGGTGGTGGGACGATTCAAGACCACGCTTTTCATTGTATTGGCGGCGGTGGGGTTGCTACTGCTTATCGCGTGCGGAAACGTGGCGAATCTTCTGCTCGCAAGAGCGACTACACGGGAGAAGGAGTTTGCGATCCGCTCGGCGCTAGGCGCGAACCGGTGGAGACTGATCCGACAGCTTCTGGTGGAGAGCCTGATTCTGGCGACCGGCGGGGCGGCGGTGGGAACTCTCCTGGCATGGGGAGGGTTGAAGTCCCTGGTGGCGCTGATGCCGCAAAATATCATCCCGGCGGAAGCGGTAATTCGGCTGAATACACCGGTGCTGGCGTTTACGCTGGGGGTAGCGATGATAACCGCGTTGGTGTTTGGTCTGGTGCCGGCGCTGAAGGCGGCACGCAAGGATTTGAACGAACCGTTGCAGGATAGCGGCAAAGGAATTAGCGGGGGATTCCGCCACGGACGACTTCGCGATGCGGTTGTGGTGCTGCCACGGCAGACTTCGCGATGCGGTTGTGGTGCTGGAAGTGGGCCTATCACTGACGTTGCTGGTAGGGGCTGGATTGCTGATGCGCAGCTTTGTGGCGCTTCGCGAGGTGCACCTCGGGTTGCAACCGGATCATGTTCTGGTGGCGAGGCTTCCGCTGCCAGTGGACAGGTATAAGACGGCCGATCAGGTGGCGGGATTCTACCGGCCGCTGTTGCAGCGGCTGAAAACATTGCCCGGTGTCCTGGAAGCTACAGAAACGAGCACGCTGCCGCCGTACGGTGGCATTCCGAGCGACATCGAGATTCCCGGCAAGACGCACGGGGAAAAATGGAACGCCATGTTTCAGCTTGTCAGCGAGGGATATTTCCCAGTGCTGAAAATCCAGTTTGTGGACGGACGGAGTTTCACGGAAGCGGAAGTGAGCGGAGCGCGCAAGCTCGCGATTGTGAACCAGACGTTTGTGAAAAAATACTTGGCGAATGAAAATGCGATCGGGAAGCAGGTAAGAATCGCGCAACTTGCGAATTTTGAAGATCCCGTGAAAGAGCCCATGTTTGAAATCATCGGACTCGTGGCGGACGCAAAGAACCGTGGCTTGCAAGATCCAGTCGAGCCCGAGATTTGGATACCGTATACGGTGACAGGTTCGGCGTTCCGCGGAATTCTGGTGCGGACGGCGAAAGATCCGATGGCGATGATGAACGCGGTTCAGCAAGAGATCTGGGCCACGGATCGGAACGTAGCCGTGACCCTGACCGGGACACTCGAGGGGTACATCAGTCAGTTTTCTTACGCCGGACCGCGATTCGGGTTCATGCTCATGACCATCTTCAGCTCAATTGGCCTGGTGCTGGTAACGCTTGGCGTTTACAGCGTGCTTGCCTATACGACGGCGCGCAGAACGCACGAGATCGGGATACGTATGGCACTGGGAGCGGAAGGCAGGGATGTCGTTAGGTTAGTGGTGCGAATGGGGCTGCGATTGGTGGCCATCGGCGTGGCACTTGGGCTGCTCGCCAGCCTGGCGCTGGGGCGGGTCATTGGGACGCAGCTTTGGGGAGTGTCTCCATACGACCCATGGACTCTCACGTGTGTTCCCGCCCTGCTCATTATAACCGGGCTGCTGTCGTGCTGGGTTCCAGCGCGCCGCGCCGCGAGCGTGGATCCATTGGTTGCACTGCGATATCAGTAAGTCATGGCCCTGGAGAGGACGACAACGAAGGATAAAAATAGCCCGGGTCTCGGTCTTGCCGAATCAGCAACTTAGGGCCTTCTTTCACAGGAAACTTCATGTGTCTTTGGCACACCATCTGGCTGGCATGAAAACAAGGCGGCTCCCGGAGAAACATCCTGAGAATACCAAGCCCATTTTCATAGCAGTAAAGACCTGTTGCGACGCACTTGACCCTGCTGACGGAAAAATTCTGTCCTGGTTCCGCTGCCCCCTGAATTCCTCGCGCCACAGACAAATCTCGCTCATCGGCACTGCGAAAGCCCGCCGCTCGAAGCCGTTTCTATTACTGTCGAATACATGATAGTTTTTCTTACAGGGGTTTTTTCTAAGACAGCATTGGCGGGCTCTAGTCTATCGAATCGGGCCTGAACCGCCGCTTCGACCTTCGACTGTCGGCCGGACACCCTCCGGTCACGGATCTAGCACGGGAGAGACGCGAGCAATGAAGCGGGTTCATCTGGTTGTCTTGTGGCACATGCATCAGCCGCAGTACCGCGACCCTGAAAGCGGACGCTATGTCCTCCCCTGGACGCGCCTGCACGCCCTGAAAGACTACTGGGGAATGGTCGACGTGCTCCGCGGATTTCCCAACTTCCATGCCACCTTCAACGTCGTGCCTTCCCTCGGCATGCAACTTGAGGAGTACGCCAACCGCAGTTTCAATGAGCCGTGGTTTTCGCTGGCATTCAAAAATGCGGAGGAATTAACCCGCGAGGATAAGGCGGAAATCATTGCGCGGGCGTTTCAGGTGAATCAGGAACGGCTGATGTCGCGTTGGCCGCGGTTCGTCGAATTATTCGAATGGTCGCGTCCCGCCGGTGGCGCGCGGGCGCTGGTCTCTTTCACCATGCGCGATTGGCGCGACCTGCAACTGCTCTCGCAGTTGGCATGGATGGAGGAGTCCTGGTTCCAAACAGATGATGTCGTCAGCCGTCTGGCCACCAAAGGGAAGGACTACACCGAAACGGACAAGTCCGCGCTGCGGAAAGTACAGCTCGAGTTCCTCGGCCTGGTGCTCCCGGTTTATCGAGACGCAGCGCAGCGCGGCCAGATCGAGATCAGCACGACTCCGTTCTATCACCCCATCCTACCGCTGATCTGCGATTCCGATATTGCCCGCGTGGCCAACCCGGGGACGCCTCTTCCGCGCCGCGCTTACCGACGTCCGGAAGATGCGCGCGAACAATTGCGGCTTGCCCGCGAGTATCACGAAAGAGTCTTTGGCGTGAAGCCCGCGGGGGTGTGGCCTTCCGAAGGCTCGGTATCGGACATGGCGCTGACCATTGCCGCGGAAGAAGGATTTCAGTGGTTCGGAACAGATGAGGGAGTCCTTGGCCGCACGCTCAACGTCGCCTTCTTCCGCGACGGAAATGGCATCCCGGCCAATGCCGAGCGCCTCTACAAATCCTGGCGTGTGCAACTGGGAGGAAATAGCATTGTGGGTTTGTTTCGCGATCACCATCTGTCCGATCTTGTCGGCTTCGTTTACAGCCGCATGGACGCGAAAACCGCCGCGGCGGATCTCCACAGTCGAATGCGTCATCTCGGAGAAACCGTACAGGGCGATCAGCCCCTCACGATTTGTCTTTTCCTCGATGGCGAAAATGCCTGGGAATACTACCCGGGGAACGGTCGCGCGTTCCTGTGCGAGTTTTACGGACGCGTCCAAGCCGATCAGGATTTCCGCGCGCTAACCGCGAGCGAAGCCATTGCCGCCGCCAGCGAAATTCCAAGCATCACCGGAATTTTCCCCGCGTCGTGGATCAATGCAAATTTCGACGTGTGGATCGGCCACGCCGAAGACGTCGCCGCGTGGGAATTATTGTGGGATGCGCGCGAAGCCTATGCCCGCGCATTCGAAGCGCGTAAACAGGGAAGAACGGACGCCCCAACCGAAACCGCCCTGAAGGAAGCGCGCGAATCGCTCCTGGCCGCGGAAGGGAGCGACTGGTGCTGGTGGTTCGGCCCCGAGCATAGCACCGCGAACGACGCGGAATTCGATGCCCTCTATCGAAAACACCTGACGGCCATTTACCTGGCGCTGGGGCAGGTGGCGCCGGAGGAATTGGCCAAGCCCATCAAGCGCAGGCCGGAGCACGCGCTGCAACTCGCGCCAAGGGGTTTGCTAAACGTCACCGTCGACGGCAGAGACACGTCGTATTTCGAATGGCTGGGGGCAGGATTGTATTCACCGGAACGGCGCGGCGGGTCGATGCACGGACGCGTCTTCTACCTGCACGAACTGCGCTACGGATTCGAGGAAGGCCGCTTTTGCGTGCGCATCGATCCCTTCTCGGAGGCCCTTGGAGAGCTGGAACACCCGGAGTTTCGCATCACCATCGGCGGCGAGGAAGAGGTTACCCTGGTCGTGAATCTGGAGCGCGGCCACGTCCAGGGGTTTGCCGTCGAAAAGGACCTGGTATGCTTGCTGAATCCGAAACTTGTCGCGGAAGCGGCCTTTGAGCGGGTTCTGGAAGTGGCCATCCACAGGGACCTGATCAACTTCAAAGGTCAGAGCAAGCTGAGGCTCGGCGTTGCGCTGTGGCACGCGGGATTGCCCGTGGATGTGCTGCCCGCCGAGGGATTCCTGGACGTGAACCTTGGCGAAGAGAATTCCGCCTGGCCGCCGGAGTCGTAGGTGCATTTTCTGGCCCAGCCACCCTTGGACGCTGCTAGGAAGGGCAGTATTTTCAGTCCGATGGAAACTCATCGGATTACCACCGATCGTCCGGATCGGCTTTTTTGAGCACTCCGCTAAAATAGTTTAACCGCAAGATCCTGCGGATGATCGCCGACGGGGATCATCGTCACCAGAAAATTGGTGCGCACGCGGATGACCGCCAGGTCGCCCGAGCCCTGGCTCACCACCAGCAGCAAGTTTTCCGCGGGATCGAAGCGCAACGCCGTGGGAGAATCGCCGGCTGGAACAGGGAATCCTTTTCCGGGATCGCGAATGATGCGACGATTGAAAATATCGACAGGGGTGACCCGGTCCCCAGCGGTGTCCGAAACATACAGCAGGCTTGCATCGCTGCTCAGGACGCCGCGAGTGGGCGTCGACCCGAGGACCATGTAGTCGCCCACCTCGTGCGTCCAGGTGTTGATGGCCTGGAGCCCGTGAGCCTCCGGCGAAATCACGTAGAGTTCGCCGCCATCGGGCTTGAGCAGCATGTCTGTGGGCTTGCCGGCCAGTTCGAGATGGGTGACCAGAACGCCGCGGCGCAGGTTCACCACCGAGATGCGGCGCTCGGATCGGCTCAGGACGAACGCCAGGGAACCGTCTGGCAGCACGGCGACGTCTTCGGGTTGCGGCACCACGGAAACACTGCCGCGCAGCGTGAGAGTCGTTGCGTCATGAATGCCAAGAGAGGCATCGCGCCGGTTCACCACCAGGACGGTCTTGCCATCCGGGGTGACGTGCGCCAGGACGGGTTCGCGCCCGGTCATGGCGCGCCCGACGACGGCCCGCGATTTAACGTCAATCGCCAGGAGCGTGTTGTTCCCAGATGCCGTCGTGTAGATGCGGCTCCCTTCCGGCGAGAAATCAAGCGCGTAGGGAAGTGGCCCCACGGCAATGCGGGCAGTGACCTGCCCTGTGAAGTGATTGGCGCGGGGATCTAGGATCCAAACGTACCCGCCCGTGCTACTGAGGCCGAAAATCTCGGGGCGAGTAGGATGCTCGCGCATCCCGGAGAGTCCCGGGCCGACAGCGATGCGCGCGACGGCTTTGAGCTTCACGAGATCGACAACGGTAACATTGCCGTCCGCCGTGGTGACGTAGGCGGAGAGATGCAGGTCGGGGCGAAGAAAGGATGGGCGATGCTCGCGGAGAAGCAGGACAATGCCGCCGATTCCCAGGGCGGCGAGCAGGAAGTAGAGGCGAAAATTCTTGGGGCCGTTCATGTTGGAAACGCGATTCTCCCATGTATCGCGGCAAGTTCAAACCGCTCGCTCAATACTGAAGCGTGCGACAAGCGGCGCATCCGCTGCTATACTCGCGCGGCGTTACTCCCGAGAACAGAGAAAGTTAAAGACTGGAGGAGACCCGTGCGCTCATCGGTACTCGTTGCCGTTCTTGCAGGATTGTTGGCGATTCCCACTCAGGCGCAAGAATTCGCGGGCAAACCCATTTTCAAGCTTGCCGAGGTGATGATCCCAGTGCGGGATGGAGTGAAGCTCCAAACCGTGATCTTGACGCCGGTCGATCAGCACGGACCGCTACCGATTCTCTTTCGGCGCACGCCCTATGGAGTTCCCGAAAAACCGCCGGAGCAGATGCCCGCGTCTCTCAAAGAGCTCGCGCAGGATGGCTACATCTTCGTCATCCAAAATTTGCGCGGGAGATTCAGGTCCGAGGGCGTATTTGAGCTGACTTCGCAGGTGGACTTAAGCAACCCGAAGGCCACCAATGAGACGACAGACGCCTACGACAGCATCGAGTGGCTGGTGAAGAATGTGCCCAACAACAGTGGCATGGTGGGAATGTATGGAGTCTCTTACGATGGGCTGACTACGGCGCTGACGCTGCTACACCCGCACCCGGCGCTCGCGGCCATCAGCGAACAAGCCTCACCTGTCGACCAGTGGATGAACGATGACGACCACCGCTATGGCGCGCTGCGCGAAAGCTACGACTTCGAATATGCGGTGATGGAACAGGCTGACAAGAACTCCAACACTCATTTCGAGTTTGAGACCTACGACACCTATCAGTGGTATCTAGATTTAGGCCCGCTGTCGAATATCAACGCGAAATATCTTCACGGTAAAATTCCTTATTGGAATTCCACGATAGATCACCCGGACTACGACGATTTCTGGAAGAAGGAAGCCTGGGTCCGCCAGCTTCACGCGTCAACGGTTCCGAATCTGAACGTCGCGGGATTCTGGGATCAGGAAGATCCATGGGGACCCTGGCAGATTTTCCGCCACGCGGAAGAGCATGACCCGGATCACACCAATTTCATCGTTGCCGGTCCATGGTTTCATGGCCAATGGCAAGGGCCCAAAGGGGAGGGGATCGGCCTGATTCCTTTCGCTGGACATGAAACGGCGCGCGAGTTCCGCGAAAACATCGAAGCCCCGTTTTTCCGATATTACCTGCACGGCAAAGGCGAGAAGCCGAATTGGCAGGCCACCACGTTCCAGAGTGGCTCGAACAGTTGGCATAGTTATGCGCTTTGGCCGCCGAAGGAGGCGCAGGCCACAAATTTATATTTGCACGCCGATGGCTCGCTGTCCTTCACCGCGCCGGCCGCAGGGGAAGGGGCCAAGGCGTATCGCGAATATGTTTCTGATCCCGCCAATCCGGTACCGTACCGGCAGCGGCCGATTTCACCGACGTATCCAGCGGGGGATTGGCGGACGTGGGAAGTGGCGGATCAGCGTTTTGTGGATCACCGGCCGGATGTGTTGTCTTTCGTGAGCACGCCACTCGATCGTGACATTACTATTACCGGACCGCTAGTCACGACACTATTCGCTTCCACTTCCGGAACGGACAGCGATTTTGTGGTGAAACTCATCGACGTGTATCCGGAGAATGCACAGAAGAATGGTTGGGACCCCCAAGCGGGACCCAAGCCCGGCGAGTACGCACAATCGCTCAATGGATACGAATTGCCGATCGCCATGGAAGTGCGGCGCGGCCGCTATCTGCAAAGCCTTGAGCAGCCGCACGCGCTCACGCCGAATGCGCCAACCGAATGGAACATTCCCTTGCGCGACCACGACCATGTTTTTCTAAAAGGGCATCGAATTATGGTCCACATTCAATCCACGTGGTTCCCCCTGATCGACCGGAATCCGCAAAGATTTGTGCCCAGCACTTACAAGGCAGTGGCGTCCGACTTCACTGCAGCGACGCAGCGGATTTATTGCTCACCGGCGATGCCTTCGCACGTGGTATTGCCGGTCATGCATTAGACCGAGTATGAAGGGGGCGCGACCTGCGGCACGCTGAGGACAAACGGGAATAAAGAGACGAGTGAGGCAGGGATGTCGCTGCATGAACAAACTAAGCCGAGTGAGGGGCACCGTGGATGATTAGCTGAAGACAGGCCAGTTTTCGGTTGGTTGAAGCAGCTGTAGTCCGATGGAATAGGACTGGTCGGGAAGGGGTTTGCAATAAACGATGTGTGCGCGGGAATAGACATTACCGGGGACCGATCGAACGGAGACATCCTGATCGGGCGCCCAGGGAGCCTTCGTCAAAACGCGGGCGCCGTGAAGGCTAACGTTGATGGTAGAGGTAATCTCACGGGTGGCATTCTCAACGCTATAGAGTTCGACCAACATCTTCTCGGGAATGCGGCTTTCGGTGCGGATCGGAGGGAATACGTTTGCCATGGCTTGTTTTCTCCCTTTTGATTGGCAAGAGTCTGTCGAGCTGCGCCGGGAGTGGGCTCGCTATCCGGGCCGGTGTCAGGTGCGACTGTAAGCCCGAAAAGTCGACCATGTGACGGGGCGTCCGCTGAAATTCAATCCAATGCAGTAGCGGTCGTCCACGAGTTTCTGGCAATAGACGACTTTTCCGTGGATGGTGGTTTTATCCTTCAAGGAGGTTAGTTGAACGATTTCGCCGGCTTGCCAAGCGCGGGTCGAGACTACGCGAGCACCGTTGACGCTGATGTTGTCTGTGTAGGTCGCTTCTGATCCCTTGATGGGCTGATCCTGCGCTTGGGCGAGCTGCACGACCATGGCAATGGGGAGACGCTTGTCCATACGTCCGCTCAATAGGCTCAATATTCGCATACCGGCCGCGTGGCCTTGGCCATACCGCGCGGCGGACCTCCGGTGTGCTCGGCTGTTGCGCGCCTCGACGATCGAGCTGCGTTGATCTTTCGCCACACGACTAGTTAGCATGGGGACCTTTCCCCGGCAATCGGGTGAAGACCTTATAACGGCGTGCGCGAATCCCTTAGCAGTAGGGCCATTCTTCGGCCGACGAATCAGCGGGAAACGGGCTGGTTCTGGAGGGCCTTGGACGGCAGACTGATTTTGAGCAGGACAGAATTTGCGACCTATGGTTCCGGAGAGCCTTGCGTCACGCAGATGACCACATCGCGCGCGAAAAGCGACGCAAGATGTCGAGGGATGTAAACCGCTCATGCGCAAGCGGCTAGGTCCCCATGTAGCTGACGTGGACGTACACGCCAATGTGAACGTTGTAGAGCAAATACCAGCCGACGTGGTCGGTATCCTCTTGACGTTCGGGTTCGGGCTGGGAGCGCGGATTGTCTCTCCTGGGAGGCGGTGGCGGAACGCGGCCCTGTTTGGAGCGCGGCGCATTCTGCCCGCGCTCCTCCGCGTTGCGCGAGAACCGGGAATGCCACGAGTAATCCCA
>WNGH01005746.1_pt1 | contig 15438 bp, 15 predicted proteins | sample 5400631 | NCBI WGS metagenome assembly WNGH01 (sample SAMN13153373, study PRJNA577476) | soil metagenome | isolation source: 115 cm soil or saprolite under Garry oak tree replicate 1 | place: USA:California | collected 2016-06-15
TTTCTAGGTGAGACCCGGAAGAGGGGCACATACAAGTTGAGACCTAGAAAAATTGACCAAGCGTGGGGTACCCAGCGTCTTGTGAATCTCTTCGGTGTCTGGCATGATCAATTGATCGAGATTCTCAGCGCCATGGGCATGCGCGATGTTAGGCGGTTGCGGGGTGATATTGGCCGGTCGATGATGGACGCGGAGCTTCGGGAGCAGTCGTTCAAGGGGATAGCATGGGCAACCTAGAACTTATTGTGGAAAAACATTCGGAGAGAATCCATCATGGCCTAGAGGTTCTTTCGAGCCTCCGTCATGGTTTGCCGGCGGGGCTGGGGAACAAGCGCTGGACCGCGGAGCTGATACTCGCGACCTATGAAATGGCACTGACGGGGGATTTGCCGAAGAATGGTCTGGAGTATAAGACGGGGGACTCAGGTGGGGGTTTTGATGTTCTGGGATGGAAGAACAATGGTTTCCCGAAGGTTGAATCGGATAAGATTGATCTTTCGATCCCGCTGAACAAGAGAGAAGGTGGGAAAAAGATCGAGATTCCGTTGCCGATTTATGGTGGTGGGATGTCTTTTGGATCGATCTCTCTCAACTTCATGCTTGCGAGGGCGAGGGCGGCGAAGAAGATCGGGACGTACACGTCTACTGGTGAGGGTGGTTATCCGGATGCTATTGTTCCGTATCGTGATCATGTGATTACGCAGGTGGCGACGGGTATGTTCGGGGTCCGGGAGGAGACGATACAGTACGCGCCTATTGTCGAGTTCAAGTATGCTCAAGGCGCGAAGCCGGGTCTTGGCGGGCATTTGCTGGCGGATAAGGTGACGTCGGAGGTCGCGAAGATGAGGGAGTCATCCATGTTTACGAGTCTTTACTCGCCGTTTCCATTCCATAGTGTCTATTCGGTGGAGGACCACAAGAAGCATGTTGACTGGATCAAGACCGTGAATCCACGCGCGCTTGTATCAGTGAAAGTGTCCACGCCAACGGATGTGGACATGGTGGCGATTGGGAGCTACTATGCTGGAGCGAACATCATCCATATCGACGGCGGGTATGGCGGGACCGGTGCTGCGCCGGAGATTGCGAAAAAGAACATTGCAATGCCAGTCGAGTATGCGATTCCAAAGGTCCACGATTACCTAGTCTCTGAAGGTGTCCGGGACGACATTGTACTCATTGCAAGCGGAGGTATCAGGACGGCTGACGATGTAGCGAAAGCGATTGCATTGGGTGCTGATGGTTGTGTAGTGGCGACTGCCGAAGCAGTGGCCGTCGGTTGCACGCATTGTGGAAATTGCGAAAGAGGGCGAGGGTGCCAGGTAGGCATTACGACAACGGACCCGGAGCTGTCACGACTTATCGAGCCTGAATGGGGCGAGACGAGGATTGTGAATCTCTTCACTGCATGGTCGAAGCGGCTAAGATCGATACTGGCTGGTTTCGGGTTGGAGAGTGTCCGGGATCTGCGAGGACGAAAGGACCTGCTGGCGAGGTACAAGTGAGAGCGTTGTCTGGAGAGCGGATTATTGATTCGAGAAGATCTCTGCCGGTAACAAGTGTCCAGATCGGCAAACAGGAGGCAGAAGGTGGATGCGGCGTCGTGGGCCTCGCATGCAACGTCCCGCTCGAAGGAAAATATCTCCTCCAATCTCTTGTCCAGATGCGGAACCGGGGAAACGGGAAAGGTGGAGGGATCGCGGCTGTCGGACTGGTCCCAGAACAATTAGGGGTCTCCAAGAAAATCCTGGAAGAGGACTACATCCTACAGGTTGCCTATCTCGATAAATCGGTTAGAAAACAGGTCGAGGACGAGCATATCCGGCCGTTCTTTGTGGTTGATCATGAGGCGAGGGTAGGGGCTGTCGATGATTATCATTCGATTTCAGGTCTGGAGGTAGAACCGCCTGAGGTTTACAGGTATTTTGTCAGGATCAGGAGAGATGTTCTTGCGGAGTTTGGTCGAAAAAACGGTCTGGAGGGTCTCAAGGAGAGTGAGGTTGAGGATGAATTTCTCTACCAGAACTCTTACCGGCTAAACCAGCAGTTTTACTCGTCATTGGGCGAGAAGAAGGCCTTCGTTGTCAGCCATGGAAAAAACATGGTTGTATTGAAGCTGGTGGGTTATGGGGATGATGTTGTCAGGTATTACCGATTAGAGGATTTCAAGGCTCATGTCTGGATTGGTCATCATCGGTATCCGACGAAGGGCCGGGTCTGGCATCCCGGTGGCGCGCATCCGTTTGTGGGTTTGCGTGAGGCGTTGGTGCATAATGGTGATTTTGCGAATTATCATTCGATAATGGAGTATTTGGCCCAGCGGAACATTCACCCGTTGTTCTTGACTGATACGGAGGTCTCTGTGTTATTGTTCGACCTTCTCAGCCGCGTCTACAAGTATCCGCTGGAGTATCTGATTGAAGCTCTGGCACCGACAACTGAGAGAGATTTTGAGATGCTGCCGGAGGAGAAGAAAAAGATCTACCGGTTGATACAGTCGACGCATATTCACGGGTCCCCTGATGGCCCATGGTTCTTCATTGTGGCTAGGAATGATGTGGAGAAGAACGCGTGGCAGTTGCTCGGGATTACGGATACTTCGATGCTGAGACCCCAAGTGTTTGCTGTTCAGGAGGGTCCGATCAAGATCGGGATTATTGCTTCTGAAAGGCAGGCGATTAATGCTGTACTAGGAAAATTGCAGGAAGATCAGAGAATTCCGAGTAGATTTGCGGATTCGTACTGGAATGCGAGGGGTGGAAGCTTCACTGACGGCGGAGCTTTCCTCTTTACTGTAAAGGACGGAAAGAATGGGAAGGAGCTGGAGTGTGCTGACAAGTTTGGAAGGATAATTGATTTGCCGAAGCAGGACTGGTTGCCTCAAGTGGGTTCTTCGGTCTTTCTGAATGCGAGTATTGCTATTCAGCTGCAGAAGGGTCCCGGTACTCAGGACCCGTTGGGATTCTATGAGTATGTTCGTCCCGCGTTGAGGGATGCTGGCTTCCAGTATGTAGGGGAGATTCTGGAGGAGCTGAAACGGCTGGCTATGAAGGGACAAGAGTCCCGACAATTCGCAATAAAATCACTCTCACTACTCTACGACAGAATCTATGATTCTGGGAGGAAGAAAAGAAGCTCACTACTACAACTGTACCATGAAGCATTGAACGATGTCTTCTCCTCTATCTCACTATCGAGCTATGACCTGTACACTCGACTGGACTGGAAGAATAGGTCTAGATTGGTGCATCCACTATTCGACGAGCAGGTGCTAGTTGTTGATACTCTAGAGTTTCCGTCTGAAGGAGACGACAGCGCTGCCAGATTTGTGGTCGATGTGTATGGTCAAGGCTGGAAGAACATTCTACTCTACAACCTTCGGGGCCATAGGTTCATTGGGAGCGGCCTCGGTCCACGAACAAACAATTTGAAGGTTGACTGCTATGGTGATGTTGGCGACTATGTTGCGTCCGGTATTGATGGTTGTGAGATAACTGTTCATGGTGCGGCTCAGGATCAGGCTGCCCAGATTCTCAAGTATGGAAAACTAGTGGTTCACGGTGACGTGGGTCAGGCCTTCATGTATGCAGCGAAGGGCGGTGACGTGTACGTGCTCGGCAACGCAGCGGGACGACCACTCATCAACGCAGTAGGCAGGCCAAGAGTTGTGATCAACGGAACCTGCCTTGATTACCTTGCAGAATCTTTCATGGCAGGAGACCCGTACAACGGTGGTGGGTTCGTCGTTGTTAACGGCTTGAAACCGTCATTTGATGGACGATTCGTGGAACAAGAGTATCCCTATCCCGGAAGCAACTTGTTCTCCCTAGCTTCCGGTGGAGCGATATTCATTCGGGACCCTTACAGGAAAGTTTCGAGTGAGCAATTGAATGGCGGACGACTAACAGACCTCACCACGAATGATTGGAAGCTGATCTTACCGTATCTCGAGGAAAACAGCAGACTATTCGGGGTATCAGTGGAGAAAGACATCCTAACTGTTCAAGGCGAAGTTTCGGACCCTTCTAGGGTCTATCGCAAGATAGAGCCCACATCCTTACAGGAACTAGCTTGATTAGAGTCTCGCCAATCGCCTAGTTTACGTCTCATTATTCTCCCTGCTACCATAACACTTCAGCTTAGGCCTTGCGAAAAAAAATCGACAGGTCCCCCCACTTGTCCATTCAACCCTTATTATTTACAACCACTCTTCCCCACCTTGACCGGCTTTGACTCTGATCTTGGTCATACGGTGTCGAGATGGAAACCTAATCGCCTCCGATAGCAGGGCCATCTTCTACGGGGATGCCCCCCCTCATGAGGGAGGCGGATCAGAAGCTCCAAGTGATTAATGACTGCTTCTGCCTTGCATCTCTGGGGGCAGTCTCAATGACCTCCAAGGCGATCGAAAGCATAGCGGAAGAAGTCGCGAACAGGAGCATAGTTTCTCCGAAGACCTTCATTGATCTCTGTGAGGAAGCTGTTTTCCGCATCACAAAGAAGTATCGCGAGAGAATAGCGTTGTCCGAAACTGAAGAGGATTACGATTTCTCCCTAGTGTGTGCGACTCCCGAAGGAATCTTCGAGATTCGCCCGGAGGGAATTTCTGAGAAGTATTCCGACTATCAATGTTTCGGATCGAGTAACCTCTACGGAGAATACATCCTCAAGCAAGTCTACAAACCAGACTCTACACTCAGCGAGGCATCCAAGTGGGCCGCATATGCAATCAAGCAGGCGTCACACATGGATCCCAATGTCGGCGGACCAATTCAGATGGTGTTTATCAGAGGAAATGCGGCTCAGGAGCTGACACATGATGAGATCCTCAAAATTGAGCAACAGATATCTGGCCAGTCTCTTGAGTTTCAAAAAGACCTAGTCGACCTCGTCGACCGTATTGTCGAGACTCGAAGGAGTATTAATCAAAAGGTACAACAAAATCTTCACTTCAACCTCTTTGACCAACGAGAAGCGGAAATTTGGGCCCTGGTTCATCCAGTCGTCACGGAAGAGGACTTCACCAATAGGATTCTAGCTCTCGGCATATTGGTCGATGAGATGTCCTTCCCTGGTAGCTCCTCGGAAAACAAGAAGTCAATAGTGTCCATGGAAGAATGGCTCACGAAGACGGGTGCGTCTGTAGAGAAGTCTAAGCTCATTATCGAGAAGCTTCGGGACATTCGAACTCTCAGAAACAAATCCTTCCCAGTTCATCCAGATGATGCAGGATTCGTGGCTGTCGTCGTTAATTGGGGTCTAACCTTCCCTCCGGATTGGGCCGGCCTTTTCTTGTCTGCGGTCAAGAAGTATCTTGAGGCAATTAACGGGGTTCGGGAAGTTCTCTCCATGGCATTGGCCACCGAGAAGAAAGGACCGATAGCAACAGTCGAAGCCTAATCGAACAAACGAGGATTCCTGCCGCGTAGGATTGACCCTAAACAGGTGAGCACGCAACGTCGAGGAGACTACCGAAAAATCAAGACTGCGAGAACCCAGTCGAGGTCAGAATCACCTGCAATAATGTATCTTTTACAGTGCATTTTAGGCAAAGAAAAGACTAAATTTCCTATCACACAATAACGGTGTATGGGCCCGACTCCACCTACCGCTACCAGTCGCAGAATCGGAATTTTTCACCCGCCTTTGAGTCATAAGGAAGCCGAAACAGCCGTCACCAAACTTTTCCAAGCTGCTGGATTCACTTGTTTCAATGAACCACGCATAGGCGGAATATCTTCACTACCCATCTCTCCGGACATTCTCGCGTTCAAGGATGATGAGCTACTCATTCTGGAGATCAAAGTTGGCGGTGAAAAGGATGTTCCTGCAGAGGACGCCAACGGAATGGAGTCGGCCCGTAGACTTCTCGCGACTCGAATTGCCTCCTCAAGTTGGCGAACTCTCCTGAACGTTGCTAATCCCACCCGAGTCGATTCTGCACTCGTAATGATTGGCGCCAAACCATCGGCAGGCCTGAAGAGCTTCGCTGAGGAGGCAGACATACGATTACTCCCAGTCGATCCGGAAATGATTCGCAGGGTAATGCAAACGGACGATAAAAATGAGCTTAGATCGATTTTTAGCGAAGCAGTTCCAAGCTTGCCAGCAAGAGACCATTAGCGGAGTCAAAAGTCTCTGCTATCACAATCGGAAATAGGTGATGTATCAAGACCTCTTGAAGCTGCTAAGCAGATAACTCAACCAATTCAGCTACTCGCGCTGATAATCATAGGCCTGGTACTTCTCGGTATTTTCGCCATTGCCCAAGGACTAGTAATAGTAACCGCAGCGATCGTAGTTTTAGTGGTTATCTCGCTTCTAGTCTTCGCGATCCTATTCACTTTGAAAGGCGTACCGATTTCCGTCGCTGGAAGAAACTCGCCTAATGATCAACCAGGATCGAATAATGTAGCCCCTGATGAGCTTCCCACAGAGCTAACTCTGCCCAACGAGATATTCAACCATCTCGCACCCGCCCTTGGCGCCCTCGGTTTCACGGCGCAGCAAACTGTCGATAGTACTCGTTGGGGTAAGACTTACCACTATTCAGAGGCCGAACGGTCTACCCATCGAATTAGCCTAATCAAACTTGACCCCAACTTCTTCCAGTTCGGAGCCGCATGGTCCCAGAAACGGTGGCTGGATTACGCTGTCTCTATTTTCCGGACATCACCGTCTCAACTCGTAGTACTCTCCGATACCACAATGATTTGTGAGGAGGCTCACTATGAGGTCGACGACGTAAAGAAGAATCGTAATGTTGACGTTGTGTTCTTGACGAAGATCATCTTAGACACTATAAGAGGGTCGTCGTTGGAGGACAACGTTGAGAATCTAAGGCTTCACCTAAGACTTGCCTAAGGCGTGATCTGACGAGATGGTCCACGTTCTTCGAGAGCCTTGGTCACTTGGACTCCGACGTGAAGATGTCGAAATTTCCATGCGCCTGTCTGAGCAATCCGGCCAACGTCTTGAATATCACTCCAGTGATAACAATCATACTCGGCACCACAACTGGCGCTGTCAAGTTCCAGATCATTATCAGAATCTCCTTAATCGCCACCCAGAAATATTCTAATGCTTCAAACAGGCCCTTGAATATGATTTTGATCTCGTCGAGGACCTTGGCAATTGTTTCCGTGAACGCGGTTTGGAATTCATGATTGATGATTGCGAGTACAAGAACAACTCCAACAGCTCCCAGGACTATCGCCCAAGCCCAGCGAGGGAGGTAAGAGAGCGCATCAATAGTACCCTTCACGAGCAGCCCGGTCAATGCTACGACAATCTGTACGACCTCTTCCAATCCCTTCAGAACAAGGACGAGAAGCTGTTGGAACATTTTTGAGGATAGATCGAACCCCATACCTACGAGGAACAACGAGAGCGTACCCGCTTCATACGTTTGAACCACCTGAACAGTTTTGCTCAATTCCCACCTCTTCATCTCAGGTAAATGGTCGAACGCCTTCTTGTCGAAACTTACGACCGCATCAGCTTCTGTTTGGATGGCAAGACCTAGGAAATGAACATCTGTTGGAGAACTGGTTGCGACTCTAGGCCAGATTAGCTTCTTCGCTTCTTCATATGCAGCGTACTTCGTGGTCGCTATCTTGACCTTTGAGAGAATAGACATAGCGTGACCAAGTGCCCTTTCTTGAGATGCACCTGGCGGTAGATCTTTCTGAATCGTCTCCCGTACCTCTTCGAAAATATTGGGAGGTGCTAGCAACTCGACGAAGGGGGAAGAGAGAATTCTCTCAGTGGTTGAGGGTTTTCCTTTTCCTACTCGGAACGAGTCCCGAATTATGATGTTGGTGTCAATGACAAGCCTTACGCTAAGTTTGGTCGCATGGCCTTTCGGAAAGATGAGCCCGAGCAATTCTACCTTTAACGATTCATAAAGGTCGGGCGGTAGTTCTCTGCTCAGAGCCTTGAGTGCAGTCTCGGCCTTATCGTGTAGGGTCGAGAACTTGTCCCAACTTTCTGCCATGATATCGTCTATTGAAACCGGTTCTTTCGCGGTCATTTTACAGAAGCATCCCGTCTACCCGCCGTTTCCGAATGACTCTGATTCTGTCCTGCTGGATCTACAGTCTGCAGACTAAAAGTGCCGAACATTCCGCGCTAAGGACAAGATGAGAAAGGCGACGAAGAAGATGGCGAACACGCCAAAGATTAGACCACCAGCACCAGCGAGTTGGTCATTGTGGGATGCTATGCCACCAAGATATGCGAGAAGCGAAACGGCCACTATGAAGGCCAGCAAGCTCTTTGGGGTGAAATCTCCAAGTCCCATTTTCACGGTAAGACTACCTTCTCCATCGTTTAACTTTTTACTTTGAGATGCCCGAAAGTGAATGTTTCTTGTACTTGCATTCGGAGATGGGACTGGGGGAATCGAGCGGGCTTGAAAAGAAGATTAAATGAGAGCAAGAAGATCAACTAGTCCCGCCGCAGACTTAAGCTCAGAAGGCGGCTTCGAAATAACTACGCGATCTTGTGTTGCTTGTTGAATATAGCGTTCTCGCCTACCAGTTTTATCATGGCGGCCTCGACCTGTCTCCGAAGTTTTTCGTCCTTGACGACAATATAGGCGAAGCTATCCGCGATAGGCGATTTGAACCAAAAGAAGTCCTGATACCCCCGAATTCTTGATTTGAGATCAGATGTCTGGCCAACGTATACTGGTCGTTTGAGAATGTCGTAGAACACATAGATTCCCGGAGTATCATTGGCCACGTTTGTTTCCAAGTCCTTTGTCGGGAACGGACCAAAGTATTCCCCAAGTCCTCCAACTTCAGTTTCTTCCGAGATTTCTGATTTGACTTCGGTGGGGAGCCCTTTGCCAAGGGCTTTCTCGATAGCCTGTACGGTCGCTTTCTGCGGACTCTGGGTTTTTCCGGTCTCAATGAATGAGATGGTCAGCTGGGAAATACCAGCTTTCTCGGCTAGCTGGGCTTGAGTGATGTTGTGTTTTGCTCTTTGATCTCTTAGCCATTCACCGAAGGTACTCTTCTCTGAGGCCTCAGCTTCCTCTTGTGCAATAGTCTGTGAGAGCTTGATGATCTTTTCAGCAATCTTACGAGAAGCTTGCATTCCACCCGATTCTATCAGGGACACCACCGGCTGACTGATTCCCAACTCCTTGGCCATCTCCGATTGTGTAAGAGAGAGATGTTGGCGCAAGTCGTAGAGTATTTTCGCAAAATTAGGCTTGGTTTCTGGCAATACCTTCTGGACGGCAATATCCGACAATTTCCAGTTCACACCTCGCTAATGTGATCCTTCGGTGACCAGACCGATAGTTCACATTTAACTTTGCAATGATGAGGTAAGCGAGCTTGATGATTTGAAGTGCCCGGGTTCCTAAGATTAGGACTCATCAAATTCAGGCCCTTCGTCCTCTTCATTGTCGACGTCATCTTCCTCGTCCTCATCCTCCTCCGTATCCAGTGGAATTCTTTTCTCTTTGAGCTTCTTCCATCTACGTAGGAACGGTCCGAGTTTAATACCCTTGAAATCAATCTCTCGAATTGTGCTCGTCCACTCTTCGTAGATTGCTAACCCATTCGCCTCTCTGCGCCTGAATTTTGTCCCGCAAATCGGACAGGTTGCAGAAGCAATTGTAGGATACTCTTCATCGTCATCAGGTTCTAGTGCACCATGCTCAAAGCCACGCTTTAGTTCCACTGTGGTGTTACACCGGGGACAATTGTCAATCTCAACACTTGCACTCAAAGAGGATGACCGTAGAAGCGTGACAACGCTTTATTCTCATATTTTCTGGCGAGTTCATAGTGCCACCTATTCGCTTCTCTTATTTTTTCCTCTGCTCTCCTGCCTTCTTTGCTGGAAAGAGGCCCGGGCAACTGCCCTTCCCGAAATGGAGTTATCACCATGTCTTCAGAGTTCTCACTATCACTTGGTTGACTTGATTTCTGTAGACGTATTACGAATGCGTTTGCAATCGCCTTCTCGATACTCTCGCGCTGGAACCTCAGAACTTTGCCATAGGAGTCACCAATCTTCTCAGAATTTATTCCCAAGGAAGCCGCGATTCTGCGAATATTCTCCCTCTCAAACAGGTCTTCCCATGTGAGAAGCTGGTTGAGAACGACCTCAGCAATATGAACGGGAAGCTGTTGTTGTAACGGGTCCCAGTCATTCTCAGCATAGATGCCTTTCTCAACCTGCTTCAATCTTTGCTTTGTCACCCAATAACTGATGTATCTGCTGCGTGAAGCCTTGGGTCCAGGTAGGTTCTTAGTATGACTCGTCCCTTTCCCTCTAGATTCAGTCCCCGGCCCATGCCTAATTATCTCTAGGGCTTCTTGAAGCCATTTTTCCCCCTTCGATTCAGGGATTCTCTTGTGTTCAACCGTTTTCATTCTCTTTCCACCAATGCCTTGTCGGGACACACAGATAGTACTGAGGCCTGCGATGAGTGTTGGCCCCAGTTTCTGAGGCCCCGTAAGTTCTCGCAGAATAGCAGTGCTACAATCGGGCTACCGTGCTGTAAGTGTGCCATTTGATGTGTAGTGGCATGTCTAGTATTTGGTGGTGACATGTTGGACATGTTGTGACTATTGGGCTGATTGGGAGATTGAACCCCATAACTTCTCGGAATTTTCTCTTGAAGTAATAATCGAGGTTGGTCAAATTTGAGGGATATATTGAGACGAATCTGATGTTGTTGTTGCGATATTGTGCCATTTTCCAGCGCATTGTCCTGATGTAGTTGTCTCTTGTTCCCGGGTCAGGTGAATCGACCAAGCCCCAGTACTCGACAAAGAGGTTGTATTGTGGAAGGTAAAAGTCGGGTCTGCTTATCTTGGATTTGAAGATGAACCAGTCGTTAGTCGTTGCCATGGCCTCATAGTAGTAGGGAATGCCGTGGCGAGTGAAGTAATCGGCGATAACTCTCTCTGCCTTACTTCTAACCGGTTGACCCGTGATGGTGACTGATGGAGTGCCGTATTCCTCATGGGGTTCGAAGAGGTCATTCAACCAGGAAAGAAGGCCCATATTGGATGATAGTTCTCATCAACTCGACAATAAAGCCGATCCCTTCTGATTCAGCGATGGAGCAAAGGAATGCGGAGTTAGTCTTTCCTAGAAGCCTTTAGACCGGCAACATACTTGTTGAGGACCCTGTGTGCTGGATTCTTGCCGAATAGTTTGACTCTGATCGAGGAGTTTGAATCTAGTTCATTCAGAATCTCGAGTAGGATCGGTCGCTTCTTCCCGCCGCTTCTGTCCTTGAGGAGTATTTGCGACACGGCAGGTTCGTGGTCGGAAAATACGGTGAACTGTTTCAGCTGACCTTTTAGTTGTTGAATGGCGAAGGCAATAGCGTGTAACTCTGCGTCGTCTGTTTCATTTGCGTCCACTTTATCAAATCCTTGAAGGCCAGGTACGTTCTCGACAACGTAAGCGACGTAAGTCGTTCTGGGTAGGTTCGGGTCCTGTATACCTTCAATCCTGGCATCAACGTAAACTCGATTAGTCATCTTCTCACACTTTCAATTCCTCAAGGGACGTTGCCGGACCCTGGAGTACAGACTGCACGTGGGAGTAGGGGAAATAAGCTCTGAGAGTCGGCAACGGCAACTCGCACGAGTTCAAATCCCACCGGTCCCGCCAAGCTACCCGGCACTTGTGTACTTTGATTCGACGTTCTCGACGTCTTGGTGGACTAACTCTACGAAGGTCCTTCTAAGCTTCTGTAGCTGATATTCTTCCCGGTCGACTCAGCTCTGTAAGACAAGTACTGCTCTATGGCTAGAGCTGTCCGGAACGATCTCTGACTACAAGAACGTGGCCTGTAGGCTGTCTTGGTGCCGGGCTTCTTCCAGAAGAGATGGTTCCCCGCACTCTTCATAGTCATGATCATACTACTGATCGTTGAGACATCCCTAATCGTCTTCTTCGTAGTCGTTTCAGGCCAAGGAAGACAAGCGTTCCCATCTCTAGCCCTGTCGTTTCATTTGAAACCCGGATGCTCAGATCTCACCGCAACAATGGTTTCGAGTATAGCAAACAACCGGACTTTCGAGTATTCCTGTTCGGGCAGTGGAGCCCTGCGCATGCCACCCTCAGGTTTCGGAGGCATGGCAGACTGCTGTGGGGCCGATTCAGTCCTGGTCAGTCCAAGCTTCACCCTTCCACGGGGCTACCTCAGCCTCTCCCTCGTCAACACAGAGCTCAGCAACTGCACCAAACAGCCGCAGATCCAGTTGCACAACGGACAGAACATTACACTCGGGGGTCCAACCCTGAACCCTAGAGGGTTGAGCTACGACTATTGCGCAATCATAGCAGGGCAAACAGGCAGCGTCGAGGGTTTCTCGATCATCTGGAACAATGTACCATGGCCAGGATTATGCTGCACACTCTCAGCATCGCCGCCACAACTCACGATCCCGGCAGGCCAAAACGCCAGCTCCACTGTAACAGTGACTGCTCTAGGGAATTTCTTTGGACGCGTTAGTTTCACCGGGGTCGGCGAAGGCGGGACAACTGCCTCAAGCTGGACTTGGAGGTTCGCCCCCGCAACAGTCATAGTGAAACCCGGAAGTTTGAACACCACCACCGCCACCGTCTTAATCCTAAATGGTGCTGTACCACAGACGTGGACACTGATCGTTTACATCTACCCCGACCGCTACTACTCAGGCAGCACAATCAACATCACAGTCAAAGTAACCTAGACAGTCAGCCCCGTTCAACACGAGACCAAGGAAGGACAAGGATAGAGCGAGGCATCTGGTGTTCAGCATTGGAGGGTAGCCTGAACACCCTGCCTCTGCTGGCACGCCAACTCCTCAGATGTCTCGTCGCAAGTCTGGTCTTCGAGCTCTCCGGGTGTCAAATTCGTTGTCGCTCACTTACTGAGGGTTCCCTTGTTGATCGCGCCACTTTACTAAGTCGGAAAGAGCGCCTACAATAGTTAGGACCGCTCCGAACACCATTAATTCAAAACCTCCGTAAACGAAGGCAAAAGCGAGCACGAGGTAGAGAAGGAATCCGAGGCCTAGAATTGGCCCGGGGAGGGCGAACGGGTTGAACCAATAAAAAGAGGCACCGAGAGCGCTACCCACCCCCAACAATCCGAGTCCAATTAGGGTGACAGGGCTCAAGCGCATAGAATGAGGATAAGTCCTGAGTCGCTTATATTGCCCTTGCCTTTTCAAACTTGCGGTTTGGGGTCAGGGTTTCTTCTTGCTACGTTTGCTCGCGATCAATGTCGCCAGGAAGGCTTCTATGAACACTCCGCCCACGACTCCAAGTATTAGTTCAAGGGACGGCCGGTAGCCGTTCCAGATCGAATACACGCTGTACGCGGCAGCGAGGACGATCGGGACCATGATGGCGAAAAGGAGAAGTTGAGCCTTCCTTCTATTCATGGCCTTGATGATTCTAGATGGACTATCCTATTGAACATGAGCTAACGGCTTCAACCTAACGCTCAAAATGAGCGATTCCGCCTTCGGATTTGGACCAGTTCTGGTTCACACCCCACCGGTCCCGCTAATCATGATGCACTTTGTGCCGGCAACCTCGTTCAGGTCCCTACTTCTTAGGGAAGTGGGATATCTCCCAGAGGTTACCTTCGGGATCCTCGAAGTACGCTATCCGCTGGCCCCATGGCTGAGTCGTAGGCGGCTTCACGAAGTGAACGCCTTTCTGCTTTAGTTCTTCGTATTCTCGGTCCACATCCTCAACGAAGACCGCATAATAGGTTCGGTGGATCGTTTCCTCTCGCGGTCGAACTTGTTTCTCCGAAATCAACTTGGCGACGCTATCGACTGAGATCAGGCCGAGCACAAGTCCGCCCTTGCCACCGACAGCCAAGAAAGCGGTTTCGTCATCTTTGTGGTTCAGCTTGAATCCCAATTTGTCGCGGTAGAACGACATGCATTTCTCGACATCGCGCACGGGAAGCACTACCGCGTTAACGTGATCAATCATAACTCCGAAGGATCGGATTCCTGTTACAAAAGGCTGACTTCGATCCAAGCGTCGAATCGGGGCCGCCCTGACCATTTCTCGAGCATGCGATGCAGAGTTATTCCTGACTACCTGGCCATCCTTCATCACAAATCGGACGCGCTCGAGTTCTGTAATATTGTCGGGGTCAGTATCCGACGCGCTCTCTTGATGGCGGCCATGGGATGGGCAGACCCATTGCGCGGCGTCTCAGAAGGATTTCAACCCGACTGGGGCAGATCTTGCCAGACGTCGCGAATGGATGGTATGATATTGTTTCGAATCTTGAGCCGTAGACTGCGAGTGCGAGGGCCCAAAGCCTATCGTCATGGGTCCCAGAACGATGGTAGAACTTCGTTTTCCCCGCATCGGTAAGCTTTGCAATCTCGACGTTCATCTCGATCATCAGTTCTCTGTCTCGCGGTATATGCAACCTCTTCTGTTCCATCACCTGCTTCAAGTGCGTCATTACATCTGACTTCCGGGGTAGCGACAACTCTATTCCTTTCACGTTCTTCACCCCGGCCCTCCGCGCATTCTCAGGGAAAGCCTCTCCCACGCCAGTCTGATCAATGTAGTACATTCGTACTTTCCGGAACCGATCTCCGACAAGCTTCAGGTACTCAATTACCGCTTGGTATTCTGTGCCGAGAGGGAACCGCTTCAAATGGACGAGAGTGATCTGGCCGTTCTTTTTCCGTATAACAGCAACTACCGAATGGTCTCTCTTCTGCCCAAGATCGACGCCGACATAGTAGTCCTCCGCGGGTATATTCGGTCCGGACGCTTGGCTAGGAGTGTTAGTGCTCAGTTTTTCGTTCACCTCTCGCCGCGGGTTTGTTCAGATCTGTGACGTATTCCAGATTATTGTCGACGGCACTGTCGATTAGGCCGTAAGTGAAGTATGCTTCCTCATCCTCCGAGAACTCGGCCAGCATCTCGCGCTGCCAGCGCCACGGGTCCTCTCTCATCTGCCGTTCAAGCTTCTCCAATATTCCCCTCTTCAAGGGTTCGTTCGGTTCTAGTGCGTCGTGGAAGCTGACGTGGCGGCGTGAGAAGTCTCCGTAGAGATCGTCGTCCATGCACATCTCGTAGAAGAGGCTGTCACGGGACCCGGGTGTACTGGTTGCAATGAATCGGCCGTTGGTGGTCCCAAGCGCGAAAACAATCGCGTCATACAACGCCCTATCATCTTCAATGTAGTTTGCCTCATCGACGATTAGCAGATCGAGCGTCAGCCCCCGCACGGTTTCCGGGCTGTTTGGATATGCTTCGATAGTGGACCCGTTGGAGAACTCCAGCTTCGTTTTCAACGCCCGCCCCTCTAACGCGTTCCGGGGAAGCTTCGGGAGGAACGAGGATGCTCGGCGGATCATCGCCCGGCTCTGACGCAAACTAGGAGCAAGGATCGCGATCCTACGATTCGAACCCGACAACGCTACG